>Ga0209481_10000318_pt1 | contig 19811 bp, 15 predicted proteins | sample SoiMetdeltSBSDD3_FD_187598 | JGI IMG/M metagenome (GOLD analysis project Ga0209481, IMG submission 187598) | Bulk soil microbial communities from a Populus tree surrounding site in Tennessee, USA - Soil MetaG P. deltoides SBSDD3 (SPAdes) (version 2) | ecosystem: Environmental > Terrestrial >...
ACCGTGTAGGCCAACAGCGGTGTCGCCACCGCATTGATCTGCTGCCAGCTCCTGGCCATCCAGCCCTTCGGCGCGAATGTGCGCAGTGCCCGGGCGCCGGCCACGCCGGCGAGGACACCGCCCACGGTGCCGAACCCGATCTCCTCCAGGATCACCCGCACCGGCTCGACGTGCGCGACGCCTTCCTCGGCCTCAGCGACGGTGAGGAAGATGATCAGCAGCGGCACACAGACGCCGTCGTTGAGCCCGCTCTCGACGTTGAGTCCCTGTCGGATCCGGGAGGGCAGTCGGCGGTTGCTGACGACCGGCAGCCCGAGTGCCGCGTCCGTGGGCGCGAGGATGGTCGCCAGCGCGGCCGCCGTCCACACGTCCAGAGCGGGAAACAGGGCCAGGCCGGCCGCCGTACCGGCCACGATCGTCAGCGGCAGTCCGATGCCGAGCAGGCGGGCGGGTACGTGCAGCTCACGCCGGAGCCGGTGGACGTTGATGCGGACCGCGTCGGTGAAGAGCACCAGCCCGAGGGTGGCCTCGGCGAGATGGCGCACGAACTGGTTCGCGGCATCGGCGTCGACGATCTCCAGGCTCCGGTTGCCGATCAGTAGCCCCGCGGCGACGAACACCATCGCCTGGGTGACGACCGTGGACCTCAGCCGTGCCGACACCGCGCCGTATCCGATCAGAAGTACGGCGATGGCGGGCAGGCCCCATTCCCCCATACTTCCTCCGACGGTCGGCCGGCGACCCGAACGCCCGGATCGAGCCCAGGCTCGCTGATCGCCGTAGGCTCGGGCATCACCCGGTTTGGATGAGGCACCGCCCGCGCGGCTAACGGGAGATCAGGCTGAGGTCGCGCGCACGGCGCACCGCCTCGTTCCGCCGTGACACCGCGAGCTTGCGCAGGATGCTGCGGATGTGCGTGCGGACGGTGTTCACCGAGACGAACATCGCCGTGGCGATCTCCTCGGTGCTCAGCAGTTCGGACAGGTGACCAAGTACCTCTGTCTCCTTCGCGGTGAGCGGCTCGATGAACTGCTCGTGGTCGGCCGCGCCGGCACCGCGCTCCGGTGGAGGCTTCCGCGGCGCATGGAGCTCGCGGTGCGGTCCGGCCACAGCCCCGAGCCAGGCATTCCGGTCGATCAGCTCGGCATCCGACTCCAGGAGCTGGCGGACGACGGTGGGAGCCTCACGGAACGGTCTGCGCATTTCCTCCGGCGCCGCGAGGCGCAGCGCCCGGTCGAGCGCGATCCGCGCCCGACCGGTGTGGCCGCGGTGCAGCTCATAGACGGCCTCGAGCAGTCGGCCACCCACGAGGGCCGTCAGCGGAGCTGCGTTGCCTTGGGCCACAATGACTGACACCGCCTTCTCGACGCCGCTCCAGTCGTCGCACTGCAGGTGTGCGTGACCGATGACCAGGGACCGGGCCGCCTCATGCCGGTCGCCCAGCTGGTCGAGCATGGTCATCGCCCGGTCGGGCCGGCCTTGCACGACCCACAACATGGCCGCTTCGAGCAGCAGCGGCTCGGCGAGCCAGCCGATGTCGCCGTGCGAGTTCGCTCCGGCTTCCTCGATCAGCGCGATCGCTTCGTCCGCCTCCCCGCGGGCGCAGAGCAGTCGCGCCCGCACGATGGCGGACCAGGCCTGCAGCACGGGATCGTCGCCCATGGCGTACGAGCGCATCGCCGCCCGGAGGTGCTCGCGGCCGGCGCGCAGGTCGTACCGTTCGGTGCTCACCAGGGCCAGCGCGATCTCGGGCGCCGGCGGACGGCCGTCGGCGGTCAGGCCGGTCTGGGCGGCCAGCGAGCGTGCCTGCGTCGCCCAGTCGAAGGCCTGGCGAAGCTCGCCTCGATGCGAGTCGACGAGTGCCAGGTGGCCGAGGCAGGAGACCGTCAATGCCTCGCATCCCGGTGCCTGTGCGGCGGCCGCCGTCATCATGGCCTCGCGTGCCTGCGCGATCTCGCCCTCGCGAAGCAGCGCCCGTCCCTTGCTGGCCTGGACCAGCGCGGTCAGCTCCGGGTGCGCATCGAGCTTCTCGCGCTCCTGAGCGGTGAGCTCTTGCTGGGCCAGGTCGGCGAGTGCGACGGTCTGCGGGTCGTCGATCAGACTCGACCGGACGGTCTCGACGATGTCTGCGGCCAGCTCGACGGCACGGTCGTGGACCGACACGGGGACAGCGGTCTCGGCGGCACGCCCCAACTCCTCCGCGCAGCGGTCCGGGTCGCGGTCGGCCAGGGCCAGTGCGGCCCGCACGACCGAGGCGGCCGGATCGGTGACGCCGGATGGCATCTTCCGGAGGTCGTGGTCGAGACCGGCCGGATCATGGCCCAGCAGGACCTCGCCGATGGAGAGACTGTCGACGACGTACGCGGACACGTCGCTCCAGGCGCCGATGGCAGCGGCCATCCCGACCGCGGGGCCGAGGCGCCCTTCGCGGGCATACCAGTCTGCCGCCTTCTTGTGCAGCCGCACGAAGCGGCCGCGGGACTGGTGCGCGAGCTCGGCACGCAGCAGGTCGCGCAGGAAGGGGTGGTAGCGATACCAGCCGGGGTGGTCGGGCAACGCCTCGACGAGCACGTTGCCACCGGCCAGCGCGGCCAGGGTGCGGGCGGCCGAACGCGCCGCTGCACGCCCGGCGAGCTCTTCGATCAGGCCGGGCTGGAGGACGTCCACGACGCTCGTACGCAGCAGCAGTGCCTGCACGTCATCGGTCTGTTTCTGCAGCACCTCCGCCATCAGGTACTCGGCGATGTTGCCGGTGTCGCCGGCCAGCTGGCTGACCGCCTCATCCGGGCTCTCGCTGCGCTGGAGCAGCATGGTCGCGAAGCGGAGACCGGCGGCCCAGCCCTTGGTACGACGGGTGAGCGCGCCGATCGAGGCAGCGCTCAGACTGATCCCCGACAGCTGCAGCCAGCGCGACGTCTCCTCCTCGGTGAAGGCGAGATCCGCGATCCGCACCTCGGCGACCAGGTCGTCCAGGCGGTAGCGGTGCAGCGGCAGCACCGGGTCGACCCGGGTCAGGATCATCACACGCAGGCGGCGGTCGCTGTGCCGGAGCAGGAAGTCGATGTCGTTCGACTCCTCCACGGTGGCCAGCTCGTAGCCATCCAGCACAAGGGTCACCGGTTGTGCACGCGCGGCCAGAGCGGCGGCGAGTTCGGTGAGCATCCGAGAATGTGAGCCGGCGCTGTCATGACGCACGGCCGGCAGTACCACGCCCTGCCGGGTGAGCGCCTCCTGGACCTGCGTCCAGAATGCCGCGGGCTGCACGTTTCCCTCCTCGAACGTGACCCATGCGGTGCTCACTCCCGGTGCGCGTTTCGCCACCCATGCGGCCGCCAGCACGGTCTTGCCACTGCCGGCCGGAGCGCTGACCAGGGTCAGCGGAACCTCGGCAGCGCGGTCCAGGCGCGCCAGAAGGCGCCGTCGCTCTACGTACACCCTCGGAAGCGCCGGCACAGCCAGCCTCACCGCCAAGAGCGGATCCGCCCAGCTGTCGTCACTCGCAGTCGAGGCAGATCGCTGCGGTGTCACCATCCCCACCATGCAATCTACGGTGTCTCGTTCTCAGGCCGTTGGCATCACCCGATGCGGGTACCGCGGTGGTGCGGCGCTACAGACAGTCATCTGCGCCGCGAGTATCATCAGGTGCGGGAAAGGCTGGTCGTGGGGATGCAGTCCGGCGAAGGTGCCGGGCTGGCGACCGGCGCCAGCATCCGTGATGCGGCCGGACACAGCTGGGCGCGGGCGGTCGACAGGGTCGGGGCGATGGCAGCTGCCGGGTTCGAAGATCTACCCTTCGTGTCCGCCGGGACGGCGGAGCTCAACCTGCTGGCGACCAAGCTGGCACGGCCGCAGGTCCCCACGACGTACGTCCGGCGCCCGCACATCGACCGGATGCTGAACGAGGGCGCACGCGGATCTTTGACGGTCGTGAGCGCCGGCGCCGGCTGGGGTAAGACTCTGACGACGGCTGCGTGGGCTGCGTCGGTTCCTGCCGTCGCGCCGGTGGCCTGGCTCTCCCTCGACGAGAGCGACAACCACCCGCGGTCGTTCTGGTCCTATCTCGTAGCCGCCCTGCGCAACGTGGTCCGGGTGCCGCGCGGCAATCCGCTGGCAGAGCTGGCGCCCGGCCTCGGAAGCCAGGAGGAGAACGTCGGTCGGCTGGTCGCCGGGCTCGCACGGCTGCCGACACCGGTCGTGGTCGTCCTGGACGACTTCCAGGTCGTGCACGAACCGGCGGTGCTGTCGAGAGTGTCCGAGCTGCTCCGGCACCCGCCACCCCAGCTGCGGCTGGTGCTGCTGACGCGGGCGGATCCCGCGCTGCACCTGCATCGGCTGCGGATCACCGGAGAGCTGGCGGAGATCCGGTCCGAGGACCTCGCGTTCAGCGCCGCGGAGGCCGTCTCCCTGCTCGCGGCGGACGGTGTCACGGTCGACACCGACGAGGCCCGGCTACTCGTCGACCGAACGGAGGGCTGGCCGGCCGGGCTCCGGCTGGCGTCCTTCTTCCTCCGGGGGCAGGGCCCGGGCCGGACCCCGGCGGACTTCGCCGGCGACGACCAGGCCGTGGCCGACTACCTGGCCGAAGAGGTGTTCGCGAGCCAGCCGCCGGAGCTGCGCCGGTTCCTGGTGCGGACCTCGGTCGCAGAACGGGTGAGCAGCGAGCTCGCCCGGGTGCTGACCGACGAGGCGCGCGGCCAGCTCTTCCTGGAGACGCTCGAACGGTCGAACGCGTTCGTGATCGGTCTCGGCTCGGACCGGCAGTGGTACCGGTACCACCCGCTGCTCCGGGAGATGCTGCACCACCAGCTCACGATCGACGAACCGCAGATCCTGCCTGACCTGCACCGCCGGGCTGCTCAATGGTTCGCGGCGAGCGGGTATCCGATCGAGGCACTGCGGCACGCTGCCGAGGCGGCCGACTGGCAGCTGCTGGGTCACCTTTTCGTCACGCAGGCCGCGCCCCTACTTGTGTCGGCCGAACGCACCGCACTCGACGCTGAACTGGCGCGCATCCCTGCCCAGCTGGTCTTCGACGGGCCGGAGCTGGCGACCTGCGCCGCAGCGCGGCTGCTGCACGTGGGCCGGTTCCAGGAGATGCGATCGCATCTCGAGCGTGCCGAGGCGCAGCTGCAGCGAACGCGCCCGGAGTCGCGGACCGGCACGTACATCGCGATACGGCTGCTCTCGACGGCCGTCGCGCGGACCAACGGGGACCTCGGCGGCCTGATCGCGGCCGCTTCGGAGGCGATCGACGAGCTGTCCGGGCCGGGGCTGGCGCTGCCGGCGGTCGACCAGTACCGCGCCGTTGCCCTGAGCAACCTAGGTACCGGGCTGCTCTGGACCGGCGACCTCGAGCAGGCCGAGGAGCGCCTGCTGGAAGGCCTCGAGGTGACGACGGCCACCGGGCTGGAGGTGTCCCGGATCAACGCCCTGGCGCACCTGGCGCTGGTCGCCGCCGTGTCGGGGCGGCTGCGTCAGGCGTTCGTGTACGGATCCGAAGCGGTCGAGCTCGTCGAGGCCCGCGGCTGGGCCCCGCTGGCCCAGGCGGCGACCGCCTACCTGGCGCTCGCGATGGTCCACCTGCAGTGGAACAACGTCGACGAGGCGCCGAACCTGCTGGGCGACGGTGCGACGGCCGCGAGCCTGGACCTCGCACCGCGGTACGCGATCGGCCTGACCCACGCACGACTGGACGCCTCGCTCGGCAACGTGGCGGCGGCGCGGGAGCGACTGGCGCAACTGCGGCACGACTTCGGGCGCTGGCAGGCACCGGCCTTCCTCGCACGATGGCTGGCGGTCACCGAGGACGAGGCTGACCTCGCGGCCGGTGACCCGGGTGCCGTCCTGGCCCGGTTCGCGGAGCGGGACGACCTGCCGACCCGGTGCGCCCGGGAGCAGGTCGGCCTTGCGCGGGCGCTGCTGGCACACGGTGACTCACACCAGGCCGAGCAGGTGCTGGCGCCCCTTCGCGACGGCACCGCTGCCACCCCCGCCGCGGTGGAGATCTGGCTGCTGACGGCACTGGTGGCCGACCGGCTGGGTGCTGACAGCCGCGCCACGGAGGCGCTCGGCCATGCGCTGGAGGCCGCCAAACCCGAGCGTGTCCGGCGACCGTTCCTCGTGCTCGGCACCGAACGACTGGCGCCGCTGCTGACCAGGCTCGGGCAGCTGGACCACGGTCTCAGCGGCTTCGTCGACGAACTGATCGCCGACCTGAACCTGGGCAGGTCCCAGGGCGAAGCCGGCCCGCCGTCCGAGCCCCTGACCGACCGCGAGCTCACCGTGCTGCGCTACCTGCCGACGATGATGACCAATGCCGAGATCGCGTCGGAGCTGTACGTGTCGGTGAACACGGTGAAGGCGCACCTGAAGCGCATCTACCGCAAGCTCGGCGTCGTCAGTCGCCGGCAGGCCGTGCACCGGGCCCGCGCCCTCGGGCTCCTGACCGAGTAGCCGGGCGAGGCTCAGGAGTTGAGGATCCGGTCCTTCTGCACTGCGAACTCGGCGTCGGTCAGCACGCCCTGTTCCTTCAGCTGGCCGAGCTGCTTGAGCTGCTCCAGCTTGTCCTCCATAGTGTTTTGCGGCGCGGGTTCGGCGTACACAGGCTGCTCCTGCTGCGGCGGCGGCGCGTATGCCTGCTGTTGCTGGTAGGCCTGCGCCTGTTCCTGCTCGGCCCAGCGGCCGGCCTGACGCCGGGAGACGCGGTTGGAGACGGCGGTTGCCGTCCCGGCGATCGCTGCGGTCCGCGCAACTCCGCGAAGAAGTCCAGGCATCTCGTGCTCCTCTCTAGGCGTTGGTTGAGGCGTCGGTCGTTGCGTTGGCCGCTTCTCGTGCCTCGGCGGCGTCTACGGACGCCAGGAGCGCCTGGACCGGAATGCGTCCACTGGCGACCAGCTGAGCGCCCGCGCGCCGGAGCGCGACGGCGAACGGCGCTGCCCACACGTTCTCGTAGATCAGGATGCCTGCGGAGCTGCCCGGTTCGAGCACACCGCCCGCATCCGCGACGTCGTCGTCGTCGATCAGTCCGGAAGACGCGCCCTCGAAGACAGCGAGGTCGAGCTTGCCGTCGCCGTCCAGGTCGGTGATCTCCACCATCCGGACGGTCCCGTCGGTCTCCTTCTTGACCAGCGCGAGGTCGAGGATCCGGATGATGCCGCGGTCGACCAGGTCGACCAGCAGCGGCAGACCTTCACCGGTCATCCGGCTGCCGGGAAACTCGACGATCAGGTAGTCGATCGGGCCCATCTCGTCGAGCGCGTCCGTGCTCGTCCGTGTGGGGTCGTCGGTCATGGATTCCTCCTCCACTCCGTCGTGCGGTCTGGTGGCTGCGGGTGCCGGGCCAGACCATGCGATCCGACGCTAGGCCCAGCACCAAGGCGGCGGGATCATCCTGGGCGAGTGATCCTGGTCGGCCAGAGTGCGTCAGCTGCCGCTGTCGCGGGTGTGCCTGAGGCCGGCCCGGACCGCGGACAGCAGCACCCGTGCGCCCGCGCCGAGGAGCGCCAGGCTCAGGAGCATCTGCACGATGACCATCACCCGCGCGCCCTCGGTCACGGCGACGATGTCGCCGAACCCGACCGAGGTGAAGACCGTCACGGTGAAGTAAAGCGAGTCGGTCCGCGTGAGGGTTTCGTTGAAGGCGGCCGGCTGGCTGCTCGCCACGAGGAAGTACGCCGCGGAGAACAGAAAGACGAAGTACGCGACCGTGGTGGCGAGCGCCTCGATCGCGCGCACCCGCGGGTAGGCCGCCGTGGCGATCGCACGAGCCTGCCAGGCGATCAGCGCGACCACAGCCACCAGACCCACGAGGAAGCCGGCGACCGTACCCCGACTCCACTGGGCACCGAGCGGCAGCTGGTAGTAGAGGATTCCGAGCCCGCCGGCCGTGACAGCGGGCCGCAGCAGGGCCCGCGCCACCAGTCGGCGCCGGGTCCTGCGCGGCATGCTCTCGAACGTCGGGGAGCTCAATCCCGGGTTCCCGTCGGTGGCGCCGTCGTGGGCTCCTGGGACAGGTTCGCCCGATGGCCGCAATGCCGCAGGACGCCGGTCAGGGCGATATGCAGCGCGTCCGCGCCGACCACCGGCTGGGCCGGGAACGGCACGTCCGTCGGCACGATGACGAAGGCGCGGTCCTGCCAGCCGCCCAGGCCGCCGTGGCACCCGACGAGGCCCTCGAAGGCGGCGACCTCCTGGGTGCCGGGCTCGACCAGGCTGTTGACGTAGATGTCGGGCGCTTCCGGGCGGAGCGCCGCACGCAGGACGAAGGCCGGTGCGTGCGGCCCGAACGGTGCCAGCGGGTCGGCTCCCTCGATGTGACCGTCTGCGAGCCGGTGCGATCCCTCGGCGCCCAGTGCGACGGGCCCGGCGATCTCGTCCAGTACGACCGCGAAGCCGACACCCGGATGGGCGGCCAGTCCGGCGACCAGCGCGGGGAACCGTTCGTCGAGCTGCTGGCGGGTCAGTCGCTGCCGCTCTCCGCGGACGTAGATCAGCCCCAAGTTGCCCGAGCCGAACACGTGGAACTGCTCGTCGCCCACGGCCTTGCCCGACCGGTGGTGGTCCCCGGCTTCGATGGTCTCGGCGTCATCGCGCCCGCTGCGCTCCATCGCCTGGGATGCATTGCGCATGGTCCGCCCGCTGACGCCACTGCCGCCGGCGAGCTCGTCCACCAGCACGCGGGTCCGGCCCCAGCCCTCGACGTCGGCGGAGGACACCGCGACGTCCGCCGCGGCGAGCCGGGACACAACGGCGGCGAGCTCCTCGCCGTACCGGTCCGCGAAGGTCGTCCCCTGCGCCTGTCCGTGGTCGGACAGGATCACGAACCGGTACCGGCGCGGCGCGACGGAGGCGATCAGCTCGAGCTGATGGAGTACGCGGTCGACGGCCTCCAGCGCCTCGAGACTCTCCGCCCGCAGGATCCCCGCATGGTGGGCGATCTCGTCGTAGTCCACGTAGTCGACGTAGATCGACCGGGTACCGCGCAGCATGTGCTGGGCGACGAGAACGGTGTTGAGGTCCCTCAGCCCCCCGTTGGTCACCGCGCGCAGCGCCGCCGTCGACCAGGACCGGTGGCACCGCGGCTGGACGTCTCGCCGTACGCCTCGGCGGGCCTGGAACCGGTCACGCATCAGCTCCGAGACGGTGCGCGACAGCCCACGGGTCAGACCAGCGGGGCTGGCGACGAACTGTGCGACGGCACGCCGGGTGATCTCCCCGCTGCCGGCACGGCGGCTCATCGTCAGCGCCGCCTGCGGGGCGTCCCCGGTGAACAGGTTGCTGATGCTGGCGCCGCCGTCGACGAGCAGGCCGCGACCGGTCGTCAGGGTCTCCTCGATCAGCGCGGCGTCGGCCGGCTTGTTGGCCACCAGCACGCGGTCGTTCTCGCGGTCGTACCAGCGGAACGCCGGGATCCCGTCGATCACGCCGTGCAGGATGCCCATCTGGCTGGCCGGTGTCGTGGCCGGAAGCTTCGGCGTCCACTCGCCGAGCTGGTGGCTGCCGGCGCGGATCCAGCGCGACAACGTCGGCACCGTTCCCGCGGTCACCGCCATATGCATGACCGGGAACGGCACGCCGTCGATCTGGACGAAGACCACGCCGTCAAGCTCACGGTCGTCCAGCGTCACCGGCCGGCGCTTGGCGGACATCACCAGCCTCCCGACGAGCGCCTCGTCCGTACCGGAGGTGCTGAGCCAGCCGACTATGGTCCCGACGATGCCGACGATCCACGAGACGAGAATCGCGGACCACAGGTTGTCCACGTGCACCGACGGCAGCAGTAGCGCCGTGACGAGGACGATCACGGCCTGGCCCGCGAGGGCGAGGAGCAGCACGCCCACCCAGCCGAGCCGCACGGCCCCCGCCACCAGCAGCGGCTGCAGCGCGAGACCCGCGATCCCCAGGACGACGGCGAAGGCGAGCGGCCCACCCGGTAGGTCCGCGTGGAAGCCGGACACGAGCGCGTCCGCGAGCAGGACCGCCAGCACGGTGGCCACCAGCCACAGCGTCAGCGATGCGAGCCAGGAGGACAACGGCTTGCCGCGAGCGCCGCGTGCGAGGTCTCCGGCCAGCGCAGATCGGCCCGAGCCCGCGGCGGGCACCGTCGTCATGGCTGTACGGCGCCGGGTGGCACCGTCGTCCGGCCCTGGATGCTCATTCCACCCACCCCGCGATGCATCGGTCCCGAGTCGTCCCGGGTGTCATGCCCAGCGTCGGCGGCCGTGGTGTGGCCGGACCTCACCCCCCGTGGATGACATCGAGCGGCCTCACCGGCTGATCCGGTAGAGGTCCTGCACGATCACCCCCGCCGACTCGAACAGGCCGACGAGGTCCACCAGGTCCACGTCCTGGTCTGGGTGGATCCGCAGGGTGATCACCGTGCACGGGTCGACCGCCTCGACGTGGTGCTCGGGGAACGCGGCCCGCAACAGCGGACCCATGGCGTTGGCGACCGTGAACTCGTAGGCCATGCGGTGCTCCTGCTCCTGGTGCGCGGTCATGGCGCATCCTCGACCGGCGGCTCCTCGTCATCAGTGGTGGCGACGGACCGCACCTCGACGAGCTCCAGACCGAACGCGCGCAAACGCTGCAGGAACCCGTGCAGCTCCGCCTGGTCGGCGAAGCCACCGGTCAGCACAGTGCGCGGCTCCAGCTCGGTGACCGTGACCTCTCCGAGCTGGGGCAACAGCTCGGCGGGCACCGGACCGACGACACGGATCTCGTATGTTGTCGGTGCCATGCCGTGTCCTTCCGGCGGTCGTTACACGTCACAGCGGCAGCGCTGTTGTTCCATCGCAGCGCCGGCGCCGCTGAATGTCGTCATCCCCTGTGCATGACTGCGCGGGCGCCGCCCGTTCGCTCGATTCGGCCGCGCGGCGCGGGAGACACGCGCAGATCACTCAGGCCGGGTGATGTTGCGCGCGACCCCCGGTCGGGATGCTGGCGATTGCCATGTGGCCCGTGGCGGGCGACTCCCGGGCGGTGACGAAGCGATGGTGGGCGGCGATGGATCGGCGCGGTCGGTGCCGGGCGATGCTGATAGCGCCGCGGCCGTCATCGACCGGCTCCCGCCGCGGCTGCGCGGGTCGGTCGAATGGGCGTCCTCGCGGTGGCCCGGCCGGATCGTCGTCCGCAGCCTGGCCAACTGCATTCGCATCGAGCTGTTCGACCGGTCGGATGACGATCGCCGGGCAGTTCTTCACCTCCGTGTTCCCGATCCTGGTCACGATCGCGGTGTGGGCTGGCCCGGAGGACAGCAACCAGATCGCCGAGGCGCTCAACATGCCGGAAGAGTCCCGGAGCGTACTGAACGACGCGCTCGACGACTCTTCTTCCGCCGCCTTCGGAACGGCCGGCGTCCTCATCGTGCTGATCTCGGCGACCAGTCTCTCGCGCGCACTCACCGTGCCTTCGCCGACATCTGGATGCTGCCGCGGCCGAGGAGCAGCCTGGCCTCCGCCTGGCGCTGGCTGGCCGTGGTGCTGTGCCTCGCGCTGTCGCTCATCGCCATTCGCGCGCTGGGCGCCTACCTGGACGCGTCGCAGGCGTCGACCGTCGCCCTCGCGGGGACATCGCTCGGGTGCGACCTCGCGGTGGCCCTGTTCGTGCCCTGGATCCTGCTCTCCGGGATCGTCGCGCCGCGGAGCCTGGTACCGGGCGCCCTGCTGTTCGCGATCGTGATGCTCGTCGCGCGCCCGGCATCGGCCGCGTGCGCTCAACGTCGTCCTCGTTCCTCAGCGCGGCTCCTGCTACTGCGTGCTACTGGGAGAGCATCTCCCGGAGCGCGGCTTCCTGCTCGGTCGACAGGTTGGACTGGATGAGCTCCGCGTTGAACCCACGTTGCGCCAACGCTTCCTTGACCTTGTCGTGCACGGCACCGCTCGACATCAGGAACAGCGCCGAGGTACCGGGAGTGATCCGGTCGCGAGCCGACTTGATGAAGTCGTCGTCGATCCCGACGTCGCTCAGCGAACCGGCCAGTGCACCGCTGGCGGCGCCGATGGCGGCGCCCAGCAGCGGAACGAAGAAGATCAGCCCGAAGAGCATCCCCCAGAACATGCCACCCATGGCCCCGACACCCGTGAGGCTGTGCAGCTGCCGTGTCTTCGGCTTCTTCTTGCCCTCCTCCCAGGACACCGTCGCGGCGTCGTGCACGGTGATGAGCTCCTGCTTGGACAGTTGCTCCAACGTGCTGACTGCCTCGTCGGCCGCCGTCGCGCTGTCGAACTTCCACACCGTCAGCGTCGCCATGGTGCTCCTCCCAGAGACTCGTGCTGCTATCGACCGAGCCTCGCGCCTGCGCCCGGCGGCGCGCCTCATCCCGTCCGAGTGAGGCGGTACGGCGGAGTCCCGGCCGGTCAGCTCCCACCAGCCGAGGTGTCAGGAGGCCCCGGCGAGCAATGCGCCGAGCAGTCTGACCGCGCCGTCCTTGTCGAGCGGGTTGTTGCCGTTGCCGCACTTCGGCGACTGCACGCAGGACGGGCAGCCCTCGGCGCACTCGCACGAGGCGATCGCGTCCCGGGTGGCGCGCAGCCAGTCCGCGGCCGCCTGGTATCCGCGCTCGGCGAAGCCCGCTCCGCCCGGGTGGCCGTCGTACACGAAGACCGTCAGCCGGCCGGTGTCCGCGTGCAGCGCGGTGGAGACGCCGCCGATGTCCCAGCGATCGCAGGTCGCGAACAGCGGCAGCAGCCCGATCGACGCATGCTCGGCTGCGTGCGCCGCCCCTGGTACGTCGGCCAGCTCGAGGGCCGCGACAGTTGCGTCAGGCAACGTCCACCAGACCGCCTTGGTCCGCAGCGACCGCGCCGGCAGCTCCAGCGGAATCTCGTCCAGTACGTCGCCGGTGATCAGCTGCTTACGCTGGTACGACACCACCTGGTGGGTCACCTGCACCCAGCCGTGACACAGCGACGCCGTACCCCAGGCCACCGAGCGCTCCGTGGACGCGATGCCGATCTCGGTCACGTCCCGCGCCGAGGTGGAGTAGTCCGGCGCGGCCGGCTCCACCATCGCGACGTAGTTCTCCAGGTCCAGGGCCCGGACCAGGTAGGTCTCGCCGGCATGCAGATAGACGGCCCCGGCGTGAACGGTCGAGTGCGCCGCGCCGCCGTCGACGGTGCCGAGCAGCCGCCCGGTCTCCTCCTCCACGATCTGCACCGTCCGGCCGCCCGCGGACCGGATGTCGATCGCGTCCACCGCCCGGTCCCGCCGGGTCCAGAACCAGCCGTGCGGCCGGGCCCGGAGCAGCCCGTCGTCCACCAGCCGCGAGATCACCTCCGGCATGGTCGCCCCGAACACCTCCGCGTCGTCAACGGTCAGCGGCAGCTCCTGCGCGGCCGCGCACAGCTGGGGCCCGAGCACGTACGGATTCTCCGGGTCGAACACGGTCGCCTCGACCGGACGCCCGAAGATCGCGGCCGGGTGCTGCACCAGGTACGTGTCCAGTGGGTCGTCCCGGGCGACCAGCAGCGCAACCGCCTCCCGGCCGGACCGCCCGGCCCGGCCGGCCTGCTGCCACAGCGACGCGCGGGTGCCGGGCCAGCCGGCCAGCAGTATCGCGTCCAGTCCGGCGATGTCGATTCCGAGCTCGAGCGCGTTGGTCGCCGCCACCCCGGTCAGCTCGCCGCCGGCCAGCATCGACTCCAGCCGTCGCCGTTCCTCCGGCAGGTACCCGGCCCGGTATGCCGACACCTGGCCGGCCAGCGCCGGGTCCACCTCTGCCAGGTGCGACCGGGCGGTCAGCGAGACGGTCTCGGCGCCGCGCCGGGAGCGGACGAATGCCACCGTCCGGACGCCCGAGACCACCAGGTCCGCGAGCAGATCCGCAACCTCGGCGGTCGCCGTCCGCCGCCGTACCGCCCCGCCCGGCCCGCCGTACGCGGTCAGCGGCGGCTCCCACAGCCCGAACGCCAGCCCGCCGCGCGGCGACCCGTCGTCGGTCACCGGCACCATCGGCAGCCCGGTCAGCCGCGCGCCGGACACCGCCGGGTCGGCGACCGTCGCCGAGGCGCAGACGAACACCGGGTTGGCGCCGTAGTGCCGGCAGATCCGCCGCAGCCGGCGCAGCACCGCCGCCACGTGCGCCCCGAACACGCCGCGGTAGTGGTGGCACTCGTCCACAACGACGTACTGCAGACAGCCGAGGAACCGGGCCCAGCGCTGGTGGTTCGGCAGCACCGAGCGGTGCAGCATGTCCGGGTTGGTCAGCACGTACGTCGCATAGTCGCGGGCCCAGTCGCGCTCCTCGATCGACGAGTCGCCGTCCAGCGTGGTCGGGCGCAAACCCGCCACGTCGTACGCCGCCAGGCCGCGCAGCTGGTCGTGCGCCAGTGCCTTGGTCGGGGACAGGTAGAGCACGGACGCGGTACGCCGGTGCGGTGACGCCGCGTGAGCGACCGTGAGCGTGGCGAACGCGGGCAGCAGGTAGCCGAGCGACTTCCCGGAGGCGGTGCCGGTGGCGACCACGACGTGCCGGCCGCCGTACGCCGCCTCCGCGGTGGCCAGCTGATGCGTCCAGGGCATCTCGATCCCGTGGTCGGCCAGCTGCGCGATCACCTCGGCGGGTACCCAGCGTGGCCAGGTCGCGGTCCGGCCGGCCCGGGCCGGCACGCGCTCGATGTGGGTCAGCCGGTCTCGGCGTCCCGGAGTGGCCGCCAGACGGCGTAGTGTCTGCTCCGATCCCGCCTCAAAGCCCACGCCGTCCAGCATGACGGTGAGCGTAGATGGTTGAATGCAACGGTCCTGTTCGACGGGAGGCCGAAGTGGATCTGTCGCTGACGACGCGCACTCAGGGTGAGCGGACCGTTGTCGAGGTCGGAGGTGAGGTCGACGTCTACACGGCCCCCAAGCTCCGCGAGACCCTGATCTCTCTCGTCGATGCGGGCCAGTACCACCTGGTGGTGGACCTGGAGAAGGTCGACTTCCTGGACTCGACCGGCCTCGGCGTACTGGTCGGCGGACTGAAGCGGGTGCGCACGCATGACGGCTCGCTTTCGCTGGTCTGTACCCGCGAGCGGCTGCTGAAGATCCTCCGGATCACCGGACTCACCAAAGTGTTCGACATCCATCCGGACGTGGAGTCCGCGCTCTGAGAACGCCCCGCTGGTGATTCCGCACGTGTGGCATAGACCACCCTGTCGTCAGGTCTGGTCCCGCCTCCGTTAGAGTGACGCACCGCCAGTTCTCTGGCGTACTCCCTGTCGTACTTCAGAGTCGTAGTCACAAACCCTTCGGCCGTGAACGTGCGCAGCGCCCTTGGCAGGGCCGCCGCGTGGGTCGCCGGGTTGTTATCGAGGAGGACGGATGTCCGCGCTGCCTTACGCAGACCCAGCCGCGGTGACCCTGTCGTCCGGTAACACCACGCTGGTCGTCATCGTCGGAGCGATCGCGGTGTTCGCGGTCGCGATCGCGATGGTGTTCCGCCGTCAGGTGCTTGCCGCGAACGACGGTACCGAGAGCATGAAGACGATCGCCGTGGCGGTGCAGGAAGGCGCATCGGCCTACCTGAACCGGCAGTTCAGGACACTGTCGGTGTTCGCCGTCGTGGCGTTCCTGCTGCTGTTCCTGCTACCGGTGCACGGCGACTCCGGCAACGAGACCGCGCTGAAGATCTGGCGCTCGGTGTTCTTCCTGATCGGCGCCGGGTTCTCCGCCGCGATCGGCTACCTCGGCATGTGGCTCGCGACGCGCGCCAACGTCAGGGTTGCCGCGGCAGCCCGGGACGAGGGACGCGACCCGGCGATGAAGGTGGCGTTCCGCACCGGCGGCACCGTCGGAATGGCCACGGTGGGGCTCGGCCTGCTGGGCGCCTCCGCCGTCGTGCTGCTGTTCGAGGGTGATGCGCCGACCGTGCTCGAGGGCTTCGGCTTCGGCGCCGCCATGCTGGCCATGTTCATGCGTGTCGGTGGCGGCATCTTCACCAAGGCCGCGGACGTCGGCGCAGACCTGGTCGGCAAGGTCGAGCAGAACATCCCTGAGGACGACCCGCGGAACGCGGCCACGATCGCCGACAACGTGGGCGACAACGTCGGTGACTGCGCCGGTATGGCGGCCGACCTGTTCGAGTCGTACGCCGTGATGCTGGTCGCGTCGCTGATCCTGGGTAAGGCCGCCTTCGGCTCCGAGGGCCTGGTGTTCCCGCTGATCGTGCCCGCGATCGGTGCCGTCACCGCCGTGATCGGCGTGTTCCTGACCCGGCCGCGCGCCGGTGAGAACGGTCTGAAGACGATCAACCGCTCCTTCTACATCTCGGCGATCATCTCCGCTGTGCTGTGCACGGTCGCGGCATTCACCTATCTGCCGACCTCGTTCGACGACCTGGACGGCGGCAGCGCCGACGCGAGCGGCAACCCGGCCCTGATCGCCAGCGTCTCGGTGATCATCGGCATCGTGCTGGCCGCGGTGATCCTGGCGCTCACCGGCTACTTCACCGGCACCGAGGACCGCCCGGTCCAGGACGTCGGCAAGACCTCGCTGACCGGTGCCGCGACCGTCATCCTGTCCGGCATCTCGGTCGGCTTCGAGTCGGCGGTCTACACCGCGCTGGTGATCGGCGCCGCAGTGTACGGCGCGTTCCTGGTCGGCGGCTCCGGTGTGGTCGCGCTGTTCTGCATCGCGCTGGCCGGCTGTGGCCTGCTGACCACCGTCGGTGTCATCGTCGCGATGGACACCTTCGGCCCGGTCTCGGACAACGCCCAAGGCATCGCCGAGATGTCCGGTGACGTACACGGCGACGCCGCCGCGATCCTGACCGAGCTGGACGCCGTCGGCAACACCACCAAGGCGATCACCAAGGGCATCGCGATCGCGACCGCCGTGCTGGCGGCGACCGCGCTGTTCGGGTCCTACACCGACTCGATCTACTCGGTGCTGAACGAGGCCGGCGACCTCGAGTTCAACGAAGCCGCGCTGGTGTTCGACCCGTCGACGCTGGTCGGCCTGATCATCGGCGCCGCCGTGGTCTTCATGTTCTCCGGCCTGGCGATCAACGCCGTCGGCCGCGCCGCCGGCGCGGTCGTCTACGAGGTACGTCGCCAGTTCCGCGACATCCCCGGGATCATGGAAGGCACCGGCAAGCCTGAGTACGGCAAGGTCGTCGACATCTGCACCCGCGACTCGCTGCGCGAGCTGGCCACCCCCGGTCTGCTGGCGATCCTGGCGCCGATCGCGGTCGGCTTCGGCCTCGGCGTGTCGGCGCTGGCCGGCTACCTGGCCGGCGCGATCGCCACCGGCACCCTGATGGCGGTGTTCCTGGCCAACAGCGGCGGTGCCTGGGACAACGCCAAGAAGCTGGTCGAGGACGGCAACCACGGCGGCAAGGGCTCGCCGGCACACGAGGCCACCGTGATCGGTGACACCGTCGGTGACCCGTTCAAGGACACCGCCGGTCCGGCGATCAACCCGCTGATCAAGGTGATGAACCTGGTCTCGCTGCTGATCGCGCCGGCCGCGGTCGGCATGTCGGAGTGGGGCGACAACGAGAACACTGCGCTGCGGATCGCGATCGCGCTGGTCGCGGCCGCCATCATCGTCGGGGCCGTGGTGGTCTCGAAGCGGCGCGAGTCCGTGATCGCGGACACCCCGGCGGAGGCCAACGCCACCGCCTGACGAAGCGACAGGCACCGAAGGGCCCGGGCGGACGTATCCGCCCGGGCCCTTCGTCGTACGACGAAGGTACTTCGGGATATCCGGACTAGGGTCGGTATCCGGGGCGTGCCTATACCTCCGGGTCCACCGTTACGGCAGACTCCATCCCTGGGAGGACGCGACGGATCACACCCGGGTCCGATGTGGCTGACCCGCCCTGGGGCGAATACTGAGTGTGCTACCCCAGCCGTGCCCGTCCTTTGACCAAGGAGAAACGATGATCGAGGCAGCGGGCCTCACCAAGCACTACGGCAAGACGGTTGCCGTTGACAACTTGTCGTTCACCGTCAACCCAGGCAAGGTCACCGGCTTCCTGGGTCCGAACGGCGCCGGCAAGTCCACCACCATGCGCATGATCCTGGGTCTCGACACACCCACCGGCGGCGACGTCCGCATCGACGGCAAGCACTACCGGGACCTGCACCGGCCGCTGACCAAGATCGGCGCCCTGCTGGACGCCAAGTGGGTGCACCCGAACCGTTCCGCGCGTGCCCACCTGGCCTGGATGGCGGCGTCGAACAAGCTGCCGAAGAAGCGCGTCGACGAGGTGCTCGACGTCGTCGGCCTCACCTCGGTGGCGAACAAGCGGGCCGGCGGCTACTCGCTCGGTATGTCGCAGCGGCTCGGTATCGCCGGCGCGCTGCTCGGCGACCCGGAGGTCCTGCTCTTCGACGAGCCGGTGAACGGCCTCGACCCCGAGGGCATCGTCTGGATCCGGAACTTCATGCACCGGCTGGCCGCCGATGGCCGGACCGTGTTCGTTTCCAGCCACCTGCTGTCGGAGATGTCGCTGACGGCCGAGGAGCTCATCGTCATCGGCCGCGGCAAGCTGATCGCGCAGAGCAGCACGCAGGACTTCGTCGATCGTGCCAGCGGTACGACGGTCAAGGTCCGCACTCCACACCTGGACAAGTTCCAGGCGGTGCTGAAGCGGGAGAACGCCGTCACCCGGGTCGAGGGCCAGGGCACGGACGGCATCGCGCTGTTCATCGAGGGCGAGGTGACCACCGACGCGGTCGGCGAGCTGGCCGCGGCGGAGGGCATCACATTGCACGAGCTGAGCCTGCAACGCGGTTCGCTGGAGCAGGCGTTCATGCAGATGACCGGCGACACCGTGGAGTACCACGCGCACGACCTGGACCCGAACGTGGCGACCGTGATCGATCCGGCGGCCGCCGAGGCGCCGGCGGTCTCGCCGACCGAGGTGGCCGCAGGGCCGAAGGAGGACAACTGACATGTCGCTGATCGCAGTCGAGCGGATCAAGCTCTTCTCCACCCGCTCGCCGTGGTGGTGCATGATCGTGGCCGCTGTCTTGTCCATCGGCCTGGCCGCGCTGGCGACCGGACTCGCCACCGGCGCGGACGAGGCGCAGGTGACTCCGGCGATGTCCCAGTTCGGCGTCGGGCTGGGGCAGATGGTGATGATGGTGATGGCGGCGCTGGCCGTGACCACCGAGTACCGGTTCAACACGATCAAGACCAGCTTCCAGGCCGTTCCGCAGCGCACATCACTGCTGCTCAACAAGACGATCGTGGTCGCTAGCCTGGCCGGGCTCGTCGGTCTGGTCGCGGCGTTCGGGTCGTGGGCGATCGGCAACCTGCTGGCCGGGACCGCGGACATGTCGATCGACTCGGCCAACGACTGGCGGCTGCTAGCCGGCCAGGGTCTGGTCTACGCCCTGGCAGCGGTGTTCGCGATCGCGGTGGGCATCCTGATCCGGCAGAGCGCCGGCGCGATCGCCATCCTGATCCTGTGGCCGCTGCTGGTCGAGAGTCTGCTGCCGCTGATCCCGAAGATCGGCGACGACCTGCAGAAGTGGACGCCGTTCACCAACGCCACCCGGTACATCAACGGCGGCCAGGACATGGGCCTGGCCGGCGCGGACGCAGCCGGTCCGAGCACCGCGCTGTCGCCGTGGATGGCGCTGCTCTACTTCGCCACTTGGGCGGTGGGCCTCCTGGTCATCGCCCTGGTTGTGGCCAGTAGGCGGGATGCCTGACGGCGTAGCGAGAGCCCGGCCGGGCTGAGGGGTCCTGGCCGTCCCCGTTCGTGCGGCAGCCGGTCGGGTACGGTCGCGGCGTGACTCTGCGGGACGACGACGTCGCGGCGCTGCGAGACTGCCTGGCCGCGGCCGGCTACACCGTTGAGGGCGTCACCCGCCGGCTCG
>Ga0209481_10000323_pt1 | contig 19569 bp, 16 predicted proteins | sample SoiMetdeltSBSDD3_FD_187598 | JGI IMG/M metagenome (GOLD analysis project Ga0209481, IMG submission 187598) | Bulk soil microbial communities from a Populus tree surrounding site in Tennessee, USA - Soil MetaG P. deltoides SBSDD3 (SPAdes) (version 2) | ecosystem: Environmental > Terrestrial >...
GATCCCGAAGCGGCGCGCCACCGCAGCCGCAGCCTTCAGCATCGGCGTGGGGCCGCACGCGAACATCTCCACCTCGCTCAGCGCAGCACGATCGAGCGACGCGAGCCACGTTGCAGCCAGCTCCGTCACGTAGCCCTCGTGGCAGCCGGCATAACCCGCAAGGCTGGTGAGTCGGCTCGGAATGCCCCATTCGTCGAGCAGCGGCATGCACGCGATCACGCCGTCCGGCATGCCCGGCACCAGGATCGTCGAAGGGCGTGCGCGGAACGGGAAGGGGACCTCCGAGCCCATCAGCACCAGCGGTTGCCACGGCGTCGCGGAGTCCTCGCGCAGCCGTTCGGCGAGAAACACCATCGGCGGAATGCCCACGCCACCGCCGACCAGCAGCGTGCGCGGTCGCTCGCGATGCGGGACGAAGCCGTTGCCGATCGGACCGAGCGCGTTGATCGACTCGCCCACGCGACGCGCGGCCAGTGCACCCAGGCCGGGCCCTACGATCTTGTACAGCACCTCGATCGAGCCGCGTTCGGGGTGCGCGCGCATGATCGACAGCGGTCGGCGCATCGGCACCTGCTCGTCGCAGCTCAGGTGGACGAAGGAGCCTGGGGTCGCTGCCCGCGCGCACTTCGGCGCCTTGAGCGTCAGGATGAACTGGTCGCCCGCGAAGCGCTCGTGTGCGAGGACTTCGGCGCGCTCTTCGAAGATCGTGCCGCGATGAGGCCTGGCCACAAGATTGGCTTGTGCGCTCATTGGAAGTGACGCCGCGACTGCACGTTCCTCGCGATCGTCGCGAGCACCGCCATGCGTATCGCTACGCCGTTGGCGACCTGACGCTGGATGACCGACTGCGGGCCGTCGGCCACGTCGCTGGCGATCTCGACGTCGCGGTTCATCGGACCGGGATGCATCACGATCGCACCGGGGCGCGCCTTCTTCATGCGCTCCGCCGTGATGCCGAAGGCGCGGTGATAGGAAGCGTCGTCGGGGATGTGCGCGCCGCTCATGCGCTCGCGCTGGATACGCAGCGCCATCACGACGTCGACGCCGTCGATGGCACGATCGATGTCGTTGAAGCGCGTCGCGTCCGCGAACTCGCGCGGACCGGGCATCAGGTCGTCCGGGGCGGCGATGCGCAACTCGGCGACGCCCAGTGTCGTGAACGCCTGCCAGGCCGAGCGCGCCACACGCGAGTGGCTGATGTCGCCCGCGATGAGCACGCGCAGCGGTGCGAAGTCGCCTTTTACCTGACGCACCGTGAGTGCATCGAGCAGACCCTGCGTCGGATGCGACACAGTCGCCTCGCCGGCGTTCAGGATGGAGACGTGCGGCGCGACGAATCGCGCGACGTACGCCGGCAGGCCGGGTTCGGCATCGCGCATGACCAGGATGTCGGCATGCATGGCCTGCAGCGTGTAGATGGTGTCGAGCACCGTCTCGCCTTTCACGCGCGAGGACGACTGCATGTCCAGGTTCACCACGTCCGCGCCGAGCCGGAGCGCCGCCAGCTCGAACGACACTCGCGTACGCGTACTCGGCTCGAAGAACAGGTTGGCGACAGTGCGACCCCAGAGACTCTGGTCGCGCGCGGGCAGGTCGCCCGAATCGCGCAGGTAGAACTGGGCGAGATTGAGCAGGCCGGTCAGCTCCGCGGCGGTCAGGCCTTCCAGTGTGATGAGGTGTCGCAGGCGCCCTTCGGCGTCGCGCTGCACGGATACGCTGGGGTCATGAGTCATGGCCGCGCATTGTAGAAGCTTCGCCTTCGCCTGCGAACCAGCGTTCCAGCAGGATTCGCGCCGCGGTCATGTCGACGTCGGCGTGCGTCGTGCGACCGCGCTTGAGGCCCGAGGCGCGCGCTTCGCGCAACTCGGCCTCCGCCTCCCGTGAGCTGAGTCGCTCGTCCACCAGGGCCACAGGCTTGCGATAGCGTGCCGCCAGGTCGGCAGCGAAGCTGCGCGCCGCAGCGGTCAGCGCTGTCGGCGTGCCGTCCATGTTGGAAGGCACACCGACGACTAGCTGTGCCGGCTGCAGGTCGCTGCAAACCTCGTCGATCGCCGGCCAAGGCGTGCCACGCGAGCAGTCGAGAGTCTTGAGACCGCGTGCAGTACGCGTCAGCGTGTCGCCGCTGGCGAGGCCGATGCGGCGGGTTCCGAAATCGAACGCGAGGATGAGCTGGGGCGGGGCTGCGGGTTTGCCCGCCATCAGGCATGTCCGACGTGCGGGCTGATGGTGGCGAGGTCGATGCCGAGCAGGCGGCCGGCTGCGCGCCAGCGTTGCTCGTAGGGCGTGTCGAACAGGATGCGCTCGTCGGCCGGCACGGTCAGCCAGGCGTTCTGCGCGATCTCGTTCTCGAGCTGCCCGGCACTCCAGCCCGCGTATCCGAGCGCGACCAGCGCCGTCTCCGGACCGCCGCCGCGCGCCATCGCGTCGAGGATGTCCGGCGACGTGGTGACCTGGATGCGCGATGAGACTTCCCGCGTGTGTTCCCACTGCCCGCCGGTCCGGTGGACGACGAAACCGCGATCGGTCTGCACGGGGCCGCCTTGCAGGACCGGCTGATCGCCGCTCACGCCCGGCGCCGTCGGCATCTTGAGTTGCTCGAACACATCGAGCAGCCGCATCTGCAACGGCCGGTTGATGATGATGCCGAGCGCGCCGTCCGCATTATGTTCCCAGATAAAAGTGACCGTCTGCGCAAAGTTGCTGTCGGTCATTGCCGGCATCGCGATCAGAAACTGGTTCGTGAGGAAGTCACCGGACATGGGATCAAGATTACAGCGGAATATGGGCGAAATGTTGAGCCAGGTCACACGTTCAGTCGCTGCCCAGGAACTGCCATTCGTACGCGAAGCGCAGCTCGCTGTACTGCTTTGCCAGCTCCTTCGGGAACGGGTCGAACGGCGAAGCCAGGCGCAGGATCGACAACGCCGCCTGGTCGATCTCCTTGCGGCCGCTGGAGCGCTTGATGATCGCCTCGCCGAGGCTGCCGTCGCGGCGGATCGAGACTTCCAGGATCGGATTGCCGGCGCCGTTGCGCGCGATCTGCGGGAAGTTGAGCGTGCCGAGCCGCTCGACCTTGCGACGCCATGCGTCGAGGTACGGTGCGAGCTTCGACTCGCGCGTATTGGGAACGATGTCGAACGTGCCGTCCGCGCGCTTGCCGCGCAGACGCAGCGTCACGTCGGTGGCGTTGGTCGCGATCGGACGCGGCGTGGTCGGTGCGAGCGCTAACGGCGCCTGCGCTTCCTGGGCGGGTCGATCGTCCCCGCTGCGATACTCGACTTCGCTGTGCTCGCTACGGCTGCTGAGAATCTCCGCGGACTGCTTGCCGGCCACGGCTTCGCGATACTCGCTGCTGTTGCCGTCGGGGATGCCCGCCTGCTGGGCCGCGATCGCCGACGAGGCAGGATTCGCGGGCCGCACGTGCTCGTCCGTCGTGCCGCTGCCCTGCTGATTGCGCTGCGCGAGATATTGGGCGCTGAGGTTGTCGGCCGCGCGCGTGTCCTCGCCGGTCACGAGCAGCACTTCGATCGACGTCGCCGGCTGCTTGTCCAGCAGCGGCACCGCGAACGTCACGCCGAGGATCACGACGCCGTGGAACAGCGCAGCGAGGAACAGCGTCGTCGTCATCCGATCTTTGACAGGCGCCGTGCCCTCCCGCACTTCGAGCGGCAGGGGCGGGCTGTCGGGCGCAGTCGCGTTCATGCAGTCAGTCGTTTCTCGATCGCATCCATCAACAGCCCGGCGATCTCCGTGCCGAACTGCTTGTCGAGCTCGCGCACGCCGGTCGGGCTCGTCACGTTGATCTCGGTGACGTAGCCGCCGATCACGTCGAGGCCCACGAACAGCATCCCGCGTCGCCGCAAGGTCGGACCGATCTCGCTCACGAGCCAGCGGTCGCGCTCGTTGAGCTCGCGGCCTTCGCCGCGCGCGCCCGCCGCCAGGTTGCCGCGATTGTCGGACTCCTGCGGGATCCGCGCCAGCGCGTAGGGCGCGGGCTCGCCGTCGATCACCAGTATGCGCGAGTCGCCGGTCCTCACGATGTCGGGAATGTACCTCTGCACGATCGCGAACCGCGTGCCGTACTCCGTCATCGTCTCGAACACGACGTTGGCGTTCTTGTCACCGCGGTCGACGACGAAGATCGAGCGCCCGCCCATGCCGTACAACGGCTTGCAGACTATGCGCAGGTGCTCGCGCAGGAATGCGTGCATGTCGGCCATGTTGCTCGTGATCAGCGTCGGCGCGCAGCACTGCGGGAACCAGGCGGTGAACACTTTCTCGTTCATGTCCCGCAGGCCCTGCGGGCGGTTCACGACCAGCACGCCCTGTTCTTCGGCGCGCTCGAGGATGTAGGTCGTGTAGATGTACTCCATGTCGAACGGCGGATCCTTGCGCATCAGGATCGCCCCGAACTCGGCGAGCGGCCGCGTATGCGCCGTATCGAGCGTGAACCAGTCCTGCAGGTCGTTGCGGACCTTGATCGGGCGCACACGGCCGAGGGCGAGGCCGTCACGGAGCCACAAGTCGCGCTGTTCCGCGTACCACAGCTCCCAGCCGCGCTTCTGCGCCGCCAGCAGCATGGCGAGCGTGGTGTCCTTGGCGGGTTTGATCTCGTCGATGGGATCCATCACGACGAGCACGCGCAGCGGCGATTGAAAAGGTCTCGAAGGCATCAGTTCACCAAATGGCGACGCACTTCACACCGCGGCGGTGACGGCGAAATCACGGCGCAAAAGTCGGTGTGACGAGCTTCATAGTATAGAGAGGTGGGCGATGGCGGCCCTATAACCAATATGTTAAAAGTTCGCGTGTTGCGCCGGCCTTCGCCCAAGACTCGCAAGTACACGATTCCTAGCTCCATTTTCGTACTTTGCGGCGCGCGTCGGAGCGGTGTGTCGACTCCCGTGTGAGGTAATGATGGAGAACCTAGCAACGACCCAGTCCGCCCGGCTCGCGGGCCTCAAGGTGCTGGTCATCGACGACAGCAAGACGATCCGCCGCACCGCCGAGACGCTGCTGTCGAAGGAAGGTTGCGAGGTGTACACGGCGGTCGACGGCTTCGACGCGCTGTCGAAGATCGCCGACCACCAGCCGGACATCGTGTTCGTGGACATCATGATGCCGCGCCTGGACGGCTACCAGACGTGCTCGCTGATCAAGCACAACAAGGTATTCCGCTCCATCCCGGTGATCATGCTGTCGAGCAAGGACGGCCTGTTCGACCGGGCGCGCGGCCGCATCGTCGGCTCCGAGCACTACCTCACCAAGCCGTTCACGAAGGACGAGCTGCTGAACGCGATCGAGACCCATGTCGGCGCGTTGGCGCGCTAGCTTCAACAGGGCAAGGCAGGTACTCAGGTATGGCCGGACAAGCAGCAGTGCGATCTCAGCAGGGCACCGCGGAGCAAGGTATGGCACTGATCCTCATCGTCGACGATTCGCCGACGGAAGTTCACGTCATGCAGAAGGCGTTGGAGCGCCACGGCTACAAGACGGCCAGCGCCGGCGACGGCGCCGAAGCGATCCGCAAGGCGAAGGAGATGAAGCCTGACCTGATCTTCATGGACGTGGTGATGCCGGGCGTCAACGGCTTCCAGGCGACGCGCAAGCTCGCCTCGGATCCGGACACGAAGTCGATCCCGGTGATCATGGTGACCTCGAAGGACCAGGAGACCGATCGCATCTGGGGCATGCGCCAGGGCGCGGTCGATTACCTGGTGAAGCCGGTGTCGATGGAAAAACTGATCGAGAAGGCGCAGGCGGCCCTCGCGGGCTGACGCCTGCCGGACTGACGTGATGACGGCGAGCGCCACTCTCAAATCCCTGCGCGACAAACCGTTCGAGTTGCTGCTCGAGCTCGAGCGGCTGGCGCGCGTTGCGCTGACCGGCCAGGGCCGCGATGCCGGCGGCGAGCGCGAGTGGGTCGGCGTCGCATTCCGCATCAGCGCGGAGAGTTTCCTGGTGGCGCGCGAAGAGACGCGCGAAGTGCTCGGTTTCCCTTCGGTAGTGACGCGCGTGCCGGGCGCGAAGACGTGGATCCGCGGCATCGCCAACGTGCGCGGCCAGTTGCTGCCGGTGGTCGATTTGCGCGCCTTCCTCGGCGGCGGCGCCACGAATACCAACCGCTCGACGCGTGTGCTGGTGGCGCACCACCGCGAAGTGCCGGCGGGTCTGCTGGTCGACGAGGTGCTCGGCTTCCGCCGTTTCAACGACGCCGAGTTTTCCAATTCGCCGCCGCCGACGATCGCGCGCTGCGAGCGCTACCTGGCGGGCGCGTTCCGCCGCGGCACGGAGAGCTGGCCGGTGTTCAGCCTGCGCACGCTGCTCGAGAGCCCGGAATTTCTACAGGCTGCCGCTTCATGAACAATTGGATGGAAGGACAGCGCCATGGCCGAGACTAAGATGTACGGCGTCCGGTTCCTGCCGGTGCTGATGGTCATCGCCCTGGTGTGTGTCGCCGCCGCGGCGGGCATGCTTGCATTCGGCGGCCAGGACATGGAAGCGGGCGCCAGCTCCGTGCGCAGCATGAACGAGCTCCTGGCCCTGTCGCAGAAGATTCCCGCGCAGGCGAATGCGGCCTTGAACGGCGATGCCGCGGCGCTCGAAAGGCTGCGTCAGTCGCGCGCGCGTTACTCCGAGCTTGCACACACCCTCGGCGGCGACGTGCAATCGTTCGACGGCTCGACCGAGATGTTGAAGCAGAGCCAGGTGATCCTCAGCTCGTCCGAGGCGATCGAAGGCGTCAACAAGGCGGCGACCGAAGTGCGCGCGCTGGTGCCGCAGCTCCTGCAGAGCCTCGGCAACGTCGCGAGCGCGCTCGGCTCACCCGGTATCGACGGCATGACCCGCCATCTCGAACGCTTCGAGTTGACCGGGCTGCGCCTGCAGCAGGACATGGAAGCGCTTGCCGGCGGCGTCGGCGACGCCACCGTGATCGCGCGGCGCCTCGCGGACGGCAACGACTACATGGGCCAGGTCGTCGGCGGCCTGAGCGGCGAAGATTCGGGCCTCGGCCTGCCGAAGCTCACGGGCGCAGATGCACTGGCGCGATTCAAGTCCACGAGTGCCCTGTACGTGCAGCTGAGCGAAAAGGTGCGCACGGCGATCAGCTCGGCGGATCGTCTCAAGCTCGCACGCCAGGCGGCCACGTCGTTGGTCACCGCGGGCGATCAGATCTATTCGCAGTTCGACAGCCGCGTCGGCGTGCCGGCGGCGGGCGCGTCGGGAATTCTCAGCAGTCGCGAGCTGCCGGTCGCGCTGCTGGTCGTCGGCTTGCTCTCGCTGCTGGTGCTGTCGCTGCTGCACGCGATGAGCGGCAACATCCGCAAGACGCTGGAGATGCAGGCCAGCAAGAACGAACGCAACCAGGAAGCCATTCTGCGGCTCCTCGACGAGCTGTCGAGCCTCGCGGACGGCGACCTGACGGTGCAGGCGACGGTGACCGAAGACATCACCGGCGCGATCGCAGACTCGATCAACTACGCGATCGAGGCGCTGCGCGAGCTGGTCACGACGATCACCGAATCCGCGGTGTCGCTCGACGCCTCGGCCCGACAGACCCAGGGCTCTGCCGGCCATCTGGCGAAGGCGTCCGTCGCGCAGTCGAAGCAGGTTGCGCTGGCATCCGAGTCCGTCGCGGCAATGGCCGCGTCGACCGAGGAAGTCTCCGGCAACGCCGAGCGCTCCTCGGACGTCGCGCGGCACTCAGTCGACGTCGCGCACAAGGGCGGCGAGGCCGTGCGTCGCACGATCGACGGCATGAACGCGATCCGCGAAACGATCCAGGAGACCTCCAAGCGCATCAAGCGCCTCGGCGAGAGCTCGCAGGAGATCGGCAACATCGTCGAGCTGATCAACGACATCGCCGAGCAGACGAACATCCTGGCGCTCAATGCGTCGATCCAGGCGTCGATGGCCGGTGAGGCGGGCCGCGGCTTCGCAGTCGTCGCCGACGAAGTGCAGCGCCTCGCGGAACGTGCCGCGAACGCGACCAAGCAGATCGAAGTGCTGGTGCGCACGATTCAGGCAGACACCAACGAGGCGGTCGTCTCGATGGAGCGCAGCACCACCGACGTGGTCGGCGGCGCGCTGCTGGCCGAGAACGCCGGCGCGGCGCTCGAAGAGATCGAGCAGGTGTCGAACCAGATCGCGAGCCTGGTGCAGAACATTTCCGCCAGCTCGCGTCAGCAGGCCTCGGCCGCGCAGAACATCTCGCGGACCATGGGCGTGCTGCGCGAGATCAGCTCGCAGACCGCGGAGAACTCGGCCGCGACGTCCGGCTCGGTCGGCAAGCTCGCCGAGCTGTCCGCGCAGCTTCGCAAGTCGGTCGCGGGCTTCCGCCTGCCCGACAGCTCCTCCGCAGGCAGCGCAGTGTTGACGGAGTCCGAGAAGAAGGCGCCACCGCCGCTGGTCAACGCCACGCAGGTCCGCACCGCGGCGCCTGCGCCGAAAAAAGTCACAGCGGCTTGACGCGCAGATAACGATTCATGGCCGAGCTTTCATCGCAAACCCTGCATATCGTCGCGCGCGAGCTCAATAGCGAGCTCAACGACGCACGCACTGCGCTCGAAGCCTTCGGCGAGCAGCAGGACAACGTTGCATTGCTGAGAAAGTGCAACGAGCACCTGCGCTCGGTGCACGGCGCGCTGCGCATCGCCGAGGTCTACGGCGCCGCACTGCTCGCCGAGGAAATGGGCCAGGTCGCGCGCTACCTCATCGACAACTTCTCCGAGCGCCGCCACCTCGCGGAAGGGCTCGACGCGCTGATGCGCGCGATGGTGCAGCTGCCGACGTATCTCGAACGCGTGATGAGCGGCGGGCGCGACATGGCGCTGGTGCTGCTGCCGCTGCTCAACGATCTGCGCGCCGTACGCGGCCACGCGCTGCTTTCGGAAGGCACGCTGCTGCTGCTGAATCTCAGCTCCGATCAGCAGGCAAATCCCGTTGCCGCGCCGGGCGAGGCGCTGACGATCGCGCAATGGGCGCGCAAGCTCCGCACCCGCTACCAGCTCGGCCTTCTCGGCTGGATCAAGGGCGAGCGCGTCGACCAGAATCTCGAAATCCTGTCGCGCTCGGCCGAGAAGCTCGAGCAGGTCGCTACCACGCAGCCGGTGTTCCAGCTCTGGTGGGTGGTCGGTGCGGTGCTCGAAGCGCTGCGTGAGGGCGGGCTCGAAGGCAGCGCCTCGATCAAGCGCCTGCTCGGCCACGCCGATCGCGAGATGAAGCGCCTGTACGAGCAGGGCGAAGGACGCTACGTCGATACGCCGCCGCTCGAGCTGCTCAATAATCTTCTCTACTACGTGGCGCGTGCGCGCAGCTCCGGTCCGCGCGTAGCCGCTGTGCGTGCCTCGTTCCGGTTGACCGAGCTGCTGCCGGTCGACGATCACATCGAGCAGGCTCGCGAGAGCCTGTCGGCTCCGTCCGTCAAGCTGATGAAGACGGTCGCCGCCGCGATCAAGGAAGATCTCGGCCGCGTGAAAGATGCGCTGGACATTTTCGTGCGCCAGGGCGGCACGCAGGTCGACGAGCTGGCGCCGCAACTGGAGCTGCTCAAGAAGATCGCCGATACGCTCGGCGTGCTCGGCCTCGGCGACCTGCGCGACAAGGTCCAGGCCGAGACCACCGATCTGCAGTCAATCGTGAATCAGCGCTCGGCTGCGACCGAGGGCACGTTGCTGCGCATGGCCGCGACGCTGATCAAGGTCGAGGACAGCCTCGACGAGCAGCTCGTCGGCATGATCGTGCCGAGCGCGGACAGCGCCACCGCGCCCGTCAGGCCCACGGGGCCCGAAGACATCGAGTTCCGCCAGGTAACCGAGGCGGTGCTGCGCGAATGCATCGTCAACATGGCGCGCATCAAGGAAGCGGTCGCGCTGTCGTTCGAAAAGCCGCGCGAAGCGCAGGCCGCCGACCAGATTCCGCAGCTCATGCGCGGCATGATCGCGGGCCTGCTGATGCTGGGCAAAACGCGCGTCGTGGAAATCATGGAAGGTGTCGATCGCGCGCTCGGCCAGCTCCTGCGCAGCGACGGCATGACGTTGCCGCAGGAAGCAGTCGATCGCCTCGCCGATGCAATCGTCGCCGTCGAGTACTACATGGAGACGCTGCAGGCCGGCCGCACCGACCCGTGGTACATGCTCGACAACGCGGAGAATTGCCTGCGCTTCCTCGCCGACGCGCAGCCGATCCCGCGTGTCGAAGCGCTCGCCCAGGTGGGCGACCATGCGCGCACGGTCGTCATCGAGCCGATGTCGCAGACGGTGGCATCGCCGACGCTGGCACCGACCGAGCACGAGCCCACTGCAGTGCTGGATCCTGCCTCGGTCGTGCGGCAACCGCCGCGCAGGCCCGCGGCACCGGCCGCGCCGGCGCCGAAGCCGCTCGATCGCGAGGTCGATCCGGAATTCCTCGAGCTGTTCATCGAAGAAGCGAAGGACGAGATCGCCAAGCTCAAGCGCCTGTTCCCGCTGTGGGACGAGAATCCGCAGGACCAGGACTCGCTGGTCAACGTGCGCCGCTCGTTCCACACGCTGAAGGGCAGCGGCCGCATGGTCGGCGCGCAGCTCATCGGCGAGTTCGCCTGGTCGGTCGAGAACCTGCTGAACCGCGTCATCAACAAGACGCTGGAGCGCAGCCCGGAAATGATGACGCTGCTGCGCGAAGCGATCGCAGCCGTTCCGGAGCTGGTCGAACAGCTCGAAACCGGGCGCGCGCCGCAAGCCAGCGTGGCGCGCATCATCGAAGGACTCAACGAGATTGCCGGCGTGCGTCCCAGCGCGCCGTCTGCGGCAGCCGCGCCGAGCGCACCTGCGCCGCGTCCGGTGGCCGCTGCTCCCGCTCCTGCGCACGTTGCGGCGCCGGAGCTGCCGACGCCCTCGCATACGCAGACCACCACGGTCCTGACCCCGCAAGCCAGCCCGCAAAAAAAAACGGCTCCAGCTCAGGACATAAGACAGCCGTCGCCCCCGTCGCAAATGGATCCCGGTCTGCACGAAATCTACGCAAAGGAAACCGCGGGCCATCTCGCGACCATCCATGAGTTCATCGCGGCGTGCGACGCCGGGACGCCGCCGTACCCGGTCACCGAGGACTTGCACCGCTCCTGCCACACGCTGAGCGGCACGGCCAAGACCGCCGGTGCGCGCCAGGGCATCAAGATCGCCGAGCCGCTCAATCGCTACGTCCGCAAGCTGTACGACAACTCGATCGGCATGCCGGGCGCCGGGCTCGCGGTCCTGAAGGACGCGACGGCAGCGATCCAGCAGGTGCTGGATCACATCGACGAGAACACTGGCTTCTTCCTTGACCACCCGCGCATCGCTGCGCGCCTGGGCGAGCTCGAAGACCAGCTCGACGAGGAAATCGCGCGGCTCGCCGAAACGATCGACGCGACCGTCCAGAGTCCCGCGCCTGCGACAGCAGCAATGGCTGCCGCCGCGACGCGCGAACCCGACTCCGGAGTCGAAGTGGTCGAGCTGGAGCCGACCGACGCGAACGCGCTCAGCATGCTCGACTGGAGTTACGACAACTTCCCGCCGGCGCCGGCCACTGCGGATACCGGCTCGCCGTCGCACGATGCGTCGCCGACGATGATGCGCCCCGCGCCGGTCTTCCGTGACGATCCGACCGAGCGCACCGAAGCTCTGGTCGCCATGGGGAGCGCCGATGAAGATCCGACGAACGTGCAAAAGGCGCTGGACGACGGCGACCCCACGAATGTGCAGGCTGCGCTGGTCGAAGGCGACGTGCTTTCGTCGCTGACCTACGAGGCGCCGGAAGAAGAGACAGGTATCGTCGTCGAGGAAGGCAACGCCGACGACTCGGTCGAGATCGAAATCGACGCCGTCGCGCTGGAACAGGAGCTGGAGCCGGAACCGGCGCCCGAGCCCGAACCCGTCTTCGCAGTCGAGGATCTGCTCGCGGAAGAAGAGAGCGAGACCGTGCGCAGCCCGGCCCTGACGCCGCAGGCCCCGGCCGTTGCTGTCGCTCCGCCGCCTCCGCCGGTCGCGGCAGCACCCGCGCCGCCCGTCGCGATCGTCGAGGAAGAGGATGACGGTGCCGACTTCGATCCCGAGGTCGCAGCGATCTTCAGCGAAGAAGCCATCGAGCTGCTGGAGACCGCGGATACTGCCTTGTCGTCCTGGAAGCAGGATCGCGGCAACAACGCGCTGGTCTTCGAGCTGAAGCGCGTCGTGCATACGCTCAAGGGCGGCGCACGCATGGCGGGCATCCGCGCGATGGGCAACTTGAGCCATGAGCTCGAAACGCTCATGCAAGGTGTCGAAGCGGGCAGTGTGCCGGCCAGTCCGGAAGTGTTCGACGCGCTGCAAGCGAGCCTCGACGAGCTGCATCGCATGCGCGACGTCGTCAATCGCGGCGAGCGCTGCATGTCCGCTCATGAGTTGGTCAATCGTATCCGCACGCTCGGCGGGCAGGCTCCGATTGCCGCGCCGACGCCCGTGCCCGCGCCGGTCCCGCCGCCCGCTGCGCCGATCGTTGCGGCGCAGGTCGCGGAGGAAGAAGACTTCGGCGCGGCGACCGGCGTCGTGCCGACGCTGACCGAGTCGTTGCTGCAGGACCTGCAGCAACCGGCCGCAGAGAAGGAACCGGAAGCGGCAGCGGAAGCGGAAGCCGAAGAGCCGTCGCTCGACGATACGGAGTACGACATCGAGTTGAGTGCCGACGAGCTCGGTGCCGCCGCGCCGCGCGAAGCGGTGCGTGTCGAGGAGCACGAGCAGGCCCCGCTGGACGTGGCCGCGTTGCAGCCCGAGCTGCCGCCCGATGCACCCGAGCAGCTCGCGCCCGAGCACGCCGCCCCGGTGCTGCCGGGTCGCGAGCAGCAAGTCCAGGAGCGCCAGGAGTTCGCGCGCGTCGACGCCGACCTGCTCGACACGCTGCTCAACAACGCCGGCGAAGTCAGCATCTTCCGCTCGCGCCTGGAGCAGCAGGTCGGCTCGATCGAGTTCAACCTAGCGGAGCTCGGGCGCACGGTCACGCGCTTGAAAGAGCAGCTCCGCAAGCTGGAGCTGGAAACCGAAGCGCAGATCCTGCATCGGCACGAAGAGGAGCATCCCGGCCGGGCCGACTTCGACCCGCTGGAGCTCGATCGCTATTCGACGATCCAGCAGCTGTCGCGAGCGTTCGCCGAATCGGTCAGCGACGTTGGCAGCATCGAAGGATTGCTGGAGAACCTGACGCGCGAAGCGCAGAACCTGCTGCTGCAGCAGTCGCGCGTCGTCACCGAATTGCAGAACGGCCTGATGCGCACGCGCATGGTGCCGTTCCAGCGCCACGTGCAGCGCCTCAGCCGCCTGGTGCGGCAGGTCGCCACGGACACGAACAAGAAGGCCGACCTGGTCGTCGTCGGCGCGTCCGGCGAGCTGGACCGGCAGGTGCTGGATCGCATGTTGCCGCCGTTCGAGCACATGCTGCGCAACTCGGTCGTGCACGGCATCGAGACGCCCGAAGAGCGTGTCGCGCGCGGCAAGCCGGAGAGCGGCACGATCCGCGTCGGCCTGCATCGCGAAGGCTCCGAGATGGTCATCGTCCTCGAGGACGACGGCCGCGGCATCGACGTCAGCGCGGTTCGCGCACGGGCGCGTGAGCGCGGTCTGCTGCATCCCGGTCGCGTGTTGTCGGACGAGGAAGCGCTGCAGCTCATTCTCGAGCCGGGCTTCAGCACTGCGAGCACCGTGACGCAGCACGCCGGCCGCGGCGTCGGCATGGACGTCGTGGTGAACGAGATCAAGAAGCTCGGCGGCGCGTTGTTCACGGAATCGCAGCCGGGGCTGGGCGTGAAGTTCACGATCCGCCTGCCGTTCACCCTGGCCATCACGCAAGCGCTGATCGTGCGCACCGGCGAAGAGCTGTACGCGTTGCCGCTGCCTTCGGTGGAAGGCGTCGCGCGCGTGCCGCGCTCGGAAGTGCAGAAGCATCTCGCCGAGGATTCGCCGACGTTCACGTACGGCAAGCAGGTGTACCGGTTCCAGCATCTCGGCGCGTTCATCGGCGGCGGCGCCTCGGTGCTGCCGGAAGCGGATGTGTCGATGCCGGTGATCCTGATCCGCGCCGGCGATCATTCGACGGCCGTCGTGACCGACGAGCTGGTCGGCAGCCGCGAGATGGTCGTGAAGTCGGTCGGCCCGCAGATCGCCGGCATCCGCGGCATCGCGGGCGCGACGATCCTCGGCGACGGCCGCATCGTCATCATTCTCGACCTCGGTGCGCTGGTGCGCTCCGAATGGCGCGGCCGCAAGCCGCTGGTGGAAGGCCCGCAGGAAGATCGCCGCACGTTCGCGCTGGTCGTCGACGACTCGATCACCGTGCGCCGCGTGACGCAGCGCCTGCTCGAACGTCATGGCATGCGCGTCATGACTGCGAAGGACGGCGTCGATGCGCTGTCGATCCTGCAGGATCACCTGCCGGACATCATCCTGCTCGACATCGAAATGCCGCGCATGGACGGTTACGAGCTCGCCTCGCAAGTGCGCGCCGATGCGCGCCTCGCCGACATCCCGATCGTCATGATCACCTCGCGCGTCGGCGAGAAGCATCGCGCCCGCGCGATCGAGCTCGGCGTCAACGATTATCTCGGCAAGCCCTACCAGGAGAATCAGCTCCTGGATGCGATCGAGCCACTGGTCGAAGCGCGGCGGCGTAAGGCCGCGCCGGCGCAAGGTCGTGAATCCCGTGCATGAGCGCATCGTCCATGAGTGAGGTCCTTGCCCACGAGCTGTATAGCCTGCTGGTGCCGCTGGCGCAGGAACGCCTGATCGTGCCGCGCGCGTGCGTCGCCGAGGTCGTGACCTGGCAGGCGCCCGAGAAGATGGAAGGTGCGCCGCCGTGGTACCTCGGCACGATTCACTGGAGCGGACGCGCGGTGCCGGTGATTTCCTTCGAGGCCGCATGCGGTCAGTCGCCGCCGAATCCCGGCACGCGCACGCGCATCGTCATCTTCGTCGCGCTGTCGAGCCAGATCCCCAGCGGCTACTTCGGCGTGATCACGCAAGGCTTCCCGCAGCTCGTGCGCGTCAACGCCGACGTGGTGAAGCACGATCCGAGCCGCAATTTCCCCGAGCGCGGCCCGATTCTGTGCCAGGTGCGCATGCTGAATGAGTCGCCGCTGATCCCGGACTTCGAGTGCCTGGAGCAGATGATCAGCGAAGAGACCCGGGCTTCGTAGGTTCGCTGTAGGTCGGGCTTCAGCCCGACTCTTTGCACGGATTGTCGGGCTAAAGCCCGACCTACTGCAGGTCTCCCCACAACGCCTGCAACACTGTCAACGCCACCACTGCCGCTGTCTCAGTCCGGAGCACTCTCGGCCCGAGGCGCACCGGCATGAAGCCGGCCTTCTGCGCGGCGTGCAGCTCGTCGTCGTCCAGGCCGCCCTCGGGGCCTATCAGCAACTCGACCTTGTTCGGCAGGCTGGCCAGGCCTGCGAGCGATCCGGGTGCTGACGGGCTCAGTACGAGCCGCAGGCCTTCCTTGCGCGCGTTCGCCAGGTGCTCGCGCAGAGTCACCGGCGCTGAAACGTGCGGGACCTTCGAGCGGCCGCATTGCTCGCAGGCCGCGATTACGATGCCGCGCCAGTGCGCCTGCTTCTTCTGCGCCTGCTTCTCGTCGAGCCGCACGACGCTGCGCGCAGTCAGCACGGGCGCGATCGTCGCAACGCCGAGCTCGGTCGCTTTTTGCAGCGTCCAGTCCATGCGCTCGCTGCGCGACACGCCTTGCAGCAGCGTGATCCGCAACGGCGACTCGGCCGCGCCGGCGACCGGCTCGGTCAGTCGCACGGTCACATCGTCGCCGGCGACGCGCACGATTTCAGCGCGAAAATCCTGGCCGCTGCCATCGAACACAGCGAGCGGCGCGCCTTCACGCATGCGCAGGACTCGCGCGACGTGATAGGCGCCGGCCGGCGGCAGTCTCAGCTCCGCACCGCTCGCGAGCGGTCCTTCACAGAAGATTCGATTCATGCGCATCGGACGGGCATCATGGCGCATCGTGACTGCGATAACCATTTCAGCAAGGGCCATTCCCTCCGTCGATCCGGGCACCGGACTGATGCAACCGGCGCGCCAGGTCGTCTCGCCGAACCGCGACGAGCGCCCCGGCGGAATACCGCCCGAGCTGATCCTGGTGCACGGCATCAGCCTGCCGCCGGACGAATACGGCGGGCCGTGGATCGATCGGCTGTTCACGAACACGCTGCCGCCGAATGCGCCGGACGTGCATCCGTTCTTCGCGACCGTCATGACGCTGGTAGTTTCATCGCATCTGCTGATCCGCCGCGACGGCGCGTACGTGCAATACGTTCCATTCCATCTGCGTGCGTGGCACGCGGGCGTGTCGAGTTATTGCGGCCGCGAGCGCTGCAACGATTTTTCGATCGGCATCGAGATGGAAGGAAGCGACGAGCTGCCGTACGAGCCCGCGCAATATCGTGCGCTGAGCGCTGCCGTTCACGCATTGTGCCGCGCGTATCCGTCGCTTTCGCCAGAACGCATCGCCGGTCATAGCGACGTCGCGCCGGGCCGCAAGACCGATCCCGGGCCCGCGTTCGATTGGCCGCGACTGCGCGCGTTGTTGCGGCTGCCGCAGGGATGAGAGCCGGTCTGCTTGTGCTCCTGGCGCTGCTGGCTGGCGCGGCCGCGCCGCCTCAGCGCATCGTCAGTCTCGCTCCGCACCTCACCGAGCTCGCATTCACGGCCGGCGCCGGCGATCGCATCGTCGCGACCGTCGAGTACAGCGATCATCCCGCCGCGGCGCGCACGATTCCGCGCATCGGCGACGCATTCCGCGTCGACCTGGAGCGATTGGTGGCACTGCATCCCGACGCGGTGCTGGTCTGGGAATCGGGTAATCCCGCGCCGACGATCGAACGCATTCGCGCGCTGAAATTGCCGGTGGTTGCGTTCCGTACGCAGCGCCTCGAGCACGTGGCGACTGCACTGCGCGAGATCGGTCGGCTAGCCGGCACCAGCGAAGTTGCCGAGCGCGCGGCCGCCGATTACGAACGCCGCATCCAGGAGCTGCGCGACAGTTATCGCAATCGCACGCCGCTGCGCGTGTTCATCGAAGTCGACGACCGGCCGCTGTATACGGTGAACGGCAAACAGATCATCAGCGAGATCGTCGAGCTGTGCGGCGGCCGCAACGTGTTCGCCGATCTCAACGAGCTGGCGCCCGCGATCGGCATCGAGGCGGTGATTGCTGCAAATCCGCAAGCGATCATCTCCACCGACGACACCGTGCCGGACGCAGCCGCGGAATGGAGCCGCTGGCGCCATATCGAAGCCGTGCGCACGGGGAACGTCTATACGCTGCGCTCGGACGACATCGCTCGCGCCACGACCCGTCTCACGGTCGCGGCTGAAGCTGTCTGTCGCACGCTGGATACGGCACGCGAGCGCCTGCAACCGGGGCGCTGACTTTCGCGGGTACCCGCGCGGCAGCCGCTCGTGTAGCATCCGCCGCACTCCCATGACGCGATCTGCCACAGCTCTGCTGACCCTGCTCGCGTTACTGGCGGCGCTGCTCGCAATCATGACGTGGGCCTCCCGGCGCACGCACAACGCCGCGGATTTCGCCATCGCCAATCGTCGGCTCGGCCCCTGGCTCGTGACGCTGAGCTACGCGGGGACCGGCGTGAACGCCTGGATGCTCATGACCGTCGCGGCCGCCGCCTTCCTCTGGGGCCTGTCGGCCGCATGGATCTGGGCTGCCGTCGTCTTCGGTTGCGTAGTCAACATGTGGTTCGTCGCACCGCGGCTGCGCGCTGCTTCGATCGGGTCCGGCGGCATCACTGTCATTCACCTCCTGGGCGTCGATGCCGGCGACCGGTTGCAGCCCCTGGTGGTGCGCTCGGCAGTCTTCATCCTGATGCTCGCGCTGCTGCTGCAGATCGCGGCGATCCTGCAGTTCGCCGGCGTGATGCTCGCCGACGTCGGCCTCGATACCACCAACGTTCTGCTGGTCGCGCTGACGATGATCATCGCGACTGTGTTCGCGGGTGGCATGCGCGCGGCGAGCATGATCGATACGATTCAATCGATCGTGGTGATCGCCGTCGCCTTGTTCCTGCCGCTGCCGGCGTTGATCGCCACCGGCGGCATCACGGAACTGAAGATGGCGTTCACGTCGATCGGTCCGGAGGCGACGAACTGGTTCGGCGGCAAGAACGGCGTCGCCGCCATCGCGTTTGCGGCCGGCGTGGTCGGCCTCGGCCTTGCGATGTGCGGGCAGCCGCACGCATTGGCGCGCTTCATGGCGGCCAAGGATGAGGCGACCCTGCGCATCGCGCGTTGGGTCGCGCCAGTGTGGATCGCGATCCTGCTCGCGGCTGTCGTGTTCTGCGGCTGGTGCGCGCGCGTGCTGTATTCGGGTCTCGAACATCCGGAGCAGTCGCTGGCGGTGATTGCGAGTCGTCTGCTGCCGCCGTGGCTCGCGACGTTGATCGTCGTCGGGCTCGCTGCGGCGGTCATCTCCGCGATCGCCAGTCAGTTGCTCGTGATCGCCACCGCGCTCGCAATCGACCTGAAGCGCCCGACGACGCCGCCGTCGCTGCAGTGGCTGCGCGGCATGTTGCTCGTCGTCGCGGTCCTTGCATGCATCGTGCTGCTGTACGCGCCGATGAAGATCGGTGAGCACGCGATGTTCGCATTCACCGCGCTCGGCGCAGCGCTCGGCCCGCTGCTGCTGGTCCGTCTCAGCGGCAAACGCATCCGCCCGGGATCGACGCTGGGCGCGATGTGGGCGGGATTCCTGCTGTCGCTGGTGTTCCATCTGTTGCCGGATTCACCCGGTGACTTTCTCGAGCGTGTGTTGCCGTTCATCGCCGCGCTCGGGATTGCATTGACGGGCGGCGAACGTCGGCGCAACCCTGATCGCGCGGATCGCTCGCAGGAGACGATGCACGACAGGGTTCCGATTTGAAGAAGAAGAAGACGAAAACGAAGCCGAAGAAGAAAGCTGCGCCTGCAAGGAAGCCGCCGGTAGTCAGCAACGAGTCCGTGCCCGAGATGATCCTCGCGGCGGTGCGCCGCATTCCGCGCGGCAAGGTCTGCACCTACGGCAACGTGGCTGAAGTCGCGGGCCTGCCGCGACGCGCGCGACTCGTGGGCACTGTGCTGCGGCAGTCACCGTCGGCGCGCGGGTTGCCCTGGTTTCGCGTGATCAACGCCGGCGGTCGCATTTCCTTCCCCACGGGCAGCGACGCCTACGCGCGCCAGCGGCACAAGCTGGAGGCGGAAGGGGTGGTGTTCGTGGGCGGGCGCGTCGATCTGCGTCGTTACGGCTGGCCGGCGCGGGACCAGCAACTCGACGAGCTGCTCTGGAAGCTGCCCGAGTAGCAAGTCCGACGGACCCATTTGTCGAGCTTCGCGGCGCTGGTCGATGTAAGCCTGCGCACCCGCAACCACCGGCCTCGTCGCCTGGTTTCCCGTCACAAAGGGGGCTCGCCAGGCGCTTAACCCTTATTTCTGCGGTCGCCGTTAGTAACGACACCAGGGCGCTGGCGCCCGTAACGAGGAACGTCCATGAATCGTGTCGTCCGCGGCAGTTCGCTGCTGATCG
>Ga0209481_10000331_pt1 | contig 19372 bp, 28 predicted proteins | sample SoiMetdeltSBSDD3_FD_187598 | JGI IMG/M metagenome (GOLD analysis project Ga0209481, IMG submission 187598) | Bulk soil microbial communities from a Populus tree surrounding site in Tennessee, USA - Soil MetaG P. deltoides SBSDD3 (SPAdes) (version 2) | ecosystem: Environmental > Terrestrial >...
GTCATCAGGGGCGGCAAGACCCACAATTTCGACAGTTTCGAGTGCGCCATCCATGCACTTGCGCCACCGCTCATTGCGGCGTCAAGATCATGGGCCACGGCCTGGAGAAAGACGGCACGTTTTACTGCTGCGACCACTGCGCCGAAGCCAAAGGGGTGCAGGGTTTGCGCGATCGGATCTAGTCGGCCCATCGTGCGGTACACGCGTCTCGGTCCAGGAACCACTATTCGCATTACCAAGTTGAGCTGTGAGGATGCCGACCAAATTACAACAGTTGCGCAAAGAACAATTTCGAACGAGCCGTGCTGGCCCACGCAAGCGAGGTCGTCGATTGTCCGAACAGAACTTTCGCAAAGAATCAGATGCGCTTTATTATGGAACTTTAGGTCCAGCCTCTCCCGCGAAAAGAATTGATCCGAAAACGGGCGAAGTGGTCGAAATCATTTCTGAACGTGAGTGATTGTCGTAGTTGCCGCCAGGGTCACTTGACTTTGAGGGCATCGTCTCAAAGAAGCTCGACGCACCGTACAAGTCCGACCATCGAAGGCCTGGCTGAAAATCAAAATCAGAAAGCGTCGCGTGGCTCGCGTGGAAGGCCGCTCAACGCGCCATACAGGTCGGGACCATCAAAGGCGTGGTTGAAAATCAAAAATCCGAAGGCTCCTGCGGCAATTCGCGCTGTTGACGGGACATTTTGAGGGAACTCAATAAATCGGGTTGGTGTTGTCTCCCGAGGAATCCGCTGGGAGGAACAATCAGATGAGGTTTGTATCTATCGCCGTTTGCCTGACTTGGCTGACAATTTTTGTCCCTAGTTCGGTGAATGCCCAAAACACCGTGCCCGCCGACAAACCGGAGTCGAGTACTGGCCCCACGCTCACTCCCGAAACGAAAGGTCAGAAACAGCCGCAGGGCTGGACAGGCCCAACTACCACAGGCGAAGGGGGCGCCCCGGCCTCAAGCCCGCAGGGTCAAACCCCACCTGGCATGCAGCCCGCGCCTGAAGGCTCCTCGAAGACCACCGTTGCGCCAGAGAAGCACAAATAGCGCTGCGAGAGGGCGACGGCGGCGAAATGTTTCAAGCGGTTTGTCAGCTCGGCCTTGAAGGAATCGTCTTCAAAGAAACTGGATGCGCCCTATCGCTCAGGCCACTCGAAGGTCTGGATCAAAGTCAAAAATCCGAATGCACCAGCTGCAACTCGCGCTATAGATGGGACGTTTTGAGTAATCATGGGAGCAATAAATGGCCAAAAAGCGAAAAGCGCGGAAAACCAAACGGAAGCGAACAGCGAAGCGTAGAAAGCGTACTCGTATATTGGGTGTCCCTATTCCCACGCTAGGTAGGTAAGAGGTGACGCCGTCTGGGTTCGCTGCACTGCTCTTTTTGTGCAGAGCACCATCGCTAAGTATTGATGTTGTTGAGATGGGAGGGAGGAGTAAAATCGGGGCCCATTCGCGCCGCAAAATGTCATGTCCGCTTTACCCCTGAAAGCGGAGATTGCTGCGACCAAGCGCAAGTTCATACGTCGAAATCACTTGAGAATGTTGAGTTCGAAAAGTTCACCGTTTCGGAATTGGCAGACATGCAGCGTGACTGTGAAAACATCTATCTGAGGCTGCTCAATATTATTTATCCGCTAGACCAAGAAGTCGTGGCAATTATTAGGAGACCATGGCGGCATAAATCGCCTGGAACACATAGACAGTAACTGAATTGTCGAGGTGCCCGCCGTCAAAATGACACAAGGAGGTATCTCATGGATTGGAACCGAGTTGAAGGAAACTGGAAACAGATGAAGGGCAAGGTCAAAGAGAAGTGGGGCAATCTCACCGACGACGATTTGGACAGAGTTGCAGGTCAACGTGACCAGCTAGAGGGAATAATCCAGGAGCGGTACGGCATCGCCAAAGACCAGGCCAGAAAGGATGTCGACGATTGGTTCAAGACATTGCCTTGAGTGACTCGACGAACTGTGAAGCCTGTTGAGGGGCCACCGAGAGGTGGCCCCTTTTGCATCAACCGCAATTCTTCAATGCTATTCGTTGATGCATTCCCTTCAGGGAGTCCGCTTAACGCACCAGCGGGCTTCCTATTAGGCGAGCTTGAAAATTACCAAATATAAGAACCGGCGACGATTGCGGCACACGCGAGAGTGATAACAACCAGCGCGACTCCCGTATTCGCCGCCATGGGGCGCCTAACTGTGTTTGTCAGCCCGAGGTAATGGGCGAGGTAGTCAGCACCGCAGCATTTTTGAATTGGACTATCGTCTAACGACTTGCTGCTTTGTTCTCTTGCTAGCCGATTTGGGTCAAAAAGCGAGGAACTTTGCGTTTTTTCACCAGCTAAATGCCATATCGGCGCATTTCCATCTGATGACCCGCCCTCGGTGGGTCTCAGCGGGGCGAGGCCCCTGCCAGCGAGGGCAGCAAATGCCACTCGTACGACCCACGTTCGTGGGAATGCATGACAAACTGGCATCACACGGGTTTGCGCCGAATGAGATGACGCAGCTTGCGCCTTTAGGAGCCGCGTCCGCCTTGTTCAGCGAAGATGACGCAAGAAATGCGGCGCAAATCAACAACAAGGGAAAGAGGAAGCTTTTGCTCATAATAGCAAGAATCCGAAGGCACCTGCGGCTCCGAGATCGCAGAATAGTGAACAATTGTAATTTGCGCGGATAATGAGCCGGCTGTAAATCGGGGCCGCTCTCATCCCCAAAGAGAGCGCGGCCCCGATCTCATCCGTCCCCACTGTCCCCGAAAGGTCGGGGCCGCCATTCCTCCAATAAATTGCGACATTCGCTGGGCGGGAGTCCGACTTCCACGCTGAATTTTTCGGCTTGCGGTTATTCGGCACCACCCCGAACGAAAAAGTGGGAACTACTGTTTCTGAGTGACCCCCGGCGGCTTCGGCTGCGGCCCGATCCAAATCAACGGACTCGCTTGCGTTCATTGTCGAGGGGCTCGGCAAATGACAGTCATCACGATCCAATTATCTGCTCGGCCTTGAGGGCGTTGTCTCAAAGAAGCTCAGTGCGCCGTACAGGTCCGGGCCATCAAAGGCGTGGTTGAAAATCCGAAAGCCCCCGCCGCTACTCGCGCTATAGATGGGACGCTCTGAATGCGGCTACCTTACTAGGTATAGATTTGGTGATTGCGGTTCCGCCGCGACAAACGATTTGTAGTTAGCGGCAAAGAGCAATGCGCCAACACAAAGAACAACTACTATGAATCGGATCGCCATAACGGAAGCTTAGACGAGCCGCAGTAACAGTCATCCTCTGGAATTAAATATAGTGAATTTCTTGCCCAAGCTGTGCTCTCTCGGCAACAAGATGGAAAATCTAGAAATGTCCGACGCGCAATCAAATTAGTTTCCGGCGAACGCCGTCACAATTCTAGTCAAGATGTCCATCATCATTTGGTCAACCCGCGCAGGCACTGCGACCGCCAAACCAATGAACGCCGCAGTCACACTAGCGACGAGACAATACACAACAACTTCTAATGTCGCGATCATGTCGCCCCCCACACATTACGGGCATCACGTACGGTCTATGGAGGGGTAAAGTATCAAGGTGCCGATTGTTGTAATTAAAGAATGACATCCGTTGAAAGGAATTGGGATGACTATGGTGAAATTACAACAGAAAACCGCATGAGTGACAAAAACCACCGGCAAAAGCGGACGGCTTTTTGCCGGTGGGGGGAGTCCACCGGCAAGGATGGGTTTCTATGCCGGTGATCGAGTCAAAGGGAGCTGAAGGAGCTTAAGCGAGTCGGCACAGTACGAGTCATGCTCTAGAGTTAAATGCCGTCGAGATCGATGTCTGCGACCCGGCATCCGCCTTGGTAAGCGGCACAGTTGACCACCATGCCCCGTCTTGCATCGCCAGCCCCGGGTTCGGGCCGTGGCCGCGTCGATGACTCGTAGGTCTCGCTCATGCGAACATCGCCTTAATCGTGGCGATTGTTTCCGGGACGGAATTGTGCGCCCCCGACACGGGTCCGTCCAGACAGCTGAAAGTGTTAGAGGTGAAATAGAGAAGGACCTTACGAGGCCAGCGAATGTCTGCTTTGCCCCCGAAAGCGGACCTAATCGGCTTCAACGGGGTCCGCTTCCTACGAGACCGGCTTTCGTTGTTTGCTTCCGTGTCGGTTCGCATAGATTTTTGTAAATTCAGCTCCCAGTAAGAATATTTGAGCGGAGTAATAAACCCACAACAACAACACAATGAGGCCGCCTGCCGCGCCGTAGCTCGACGCGACTGCGCTGCTGCCGATATGCCACGCAATCAGTGATTTCCCGACGTTGAAGAGAACCGACGTGATCAAAGCGCCCGTCACCACATCGGTCCATTGAAGACTTCGGTCAGGCAGAACCTTGTAAATCGCACCAAAAAGAATCGCCAAAAGCAATACCGATACAATAAAATTCAGAACTGGAAGAATTAGCTTTCCCATCGGCAAGACAGTGTCCAAATAGTCTCCGAAAGCCGTAAGACCGGCGCTAATTACCAGCGAAACGATAAGCAAGAATCCCAAAGCGGCGACCAATCCTAAACTGACGGCGCGCGCACGGATCAACTGGGACACCGTTGTAGTTTGAGGGGTCGCTTTCCAAATTGCGTTCAAGGCGGCTTGCATCTCGCCAAATACGCCCGACGCCGTGGCGATTAAGACTGCGACGCCAACTATTGTCGCAATGATACCTGAAGACTTCTCCGCAGCGCTTGCAATGGCAGACTGCAAAACCTCCGCCGTCTGGTGTCCCATAAGATCGCTAAACTGCGAAGTTATGGCATTTTGAGCAGCCTCCTGTCCGAAGACGAGCCCCGCAATCGCAATCACGATAAGTAAGATCGGAGCTATGGACGTGGCAGTGTAGAAGGCGATCGCAGCACCCCGGGTTAATGCTTCGTCTTCGATGAAAGACAGGACTGTATCCTTAAGCATCTTCCAAGTAACAGAGATCATTTTCGCGCTTTGCTAATAGCGGATCAGTGAACCATATGACCAATCACGTACCAACCGCCGCCCCTAAGAACCACGGCACCACCAACCCAAAGCACCGGAATTAAAATCGTAGCCATCTGAGCCTCCTCTCGATGTTCACAGGAGAAATTCAGACGCGTTAAAGCTCGTTCCGGCGTGCGCAATGCAGCATTGAACAAAATTTGCGTGAGCCAGGAACTAATTTCTTACGCACCGAAAGAGCGGGCCGCGCTCCGGCTTTGTGTCCTGCCTCGGCGCGGCCGCCGCATAGGTCGGCGTCTCAATTAAGATTCTTAATACTCACGATATGCCCGGCCTGATACCTTTGTTGGTGCGGCAGCCTGCTCTCGATTGCCTCGGGCAGGCGGCTGCATAGGGACCGTAGGGTGAACCTCCAGCGGTCCCTATCTTGTCTGTGATGCCTTGATAACCAGTCGGATCAAACGGGCCGCGTTCCTCGTACTGCCCGAACAATCCAGATCAGCAAACATGCGCCGATGAATCCGGCAATCAGGTAGCCGATCCATCCTCCTAGATTGATCCCAAAGAAGCTCAAAATGGCGCTGGCAACCGCCGCCCCGATGATACCGAGCACGATATTCATCAGAAGTCCCATATCACTCTTCATGAATTGTTCTGCCAGCCAGCCCGCAACTCCGCCGATGATGATCGCTGCAATCCAGCCTATTTGTGGATCTTTCATCGCTCGTCCTCCTCAAAAGGCGCGGCCCGCGCCGACTTCGATTGTCTAACGTGCAAGGTTCAACAACAAGTCTTCGGTGCGTGCATCTTATTTGCAGTGCAACCAATTGCTGCAGCGCATCCGACACAAAATAAAAAATCTGTGATTAATCAAACTAAATTCGAGAGCGGGCAGACTATCTTTGCGTGGTCCAATAATTTTGGTTGGTTTTATTTGGATTAATCGTAGCCCGACGCTCAGACGCGCCGGTGGACAATTTTGGGGGTACCTCTGTCTGCCGAACAACCAGCCCGCGACTTTGGTGCCGACGACAGACCAATCTGCCAACAGTGCGGCGGATCGATGCATCTCATCAGGCGCGGCCCACATTCTGATTTCGGCGCTGGGTACGAACGGAAAACGTTTCTGTGTCCGAAATGCAATGTTGAGATCGAGCGCAGCGCAGATAAACCGTTAGACGCCAACTGGCTGACGGAGCAACCGAACCTCTGTTCATTGCCTCCGAGGCGCTTAAAGGCCCTCGGTGAGAGTGAGCCGGGAACGCGGCCTCAAGTGAGTTAAAAAGGCGCCGCTGGTTCGACCTCTTCAACCCTCGCTAAAGAGGGCTCGCTTTCCTGATGCTGCGGACGTTGGTCAAGGCGCAGCAGGCGGCACCCGCACGGCCGCTCCACCATCGCCAGCCACCGCAGGGCACCCCTATTAACCCTGACACCGGTGACCACAATCTCTTCGCCGGCGGACACACAGCAGGGCTGATAGAGAGAAAAAAGCCCGTCAAGCTTTCCAGATCAATGTTGTGCTCAGCTCACGGCCTTAAGCGCCTGCGAAAGCTAGCGCTCTTAATCTTCGGCCTGTTCGGGGAAGTCTTCCAGCATTTCAATGATTTCGTCTTTCAGCGAGTTAAGAAACCGTCTTTGCACCACCAGATCGATTTCGGGATATTGCGCGTCCTTAGTGTGAACGCGAACACTAAAAAACGGCCCCTCTAACTTGAGAATAATCGGCTGTATATCAACGAGTTCAAGTTTGGGTGTTTCGGCCATATTCGCCCCTCCCACACGAGCTGCAAGTTGCAGCGTGTCCGTGGCTCACGCGGCAGACCATTAAACGCGGCTACCACTTTCATTCATCCGTGCCACCAATCGTCGCCACCCGTTAGCTCATTGCTTCGTGTCTACATCAGGCTGTGCAAATGGCGTCGAAAGACGCAATGGTGCGACCTCCTCGCGGTATAGCGTGATGCGTTTCCTGGCCCTCTCATCGGTGCCCTCAAGTTCGACGGCGCCCCGGCGGATTCTAATCACCACGTGCATGTCCAGGTCTTGCCCTTGCGTGCAGGCCAGAGCCGCGTCTTGGCACTTAGGGTCGAGTTGCTGGAGCGCGAGGGTCGTCCATGCCGCCGCAGCGGCAGTCAGAGCGTCAGTGACTCGTTGGTCCATCTGTTCTCTCCGGTCATGTTGTCATGCCGAATCGAAGAATAACAACCGAGTGCGGAGTTTGTATTGGCATTTGGCGCACTTGCCAAACTGTGTACGAAGTAGGTCTCAAAAAATCCCAAGGCGCCTAGCGGCAACACGCGCTGTTGAGGTACGTTTTAATGCGCTCGTCTTTTCTGTTTGGCTGGCCCATTCGCGTGACGCTTACGGCGATGTTCCAAAGCACCAGCTACCGCACCTATTCGGATCGCGCCATAAAGATTTTCCAGGTCACGCTCGCGCTTGTGGCGTTTTTGCTTGGGTTCTTTAGATTTCGTTGAGCCCGCCATGAAGTCAGATGACTTTTTCGTCGATCTCGCGAATTGTGGGAAGAATAATGTCCTCAGAGCCACTCCGCTCAAATTGATTAGCTAAAATAAGATAGCCTCGCGCAATGCACTTCCACTCGGCCCTCGCCTCAGGGTCGCTTTCTCTATCCGCTTTCGCGCGAAGCATCGCGGCCATTCGTCTGCATTTAGCAGCAGTAGTCATGGCTTCCTCAACCAACATCCATTCCCCGCGGGGGGGCAACGGAGCAACAGGAGAATTGGTTCCTTCAGAAAGCGGTCACAACCAGCTTTGAATACGGTACTGAATTAGGGAGAATGGGTGCATGTCCGGTTTGGATGAGCCCGCGACGGTAATCTGGTTTTCGACACCCGAGCCAGATACAGAATTAGGTCGTCCCTGCAATAGCGCTTCCTTTGATACACTTCGAGAAGCCGTCCTATTTGTGATGAGAATGTCAGTCGAAGAACGCGAGAGCGCAATGATCCGGACTCACGGTGGAAAGGAATTGGCCTCTCAGGACATCGAAGCGATGGACAAAAAGGTAAATCAGCCGAACAAATAACGGCAAAGCGAGCAATTTCTCAAATCGACGGATGCCGCGCCAATGCAATGATGCGCGGGCGGCCATGCCCATTGCAACGCGGGCACTGCATCGCGAAGCGGAGCGCGGATTGGCCTGAAGGGAAATCCGATCCCAACTGCTTCCCTTCTTAAGCCGAAGCCTGAAGGTGCATGGCGCCAGCAATGAGATGCCGATGATGTCGTTCGATGTACCGCACAAGCGATCGCTCCTTCGCTTCGGAGACTGTTTGCATACCGGCGGGCAACGACCGCCCCTCGAATTCGAATAAGGTTAGCCTGAGTAGACGAAGAGACCGAATAACTGCGTTGAGCGGGCCTGCTCATGGAACCTGTGATCTTCCGTTGTCGTTTTGCTGACATGAGTACGCTCGAGATTATGGTTCACGTCGAAGCTTTGGCTGTCGCCGCATTCGGAATTCTAATTTCGCTGAGCGGCATCGCCTCCTTGTGGGCATTCCGAAAAATAGCACGCCTGGCGAGCTAAGTTCCGTTCCATGAATGGCTCATTACAGCTTAGCGAGTACCCCTTCGACATGGTTCGCCTGCCTTGCGGCAAGTGCGGACGCGCCGGTCAATACCGAAAGCAAACTTTATTGAAACACTACGGTGCCGATATTCGACTGCCTGATTGGCGGGAGGAAATTGCGCAGTGCGAACGTCATGGGGAAACACACGATGCCTGCATGGCTCGTTATGTGGATTTGGTCCCTAAGCTATGATCAATAAACTAAGGGCTAAAAGGCGTCGCCGCGCACGCAGGCGGGTCGAAATTGAACGAATCTGCAAGACTATTCGGCAAGTGCAGAAAGCGAAGAGAGCAAAGCGCGAAGCGTAACTAGTGTATGGCGACGGGCTGAGCTGCGACCCGGACTAGCAGCAAGCAACAGGCAGCGCGGCAGAGCGTCGGCTGGATGAATTTTGTAGCAAACATCTAGCTTGCTTTTCTGTGACGTGAGGGAGCCCGTTTTTTTGCGGGCTTCCGGTGCTGGCTGGCGCGTCGTCTGCGCGAGTGATTTGCGGGCGCGCGTTCGCCCTGTACGCTCCGCCTCAGGGCATCCATAAGGTTCACGACATTGTCTGATCTTGGTTCACGCGGCGCTTCGATTTTTTCGCCCTTGTCCTTCTTGCGAAGCAAGTCTTTAAGAGCGTCCTCGTACTGATCTTCAAATTCATTCGGCTTAAAGTGGCCGGTCTTCGTCTTGATGATGTGTTTGGCGAGATCCAGCATGTCTTTCGTGACTTGCTCACTCGGAATGTCACCGAAATAATCGTTTTCGTCGCGCACCTCGTACGGATAGCGCAGCGTAATTCCCATGATGCCCTTGCCTCGTGGTTCTAAACCAATGACGTGCTCACGCGAGGTGAACACGACACGGCTCAAAGCCATCATGCCTTCTTCTTCAATCGCATCCCGGATCACAGCAAAGGCCTGGGCGCCGGCTTCTCCATCCGGGACGATGTAGTAGGGATTGGCAAAATAGAGCTCGTCTATTTCTTTGCGAGGCACGAACTGGTCAATCTCAATCGTGCGCTTGCTTTCGATTGCAACAGCTTCAAGTTCTTCTGGCTCGACGGGAATGTACTCGCCTTTACTCTTCTCATAGGCCCTGATGATGTCGTCCTTATCGACCTCGCGGCCCGTATCTGAATCGACCTTCCGGTATTGGATACGATTGCCTGTTTTTCTGTTGAGCTGGTGGAAATGAATTTTTTCCCACTCGGATGTCGCAGGATAAAGGGCAACCGGACAGGAGACTAAGGAAAGGCGCAGAAATCCCTTCCAGTACGCACGTGGGGCCATGATGGAACTCCGTAACGAGGTCGTACATCAACGTTCCCTCATGCATAGTCGTTCCGGAACCAATTTGCTGATTCGCGGATTCAAACTTCACCATGCTGACCAAACCTAAAACACAGACTTATCACGCAACCATGCTCGTCACTCGAACCGAGGAGTGGTGTGTAGAAGCTTCGAGTCCTGAGGAAGCTCAGGCCCTTCTGGAAGCAGGCGAAGGCCACCGATGTTCGGCTGGAGAGGTTTGTTTTGTTGAGCTCAGTGAAATTCTTTTCAGTTGAATGCTTCCATCATCAGGTCATCTCCGTGAGTAATACGTAGCCCGTCGATGTGCTGTGCTGATGAAGTTCAACACCTGCCCAGGCATCACACAGAAATATTCGGGCACGTTCGCCGGTATCAATGCTGAAGCGCTGCTAGCCGTGACAACTGCAGTCGAGTCAATCGTGACCCAAAGGGCCAGCGTAGAGGCAATCCGCACTTGTTTGAGACCCAAACGGAGGCGTAGCGTTCGTTTGTGCTGTGGCGATCTAAGTGACGATAGATCGGCCAAGCTCAGAAGGCGGTTGCCGGTCGTTAAGCCGGCCCGAGCCGCTTAAGAGCCTCGATGAGAGTGAGCCGGGAACGCCGCAGCCCTAAGAGAGTTAAAGAGTGCTGCCGTCAGCACCCGTCCCCCTTTCCCCTGAAGCTGGCGGCGCGCTTATCCGGGGCTGCCGCTTCCCGTGCGGTGGCCCCAATTTTTTTAAGCCAATCTAATAAAGGAAAGGGCCAGGCGATGGTGAAATCAACCCGGCCCCTAACAACCGCGCTTCTTAGGAACTAACTAAGGGGGCACGCGGTCCTAAAGCCAACGTTTGCAGGGTTAGTCGGTTGCAGCGTTTAAACTTACCGTTTCTCTACGCAGACGGTCTTGATCTGCTTTTCAGCCTCCGCCTGGGTTTTGAATGCGAGCGGTCCAACCTGTACCCAGGTGGTTTCGGTGGGCTTGGTTTCAACGACCTTGCATTTCTTCGTCGCTTGCTCTTGGACGATGTAGTAGTCGGCACTGGCCGTGGACATCAGAAGGCCCACAGTTGCCATTGCCAGCGCTAGTTTCTTCAACATTGGTTTTCCTCCACTGGTACACGGCGAATAAGTTCCCACGATCATTTTGGTTCCCGTAGCTCGCGCGTGTCTGTAACGCGACGTTGGTTCGACATGTTCCCGGAGTCGGAGAGCGAACCTTGGAACAAGGATTGATTCCCTGCGTTGGCGACAGTGATTCAACCTTTCAGAGGTGCTCCGATGCGCAGACTTTTACTTGGCGGGTTACTCGCCACAACCATGCTTGTCCCTGCATTTGCAGAAGAGTGGCGGTCCTCGAAACTGATCGGGCTAAATGTGTACAACGATCAGAACGAAAAGCTGGGCGATATAAGTGAGATCCTGTTGGATAAGTCTGGGAAAGTCGATGGAGTGGTAATCGGTGTCGGCGGCTTCCTGGGCATGGGCCAACACGACATCAAAGTTGAGATGAGCAAACTAAAGTTTGTCAATGAGCCCGTGCGGTCCTCGTCGACTTCAACCACCGGATCACCTGCAACGACCGGTTCGGCCAACAGACCTGCTACAGCGACAACGTCAGCTACCACCAAAAATAAGTGGTATCCCGACCACGCTGTCCTCAATGGGGCGACCAAGGACTCCTTGAAGGGTATGCCAGAGTTCAAGTACGACTGACTTTGAAAAACGCCGTAAAAAAAGAACAGAGCCCTGATCGGCTCTGTTCTTTAGCGACAGTTTCTCGATACACGGAATCAATCGAGCTAACCACCCGAATAGCCACCGATGATGGGCAGCACTTCGCCCGTGATATAGCTCGAGCAACAAGGCGCTGCGAGGAAAACAAAGGCCGGTGCAATTTCCTCGGGTTGGGCCGGGCGCCTCATCGGTGTGTCGGCGCCGAATTTCTGGACTGCCTTGGCGGACTTGTCGGCCGGATTGAGTGGGGTCCAAACGGGCCCAGGCGCGACTACATTGACCCGAATCCCTCGATCGACGAGCTGCATCGACAACGATCGCGCAAAAGCGTGGATGCCGCCTTTGGTCATCGAGTAGTCGAGCAGGTTCTTGCTTCCGAGCAAGCCGGTCACCGAACCATTCATGACAATCGAGCCGCCTTTTTTCATCAAGGGTACTGCAGCCCTTGCCATATAGAAGTAGCCGTAAAGGTTCGTTTTGAGGGTGAGATCGAAATGCTCGTCGGAAAGATCCTCGAGTTTGTTCACATGCTCTTGGAATGCGGCGTTGTTGACGAGAATATCGAGTTTGCCGAACACATCGACGGTCTTTCTCACTGCTGATTTGCAGAAACGCGGGTCCGCTACGTCACCGGACATCGTGATGCAGCGGCGGCCCTCTTTTTCGACAGCCCGTTTTGTCTCAGCGGCGTCACGGTGTTCATTTAGGTAGGCGATTGCGACATCGGCACCCTCTCTCGCGAACAAGACCGCAACAGCCCTGCCAATTCCGGAATCGCCGCCCGTGACAAGGGCCACCATGTCGCGAAGCTTTTCAGATCCGCGATAGGCGGGCGCCTCATACATAGGCGCGAGCTTAAGGTCCGCTTCCCGGCCAGGTTTTTGAAGGTGCTGTCGCGGGAATTTTGGCGCAGGATATCTACGCATTCCAGCCTGCATCGCGCGGGATTTCCTCGCGGAAGTGGCTTTGGATTGAGCTTTGCGATCGATCGTACGCTGGATTGCTCTTTCCCGTCGCGTCGTGCGTTCGGCTTGCTCTTGGAATGCGCGGGCTCGTCTCCGGGCTTTGCTCATTTGTAACCTGCAGGTCTCGTATTCGCTGTCTTTTAACTCGTTGTCATTTGTCATGTTCCCGTACTGACGGCTCTGAGGAACTTTTGGAGCTATACCGGCGTCTCAAGTGCCCCACGACGATCATCGCCGGACGCGACGACGAGATCGTGGAAAGTGAGCAGGCGGTCAGGCTGCAGAAGACGATGCCGCACGCCACCGTGACGCGCGTGCCGCAAGCCGGCCACATGGTGCATTATTTCGTGGCGGACCAAATTGTGAGGATTGCTGACGTGGCACAGCTAGAGGCAGCCGCCTAGTTCCGCGTACCTCAGATAAATCTCGCTACCGCCGCCGGTCGCCTCGGTCACCTTCACCGCTTTTCACAACGCGCTTCGCACGTTTAGGCCGGTCAGCGGCCAGCGCGCGACCGACGTCGTCCTGCGACTTAGTGAATTTGCCACCCTTGCGCCGTACATAACGCTTGTCGCCCTTATGGGGTTCTAACTGCGTGCGCGGCATTTTCAGCGCCAGAATAGCAAGAGCAGAATGATGATCGGGATTGGAACCCCAAGCAGCCAAAGAAGTGCGCCTCGAGCCATAGTTGCCTCCGTTATTTCTCTGAAGACAACGGCGTGATCTAATCTCTGTTCCGATTCCTCACGCGGGATCCAAGCTTTCGCTGGCGCGTTTCGATCCTATGCGTGTTGTCTCGCTCACATCGCTGATCGTGCTGGCGACGGTTAGCGCGTCGTTAGCCGCACCCTATCGGATTGACCCCCGTCATCATCAAGACGGGCGGCCTAACGCCGCTGCAGTGATCCCGCCCGGGTGGCGATTGCAGCCTGATGAAGGGCGCTATCTATCTCCAGATGGCTCCTCGTGGTTCGCGCCTCATGCCTCACCGGTCGGTTCTGAACCAATCGCGGCCCATATGGACAGAACAGCGAGACAGGAGGGCGAAACCGTCACTTATTTTCGACGCGAGGCCGATTGGATTGCCGTCTCTGGCTTCAAGGGTGGCAGGATATTTTACCGGAAGGCTGTACTCGCATGCGGCGGAACGGTGTGGCACCACATTGAGTTTGAATACCCCGCAGCGCTAAAGCGACGCATGGATCCGTTTGTTAGTCGTGCGTCATACAGCATCGATCACGCAGAAAACGACAGCTGCAGAGAACCTGAGTAGCCGACGATTACGTCGCCAGTCAGTTGATCTCCTCAAAAAGTCTTCAGTTCCTCAATCTTCTCGGACGCTTCGGCTTTGATGAGACTGTCGTCGAAGTCGTCGGGACCTACGCCCCATCGAAAGCTGCAACCGTATGTCAAAAGACATTCCAATCGTCGCGCGTCCACCTGCGAGATCACCCAGTGCCAAGTCTCCGACCCATAAATTCCGAACGCCAGGAACAAAGATTTGTTCAACAGGTTTGTGAACAAGGAGGAGGCTTATGAGCAATCAGAATTTTGAACGTCCCGGGTCGGCCGACTCGAACCACGATCTAAGGAATCAAAAAATGCGCGACGCTGCGGGTGAAGCTTTCACGAAGGCCTCCAACACAGCCCGGGACGCTGCTGAAAAAGCAAAACGTGCGACGGCAGACGCCGCGTCGACGATGTCCGGTCATGTCACGGGCATTCTAAACGACCAGCTGGGGGTGGGTGCCCAATCAGCAAACCGGCTAGCCAGGTCCCTGAGGCTTGCAGCCGATGATTTGGCTGGCGAAAGCCCGATGCTCGCCAGTCTTGTCAGGGGATTTTCGCACAACGTCGACAATTATGCCGAAGGTCTGGAGGGTCAAACCGTCGAGCAGCTGACGCAAAGCGCTTCCGATTTCACGCGACGTCAGCCAGCATTGATGTTCGGCCTGGCCGCAGTCGCCGGATTTTTCGCTTTCCGAACGTTTAAAAACACCCGCTCAGTGTCCTCCCCGCCGATCCAACCGATGCAATCCGACCACGCGAGCGAAGGCCATGGCTGAGCAATATTCATCGCTGCCAAACGCGTTTTCGAGGGTCATCACGGATCTGGCTGATCTCATGCAGAACGAGCTGCGGCTAGCGCGCGCTGAGCTGTCTGAGAAACTTTCGATCACCATTCGCGCCGGCGTCTGGATGTCGGTCGCGGCCGTTCTTGCGATTCTGGCGGCGTTGCTGGTCGTTCAGGCCTGTGTTTTGGGCCTTTCGGGCGCGACGGGAATTGCTTTGCATTGGTCCAGCTTGATTGTGGCTGCGCTGCTGGCAGCCGGCGGTGGTGCCGCGTTTGCCAAAGGCAAGGCAGATGTGCCCGAAAAGCTGGCCCCGGATCGGGCGATTAATCAGGTCAAACAGGACATAGCCGTAGCCAAGGAACAGTTCACATGAGCGCGCATTCAGGGCCGTTACTGGGGAATGGTGGCGAATGGATTCTTAATATCGTCAAGCGGAACCCGGAAGGCCTGCTGCTTCTGGCCGCAGGCGTTGTTCTCATGATGAGAACGGGTAGTTCTCAACCGTCTTCCGCCGTGTCCACGGATGCTGCCTATGGCCACACTCGACGGGCTGCGGAATCGGCCTCCAAGGTGGCTGAGACCGTCACAGATACGCTGAACCGCACGGTTGGCGCAGCATCGTCTTACGCCTCCAGCGTATCTGACACTGCCCACCAAACAATGGATGCCGCGAAATCTTATGCTTCTTCAGCGGCTGAATATGCGGACCAAGCGAGACGCGCGGCTGGCGAACAGTCGGACCGGGTGGTTAGGGCAGCACGGAATAGGGCGCAAGCCGTACTCCAAAATCAGCCTCTTGCGATTGTAGCGGCTGGCCTCGCAGCCGGGGCCGCTCTCGCAGCTGCGCTTCCGCCGACCGAACTTGAAAGGGAGACACTCGGTCCCGTGGGTGACCAGATGTCAAAAGCCGCGGACCGCGTTGGTGACCAGCTCAGGCAGGCAACAGTGAAAGCGGGCGAAAAGCTTAAGAGCGCTGCCGAGGAGCGCGGACTCCACCCCGAAGGTCTGAAGGAGGTTGCGGGCGAAGTTGCGGATACATTTAAAGCTTCGATGAGAGGCGAGTCCAAGACAACGGATAGCGGGCCTTCAGTGCAATCTCATGCCGCCGACAGGAGTAAGTGATGGCTGGCGCCGCTTTGCATGATCATGAAATTGAAGTCGAACGGTCGCGCGCAAAACTGACGCAAGACCTTGCCGTTTTTTGCTCTCCGCAGACCTTTGCAGCGTTTACTGACGATCTCAAACAGCAGGCTTTCGATACGAGAGACGCCTTTTGGGAAAAGCTTAAGGCGCGGGCGGCGTCAAATCCGGCGGCTGTGATCGCGATTGGAGCCGGCGTGGCCTGGCGACTCATTCAAAGACCTCCGATTGCGAGTGCGTTAGTCGGGGTCGGGCTCTTCAGTCTGTGGAAGACCACGCCGACGACGGCTTACGACGCCACGGGCAAGCGGCTCGACTACATCCAGCACAGCAAAGAGAGCCTTAAGAAACAAGCGGAGCAGGTTATCTCAGCAGCCGCGGACGTTGCCGAGAAAGCCCAAGAAGCCGCCACGGCGGAAGGCTCGGAAGCTTGGGAAAGTGCAAAAGAAACAATGCGCGAATGGCAGGAGGACATTGGCAGCAAAGTCGATAAGACCGCTTCAATGCTAAAATCCTCCGGCGAGGATGTCTTGAACAAAGTTAAATCTTCCGGCGAGGATCTGTTGAACGACGTGCGCGTCCGGCAACATGATGTTCGAAACCAGATGGATGAATGGGCGGCGACGGCTGCGGAGAAATTGAAGGAGGACGATACGCGCAACAAGCTTTTGCTCGGGATCGCCGGCGCTGCCGTAGCAGCGGCCCTTGGTATTGCTTGTCAGAAGCGGATTTCTGAGACTTGGACGGATTGACCGCGACGCGATTGCGCGCACTCCTGACCAGACGGATGCTCGGCTTCACTTTCAATTCGATTTCCAGGAACCTGCACCGCTCGCGCAACTTAACGCTTGAGACAATTCACACGGAGGCGCGCCATGGGTTGGTTTTCCGCAGACATGCAGACGATGAAGGACCTCTTCCTCCACAGCATGCACGATATCTACTACGCCGAACATCGGATCGAAAAAGCCCTTCCGGATATGGTCATGAAGGCGTCTGACGCCGAACTCAAAAAGGGGTTCCAGACACATCTCAAACAGACGAGGGGCCAGATCAAACGGCTCGATCGGGCGTTCAAAACACTGGGGGTCAAGCCCGAAGCGACCAAATGCCCAGCGATCGATGGCATCATTGATGAAGCGAATGAGATTGCGAGCGAGGTCGAGGACAAGATGGTGCTCAATGCCGCGCTGATTGCGGCGGCACAAGCTGTTGAGCATTACGAGATCACACGCTACGGCACCTTGGTGGCGTGGGCCAGACTTCTGGGCCACAGCAATGTAGGCAAGGTGTTGAACATGAACCTAAAGGAAGAGAAAGCGACCGACAAAAAGCTGAATGGTCTCGCCAAGCGCAAGATCAATCGCAAGGCGGCTGCGCGACAGCGCAAGCGGTTCGGTAAGATCGAACGGGCACACGTGGTGGCGGCATAAATTGCCCTGGCTTCCGCTGACCAAAATGAGGAAATTTGCCGATCTATGAACTCCCTGCGGTGACGGCGCTAAATCCACCCTCACTTAAACCCCGCCCTCGAGCAGGCGGGTTTTTTCTTCGCAAAAGAGTTTCCCGGAACATTCGCAGCTAAAGCGAAGTTATCGGACCATGGAACCGTCCGAGTCTCAGGAGCACCAGCCGCACGTTGAAAACGTGCGGCTGGTCAAAGAAGCCAAGTCTTCGGACGCGGGCGCTACTGGGTTCGATGGGCGCAGTGCACTTTTGCCGTTTGGACTTTCCGTGCTGGCCGTGCTCGCGGGCATAGCCTACGTGCTTAGCTAACTCCGCTGGTCCCATTGGCTGCAAACGTCGAGGGCACGCCGGACGCGGGAGGGGCTAATACTGGGGGGTGAGGTCTGAAAGCGGGACGCTCAATTTGCAGACCAGCCCTGTTGAAGCAAAAGTGGCTTCTACTTTTCCACCAAATTGCTCGAGCGCTCGTAAAAATAGCCGTGTACCGAAGCCGCGATGATTTGGAACGGTGACTGGCGGACCGTCGCTTTCACGCCATTCGAGGTTCAGCCAAGGATCGGAGTGTGACCAACGGACCGATACTTTACCGACCGAATCCGATAAGGCTCCGTACTTCGCTGCATTGGTGGCAAGTTCGTGCAATAACAGCGCCATCGTCAATGCCAGCTTTGGGGACAGTAAAATCTCCGGCCCTTCAATCGATATTCGCGTTACGCCATAGGGATGGAGTTCGGTGGCGAGTATATCGCCAATGCAAGCGCCTCTACCTTGAGCGGCAATAATAAGGTCGTCGGTTGCTCTGAGTGCGCCAAGGCAGTTTACAATTTCATCTCTCGCTTGTGGGTCTTCGCGAAGTCGCAAACTAACTATGGACTGGATTGTAGCGACTTTGTTTTTGAGCCGATGCGCAAGTTCTTCAACTGCCAACTCGCGAAATCTCTGCTCGTCTTCGAGGCGCTTTGTCAGCCTTCGATAATGCTCTGCCGCCCACACAAGGATCAGACACGTAATAAGGTAAGCGATTAGGCTGATTACTTGTCCGGGCTTGAGCGGGAAAAAAACCATTGGCGGCGGGAGAAATACCCACCACCCAATAAGGCCTCCCGCTATGGCGGCGAGGATTCCGGGCCCAATGCCGCCAACCAGAGCCGCTAACAAAACTGCGGGGAAAAAGGTCGCGAAAGGAACGATACCTTCAAACCATAATCCCGCCACCCAACGCACTGCTGCCGCGACCGAAACGCAAAATATTGCAAACGCATATGCCTCGGCTGATCCGGCCGGAATAAGTTTTCGGAAACTCACGTCGCGAAACGCAACCATCCTCCAGGCTCGTACGCGGCCATTTTTATCTCGAAAGCTTAGCAGATCGGAAATCGAAATGTACGGTATGTTCGCTTTGGATCAGAAGCGGACATTTGCGTGCAATAGCGCATGTCCGCTTTACCCCCGAAAGCGGACATTCGCGGTCCAACCAGGGATGTCCGCTTTGGCCAATAGCGGACATCTCACGTAAGCGAGTCTCTATGAAATTACTCGATAATTTCGTCAACGATCGAAAGCTCGCCCGATGGAATGGTCAGCTCCAAGGCCTAGCTTAAGCACAAACTCGAATTTTCATGATTGGCTCACCGGCACATCGGCGGGCCTTTCATCTTTAAGAATCCGCTTTGAGGGCTGAACACCTCATTGGCGCGGGGAGTACGGACGCGGGCTTGATCCACGCCGTCCGTCATTCGCCCAACGTGCCGGCCCCGCAATAATGGGCCCTAGTCCCTCTAGGGCTTTCATCTTTCTGCCGATCCAGATTTTATTTCAGCGGCAATTTATTTTTTAATGCGTCGTTCTTCCTCTGCGTGTAGCTCTCGAGCATCCCTTCGAGCGAGAACTCGCGGCCGATGCCGCTTTCTTTGTAGCCACCATACGAATGACCAGGACTCTGGCCGAGACCCTGGTTGACCTGGACCCAGCCGGCCTCTATCGCGTGCGCAGCGCGGAGTGCGCGGCCAATGTCGTGCGACCAGACATAGGCAGCAAGCCCGTAATGGCTGTCGTTCGCCATGCGGATCGCATCCGCTTCGTCGGTCCAGGAGATGGCGACGAGCACGGGGCCAAAGATCTCCTCGCGCGCCAGGCGCCAG
>Ga0209481_10000343_pt1 | contig 19060 bp, 14 predicted proteins | sample SoiMetdeltSBSDD3_FD_187598 | JGI IMG/M metagenome (GOLD analysis project Ga0209481, IMG submission 187598) | Bulk soil microbial communities from a Populus tree surrounding site in Tennessee, USA - Soil MetaG P. deltoides SBSDD3 (SPAdes) (version 2) | ecosystem: Environmental > Terrestrial >...
CGTCAGATTTCCCGTCAAGTAGGTCATGAAATTATGGACGCCAAAATTCCAGCGCAGCGAAGCCATCGGGAGAATATCGCCGAAACCGTTGGCCGTTTCTGTTAGGCTACGCCCAACCGTAAATCCCGGACCCCCCAAGCCCAAGTTGCCAGCTATCGTCGCGTCGACGCTGCTTTCGATTCGTCCATAGGCGAACCCGGTGGAGAGGTTGAACTGGCCGCCCAAGACGGGAGTCGCGAACGTGTAGCCGGGTAAAGCGAAATACAATGGCTCGGCGCGACCGTGAATGTTCGCATTGAGGTTTCCGGTGAAGTTCACATTGATGTTGCCGGCGGACACCTGCCTGGCGAACGCGACGTTTCCGCCGGCTTTAACCTGCGAATAATATAGGATATTGCCGAAACTAAAGCCGGGCACCTGCGGGGCGGCTGCCAGGCTGCCAAAGAAACCCGGCAGCCAGAAACTCACGCCACCTTCGTCAGCGAGAGAACTAGTAGCGGTGGACAGGACGATGGTTCCTGCAACTGGAGCCGCAATGACGCTGGCAGCCACTTTCAACCGAACAAACGACCAAAACTTTTTAGTAAAAAACCAGAAGGGAGCGTTCCCCGATACCCTCATCAATCGCCCCTAAGGTATGATTTTCTCTCGTGCACGCTTAATCCTATCCGACTGCAGAAAGCGGACTATGCATGAGTCTTCGGGGCTAAGATGAATCTTATAAGTGTGTGGCCCACCGGCCACAAATGCGATTGTGGACAGGTATTCCTATAGAACAGTGGGTGAGCAAATCCTGCTTCGAAATATCATTTCGAAGGTGAGGGCCAATCAGGCACTGGCAACACACATAACTTTATCAGTGATGCCAATAATGCGCCCGTAGCTGGCTTAGGACGCTTTCAGGGGTAAAGCAGACATGACTTTTTGCGGCGCGAACTGTAGATCAGTGGAGCTAAAATGCCTCTCAAGCAACCGAGCACCAATCACAGCAATCCGAACCGTCCTGTGAATGATATGGAAGTACTCAAAGAAACAGACCTCAATTTTCTAGGTCCGAAGAAAGCGGGAAAAGTTCGAGATATCTACGATCAGGGTGACAAGCTCATTTTAATAACGACAGACAGGCATTCATCGTTTGACCGGATCATCGCGCACGTCCCCTGGAAGGGTCAGGTACTCAATCAAGTGAGCGACTGGTGGTTTGATGAGACCAGAGACATTATCGGCAATCACGTGCTCGCGATCCCCGATCCGAATGTCACGGTCGCAAAAAAATTTAGGATGGTGCCGGTCGAGGCAGTAATGCGCGGTTATCTCACCGGCGTTACCGACACTTCGATTTGGACACGATATTCGGCGGGGAAGCGTGACTTTGGCGGACTTGTTCTGCCTGACGGGATGAAAAAAAATCAGCGATTGCCGAGTCCAATATTCGACCCGACCACGAAGGAAGATTCGCACGACCGTGCGTTGACCCCGAGCGAGATGATAGCCGAGGGCTTCATTACCGCAGAGCTGTTTGAGCGACTAAGGGAAACGGCGCTCGCGATTTTCGCGCGCGGTCAGGAGGTAGCAGCGCGCCAAGGGCTCATTCTTGTGGATACGAAATACGAATTTGGCATGGACGAGAACGATGAGCTTGTACTTATCGACGAAATTCACACGCCTGACTCATCCCGATTTTGGCAGCTTGCGTCCTATGAGGAGCGTTTCAAAGAAGGTGAGGAGCCGCAGTATTTCGATAAAGAGTTCCTGCGTCTGTGGTTTAAGGAGCACTGCGATCCGTACAAAGATGAGAAGCTGCCCGATGCACCGGCGGAATTGGTAGAAGAACTGTCGCGCCGCTACATCCAGATGTACGAACAGATAACTGGAGAGAAATTCGTGTGCGGCGAAAAGCCGATTGGGCCGCGTATTGAACGTAATCTCAAATGGTATGCCACAGGCGCCGGCAGCTCAGCTGCATAGAGCACCAGATTTCGAATCTGGGGGCCAGGGGTTCGAATCCCTTCCGGCGCGCCATTCAACTTCTACTTCAGCCGATCTTAACTCAGCTATGGCGCGGCCATTTCCGCCGTCGGTGCTCGCTCGCGCCGATGATGTGATCGAGTGAGTAACTGAATGTCCGCTATTGGCCCAAAGCAGACGTCCCGGAAGTGCGCCGCTTCGGGCAATCGGCGTGGAACGACAATGAAGCGGCGAAGCAAGCGGAAAAGCCGCGTATCGTTCCGGCCGCTTATATGAACATTCCCCCATTGGTAACGTGGTCGGATTATCAGGACCAACTCGTGAGGCAAGGCATCAAGCCTGCGCCGACACCGGCGACACCCCCGGTGTATTGCACGGCGGGAATAAGTACGACGCTGCCGTCGCCGTGAGTCCCTTTATGTCCGCTTTCGGGGGTAAAGCGGACATGGCGATTGCAATGCGGAATGTCTGCGTATGACCCAAAGCGGACATAGCGTTGCAGTGCAAAATGTCAGCTCTAAACGCGAATGAACGCTCGTTAAATGGCTAGAGCAGCCACAGAATCAGACGGCACCCCGCGCCCCTTGACGTTTGTAAGTGAGGAAATCATTGGGTTTAGCCGCGGCTTTTGTGCTCGATACTGGAGGGCAGACGGATCACAAACTCAGTCCCCGGCTTGAGTCGGTTGATTTCGAGGCTGCCGCCAAGCTGGCGGACAGTTGAGGCGATGATCTTCATCCCCAATGACGAAGTTGTCTCTATCTGAAAGTTGTCCGGAAGTCCTCGTCCATTATCGGAGAATCGTAGTTCGATACTATCGTCGTCCGTATGCTTCAAAATGACCTTTATGTGCCCCCGTACGCCATCCGAATAAGCATGCTTAAGCGCATTTGTTATAAGTTCATGTGTCAACATGCCAAGAGCAATCGCGTGCGCACCTGAAAGCTGAACTGGCTCGGCCTCGGCCTCAATGGAGAGTCTGTTGCCTCTGACGTATGCAGTTTCACTTCTATTACAAATTGTGTTTAAGAATTCGCTGAATTCGACGTACTCCAATGTATGAGCTTGGTAAAGATGGCGATAAACAGTTCCCATCGCGATAATGCGGTCGCGTGCATTTGCAAGATGTTCTTTCGCCGCGGGGTCTACGACATACCGCCTTTGTACGTCCAAGAGACTCGAAAGTATATTAAGGCTGTTCATCACGCGATGTTGAAGCTCACGTAAGAGAAGGTCTTTCTGCTTAAGGAGCTCATTGATCCTATTTGACATTCGGGACAAGGCCGCACTTAACTGTCTAAATTCGGTCGATAATCTTAGTTTTGGAAACGGCGTCGCTATATCGCCTGCCTGCCGTTTGCCCGCACTTTTGATAAGCGCCCGGATCGGGCGATCGATCATAAGGTAAGCAGCCAACCACACGCCAATCACAGCAAGTATTAGCGCGATCAAATTAAAGGCGATGCCCTGTACATTGATGATAGAGCCGGTCAACACTGAATCGCGATCAATTGCAACTGCCGTTAATAGACCTTCCGACGCATCATGTAGGGGAACAAACCCGATTATCTCTGAGCGACCATTTGGACCCTTGATATCCATCGTCCCGGAGGGTGCGTGATCAATTTTAGGAAAGATCGATTTGTAAATTGCTTCAACATTCTCAAAGTCACTTGGTGGAATCGTAAGTACCAACGATCCCTCGCGATCCAGAACGATGAGCCGATGTTCCGATCGCCATGGGTATGCTGGGAGAATTTCGGCCAATTTTTCCGGGTTCAAAGTTAGGACGATTACTCCCCTTATCGAACCGTTAGCATCTTTGTATGGCATGGATAAATGAATTGACCTCGATCGCGTTACGCGACCTTGAGTGATTGTTCCAACGGTGAGCTTGCCAGTTTTCAGCGGTTCATAAAAATAAATGCGATCTCTAACGTCGAGTGTCGGTGGAATCGGAATGGTCGAACAGTGAAACTTACCGTCGGTATCGATGATTGCAGCTTCGCGATAAATTGGAATATCTGCAATTACTGATTTGAAATAGGACGTGCATTCCTCTTCATGACCCGGGATATTTGGGTATTTGGCCATTGCCGTCATTAGTTGACGGCTGTTGTCAATTACCAGACCGAATTCGGCAGATATAAACCGTGCCGCCGAGAGTGCGGTACTATTTGCTTCGTCCTCAAGAAATACTTTCCAGCGTGCAGCATTATATGCTGAGAGCACTAACGACGGCATCAAAGCAATCGCGACAAGCGCAGATAGCCGACGACGAAGACTCATTGAACCGTCACCCCGCCAATTTCATCATACAGATGACTAACCATTTAGAAAGGTCCCGAACTTTTGGCCCAAAGCAGACATTTCCTTCACGCAGCGTTGATGGCAACGTCGCGCGTAAGGTCACCTTATTGTCGGCATCGCCCCCGCCAAAGCGGTAAGCAGTTGATCCGAAATTCCTGGGAAGTAGCCGTTTTGGGCATGGCCGTCATTGGGGGTAAAGCGGACATCGTGATTGCACTGCGAAATGTCTGATTTTGACCCAAAACGGACATTCTTGATCCTCGTCAATGCGCTTACCCGCCACGCGGCCCGATAGATAACGCATGAGCCCCTTAGCACTATCTTGCGTGATATTTTTGTTAGTGCTGGGCGGTATCTTTATTGGTACCGCATTTCGCCGCGCACTACCGCAAAATCATCTCAGCAAAGAAACACAGGATGTCGTACGCCTTGGTGCGGGCCTCACTGCAACGATAGCCGCACTAGTCCTTGGCTTATTAATTGGAGGCGCAAAAGGCTCGTTCGACACAAGGAGCAGTCAAGTAAAGCAGCTTACAGCCAACATTATTCTGCTAGACAATTTGTTGGCACAGTACGGCCCTGAAGCCACACCCCTCCGCAAGGGGTTGCGGAGCGCAATAAATCCAATTGCCGACCGGCTGTGGCACGAGAAAATAACGACGGAACCGTTTACGACCAGCAGCGAAGCTGAAAAACTTTACTTGGCTATTCTTACGCTATCGCCGCAAAATGAAACTCAGCGCTCGCTCCAAGCTCGGGCGGTACAGGTCGCCAATGATTTGGCTCAAACTCGGCTCTTGCTGTTTGTAGAAACAGACAATCAAATACCAATACCTTTTCTTGCCATTCTTGTTTTCTGGCTTTTCATCATATTTTTGAGTTTCAGTTTATTTTCGGATCTAAACACTACAGCTTTGGCTTTTTTGTGCGTTTTTGGCCTATCGGCATCGTTTGCAATCTATTTGATTTTAGAACTGAACGACCCGTTTAACGGCCTGATGAAGATTTCGGACATTCCACTGCGCAACGCTCTTGTGCCACTGTAAAAAGCGTATGTGGCCGTTGCACCGCAAGTGTCCGCTTTCGAGGGTAGAGCGGACATGACTTTTTGCGGCGCACATGTCCGCTATTGACCCAAAGCGGACATAACCCCAGACGAACCCTCCCTTACCGCTGCGTCCCGTTTTGATATGCTTTGAGACACTGGCGTCATCCTGGGTCTCAGGGGTAGGCCATGCGACGACGCGATTTCATTAAAGTGATTGCTGGGTCAGCGGTAGCGTGGCCAGTAGCCGCACGCGCTCAGCAGCCGGGCAGGGTTTACAGGATTGGTTTTATCACGGCCGGTGTGCCGATCCCTGCCCTAAGGCGCGCCTTTTATGATGCGCTTCGAATGTTGGGCTGGATTGAAAGCAAGAACTTCGTCATTGAGGAGCGACATTCGGAGAATCGCCTCGACCGGCTGCCTGCACTCATGGAGGAGTTGGTCCGCCTCAACGTTGATGTCATTGTGGCAGCGGGGACACTCGCGCCGCTTGCCGCCAAAAAGGCTACCTCGACGATTCCCATCGTTATGACGTCTGCCGGTGATCCGTTAGGCGCCGGACTCGTTGCAAGTCTGGCTCTGCCCGGCGGGAACGTCACTGGACTAAGCCTTATGGCCCCGGACTTGGGTGGAAAGCGACTGGAGTTGCTCAAGGAGATTGTTCCAGTGCTCGCGAGCGTGGCCATCATTTGGAACGCGGCTAACCCGTACCCCGCCTTGGTCTTTAACGAGACAAGAGCTGCCGCTCGAAAATTGAGAATTGAGATTCAATCGCTGGAAGTACGGATGCCTGATGATATCAATGGCGCACTTGAAGCAGCGGTGCAGAAAAACGCGAACGCACTGATTACGGTCGAAGATCCTCTTACTGTAAATCATCGGAAACAGATTGCAGACTTTGCGGCCCAGAATCGACTACCAGCGATATACGGAGTGAGAGAATTTGTGGATGCCGGCGGTTTCGTATCCTACGGAGCCCACGTTGCCGACTTATATCGACGCGCTGCCATCTACGTGGACAAGATTCTCAAAGGCGCGAAGCCCTCTGACCTACCAGTCGAACAGCCAACGAAATTCGAACTGGTAATCAACTTAAACGCCGCGAAGGCGCTTCACTGTGCCGCCATCACTACTTGCCCGCGCAGACGAGGTGATCGAATAACGATCTTTTTTTGCTGCGCTGCATAAGTCCGCTATTGGCCCTTAGCGGACATTCCAAAATTGTCGATCAATGTCCGCTTTTGGGGGGTAAGGCGGACGTGGCGTTTGCAATGCGAGATGTCCGCTTATGACCCAAACCGGATGTATGAGGCGACATCTTTACTGTACCACTACGGTTGTACCGACCGGTACCCGGTTATAGAGATCTGCGATGTCCTCGTTCCTCATCCGAAAACAGCCAGATGATTCCGCCTCGCCGACCGAATCCGGATCGTTCGAGCCGTGAATCCGGTAGAGCGTACTGCCGAGATACATCGCGCGCGTGCCGAGCGGATTGTCCGGATCGCCGCCCTTCATGTGCCTCGGCACGTCCCTTTGCCGAGCGATCATCTCCGGTGGCGCCGTCCAATTTGGAAATTCTTTTTTTGCGGTGATCTTGTGCGCGCCCTTCCACTGGAAGCCGGCCCGGCCGACACCGATGCCGTAGCGTAGCGCCGAGCCGCCGCCTTGAACGAGATAAAGCCGCCGCTCTGCCGTGTTGATGACGATGGTGCCTGGCGCATACTTACTGTCATAACGCACGGTGGTGCGGCCGAGGCCGGTGCCATCGAAGCCAAAAATGTTGTAGATGCCCTTCTTGGTTGCGCCGCCGCGCAGCAGCTCGTTGTCGGACTGGGCTTGCGCGAGACTGACGGGACCAAGCAGGGCGGCGATTGCAGCTACGGTCGCAACATGACGTATCAACACGAGTTCTATCCCCAGATGGAAATGGTGCGGCACTGTAGGGATTAAGTCTACGGTCTCTTCCGTTCGACGGCAATTGCCCCATTCACGACACGGTCGAGCCCGGGCGTGGTTTCGAGCAGTGGGCCACGTCCGCTGTACATCAATAATACGCAGCCGGGCGAGTTCACCGAGATCAGGGTTATCCTGCCACGCGTCGCTGTGTTCGTCTGAGGTCGGCCCGATGTCCGCTTTTGGCCCAAAGCGGACATCCGTTTTTGCGCCGCACATGTCTGCTTTCGGGGGGAAAGCAGACATGACGTTTTGCGGTGCGAATGTCTGCCTTTTACCCAAAGCGGACATCGCAACTTCCTCGAACAAAATTTCGGCGCTGCCATTAGATTACTCTGAACGGACGGTAAGCCAACGTCACCTTAGCTGGATGAGGTTTGCGGTGGGGACAACGGTATGAGCTGTCGCAAGCGCATCGTGATCTGTGGCGGTGGCACGATCGGCGCCGCGATCGCCTACTTCACAAGCCGACGGGGCGCGCGGCCGATCCTCATAGAACGTCACGAGGTCGCTGGCGCGGCCTCCGGAAAATCGGGAGGCTTCCTGGCGCTCGACTGGTGCCGCGGCACCCCGGTCGATCAATTGGCGCGGCGAAGCTTCGAGGTCCATGCCGAACTTTCTTCCGAGCTCGGCAATCCTTGGGGATATCGGCGTCTGACGACCTACGCCGGCTACGCCGCCGAGGACGATGCCGGGCGCATTCCGGGCGGGCGACCGTGGCTCTCCGAAGGGGTCGCCATCACGAGTCGACTCGGCTCAGTCGAGTCAACGGCGCTGGTCGAGCCTCGCATGTTTACGAGAGGTTTGATGCGCGCCGCCGAGATGCAAGGCGCGGAGCTGCGGCACGGCACGGTCGTCGACTTAGCGCGCCGTTCGGGCGGAGGAGTGCGCGGCGTCTCGCTCGCGGGCGGCGAGATCGTCGAAGGCGACGCCGTCGTCATCGCGATGGGGCCTTGGTCGATCCTGGCTGCGCGCTGGCTGCCGCTGCCGGCAGTCCTGGGCTACAAGGGCCATAGCATGGTGTTTGAAACCGGCGGGAGCGTGCCCGCCGAGGCACTGTTCCTCGAGTACCGCGAGGCGAGTGGCGAAATACTGACCCCTGAGTTATTTCCGCGCGCAGATGGCACCACGTACGTGTGTGCGATCTCGAGTACTGGGCCGGTGCCAGTCGATCCCGCCGACGTTGCACCTGACGAGGGCGCGCACGCGCGGCTCGAAGCCCTGTGTCGGAATATTTCGCCGGCACTTGCGGCGGCGCCGATCAAAGCACGGCAGGCGTGCTTCCGACCGGTCACCGAAGATGGGCTTCCACTCATCGGTGCGGTTCCGGGTATTGATGGTGCCTATGTGGCGACTGGCCACAGTGTCTGGGGCATGCTCAACGCGCCCGCAACCGGCGAGGCGATGAGCGAACTGATCCTCGACGGTGCAGCGCATCACGTCGACCTAGCGCCATTCGCACCCGGGCGCTTACCGCCCCTTGACCCACGAGGGTTGCTACGAGCTACGCCTCGCGGGCTCAGGTAAGCTCTTTCTGTTCGGGTCGGCCGGCTGGGTCGCCTACCGGATGAGCTCCCTGCATCCAAAGAGTCCGGGCACCAGGAAGAATACTGACAAACGCGTCTTTGTCGGCCAGTATCCTTGCAGCTCGAGTATCGGGTCATCGGGGCGCAGCCTCGTAACTTGCTGTCGATGGCAAGATTGAACATCGTCAGGTCACGTGGACTCTGCTTAACCTGAAGCATGGTGCGAATTGCCCAGACATGTCTGCCTTTGACCCGGAGCGGACATAAGCAAAGTCAAGATCGGCGGTCCAGCGATCTCCTGCAGGCGTAATGTGCTATCGTCGTAAGCACGGGAGAGGGCCGGCGAGGAGCCAACCATGAAAGCTTTCTCATTCGTCAGCTTTGCCGCGCTGCTGTTTTGGCCAGTGGCGGCATCGGCGCAGCTCAACGTTTTGATATCTGGCGGATTTAGTGGCGCATACGAGAAGCTGTTGCCTGAATTCGAGCGGACAAGCCGCATCAAGGTTACGACAGGGTCGGGTGCGTCGCAGGGAACAGGGCCGCAAACGATTGCCGCGCAGCTCGCCCGCGGCGTGCCTGCCAACGTGGTGATCCTCTCCAGGGAGGGCCTCAGTGAGCTGATCGCCGCGAAGAGAATCGTCGCGGGAACGGACGTGGATCTTGCGCGAGTACCCCTCGGCGTGGCGGTGCGGGCGGGGACTCCGAAACCGGACGTGAGGACGGTCGAGGCTTTCAAACAACTCCTGCTCAAGGCCAAAACAGTCGCGATCCCCGGAAGTACTAGCGGTATCTGGCTTACGACCGATCTTTTTCCGCGGCTCGGTATCGCGGATAAGATCAACGTCAAGGTCACCCCGCGCGGCACTGGCGCAACCGGTATGGTCGCCGCAGGAGATGCCGATCTTGCAGTCATGCCGGTCAGTGAAATTGTGCACGCGCCAGGCGTCGCCTTCGCAGGCAGCATCGCACCGGAGATCCAGTTCGTTCAGACGTTTTCAGCCGCCGTCGTCGCCGGCTCAGGCAACATTGAAGGTTCTAAACGACTGATCGAATTTCTTGCCTCCGCGCGCGCTTCCGAGGCGATAACGAACAGCGGAATGGAGCCGCTCACGGCCTCAAGGTAGGCATAAGCTTGCAACCAGCGTGACCTTTTGACTCGCGCTCCATGTCCGCTGTTGGCCCATAGCGGACATTCCTAGCCGCACCGCACATGTCCGCTTTTGGGGGTAAAGCGGACATCTTCTCGATATCGGAGATTGTCCCGAGGTGCTTCACCCGCAGCCCAGACGATTCTCAAGTCGCGATTGACTGGCTGATGGCCGCCCGATCAGGCTGCCTTTTCCCACTGCGGCAAGCAGACGTAGCTCACGCCCTTATGTTTGAGCAGGCCGCCAACCTCCTTGCACCGTTGTTGGGTTGGAAAACTGCCCGGCACGATCTCAGTGCGGCAGTGCGCCGGTCCGTCTGAGTACCCCGCACAGAACATCACCACCATGATCCAGACGGCACTCATATTACTCTTTAACTCTCCTCTGTGACGGAGCGCGCCCGGCCCCCGGTTTAGGCCAATTCGGGAGTGGGTCGGGAATAGGTTTCCCCGCGGTGGCCAAATAGCCCCTATAAAACCGTCCGTTTAGTCCCACCATAGTTCCATGAGCCATTTTCTGGGACTAAAACTTTGGGGGAGATGGCTGTAAGTCTTTGACTTGTCTGGTCGGGGCGGCGGGATTTGAACCCACGACCCCCAGTCCCCCAGACTGTCCCGCCGACATTTCAAGCTAGTGCATAACGTTTCATAGCGCTTGTGTTACAGCGGGTTACTTGTTCATGTCTGTTCGCTGGGGTGCAGGAAGTTTCAGGTACTTGCACCCCCATTGCACCCCCGGGGAAGGACCTAGCCTTGCCAACTGAGAGCCTGACCGCTGCTCGCGTCGAGAGCCTTGCCAAGCGCCCGCCGGCGGCCGGCCGCGTCGAAGTCTGGGACGCCAAGACGCCCGGCCTGGCCTTGCGCATCAGCGCGACCGGCGCGGCGTCTTGGAGCTTTCGCTACCGGCCGCGGGAGGGTGCCGGCCATCGGCGGGTCACACTCGGCAAGCTGGGCGACCTTGGCTTGGCCGACGCGCGTGCCCGAGCAGCGCGTTATCGCGCCAGCGTTATCGACGGTGCCGATCCGCAGCGCGACCGCGTGGCGCGCCGTGCCGCTGCCGTCGATTTCACTTTCGATCGGTTGGCGCAACGCTACCTCGATGAATATGCCAGGCCGCGCAAATCGTCGTGGCGCAATGATGCAACTTACCTAAAGCGGCCGCGGCTGGCGTGGGGTGACCGCGATCCCGTGACCATCTCCCGGCGCGATGCAATCACATTGCTCGACGAGATCAAGATCACCGCGCCGGTCAGCGCCAATCGAACGCAAACCGTGCTTGTCACGCTGTTCAATTGGGCGGTCGAGGACCAGTTGCTCGACGCTACGCCGCTTTCGGGCCTGAAGAAGCGGGCGATCGAAAAGCCGAAAGCTCGAGTTCTGTCCGATGACGAAATCCGCGTACTATTGCGTGCGCTCGACGTAGCCAACGGAGCGACGCAGGACGCGGCAGCGGCGCTACGAGCGATCCTGCTGACGGGTCAACGACCGGGCGAGGTGGCCGGCGCCACACAAAACGAGCTGGTTAAAGCGGACGACCTCCGAGAGGCGCGCTGGGAAATTACCGCGAGCCGCATGAAGGCACGACGGCCGCACGTGGTGCCGCTGCTGCCGATGGCGCGGGCTTTATTTCTTGATGCCATTGCGCGCCGGCGCCTCCAGGAGGAAGCGAACGGCGTCTTTGCCTCGCGATTTCTCCGCCGGACGACACTGGCGCGCCACACGCTGTCGCAGGCGCTCAAGCGGGTTATCGAGCGGCTTGAGTGTAAAGGGGCGGACGCAGCGGCCGTTCGCTCACTGCAGGAAAGCCGGCCGACGCCGCACGACCTCCGGCGCTCTTGTGCTACCGGCTTGGCCGCGCTCGGCGTCCCCCGAGAGGACCGGCTCGCGGTGTTGGCGCACGTTGCCAGCGATATTCACGGCGCCGTCTACGATCAATACGACCGCCTGAAGGAAAAACGAGCCGCGCTGGCTGCCTGGGAAAACCACGTCGCGACGCTGATCGGCCGGGGGCAGCTATGACAGACAAAAAGAAACCGCTCAAATTCAGTGCCGCCGACGCCTTTAATTTTTGTTTCATTCTTAACTACGCGAGTGAAGGTGGATCCCACGAAGCCGGTTTGGAGCGAGCCAAGCAGCGGTCCGATCGCGGTGACAACAGTGCAGTCCTTGACGCTATTTACTTATGCACCCTCCATCAGTGCGCATTACCAAGCTGGGTACGGACTGCATTCAGGAATGTTTTTCTTCGCGTAAAGCTATTTCATGACTATGCGTCTTGGGACGAGGCATTCGGATTGCCGCATCCAAAAGACCAGAAACAATCCGCAAAGCGAGCGGAATTCTTAAACCGGACGCGCCTGTGGGTTAGGGTTGCTGAGCTGCGCCGGGAGGCCCCACATCGCGATCATTTTCCCACCGTGGCGAAAGAATTTGGGCTGAGTGTTGCGGTGGCTAAAAAGTATTTCTACGCGGCCAACAAGCTCACTGGCTGCGCCGACGAGGCAGAGGCGCTCGCCATGCTCGAGCAAATGGCGGCGTCCCTCGAAGAGCACCGCGCGGAATAGCGAGAAGAATTTAAGAGGGAGCGAGAAGGGTTAAACGTAGCCGCCATAGTTTACGAACTTTGCTGAATAAGTAGACGGACAGCCTGCAACGTTAGGACTAAACACGACGCCACCTGAAACGAGGTGGTGTTTATGCCCAAGCGACTTCCCCCTGAAGACCTGATCTTACGAAACGAGCGCAAGCGCCTCGTCCCACTATCAGATACGACAATTTGGCGAATGGAGCGGCGAGGAGAATTTCCCAGCCGCATCGCGATCAGCGAACGGCGGGTTGCGTGGCGCCGGTCTGAGATCGAGACCTGGTTGCATCAACGTGGCTCGCACGGCGCCTAATAAGTGAAAACCCTAGGGGGCGATCCTCCCCCTAGGGTTTTTGCTTAACGGGGCGGGCAGGTGGCGGGGTCGGTCGTAATGAAACCAATGGCCCCGAGGGTACAAGTCCCTCCCGCTCCACCAACTTGACGGGATGCAGATAGTTGCTGGCAGCGCTTCTGTAGCCCGTCGCATCGGTCCGCGCAAGCGGCAGTGACGGAGCTACATTATGTCCGCGCGTGTGATCCCATTTCCGCAACGCGTACCGTTCGCGGTTCGCGTTGAGCGCGAAGGTCCGGCCTGGTTGGTGATTTGCCGCAACCATGGCTGGCTTTACACCGATCACTGCGATGCTGTCACCGAAGCCAACGCGATCGCGCGCGCATACGGCGTTGTCGTGAGCCACTCTCCACAGTTCTGCATGAATTCGCGCAAGCGAATACGGCCGCGACCAGTGCACGCGCGGCCGCAATACCCGCACCGCAACTGGCACGAAAGGGAAACTGCCATGACGACGACAGGAGAAGACGACTTCGATGCAATGTACGGATCAAAATATCTCAGCGTTTCCGATCTGAAAGGTCAGCGGCCGCGGCGCACGGTCGGCAAAGTTGAAGTCGCTGAGCTGAAAGAAAAAGACGGATCGGCGAGGCGCAAACGCATCCTCTATTTAGAAGGCGAAGACAAGCCGTTGGTTTTGAACAAGACAAACGCGGTCAAGTTGGCAATGGCCTTCGGCAAGGAAAGCGCTGACTGGATTGGTGCACGTATCGAATTGTATTCCGAGATGACCAGTCTCGGAAAGGAAGGCGTGCGGCTGCAGCCGTTGCGGACGGTAGCAAAGCCCGCAGTGGCGCCGAAGCCACCCGCGGCCGATGAAATGGGCGATGAGATCCCGTTCTGAACAAACACGGGGCCGCGCCTGACTGCGCGGCCCCAAATCCTTGACGACGACACCACACAATTAGCACGAAACAACAATGCCACATATCGCGAAATGGCAGATCCTCGATCAAGCGGTCGCGGTGCGAAAGCGCCTGCTGCGTGCGGGATTTTTGCCGATACCGGCCATTGGCAAGAAAATATTGCTCGATAACTGGTCCGATATCGTCGCCACCGAAGGCGAGATCGACACTTGGTTCTCACGTTATCCCGACGCGACAAACACTGGTGTGCTGACGCGCACCACGCCGGCCATTGATCTCGATGTTTATGATCCCGATGTAGCGGCCGAGCTCGAAACGCTCCTGTTCGACATGATCGGCACCCGCGCCGCGGTGCGTTTTGGACAACCACCGAAGCGCGCGATTTTGTTCCGCACCGACAAATCATTCAAAAAGATCGTCACGCCAACTTTCGTTTCGCCAACACAAAAAGCTAATCGAGTCGAAGTGCTGGGAGATGGTCAGCAAATCATCGTCCATGGCATCCATCCGGAAACCGGCAAGGCTTATTCCTGGCACGGTGGCGAACCCGGTGACGTGACACGCGCTAATCTGCCGGTACTGACGGAAGCGATGGCGCACGACTTCATCGAGCGTGCCACCGCGGTGATGGATGCCGCCGGCTGGATCAGGAAGGTGGACAAGCCACAAGGCAACGGCCAGGCCGCAGCGGGAACCGCTAACGAATTCGACGCGATCTATGGCGAGCGCGAACGGAAATTCGCATTGGCCGCACTGGAAGGCCGCGCGCATGAGCTCGAGATCATGGCACCCAATTCCGGACGCAACGACGCACTCAACAAGGCGGCGTTTCGGCTCGGCACCATGGTTGCACGTAATTGGATCGATCGCGCGGAAGTCGAAAACAGGCTAATGGCAGCCGCTGCGGCTTGCGGCCTTATCGCCGACGATGGGGAGCGCGCGACCCGTGCAACATTGGCGTCCGGCCTCACCAATGGCGAGCAACAGCCGCACCCGGATCTCGATGATCGCGAGAGCAAGAGCAACGGCAAGAGCGAGGCCGACAATGCCGGCTGGGACGATCCTGATATTTCGATCCTGGACGATCGGCGTGGTGATCTACCCGAATTCCCCACCGAAGTGTTCGCGCCAGAATGCCGCGAATGGCTGGTGCAGGCGGCGCACGGTGCGGGTGTAACAGCCGCCCACGTTGCGGTGCCGCTGATCGGCATTGCCTCGGCTCTGATCGGCACTGCCAGGCGGGTGCAGGCGTCACGATCGTGGACGCAACCGTGCACGCTTTGGGCGGCCGTTGTCGGCTTTAGCGGCAGCGGGAAAACTCCTGGTCTTGATACCGTCAAGCGCGCACTGGCGATGATCGAGCGCACCGAGAAGGCCAAGATCGCCGATATGCAGCATGCGCACGAGGCAAAAGTGGAGGCCGCAAAGGCCGCGCGTGCGCTTTGGAAGAAAAAAGTTGAAGAGGCCGCCAGTGGCCCGGTTGTCGAGCTCGGCAAATTCCGCAGCGCTAAAGGTGCCGCACCGCCGTTGCCGCCAGAGGCAATCGTTCCCGCTCCCTTCGTGGTGCCACGTCTCTACGTTAGCGACGCCACCATTGAGCGCCTTGCCGTTCTGTTGACGGTTCGGCCGCGCGGCATGCTGCACATCGGCGACGAATTGGCCGGCCTGTTCCTGAACATGTCGCGATATTCGAGCGGGAGTGATCGGGAATTTTGGTTGGAGGCATGGAACGGCGGCAGCTTCACTGTCGAGCGGATGAGCCGTGAGGCAATCACCGTTGATCACCTCCTTGTCGGACTGATCGGTGGTTTCCAGCCCGATAAGCTGGCGCGCAGCTTCGACGGCGATCACGATGGTCTGTACGGCCGCGTATTGTTCGCCTGGCCATCCGAGCCGCCGTATCGCGCCTTGGCAAACGACGTGGCCGAAGTCGAACCCGAGATCGTCAATGCGCTCTCACGCATAATTAATCTCGAGGCCGGCGCCGGCCAGGATGGTGAGTTTGCGCCGAGGCGGTCCCGTTAGCACCGGATGCTCTCTCCGCTTTCGAAGCATTCCGCCAGCTGGTCCACTGCAGGAAGCAGGGCCTGGACGGCCGCGAGCGGGAATGGTTGGCCAAAGCGCAGGCCCACGCCCTGCGACTGGCCGGCACGCTGGAATTTCTCGGCTGGGCCTTCGCAGGCGGTGATGAACCCAAGCAGATTAGCGCCCAATCCATGGAGGCGGCCACGCGGCTGACACTGGACTACTTCTGGCCTCACAGCCGCGCATCACTGCGGCAGATCGGGCTTTCGGAAAGACACGTAAACGCCCGCCGCACACTGCGCTGGCTGGCCGCCGAGCGCCGCAATGAGTTCTCACGCGAGGATATCCGTTGCAAGGCCCTTGGCCGGACCTGTGATGCCCAACAGACCCAAGCCCTGATCGATGCATTGGCAAAATCAGGCTGGTGCAAGGAGGTCACACAGGAAGGGACCGGTGCCGGCAGGCCAGCCCGTCGGTGGGCCGTCAACCCGAGGCTGAACAATGTCTAGTTTGCTTTACCGGAAATACCGGAAATACCGGAAATTCGGCCGGGTGGGTATTTCCGGTATTTCCGGTATTTCCGGTAGCCAAATCCAGACCAGCCTTAAGCCGCACACACCACGGAAGGCGCTTTGCAGGCGAGAGCGATGCCGGGGCGGATGCATCGCTACAGCCGCCACAGTTGAACAGCGGTCCAGTCCACTACGCAGAGTTAGTTGTTTCGATTCGGATGATCGATGAACCGCAAGCCGCAGCCGGTGCGTGAAGCCGGCGACCGCTGGTTGCGCAAATGCATACCCGTTCAAGGTCGCCAACCGCCGCATTTTGTGGCCCGCGCGCAAAGACCCAGGGGGGCGTGTTTTATTTGGGGATTTGCGCAAATCAGAAACCGGCGCACGGCTTTCAACGCACTTCATGGTCATGCTCGTTACAGGGAGGGAATTTTCATGGGCCTTCGTGGAATTCATTCTCGCCCACTTTCGAAAATGCACTCAACACGGCCGTCACCGCGGCCTAACCTGTGGCCAATGGCCCGGTGTCTCCACTGCCATGCCCTATTCACTCCCGCGCGACCGGACCAGTTTTATTGCAGCGGCAAATGCCGGGTCGCGGCGCATCGCGCGCGGCAGCGATAACCCGTAAGCCACAGTTGGTGCGCGAATAGGGCGAGCGCTGGCTGCGTGCAAGCCTTTACGTTCTGAAACGTCGGGCCAAGGCGCGCACCCCCGGCGTCCGCATCTTGTATCGCGCTGCGCGCCGCGCTGAAATTTTTGCTGCGCCGGTTCGGTTTGAAGGCGGTGAAGATCGGCGAAGTGCGCAATCAGTGTCGCTATTGGGGGTAAAGCGGACATGGGTCGCTGCACTGCACATGTCCGCTTTTGACCCAAAGCGGACATTCCCCCTTCAACGGCGCAAGTTCAGTCGATACCATCGGCCATGTCTGGCTTGGGCCCCAGTATGAGACGGCGTGAGTTCATCGCTCTCCTTGGCGTAACCGTTGTAGGGCCGGTTCCTGCCTTTGCGCAGCAGCCGTCCGGGGTGCGACAGGTCGCTCTACTGAGCTCCTTCAACGAGAACAGTGCGGAAGTCCAGGTCTACATTGCTGCTTTGCGCGAAGGGCTGGCCAAGCTCGGCTGGGAGGAAGGCCGCAATATCCATATTGAATTTCGTTGGGCAGGGTCCGATACAGAACTCACGCGGCGACTTGCGAAAGAGGTTGTTGGCTTGCGGCCCGATCTGATTATCGCGACCAACTCACCCTCGACCGCGATGTTGCTACAGCTTACGCGCACAATCCCGATCGTGTTCCCCAATATCGTTGATCCGGTCGGCCAAGGATTTGCCTCTTCACTGGCGCGGCCGGGTGGCAATGCGACCGGCCTGGTCAATCTCGAACCCTCGATGGCGGGCAAGTGGATCGAACTCCTGAAAGAACTCATGCCGGCCATGAGCCGCGTCGTTGTGCCCTACAATCCGGCAACGGCGCCGTATGCCGACCTTTATCTGAACTACTTCAAATCGACTTCAACTACGCTTGGCGTCTCGATTAATGCCGTGCCCCTCGAGAATATGTCCGAGTTTGAGAAGATTGCCGGCATCCAATCGCAACAGCCGAATACCGGGTTTGTTCCCATACCTAGCGCTTTCATGACCGGGCGTGCCCACGAGGTTGGAGCGCTGATGGTTCAGCACCGGCTTCCTGCGCTCTATGTCACGCGCGAGTTTGCTGCGTCCGGTGGTCTGATCTCCTACGGCAATGATGTTTCCGACAACTACCGGCGCGCTGCAAAATTCGTAGACCGGATCCTAAAGGGCGAGAGCCCGAGTGCGCTGCCAATCGAACTTCCGGTCAAATTTGCGCTGATCATCAATCTCAAGACAGCGAAGACGTTGGGCCTCACCGTGCCACTGCACATGCAGCAGATCGCCGATGAGGTGATCGAATAGCAGGCGAATGTCCGCTTATGGCCCAAAGCAGACATCGGCGGGTGCACTGCACATGTCTGCATTCGGGTGTAAAGCGGACATGGCCTTTTGCGGAATTTCGCTTTCGCGGTCGCTATTGGGTGTAAAGCGGACATGGCTTGTTGCAGCGCATATGTCGGCTTTTGACCCAAAGCAGACATAGGTCGCCCCGTTCCCGGTGTTATGTTGAGCGGGTACGATGCGGTGTCCTGTTGGGGGCCAATGAAACGGCGCGAGTTCATAGTGCCCTGTACCCCGTGGTCGCGGACAGTGGAAGAGCCGCGCAGCGACGCGGCTCTTTCATTTTCGACCACACCTGGGGAGAACGGCGTTCCTATCGTTGTGCACCCACCACCAAATTTACTGCCATTTTACTTGTGATGATGAAGCGGAGCAGTTCCAGTGGGCATGTGCGCAGTCGCCGTATTCTCCTCAGGTAACGGCGGTTGATTGAATCCTCCACCTTGCACATGGGCCCCGCAAGGGCCCATTTTTTACTTCCTATTTGAATTGAGTGACCGGGCCGATGCTCTTATGGTGTAGGTTCCGGCATGAACGCTGCACCACGCGAGGAAACGAATAGAAAAGCTAAAGAATTTCTGTAAGGGGATTTCCCATGGCGAATGAAAGTGAACGCCGTCCGAGTTTTATTCAAAGTGCACCAGGACAAGTAACTCTTCTAATCGCCACGATGACCGCAATGTTGATTTTCGCTTGGAACTACATCTGATAGCGCGGATCGGTTGCTGACGCCGAGTGTGGACCATGAGGATTGCCGCCACCGCCGCCACCGCCGCCACCGCCGCCACCGCCTC
>Ga0209481_10000344_pt1 | contig 19025 bp, 13 predicted proteins | sample SoiMetdeltSBSDD3_FD_187598 | JGI IMG/M metagenome (GOLD analysis project Ga0209481, IMG submission 187598) | Bulk soil microbial communities from a Populus tree surrounding site in Tennessee, USA - Soil MetaG P. deltoides SBSDD3 (SPAdes) (version 2) | ecosystem: Environmental > Terrestrial >...
GTGCCCTTCCAAGCTGGTATGAATCGAGTCCTAGACAAACCCGATCATCCCAGCCCGCAGGGCACTCTCGTCACATCTCCACGCCGTTCCGATCACAGCGCCACCATCTCGTCCACGGATCGAGGCCTAAACGAGTACGAGCACGCCGCTTGACCAGCCCGGACGTGATTTTCGGCAGGTACAGGTCGCCGCCGCGGTGGCGGATTAGTGTCGTTGAAGCCCGTGGGTGAGGTCGGTGAGGTCCGCTGGGTCGGGACAGCGTGCGATCGAGCCGCGTGTTTTCCGACAGATCAGTGCACAGAACTCTTTGCACTGAGCGCGGACAATCGCTACGTTCATCAATATGAGCGGAACTCCTCCGACTCAGAAGATCCAGTTGGACGCGAGCAACCTGCGAGGAATCGCCCACCCCTTGCGCCTTCGGATCTTGAGTCGGCTGCGCACCGACGGCCCGGCCACCGCCTCGGATTTGGCCCGATGGCTGGGCGTCAATTCCGGCGCGACCAGCTATCATCTGCGACAACTCGCCGATTACGGCTTCATCGTGGACGAACCCGCCCGGGGCATCCGCCGGCAGCGCTGGTGGCGAGCGGCGCACGCGAACACCCTCATCCGCGATGAGCTTCTCGCCGATCACGGCGAAGGCGTTACCGTCCTGCGCATCCTGGCACAGGTATGGTCCAACGACATGCTCCTCGCCGTCGACGCAGCGCCATCGCTGCCGTCGCACTGGCGGGACGCTCAGGACTTCAGCGACTACTGCCTCTGGCTCACGCCAACCGAGGCCAAGGATCTCATTAGGCAGATCCATTCCGTTCTCAGGAGCCGACGCGTCAACGGCGCTCGTGACGCCGAGGAACCGGCACGCTTCACCGTGCAGCTGCAGATGTTCCCGACGCTTGACGGCGAATAGGTAGAGATAGGCGCCTACTCACGGAGGGGGGACGGAGGAGTGACGCTGGGGCAACCGCCACGCTCCTCGCGCGGGCTCATCGGCGTGCTGGGTGCCCAGGCCGCCTCCCTTTCCGCGAACCGCCTGCTGTTGATCGCTGTGCCGTGGTTCGTGCTCACCACAACCGGGAGCGTGGCCAAGACGGGGCTGATCGCCTTCTGCCAGATCACGCCGTTCGTCCTCGCCCAAGCCCTCGCCGGCCCGCTGATCGATCGGGTCGGGCCCCGGCGTATCAGCATCGCCGGCGACGTCGTCTCGACGTCCGCGGCCGTGACCGTGCCCTTGCTGTACGCGGCCGACGCGCTGCCTCTATGGGCCCTGATGGCACTGATGGCGGTGCTTGGCGCCGGGGAGGGACCCGCTAGCGCCGCCAAGTCCGTCTTTATCCCGTCGGTCACTCGGGCCGCCGGTGCTCCCCTCGAGCGCGGCACCGGGCTGACGACGGCCGTGGAGCGCACCGCCACCGTGGTGGGCCCAGCGGTGGCCGGCGTGGTGGTGGCCGCGTTCGGTGGCCCCCGTGCATTCTGGCTTGCCGCGGTCCTGTTCGGCCTGGCGGCCGTGATCACCGCGGCCACGCTGGCCGATCCGGTGCCCGACCCCGCCGAGCGGGCCACGACCGAGATCGACGGATACTTCGCCCGGCTGCGGGAGGGGGCGACCTTCCTGCGTCAGGACGGTCTGTTGCGCGCCATCGTCGCGATGCTGATCGCGACCAACCTGCTCGACCAGGCATTCATCGCCGTCCTCCTGCCCGTGTGGGCGCGGGCATCCGGCCACGGGGCGGAGACGGTCGGCCTGGTGGTGAGCATCTTCGGCGCCACCTCCATCCTCGGCGCTCTCGTCGCGGCCAAATACGGCACTCGACTGCCGCGCCGCGCCATGTACATGACCGGTCTTGTGATCGGCGGAGTTCCCCGCTTCGCGGCCATGGCCCTGGGCCTTCCGTTGTGGGCGGTGCTGGCCACCTTCGCGGTCGGCGGAGTCGGCTCCGGGTTCATCAACCCGATTCTCGGAGCGGTCAGCTACGAACGCATCCCAACGAGGCTGCTAGGGCGGGTCCGGGCTCTCACCACGGCGCTCACCTGGTCCGGCATTCCCTTTGGCGGCCTGTTCGGTGCGGCGGTGATCGCCATGGCGGGAGTGAGCGGCGCGCTGTGGATTGTCGGCGGCTGCTACCTGGTCGCCATCGTCCTACCCGCCCTGAGACCGGAATGGTCGCAGATGCGTCGACACTTATCATCGGCCCGGGTGTCGACCGAGCCGGCGCGTATCACGGCCGAGCGTTCCCGTCAGACCACGTACACGCTGTCCGGCGCCGACGCCTTACCGAAGAACCCGCCCGAGTCGGGAGGTGGTTGACCGTCACATTCGAGATCCACAAACGGGGATAGCGCTACCGCCCTCTGAGGTTCCGAGTAGGCCGGGCACACGTGACCGGAACGTCACGCGCCGAACGAATTCTCGGCGTTCACGGGAGGTATAACTCGTGGGCGCGATGCGGTCGCGCCAGTACGGGCCATGCCGCGCCGGATCGTCACCCGGCCGCGTGGCGTAGTCGTTGCCGAAGACGTCATGGGCGATCATCGCGGCCAGCAGCACCGGATCACCCGGTTCGAGGCTGCCGGTGAGTCCGAAGCGCTGGATGTCGACCCGCTGGAAGGAGCCATTGGCGAAGTTGATGAAGGCGTGGTCGCGATGGATCAGCGGCTCGTGCACCGCCCCCTGTCGTCCACACTGCTTACCACAACCCGATCCTACGGGCGTTGCTCATTCACAGGTGCCGTGGACGAACGCTTGTCCTTAAACCACGCCGAGCCCATGCCCTGCAGGAGCAACGCGCGCTGATCTGCCGCGACGCGCTCGCGTCGCTTCACTTGCTCTTGCCGGATTGAGCAGGCGAGGTGCCGTGCCTCGCCGTGGCCGAACGGGCTGCTCCGGCCGCTGTCGGTTGAGATCCGGGTCCTGGCTTGCTGGTGAAGCGTCAGCCGGTTTGAACGACGCGGAACCATCCGAGCAAGGTCACTTGGCCGTGGTCTCCGGTGAGTGGGGCCAACGCGGCGTGTAGAGCCCTTTCGACGGCGGGTTGGCCGGAGTGGCGGATTGCGAGCGCGGTCGCCCCCGCGCTGAGGAACGCGCCGACCGCGGCACCGGTGTCGGGGAAGACCGTGGTCGACTCGATTGTCTGGTCCGACCGGGCGCTCATTTCGGCCCTGGAGAGCACCTCCTCGAGGCTTCCGGGTGCGGACAGCGCGTACATGCCGCTTCGCTTGAGGCTCGACAGGAACTGCGGTGGGAACAGTGTTGCCAGCGCGGAGAACACCGCCGGGATCCCGGAGTCGGCCAGCCGGGTCGGGATGACCACCCAGACCTGGCCCCGGCAGACCCGCCCCGCCTCGGTCAGGGCCGCGACGTGGTCATCGGCGAACTGGAAGGTGCTGAAGCCGGTCACCACGTCGAAGGTCTTGTCGGGCCAGGGCAACGCCTCGAAATCGCCGACGCGGATGTCCGCCTTTGGGGTGCGCTTGGCGGCGATCTCGGCCAGGTTGTCCGAGGCGTCGATGCCGGCCACGGCCGCCCCGCGTTGGGCGGCCAGGCCGACGAACCGGCCCGCGCCGCACCCGCAGTCGAGCACGGTCGTGCCGGGCCCGATGCGCGCCCGGTCGAGCACGTGCTCATACACCGGCGTCCCCCAGCCGTCGGGTCCCTCCCAGGTCTTGGCCCAGATTGACGCGCGAGCGCCGAACAGGGGTCCCCACCGTGTCCCGCTGCCGGTTGCAGGCTGCTCCATGTGTCCCACCGTGTACCCGGCAGGGTTGCTGGGCTAGGACAGAATTTGCTCCGGCCTGCAAGGACCGGCCGGGCGAGACTACAGGCATGCGGACATACGGGCAGTACTGTCCGATCGCCCGGGCAGCCGAGATACTCGCCGAGCGATGAACGCCGCTCATCGTTCGCAACATCCATGCGGGCTGCGGTACCTTCGGGGAGATCCTCGCCGGCGCGCCGGGTCTGTCGCACACGTTGCTGACCCAGCGGCTACGCCACCTCATCAAGGCCGGGATCATCACTACCACGCCTAAGGCCAGCGGGTGCGGAGTCCGGTACCAGCTCACCGACGCTGGCGACGAGCTTTGGCCCGTGCTGTTGGCGCTGGGCGCCTGGGGCGAGCGATGGGTGGAGCTGCGCGACGAGCACACCAATCCCCGGTTCCTGCTCTGGACCTGGGCCACCACCTACCTCGCACACGCCAACCTTCCCAATCGACGGGTGGTGGTCCGCTTCGAATTCGCCGATCGACCCGACACGGAGCGTGCGATCTGGCTGGTAGTGCAGCCCACAGACGCCGAGGTATGTCTGAAACCTCCGGGCTACCCCGACGACCTCGTGGTCCAAACCACAACCATGACGCTGGCCAAATGGCACACCGGGCAGATCGAATGGGCCGACGCGTTACGTTCTGGCCAGATTGGCGTCACCGGTCCCCGCGAACTAGCTTGCACGCTGCCGACCTGGAACCTGCGGGCGTCCACACCATGGAACGACGTGGACGCCCGGCCCGTCATCAGCACATCAGTGCCGAACTAGCCGAGGCAAGCGGCGACGAGCTCGACGGCAACGAACGCACTCTTCTGCCGCGACCCGTGCGGGAGAGGTCATCACACCGGATAGCGAACCGTCTCGTCGCCGGTAGCGAGACCGAGTCGGGGACGTAGCACCCTCGCCTCCAGTTGGTCAACTGTCAGCTTTTGCACATCGACGAGGTCATCGCCTGCGGCGAGGTCCTGATAGCTGCCATTGAAGCTGTATCGAAAGCCGCTGTGGGACTGCTTTTCATAGACCAGGACGAGACGCCGATCGTCCACACCCGGTAGCGCAGCGGTCCGGAGCTTATCTACACAAGCTTTGAACTCGGCCTCGTTCTTGGGGCCAGGACCGCCCTTGAAGCCTAGATCTTCGCCCAGAAGCCCAAGCGTGCGACGTTGCAGATAGTACTTGAACTCGATGACGGTGGCTTGCCGGCCCTGCTGGATAAGTAGATCGAATCTATGCCATTCGGTCTGGAATGTCGGGGCAGGCTGCGCATGGCCGCCGACGCTCCGCCGCAACGTCGGCTGATCTTCGCGCAAGCGAGTGGGTATCCGTGGTGGGCCGCCGCGCCTGCGTTGTTCCCGGCCACGTCCTCATGGTTGAGCCGCAGGTTGAGGTAGCCGCGTTCGGTGATGACTTCCTGCTTGCGGTTGTGCCGCCGCGCCCGGGTGGTGCAGTGTGGTGACTGTTTCCGGGCCGGGTCAGGGCGACCGCAGTCTGGCCGCGGCGCAGCCTGGAAGTCGTCGGCGACACGTCGGCGAGGTGCCGGTCGGATCGGATGCGCCGCCGAACGGTAGTGGGCCGAGTCGGTGTCGGGGATGCAGGACGCGTCCGCCGCGCTCCTGGCCAATTGATCGAGCTGGGCCTGGTGGTGGTCCAGCAGGCTCAGCAGTGTCGCGCCGTGCGCCGGCACGAGCTCGGGTGCCGGACGGCGAGGGAGCATCGACCCGACCGACTCGTATACGTTGAGGTAGCGGACGGCGTCCAGTCCGGCGGTGCGGAGGTCGGTGGTGGACAGTTGCGCTGCGGGTTCGTTGTTCTCGTCGCGGTGGCCGTCCTCGACTCGGCCTAAGTCGACGGCGAGCGCGACCCGGTGCAGGTAGAACTGTTCGGTGGCGCCGTCCTGGTAGCGCATGCGGCGCAGCATGTTCTCGATCGCGGCCTCGTAGGTGCCGACGTGCAGGGCCAAGCCGGTCTGCCGGTCGAGGACCTCCTGGAAGGGGGTACCGCCGAGGTGTTCCGTCGCGGCCCGCAGCCGTGCCTCCCCAGCGTCGGCGTAGGTCGTCGACGGCCAGTCGGGTGACGTGCTGTTGTAGTACCACGCCAGGCGGTTGACCCTCGTGGTGTTGAGAGCGGGATCGTCCGGGTCGCGGATCGCGGCGCCGCTGGTCCAAAGTGGATAGTGCCGTCGCAGTGTGCGCTCGGGATATGCGAGGTGCGGCACCGTTCGGTGGTAGTCCTCCGCGGTGAGGGGCGAGACGCCGCCGCACTCGCAGTGCATCCGGTAGTCGTAGTCGAAGCTGATCGGCCGCCGGCCGGGGTTGTCTGGCGGGCGCTTGTTCGCTTGCGAGTGTTCGGTGTTGATCTTCGGCTATGCCTGGTCGGGACTCATCAGCCGGGGTTGTCGCTGGTTGGGCCGTTGAGGGTGGCGAGTTTGGTGCGGACGTGGTCGGCGTCGGGGTGGTCGAGGTCGGTGAGGATGGTCAAGGCCTGCTGCCACGTGTGGCTGGCTGCATGGGGGTTGTCGGCGTCGTGGTGGGTATCGCCGAGGTTGGTGAGGGTGGTGGCTTCCTGGTAACGGTCGCCAAGGTCTCGGAACAGGGTGAGGGCGCGCTGGTAGCAGGTGATGGCCTGGATATGGTGGCCGAGGTGGTGGTGGGCGTAGCCGAGGCTGTCCCACGTGTCGGCCTGCCCGGCGCGGTCGCCGGGCTCCTGCAGTAGGGTGAGGGCCTGCTCGCAGCATGTGAGGGCCTGCTGGTGGTCGCCGAGCAGGGTGTGAAGCCAGCCTACCGCGTTGAGGGCGGTGGCCTGCCCTGGCCGGTGACCGGCGGCCCGGTACAGGTCGAGGGCCTGCCGGTTGTGATCGAGGGCCTCGGTGTGGCGGCCCTGCCGCTCCCACACGAGGGCGAGGTTGATGTGGGTGTGGGCCTGCCCGGTGTGGTCACCGGCCCGGGTGGCCAGGTCGAGGGCGTGCCACAGCTGGGTGTGGGCGTCGTTGAAGCGGCCCAGCCGGGTGTAGGCGTTGGCGAGGAGGCGGTGGGCGCGGGCCTGCACGAGCGGGTCAGCCAGCCGGTGGGCGGCGGCCACCGCGGCGCGACAGATGGCAGCCCAATCGCGCCAGTGCCCGCACCGGTCGAGGAAGTGGGTGAGGGTCCAGGCCAGCTGCCAGGTGTGGGTGTCGAGCCCGGTGGCGGCGGCGTGATCTACGGCGGCGAGCAGCACGGGATGCTCGACGGTAAACCACTCGAGGGCCTGCTGGTGGTCGGCGGGGTGTTCCGGGGTGACCCCAGGCTGGGCTGGGGTGAGGGGGACCGGGTCCCGGCCCGGGTCCAGCAGCCGGGCGGCGGTGTACGCGGTGTGCAGGTGGTGGGCGAGCATTCGGTGTGTGGCGGCGTGGCGCTGCTCGTCGGGGTCGATGGTGTGGGCGAGGTCTGCGGCGTAGGCGCGCAGCAGGTCGTGGAGCGTGTAGCGGTCGGGGGTGTGCTCGGCGAGCAGGCTGGCCCGGGTCAGCTCGGCCAGCAGGGGCCGCACCACGGTGGGCGGGAGCCCGGCGAGGCTGGCCGCGCCCGGCGCGGACAGGTCCGGGCCGGGGTGTAGGCCGAACAGCCGGAACAGCCGCGCCGCGGGCGGGGTCAGCGCCTCGTAGGACCAGGAGAACACGGTCCGCACGTCGCTGCTGGGGTCGTCGCCGGTGAGCGTCTCCCAGCGGTGTTGGGTGTCGCGCAGCTCGTCGGGCAAGGCGTGCAGCGCAACGTGGGGTCGCACCGCGGCGCGGGCGGCCACCATCGCCAGGGCGAGGGGTAGCCGGGCGCAGCGGATGATGATCTCCGCGACCGGCTCCGGTTCGGTGGTCACCCGGTCGGCGCCCAGCCGGCTGGCCAACAGCTGCCGTGCCTCATCCTGCGTGAGGAGGTCCAGGGTGACGGGCTGGGCGCCGTCGGCGGCGATCAGGCTGGTGAGCTGGTTGCGGCTGGTGACCAGGACCAGGCAGGTAGGTGCGCCGGGCAGCAGCGGGCGCACCTGGGCGGTGTCGCGGGCGTTGTCCAACACGATCAGCATCCGCCGCCCGGCCAGCTGGCTTCGGTACAGGGCGGCCTGGGCGTCCAGGTCGGCCGGCATGCGCTGCGGCGGCACGCCGAGGGCATCCAGGAAGCCGCGTAGTGCGGCGGCCGGGTCCATCACCGACCCGCCCGGATCGAACCCGCGCAGGTTCACATACAGCTGCCCGTCGGGGAACCGGTCGGCCACCTGGTGGGCCCAGTGCACCGCCAGGGCGGTCTTGCCCACCCCCGCGGTGCCGGCCACCGCGCTGATCACCACCGAGGTGCCCTGCTCGCCCGCTGTGGACAGCAGGGCGTCGAGTTGGGCCAGCTCGTCGCGTCGGCCGGCGAACCCGCGGACATCTCGGGGCAGCTGCGCCGGCACGACCCGCGATGGCTGCGGGGACGGGGCTGGTGGCGGGTCGGGCTTGCCGAGATCGTCACGCAGGATCGCCTGGTGCACCCGCCGCAGCTCGGCGCCGGGTTCGGCGCCCAGCTCCTCGACCAGCCGGTTGCGGGTCACCGTGTAGAGGTCGAGGGCCTCGGCGGAGTGTCCCGCCGCGTACAGGGCGCGCATCAGCACCGCGACCAGCGTCTCCAGGAGCGGGTGTTCGCCGACCAGGTCGGTCAACGGACCGATCACCGCGGCCGGGTTGTCGACCCGCAGTTCGGCGCACGCCCACGCCTGCACGGCGTCTCGGTGCTGCTGACGCCATCCCTGCCGGGTCCGGGTGATCCATAACCCGGCCAGGCCGGCCAGAGGCTCCCCGTGCCATAGCCGCAGCGCCTCACGAAGCAGCAGCACCCGGTCGGCATCAGCGTGGCCGGGGTCGCGGGCCTGGCCGAGGAGGCGCCGGAACCGGTGCAGGTCCACCCGGTCGGGGTCGATGTCGAGGAGGTATCCGCCGGGGCGGCGCAGCAGCCGCGCCGGCCGCCCGTCGGCGGTGCCGGCGTGTTCGAGCAGCCGCCGGATCCGAGTTACGTGGGCGTGCAACGCCCGGCGGACCCGCTCCGGCGACTGGTCACCCCACACCCGGTCGATCAACGTCTCGACGGTGACCGGCCGGCCGGCGTCGACGGCCAACGCGGCCAGCACGGCGCACCGCTGCGGCGGCCCCACCTCGACCGGCTGCCCGGACGCGATCACCTCGACCGGGCCCAACAGCCGAAACTCCGCCACGTTGTCCACCCCGAACCCGATCGCACCACCTGCCGCTGTGACCGCGTCGCTACACCCGGCGACAACATACCGGCAACACGCCACCCCACACACCCGCCCGATCGTGGGATCGACACCAACCGGTGTCGATCTCTTTCAGGCGGGGTGGGAGAACCACATGACAACGATCAGCACCGTTCGGACGGGCCGCGACTGGCGGCAACCCGGCCGGATCCTCGCGGTACTCGCCGCCATCATTGTCACCATCTCGGTGACCTCGGATGCGGCGCCGGCAGACCCGAAGCCGACTCCGGAACCGTTGAGCTACATCAGCGCCAGCGACCGGGCGAGGATGGACGCGCAGCAGCCGCTCACCAGGGCCGCAAGCCTGATCCAGTGGAGCGTCGAGCGCGGCAACGCCACCGGCTGCGCCGGTATCGGGCTCGGCACCGACGAGGTCGTGGTCTGGTGGAAGGGCGCCCCGCCGCCGGCGGTGGCCCAGGCCATCGCCGAGGCCCGCCGCCGCACACCGGTGCGGGTGGCCGCCGTCGCCCACTCTCGCGCCGAACTGGAAGTCGCGGCCAAGGGCATCGGGCACTACCTGCGGGCCAACCCCCGCTCGCCCTACCACAGCGTCGACATCGCCTACGACGGCAGCGGCCTGGTCGTCACACCGACCGGTCCCGGACCCGGCCCGCCGCGCCGCCCGCCGACATGAGGGTGCCGGCCGGGATCCCGGTCTCCGTCGTCGAGAAGGAACGCGCGCAGCTCACCGGCCGGCTGGACGACTTCGCCCCGTACTGGGGTGGCGGCCGCATCCAGAACAACGACAACGGCGCCAGCTGCACTGCCGGCTTCCCGGTGACCGCGGCCGGCGGGCGGTACATGCTCACCGCCGGGCACTGCGGACGGCCCGGTGGTGGCTGGAACAACGGCGACGACACCCGGTTCTTCGGCACCGGAGCCTACGAGAACGTCGCGCATGACGTGCTGCTGATCTCCGCCAGCGTCGCCGGGCGGATCTGGGACGGCGGTGTCGGCTCGGGAGAGTTCACCAAGGGCGTGGCCGGCTGGGACTGGGTCTTTCCCGGCGAATGGCTGTGCACCTCAGGCTCCATAACCGGAGCACTGTGCAACCACGTGGTCAGCAACACCTTCACCCACGCGTTCTGCGGCACCGACGCCTACGGCTATGTCGAGTGCTACAACGATCTCATCCTCGCCAACCAGTTCCACGGGTTGACCGCGTCGCGTCCCGGTGACAGCGGCGGACCGGTGTTCGGCCTGTCAGGCTCGGACCGGGTCATCGCCAAAGGCACCATCACCGGTGTCTTCGGCACCAGCGGTCTGATCTTCCAGGACTCCGCCACCGCCTGGCGGGACTCCTGCAACACCCCGGGCTCGGCTGCATAACCGCGGTGACCGGCTGACCTGGCACCGTACCTGCGGTCCCGGCCGGACCCGCGCCAGCCGGGACCACAGCCCAGCCGGGCCACCACCTCTGGCAACCCCACCCCGCACGCCCACCTCGTGGAGGTCCCGACCATGCTCTCCGCTCGCCTCGGCGCCGGGTCACTCGCCGCCTCACTCACCGGTCTCCTCGCCCTGACCGGCGACGTGATCAACATCGCCGCATCGCTCGATGCCGCACCCAGCGGCCTGTCCACGGTGCTCGAGCCAGTGTTCTCAGCGGCGAACCTCACCGGCTTGCTCCTAGGCCTGCTGTTCTCCCGCGCAAACCGGTGCCGCTACGGCACCGTCGGGCTGCACCTGAGCCGGGCACCGACGGTGGTAGCCCTCATGCGGGTGATGGCCCGCGCCAGTCAGTCGGCCAGCTGGGCGTTGGAGTCCACCAGCGAGGCGAAGGTCCGTCCCGGGCAGGAACGAGGTCTCCAGGAAGCCGTTGTGGCGCTCGACCATGCCCTTGTATTCGGGGTCCCGCGGTGGAGCGAGCTTATCCGGGTGGCCAGGGTGCCCGCGAACGCGGCCGGGGTGGAGACCCGCCCGGTTGCCCGATCGCGGATTCCCGGTTCCCACGACAGCGTTCTGGTGACCGGCCGACCCCGCAGATCAGCGCCCACATCCCGGCCAGAATGTCCCCGGCCTGCCTCGACGGCATCATCGTCGCGGTCATGAACCGGGAGAAGGCGAGGGTCAACACCAGCAGCGGCAGCACCATTCGCGTCCGCCGCCATGACCAGCCTGTACGGGTCGAGTACTGCAGGGTCTCGGCGGCCCCGGACCCGTTACCCACAGCCGTAGGAGTGTCCACAAGGGTGTGTCGTCGCCGTGCAGCGTGGACAGGGCGCCAGAGCGATCTTGGCCACCGCCAGACGCAGCCGCCGCGCAACGGCAGGCCAGATGGCGGGCCCGAACCCGTGGCCCGGGCGGATACGCCGCCGGGCGCCGAACATGACGAAATGCAGCTCACGGCAGCCGTACCCGCCCAGTGTAGGTTCGCTGAAACGCGGCCCCCAGGTCGAGTAGGGGTCAACGGGGCAGCTGTTGTGAGATCTTGGTTGGATCGCTGGTGCCGAGGCGGGCAATACCGGCGCGTATCGCCTCTCGTACCTCGTGAAGTTCCAGGGCCATCTCGTATGCGATTGTGGTTTCGTCGGCCTGGTCGCGGTACCGGCGGCGGAGCACCTTGATCTGGCGGCCAGTGAGGTTGTGCCACCGCGGCTGTGTCGGTACCGGTGTACTCGTCTCGCCCAAGGCGGCCGCGATTTTGGTCCATAGCCGGCCGGCACCGGTATTTGCGACGGCGTCCAGGGCTTCGGTGAGCGGCTGGCGGGCGCCGGCGGTGTGTCCTGCCTCCAGCAGTGCCAGGCCGAGCTCGTGTTGGGTCAGGGCGCGGTCGAGGTGGTTGGGTTGGACGTCGAGAAGCCGAACGGCGTGGCGGAGTTGATCGATGCGTTCGTCCGGTCGGGTGAGGGCCAGTGCGCGCAATGCGCGGTTCTGGGTAGCGGGGCAGCCGAAGCGTTCGGCTTGGTGGTGGGCGGTGATGGCGAGCGCCTCTGCCTCGACGGCCGCGCTGGTGTGTAGCGCGACGGCTAGGTCGATCCGCCATGGACAGATGGCGGGATTGTGCAGGCCGGCCTGGTCTGCCCAGGCGCCGGTGGTGCGCAGGTGGTTGACGCCGGCTCTGGGGTCGCTGACCTGCGAGCGGAGGGTGAGGGATGGCGAGTTGAGCAGTGCGGTGAGCAACGCGCCGCGCACGGTGCCGGGGATGGGTAGGACTAGTGCGTCGGGCTCCTGGTGGAAGTAGCCGCGCCGCTCAGCGAGGTCGAGTGCGCGTTGTAGGTGTTGGCGAGCCATCAGGGTTTGGATGAGTATGCCGGTGGCGAACCATGTCGCGGGAACGCCGCCGGCGCGCTGGGCCAGCCGCAGGGCAGTGCCTGCGTCGGCCTCGGCGTCGGCCAGCCTTCCCTCGCGCAGCGCGATGTTGGCCAGGTGGGTCCAGCAGAATGCTTGGTGTGTGCCACGCCAGCCGGCTTTGTCCATCTCGGTGACGCCTTGCTGGAACATGTCGCGTGCGGCCTTGAGGTCGTTGCTGAACAACCAGACGAAGCCGCTCATGGTGGCGACTTCCATGCCGTTGACCGCGTCGGCGAAGGTTACGCCGCTGCGGATCACCCGGTGGATCAGGTCGACGGCGTGTTGGCGGGGTTCGCCTTGAAGAACGAGGTTCCATGCGTGGTTGGTCAGCAGTAGCCGTTGCAGATGGCCGTGTCCGGGCAGCGGTTCGGCGATCAGGGCCAGCTGGCGCATTCGCTGCAGCCGGTCGGCGTCCTTCGCCCACCAGGTCGCCCATAGGAACTGCTCGGCGAGCAGTTGCTGGCGCGCGTCGTCGTCGTTGCAGGTGATGATGGCCTGTTCGAGCAGCCGTACGCCGAGGCCGAGTTCGTCAGCGTATGCGTGGGTCTTCGCCAGGGAGATTGCCGCTTCGGTGCGTTCTGACTCGCTGGTGGCCAGCCGGTAGGCCTTGCGTAGCTCCTCCAGGGCCGGCGAGACCTCGAGCGGAGCCAGGCAACGGCCGAGCAGCAGATGCAGCGATGTCATCAGCTCAGCGGGTGGCGACTCCTTGAGAGCGCGACGAACATACCGTGCGGCGGCTGCGGGGTGCCCGCCGGCCAGGGTTGCCTCAGCCACATCGTGGAGGGTCTGGACTGCCCATTGGTCATGGCCTGGCGGTGTCATCAGCAGTTGCGCGGCAGCAGCCTCGGCTTGGTCAGGCTCGCCAGCCAGGAGCCGGGCCGCTTCACGGTGCAGTTCATGGCGAATGGATGGCTGCATCTGTTCGTAGACAGCGCTTCTGATGATCGGATGGGTCCAGTCCAACTCAGCCGGCGAGCGTTCGTGGATGAAGCCGGCCCGGGCCAGTCGGTCGGCCTGCGTACGAGCGGCGGCCTCGGGTAGCTTGGCCAATGCGGCCGTGCGGGCGATCGGTCCGGTGCCGAGCACGGCGGCGGCGCGGGCGAGTTGCCGGGCGGGCAGGCCCAACGCGACCAGACGCCGGATGATGTAGGTGGTGACCAGATCCGGTGTCATCCGCTCGATCTCGGCTGCCGCTTCGGCCGTGGGCGGCAGGCCGCGCGCGAGCGCGAAGTCGACAAGTTGATGCAGAAAGAACGGATTGCCCGCGCTGCGCCGGTGGCATGCCTGCAAGAACGATGGGTGGGCGGCATCGGGTACCGCTGTGGCCAGGCGGGTGGATACGACGGCGGCGCATGCCTCTGCTGTCAGCTCGGACAGTCGAATCACCTCGGCCGCGCCGAGAAGGACGTCCTCCAGAGCCGAAGGAGTGCCCTCCTCATCGGAACGCATCCCCAGCGCGATGACGACGTGCAGGTGGGACAGCCGTTGGACCAGGTATGCCAACCAGCGGGCGGACTCGTCGTCGAGCCAGTGCGCATCGTCTATCCACAGCATTAACGGTCTTTGGCCGGCCGCGGTCGTAGCGTTGATCAGCAGCCAGTACAGCGCTTCGATCTGGGCGATCTGATCGGTCGGGGCGGCATCGACCGTGCTCAGGCCAAGAGCGCGCTCGCTCAGCCCGGCCGGCCCGGCGAGCAGGCGGCCGCGTTCATCGGGGTCCTCGACCCACCGGCGCAGCAGCTCACGCGCCCCGCCGAACGGAATTCGTTGCAGGCGCTCATGGCACCGGACCGACCGCACCTCGACACCGCGGATCAACGCCTCACTTTGCACATGCTCGAGCACGGCTGACTTGCCGATGCCGGCCGCCCCTTGGATAACAATCGCCACCCCCATCGCGGTATCCAATTGATCGAGTCGTGCCGAGCACCGGGCGAGCACCTCTTCCCTTTCGATCAAGCGCGAATGATCGACGAAAGCGTCGCCATCGGCGGTGATCCGAAGAGCACGCAGAATCGTGGAGATCGGCGCGACCGTCGTGTGCCCGGACCGAGCTGCCAATGAGACACAGCCGTGCACGAACCGCCTCACGAACTCGCCGCTGGGCGGATACCGGCGCGTGCTCAGCACTTCGGTCAGGCTGCTACGGCTAAGCCCGGTGACTTCCACCAGCTCCGACGCCGAAGGATCACCGACCGCGCGCCGCAGCGCCTGCAACCGACCAGCCAGGTCAGCCGGGAGGCGGGGCACACCCACAGTGTCCTCCGCCAGCCCGACCCGGTCGATGGCTACCGCACAAGTCCGGGGCGCAACCAAATCCGAGATCAGCCGGCCTCGATCACCACGATTTTCGAGATTTCGACACGGCCTTGATGCGGACCGGTCGCCAAGCGACGCTCCTCCCGTTCCAGATATTCAAGACAGCAAGAGCAACGGATGATCCGTAACCGGCAAGCAGAGGTACTCATCAACATGATCGGCAACTCTGGTTCCCGTCAGACGCGACTCCGGAACTCTCAGACGGGCGCACCCGAGGCCGTCTACACCCCGACTCGGCTTGAAACCGTTGGCGGCGATGGTGTTTGGCCGGGCGATCAATCCCGCCGGCTCGAGAGCGGGACGGCGAGCACAGATCGCCGAGGCCGGCACCCTCGACGATCCTGCCGGCGATGATCACTCGACCTCGCCGAGCAATCGACATTCGATCACCGTACCGGTCCCGACGTGAGCCACTGCTGATCAGGCACGCGATCGACTCCTATCCCCGGGCACCCACAGGTCGACGAGAGGACACCGGAATGAGACGGCACACGGCATGGATCATGACAATGCTTGTTGTCGCCCTTCTGGGCAGGGGAGCTGTCGCGGCTTGTCGCCGACAGGTCGTCGATGTGGCTCTGCTGGCCGCCGGATATGTCGGTGAATTGATATTCACAGCCGAATCCGGACTCGGCGACGACGAGTCTGGCCAGGCCGATGACAGCCCGGGCGGCGACGCTGCAGGCGACGAGGTCGGCCTGTATGGCGGGACCGCTCGCAAGACGAACTGCAACAAGGAGCAGTTGGTGCAGTTTCTGGAAAAGCCGGAGAATGCCGACAAGGCCGACGCGTGGGCAGCGGTACACGGCATCCAGCGCACCCAGATCCGGGCGTATGTCACCAGTCTGACCCCGCTTGTCCTGCGCCGTGACACCCTGGTGAAGAACCACGGCTACCAGAAGAGCGGCGCCAAAGGGAAGGCGGCCGTCTTCTACGCCCTTCTCCAGGCCGGCGTCGCAATCCTGGTCGACCGGTTCGGCTTGCCGGCCGTGCGCTGCGCGTGCGGTAACCCGCTATTGTCTCCCGATGGTGTCAACCTCAGGTCCGCCGAGGTCAACTACACCGGCGCTCAATGGGCCAGCTTCAAGAAGGGCCGAACGACCGTCGTAAGGAAACGCAAGCCTGTTGTGACGCACGTCTTCCGCGACCCAGCCGGGAACAGCGTCGGCCGCCCAGCCGGTACCGACGGACGCCAGGACAAGGTGCTCGGCCCGCGCCAACCGCCAACCCCCAGCCCGACCCCGACTCCGAGCCGCACTGCAAGCCCGGAGCCGAGCCCAACCCTCAGCGCCAGCCCGACCCCGAGCAGGAGCCCGACTCCGACGGTGACCGTGAAGGTTACGGTTTCGCCTACCAGTTACACCGGACGGGAATGGCCGTACTTCGTCACCTTCACCGGCGTCATCAAGGTCACCGGCGGTCCCGTGACCGTGAGATACGTCTGGATCCGCAGCAACGGAACCAGCCTGCCTGCGCAGACGGTCACTTTCACTGGCACCGGCCCGCAGCAACGCACCGTCACGAGTACGTGGGCCGTGATATCCGACGGTACCTACTGGCAGGCCATACGTATCCAGTCTCCCCGCCGGGTCACGTCCAACCGGGCGTCCTTCGAGTATGACCGGCGATTCCCGTAGCGAACATGATCATTACGCTGCACCGTTGTGTCACGACGAAGTACGGAGTCCGGCGGCGAATTCGCTCGGCGCCAATGCGACCGTCCCGTCGAGGAGGACGTCTGCCGGCGCCTGGGATCGAGCGCGGTAGCCGGTCCCTGGCGCCAACCGCGCAACGCAGTGGGTTCTCCAGCCTCACCGGGCAGCGGCTTGCAGCGGGGAGGCAATGCCGTGCCGGCAACCGCCGCGAGCCGTGCGGGCCGCCGCCCCACGACGGCAGCGGATATCGGTACGGCCGGGCGTGTGGTCTGTAGCTCCCGCATTCATCGAATCAGACGGGACCGTGGGTATGTGCGTCATGCGGACACGGCTTGGTGCCACAGATGTGGTCGGCGTACGTCAGTGTCCAGCGCGATGATGGACAGATGCCCCTGCCTGGATGGGTCGGTCCGGCGATCGCTCCGCGACGTCGCACATCACGGCTATCGGCTGGGCCATTAGCGGATACCGTTGCCGGCCCCGGATGATGCGCCCGCAAATCCGGGCCGCCCTGGTCGGGTTGGCGATCCCTCGGTCGGTGCGGCCTTCGGCCAGGAGAGCGAGGACCTAACGCTCTCGGGTGAGGGCAGCACCAGCAACGATGTCGGCGCGGCGCGGCCTGGCCGTCGGCGACCCGGCTGGCCAACTCCATCGCGCACGCCGCGTACTGGGCCGCCGCCCACGCGTACAGCGCCGTCAACCGCTCCACATGATCCCGGCAGGCGCCGAACCACTCCTCGGCCACCCGACCCACCGGGTCGCCGCTGTCGATCTGTGGCTGGCAGTGGCAGAACACCTCGGCCGCATGCGCGAACTGTGCCTGCGCGTCGATGACAGCCGGAGTCGTTGCTCGCCTGCGCGAGTGTGAGCAGCAGATCGACAACCTCGCCCGGGACGTCGGCTTCGATGTCTAAGGAAAGGACCGCGGCCCAGGCCGCCGCGGATCCTCACCAGGCGGTGCCACCAGCAAGCGTAGGACGGTCTGGCCCGCAACGTGATAGTGCGCCGTTCCGTCCGCGATCGAGCCGCCTCGCCGAGGAGACGCGCCCATTCCACTCCGTTCCGTCACCTTGGCGCCCAGGTCCGCAGAACATCTATCCATGTGTTCCGGAACACCCAGGCGGCGCAACAACATTGACGCCGGAACCGTTGAACCTTGTCGCTTCACGAAGACTGGTAACGCCCCGCCATGGCTCGGCGTCGACGTTGGCGTTGCCGTTATCGTCCGGCTCTGTGCTCCGCGTTAGCGGCCCGGCAACTGGTGGACGCCATGGTGGACGCCGACAACAGCCGTCAGTGGGCGGGAAGCCGAAAGCACCGAGGAGCAGCGATCATGACCGACGTAACGGCCGCCACGACTGTGGTTTCCCAGCACACGCGGCCGATCTGGACCGTCGAGGCGATCCGTGGACTGGGGGCCACCACGGACGTCGAGACGGCCGCAGCGATCCTAAGCATTGGACGTACGAAGGCATATGAGCTTGCCAAGTCCCACGCCTTTCCAGTACGGGTACTCAGGATCGGCCGTCGCTACGTGGTTCCCGTTCCTGAAATACTCAACCTGTTGGGTGTCGACATGGCGTGACCTGCGCTGATCTGGCGCGCTGCAGGATCATGTCGACGAGAGGGGCGCAGGTTGCTTCAAGCACACTGGCCCACGCCGGCTCGGCACGAACATCTGAGAGCCTGTTCCTAAACTAGTGATCTTGTGTCTGTCTTGCGAGGCGTTGGCTCATGATGCGGATCATGGCCCAGCAGACCATGGCTTCGTGGTGGGCGGGTAAGCCTTCGTAGTCACGCGCACAGCGGCGGTGTCGGGTGATCCAGGCCAGACTGCGTTCGACGACCCACCGTCTTGGCAGGACGACGAACCCGGTCATATCGTCGGTGCGTTTGACGATCTGCACGGTGAGGCGCAGGGTTTCGCGGGCCCAGTCCACCAGTTTGCCGGCGTAGCCACCATCGGCCCAGACCAGACGGATACGTTGACACGCCTGGGTCAGTTTCTGCAGCAGTGGTCGGGCGCCGTCGCGGTCCTGGATGTTGGCCGCGGTTACCAGGACACAGATCAGTAGGCCCAAGGTGTCCACGGCGATGTGCCGTTTCGTTCCGTTGATCTTCTTGCCGGCATCGAAGCCGCGGCTGGTGCGCCATACCGTCTCGGCGGCCTTGACCGACTGGGAGTCGATGACCGCCGCGGTGGGCGTGGCCGCCCTGCCCTCGGCCACGCGTACGCGTCCCCGCAGGGTATCCAGCAGATCGGCGGTGATACCCGCGGCCTGCCAGTCGGCGAAGAAGTTGTACACCGTCGACCAGGGTGGGAAGTCGCCCGGCAGGGCTCGCCATCTGATGCCGTTGTCCACGACGTAGAAGATCGCGTCCACGATCGCGCGGCGGCAGTGCTCCTCGGGCCGGCCACCCCGCCCGGCCGCCCAGACCGGATCGGGCAACAGCGGGTCGATGAGCACCCACTGGGCATCGGTGGTATCCGAAGGGTACCGGCGCGGCCGCGGCCCATACCCCTTGTGCAGCAACGACAACCGACAACACGACACGCCCAGCGCAGACTCCTGCGCCGGGATACGGCACGATAGCAACGGAACTCCTGGAAGAACGGCGAATCAGCACCGCTCGATCTACCAGGAGTTCCCCGCATTCACACGACGACACGCCGATCTTGACCGGGGGTTCAGGAACAGGCTCTTAGTTCTTCG
>Ga0209481_10000347_pt1 | contig 18978 bp, 15 predicted proteins | sample SoiMetdeltSBSDD3_FD_187598 | JGI IMG/M metagenome (GOLD analysis project Ga0209481, IMG submission 187598) | Bulk soil microbial communities from a Populus tree surrounding site in Tennessee, USA - Soil MetaG P. deltoides SBSDD3 (SPAdes) (version 2) | ecosystem: Environmental > Terrestrial >...
AGGCGATACCAGCGACCCGGGCTTCAATCCGAAGAACTATTCGTACAACTTCGGTCCGACCAACTATCTGCAGTTACCGCTCGAGCGCCGGCAGCTCGCGGCCTTCATGCGTTACGACCTGATGCCGGATGCGTCGAACATGTCGGCCGAGGCGTACTCGCGCCTGACGTTCACGACCTATCACTCCGACCAGCAATTGGCCTCCACGCCCGTGACGTGCTCGGGCACGCAGGCCGGCTGCTCGATCCCGCTGACCAATACGACGATTCCCACCGATCTGCGCGAGCTGGCGGAGTCGCGCCCGACGCCGGGTGCGCCGCTGCTCTTCAACAAGCGCATCGTCGAGGTCGGACCGCGTACGCAGGAGAACGGCTACGACGTCTTGCAGGGGCTGCTCGGCTTCCGCGGCGACTTCGAACTGGGCGATCGCAAGTTCAACTGGGATGTGTTCGGCAGCTGGGGGCGCGCGGAGCAAACTCAGCTCCAGGGCGGTAACGTCTCGCGCTCGAAGCTCCAGGCGGCACTCAACAACCCTGCCGTGTATACGGCGAGCGGCTGCACGACGTTCAATCCGTTCGGCGAGGGCACGCTGGCGGCGCCGTGCGCGCGGGCGATCGCGATCAAGACCACCAACATCATGGTCGCCGAGCAGACCAACTTCGTCGGCAGCGTGACCGGTGATCTGTTCAACTTGCCGGCGGGCGCGATGAAGTTCGCACTCGGTGCCGAGTATCGCGAGAACAGCGCCGAGTTCCGTCCGGACGAGTTCCTGGCGAGCGGCGACGTCGTCGGGTTCAACGCCAACCAACCTGTCGCCGGCGTCATCCACGTCACGGAGCCGTTCGCCGAGTTGTCGGTGCCGATCCTTGCGGACGTCCCCTTCGCGAGCTACATGGGCCTCGACCTGGGCTATCGCCACTCGGAGTACAACCTGGCCGGCGGCGCCGATGCCTACAAGGCCTCGCTGGATTGGAACCCGATCCGCTCGTTGAAGCTGCGCGGCGGCTACAACCGCTCGATTCGTGCGCCGAATATCCAGGAGCTGTTCCAGTCGGTGCAGGAGAGCTTCCCAGCGGCGACCGACCCGTGCTCCTCGGCATCGACCAATGCCTTCCGGCAGGCGGGCAATCCCGATAAGGCGCGCGTCGAAGCGCTGTGCGTGCAGCAGGGCATTCCGCAGGCGAGCATGGCCAGCTACGTGCAGCCTGCGAGCCAGATCAAGTCCTTCGTCGGCGGCGACATGGCCCTGGAGCCGGAGACTTCAGACGGCTACAGCTTCGGTGTGGTGTATCAATCGGAGTCCGACAACGCCTGGCTGAGCAGGATGAACGTGTCGGCCGACTACTACCGCATTCAGGTCGACAATGTCATCGCCAGCCTGACGACGAGCTCGGTCATCGGGCGCTGCTTCAATCAGCTGAACAGCAATCCGAACTTCGACCCCAGCAACCAGTTCTGTCAGCTGTTCACGCGGCAACTCACCGGCAACCTCGGCATCACGGACGTGCAGACGATCACCCGGAACCTGTCCTCGATGCGCGGCAGCGGCGTGGACGTGAACCTCAACTGGGGTTTCCCGATGGATGCGTTCGGCGGCAGCGATCTGGACTTCAGGCTCCTGTGGACGCACGTGCTGACGCGCGAGCAACAGGAAACGGCCGTCGATCCGTTCATCGAGCGTGACGGCACGATCAGCTCGACGGTCGGCAGCGCCTACCCGAAGAACAAGTTCGTGCTGGCGACGACCTTCTCGGCGTGGGACGTCTCGCTGCGTTACAACCTGCGCTTCGTGCAGGGCATGGACGTCGTGAATGCCGATGCGGTCCTGTCGCCTTCGCAGGGTGCGGCACCCTCGACGCCGGACTTCTTCTATCACGACCTGACGGCGCGCTGGGCCATCAACGATGCGCTGGGTTTGACGGTCGGCGCGCTCAACATCGCCGACAAGGACCCGCCCGTCTACACGACCTCCAGCGGCGTGGGAATTCAGTCCAATACCGACCCTTCGACGTATGACGTGCTGGGCCGCCGGTACTTCCTGAATCTCACGGCGAAGTTCTGAGAGCTGGCAGTCGCTGACTGCCTTACCGCCGCCGCCGGGCTCGACGCCCAGCGGCGGTTTTTTTTCCAACTCCCCCGACACACGTGATGGCGGCAACTCAGCGCGTGCTCTCACACGAAGCAGTTTATTGTGTTGATGACATCGTCGTTGCGTAATCCCTGGTAACGGTACCAGTTGCAACCGCTCCGCTTCCACCCACAAGCGGCGTGCGCAATAATCATCGCGCGCAGCCCCGCGCTCTCGAGATCACCACCCGCCATGCGAGTGAAGACCGCCGCACGAACCGAGCGACGCAAGGGCGATGCGGTAACCATTCACGAAGTCGCAAGGCACGCGGGCGTCTCGCCGATGACCGTGTCGCGCGTGATGAACAGCAACAGCAATGTGCGGGAAGCGACGCGCGAACTGGTCATACGCGCCGTGCGCGAGCTGAACTACACACCGAACGCTGCCGCGCGGTCCCTGGCGGCCGCGCAAGGTACTCGGATCGCGCTGATTTACACCAACCCCAGCGCCGCCTACCTCAGCGAGTTGCTGGTGGGTGCGCTTGCCGGCGCAGGGCGCACGGCCGCACAACTCGTACTCGACACGTGGGACCACATGAGTCACGCGGCCGAGCGGGCGGCTGCACGCAAGATCGCGCAAAGCGTCGCCGGAGTCGTTCTGCCGCCGCCGCTGTGCGAGTCGAAGGTCGTACTCTCGGAGCTGGCTGCCGCCGGCATCCCAGTCATGGCCATTGCGTCGGGCCGTTTCCAGCCCGACCTGTCCAGCGTGCGCATCGACGATTTCCGCGCCAGCCAGGAGATGACCGAGCACCTGATCGCCATGGGTCATGGACGCATCGCGTTCATTCGCGGACATCCGAATCAAACGGCGAGCGCGCTGCGTTACGACGGCTTCCACGCGGCTATGACAGCGGCCGGGCTCACCATCGATCCCGCGCTGATCCAGCAAGGTTACTTCACCTATCGCTCCGGCCTGGAGGCGACCGAAAAGCTGCTCACACGCAAAAACCCGCCGACGGCTATTTTCGCCAGCAACGACGACATGGCCGCTGCGGCAGTCTCGGTCGCCCACCGCCGTGGTCTGGATGTGCCCCGCGACCTTTCCGTCGTCGGTTTCGACGACACTCCTACTGCGACGACCGTCTGGCCGGAGCTCACGACCGTCCGACAGCCGATTGCCGCCATGGCTGGTTCTGCCATCGAACTGCTGTTGCGTAGTATCCGCCAGCGCAAGGACGGCGACTCGCGAGTTGTTTCCGACCACGTCATGGCGCACGTCCTGATCAAGCGCGATTCCGTCGCAGCACCGTGCAAGGAATGACACGCGGGCTTCGGAATCGTCCGGCCCAGCTCCGGCGACTTGTATTCTGATACCGCTACCATTACGCTCCAGGAGCGGCCGCGTGAGGCCTGCCGAAGCTTCGACCGACCGCTTCTGGAGGCACAGATGTTCGCGAGGATGGCAGCGACAGGTTTGCCCCTGGCACCGGGCATCGCCGTGCTCCTGCGTAACCTCGCGCGCCGCGGGCTGCTACCCGAACCTCAATGAGCAGTGCCATGTCGCACACGGTTTACCCTTCCTTGCGTAACAAACGTGTCGTCGTCACGGGCGGCGGCTCGAGCATCGGTGCAGCGATCGTCGAGAGCTTCGCCTATCAGGGCGCTCACGTCGCGTTCCTGGACATTGCGGAGGCTGAGTCCCGCGACCTCGAACGGCGTCTCGCCTACCGCGAGACCCGGCCGCGCTACTATGCGTGCGATCTGACCGACGTCGCCGCGATCCGCGCATTGTTCCCGCACATACGCGAGCAGCTCGGACCGATCGACGTGCTGATCAACAACGCGGCGAACGACGATCGGCACACTGTCGGGGACGTGACGCCTGCCTACTGGGACGAGCGCATCGCCGTCAATCTGCGGCACTATTTCTTCTGCGCACAGGCAGTGATAGCCGACATGAAGGCAGCGGGCGGCGGAGCCATCGTCAATCTGGGCTCAGTGTCGTGGCACCTTGCCCTGCCTAATCTCGCGATCTATCAAACGGCCAAGGCCGGCATCGAAGGACTGACGCGCGGCTTGGCGCGCGACCTCGGCGGCTTCGGGATCAGAGTGAACTGCGTCGTGCCGGGCGCAGTGCGCACCCCGCGGCAGATGAAGCTGTGGCACACACCGGAGGAAGAGGCGCGCACGATCGAGCAGCAGTGCCTGAAAGTGCGCGTGGAGCCGCACGACGTGGCGGCAATGGTCCTGTTCCTGTCATCGGAAGATGCACGCATGTGCACGGCACATGAGTACTTCGTGGACGCCGGCTGGCGTTGACTCAGAACGACACGACTGTGACCGACGCGGGCGCCAACTCGAGCGTCATTGCGCCGCCGGTTAGCTTGGCCGTAACTGGTTTCGGCGCGACCGTGTTCGGCGCTTCGAATGTATTGACGCTGTCGATCTTCGGAGCGGCCAAGGTTTCGCCGCGGAGCGTCTCGCTCTTCTGACCGCCACTCGCAATGCGGATGCGAACCGCGCGCCTCGGATCGACGTTCGCGATGGCGATCCACACCTTACCGTCCTTGTCTCTTGCGGCGATTGCATCGACGCGTGGGAGCTCGACAGCGCCATGCACGTATGTTTGCGGGTCGAGTTGGATCGGCACCGAGGTTGCGTCCTGGAACGGCACATACATGCGAAACACGTGATACGTCGGAGTTTTCACGAGCTTCTCCTGGTTGGTGAGGAGCATGGCCTGAAGCACGTTCACCATCTGCGCGATATTGGCCATGCGCACGCGGTCAGCATGACGTGCGAACGTATTGATGTTGAGCGCGGCGATGATCGCGTCGCGTTGACTATTCTGCTGCTCGAGGAAACCTTCTTTCGAGCCTGGCGTGGGTGCGAGCCACGCGCCCCATTCGTCGACGACCAGCGCAATCTTCTTCTCAGGATCGTACTTGTCCATGATCGCACCGTGCGTGCGAATCAACTCGTCCATGCGCAGCGTTTCCTTGAGCAACCTGGCGTACTCATCTTCGCCGAAGCCCGTCGCTTTGTAGCTCGGCGGCCAGCCGCCCACGGTGTAGTTGTGCAGCGATAACCCATCGATGTCCCAGCTCCAGTTGCGCTCCTTCCACGCGTTCATCACGGCTTCTGTATACCTCGTGTCGCCGCCGTCCGGACCGACGGCGATCTTCTTCATCGGATGCCCGGCGTTGTAGTTGCGAGTGTAGCGAGCGTAGATTCTGAGCTGACTCACGTAGTAGTCCGGTGTCATGGAGCCGCCACATCCCCAGTTCTCATTGCCGATGCCGAGGTACGAAATGCCGAACGGCTCCGGATGTCCGTTCGCGGCGCGTTCCTTCGCCAGCGTCGTCGGCTGATTGGTGGTCAGGTACTCGAACCAATCCGCCGCTTCCTTCGACGTCCCGGAACCCACGTTCACGGACAGGTACGCTTCCGCGCCGATCTGTTGCACGAAATCCATGAACTCGTGCGTGCCGAACGTATTCGGCTCGATGACCCCGCCCCAGTTCGGGTTGAGCGTCGCGGGACGCTCTGCGGCGGATCCGATGCCATTTCTCCAGTGATACTCGTCTGCGAAGCAGCCGCCGGGCCAACGAACGTTCGGAACGTGCAACTCCTTCAACGCCGCCACGACATCGTTGCGGATGCCTCGTGTGTTCGGAATGCTCGAATTGCGGCCGACCCATACGCCTTCATAGATTCCTCGCCCGAGATGCTCGGCGAATTGTCCGAAGATCTGGCGGCTGATCACCGGACCTGCCTGGTCCGCGTTTACGGTGAGAACCAAGGTGTCCTGCGCATGAACCACGCCCGCGCCGCACAGAAGTGCGCTCCCCGCGAGCGCGAGCAATCTTGTCTTCAGCATGCTGATCTCCGGCAGGAAGCACCGCTTTTGCTTCCCGTTTTGCTATCGACTCAGCCAACTATCTTGATCTGGGAGACATTCTCTCGTCCCGAGGATCGTCTGTGCACCTGCAACGCGACTTCTGAGCCCCGGAGTTCCGGGGCGCCGCCGCCACGCCTGCGCTTGAAAGCGCTTTCATCCGGCTCGCGACAAAAAGATTTTCGTGAAAGCGCCCGCGGGTGGACCAGCGCTGTCAATTGCCGGCCGATCTTCACCTCTTTCATTTCCCAAAACCTCGTGATAGCGTTATCAAAAGAGCATTGGTAGCGTTATCAATCCGACCGGGCGAATCCGTTTCGCACCGGCCGAACTGACAGGGGGACGCCTTGGCGTCAATGCAGAAACTCATGAGTCATCGGATATTCCGCGGACACGCCGCTCACCCGTAAATCGCATGTTTCCCTGAGAGGCGCGTCCGAGAGGGGGCCGGTTTCCGCGTGACAGCCAGGACATGGCGCGGCGCAGAACCGGAATCTCGAAAGCCCGATGCTTCGTATTAAAAAAGACTACGAGGAGACAGTCGCATGAATCACTGGAACCTGGCCAACGCCATCCCGGCGGACGAGCACCGAAAGCCTGCGGCCTTGCTGAGGAGCGTTCCATGAAAGCGAATTCAACGACTCGGCGCCTGAGAGCCAGCGCGCTGTTCACCATCGTCGGCGGCGTGGTCGTGATCAACCCGGCGTTCGCGCAACAGCCGGCGACATCGCCAGTCGCGAGCCAAGTGAAGAGCGAACCGCTGGAAGAAGTGGTCGTCACGGGCTTGCGAGCCAGCCTCGAAGCTTCGATGGATATCAAGCGTGACGCGGTCGGCGTGGTCGACGCGATTACCGCGGAAGACATGGGCAAGTTCCCCGACACGAACCTGGCCGAGTCGCTGCAGCGAATCACCGGCATCTCCATTGACCGCCGCAACGGCGAGGGCGCGCTGGTCAGCGCTCGCGGCTTTGGACCGCAGTTCAACCTGGTGACGCTCAATGGCCGCCAGGTGCCGGGCGCGGACGGGTTCGGCAACGGCGAGATCACGATTGGCGGCCAGGGCTCCGGCGCTCGCTCCTTCAATTTCGCCCAGTTGGCCTCTGAGGCCATCACCAGCGTCGAGGTTTACAAGACGAGCCGGGCCGATCTTAGCTCGGGAGGTATCGGCGCCACGGTCAACATCAAGACCGCACGGCCACTCGACACTCCCGACACGGTCTTCAACATTGGCGCCAAGGGCGTCTACGACGAGTCCTCACCATTCGACAGCGAGATCACACCCGAGGTCTCGGGCATCTTCAGCATGACGAATGACGACAGGACCTGGGGCGTCGGGTTGAGTGCCAGCTATCAGGAGCGCCACGGCGGCTCGGTGCAGTTCACCGAAAACGCCTGGAACATCCAGGAATGGAACGGCACATCCGCGGCGTTGCGGCCGGATGCCAGGGTGACCAACGCGCCTGCCGTAGGGCAGCTCTACGGCATGCCCAACGACATGCGCTACGCCTTCTCGGACTTCGAGCGCGAGCGTATCAACGCTCAGGGCGTGGTGCAGTTTGCGCCGAGCGACGCGCTGACCATGACGCTCGATTACACCTTCGCCCGCAACAACATCGCGGAGAATCGCGGCGAGCAGACCATCTGGCTGCAGCGCAATAACAGCTTCACCGACCTCACCTTCGACACCGGCGAGGAGGTGGCGACGCCGATATTCCTGCGCGATGTCGTCGGCGGCAAGGACTTCGGCTTCGAGCAGCAACGCAACAAGCAGAAGAACGAGCTGAATTCGATCGGTATCAATGTCGCCTGGCGCGTGACGGACAGCTTCACCCTCGCGCTGGACGCTCATAACTCCAAGAGCGAGAGCCTGCCGAACGATTCCGCCGTGCCAGGAGCCAGTGGCACGTTTTTCAGCTTCGCCGGCACGAACTGCGCGAACGATACGTGTACGGGCGCCTTCAGTCAGGAGTTCACATTCAACAACGGCCTGCCGATCATGGCGCGCACCTTCTTCCCCACGATGGCGAACGCGGTGGCGAACACGAGCGGCACCAAAAATGCCGATTTCACCTCCAGCCAGCTTGGCTCGCAGATGCTGCGCATCTGGTCCTTCGAACAGGAGTCCGAGGTGAAGGAAGCGCGGCTGGACGGCGCCCTCGAGTTCGACAACGGTCGATTCCAGTTCGGCATCGACACCCGCACGACCGAAATGAATCGCAAGAACGGCTACGGTGAAGCGGTGCTGGGCAACTGGAGCGCGAGCGATGCCAACGCAGCCCCCGGCATGGTCAGCCTGCTGCGGCCGTTCAGCATGACGGGTCTGTTCGATGATTTCAGCACAAGCGGCGCTGCGGGCGGCGCGTGGCGAGGGGACGCGGCGGCCTTGGCGGGATGGGGCCTCGGTCGTACCAATCCGGTCAACGGCAATGTCTACCACTGGAACACGGACAACACCACGACGGCGAACAATTGTCTGTGCGCCGACCCTGCGCTCGACGACAACAATAAGATCGAGGAGGACGTGAACGCCGTCTATCTGCAGGTCGCAATGAGGGGCGATCTGGGCAACATGCCGACTAACTTGCTGGTCGGTGTTCGCTACGAGCAAACGGACGTGTCCTCGACGTCGAACATTCTGGTTCCCAACAACCCGGGCGGAATGGTCTGGACGGCGAACAACGACTTCACCATAGCGCGTTCCGCGACAGTCCAACCGTTCACCGAAGAGACGGACTACAGCCACGTCCTGCCCAGCGTCGACTTCGACGTGATGCTGACCGACGCGATCAAGGGCCGCATGTCGTACAGCAAGACCATCGCACGCGCGAACTACGGCGACCTCTATGCCGGCGCCACCGTCCGCGGTGCGACGGGCTCGGTCCTGATCGATCCCTCGACCCAGGCGTCCGCCGACGCGCAGAACCCTGCGCTGGTGCCGCTCGAGTCGGACAACCTGGACTTCAGCGTCGAGTACTACTTCTCGGACCAGGGCTATGTCTCCGCCGGCTTCTGGGAGAAGCGCGTCGACAACTTCATCGGCACGACCGTGCTCCAGCAAGACCTGTTTAACATCACGGACCCGACCTCCGGACCGGATGCTCAGTCAGCGCTTGCCTTTCTGCAGAGCGCGTCGTGTCGGACCCAGGTCACCGCAGCAGGCGGAGATGTCAACGCCGCCTGTTCGGCGAACGACACCGCGCTGTTCACTGCGCTCGCAATGCTGCGCAATTCCGGGGCGACCGGCGGGCTCGCCGCCTACAACGGCAGTTCCGGACAGATCCTCGACATGGAGAACAGGTTCGATATCGCCGGCGAGGCCGACGACCCGCTCTACACGTTCGCGGTGCGGCGACCGGTCAACCAGGAAAAAGCGAAGATTCACGGCTGGGAGCTCGGTGGTCAGTACTTCTTCGGTGATACAGGCTTTGGCCTGCAGGCGAACTACACGATCGTGAAGGGTGACGTGGGCTTCGACAACAACGCCCCGCCGGGCACGACGCAGTTCGCCCTGCTCGGCCTGAGCGACACCGCCAACGCGGTCGTGATGTACGAGAAGTACGGCATCACGGCGCGCCTGGCCTACAACTGGCGCGACGAGTTCCTGGCGGCGACGAATCAGAATGGCTCCAACACCAATCCCTACTACGTCGAGGCGTACGACCAGATCGACCTGAGCGTCGGGTATCAGTTCAACGAGAGCCTGTCGTTCCAGGTGGAAGCGGTCAACCTGACGGGTGAGGACGTCCGCTGGCACGCCCGATCGGAGAAGCAGGTGGTCAGGCTGGAGGATCAGCAGCCGCGCTATGCTGTGGGCGTTCGCTACAAGTTCTGACGCCGCGCGTGCATAGGCGCGTCAGGCTCGATGCGCGATGAAGGGAAAGGCCGCTGTCGTTCAGCGGCCTTTTCCGTCTAGTCTTGTAGCTACTTATGACCCGACACGTGATGCTCAGCAACGTCACCCACAAGGATCTGCGGGTGATCACGCGCTACGGCGCCGAATTCGGCGACGAGGTGGGCACGGTTCTCACCTTTCCAACGGAGTATGCCGACGTCCAGCGCGAGTATCCGATCTTCTTCAGGAAGGATCCGACCAGCGGCGAGTATCATTCCGTCGCCCTGCTCGGCTTCGCGAAGAACGAGAACCTCTTTCTGGAGAAGGGTCGCTGGCTCGCCGACTATGTTCCGGGCATCGTCGTGCGCGGGCCCTTCCTGATCGGCTTTCAGGAGCGCGATGTCGGCGGTGAGCTTCGCCAGGAGCCGATGATCCATGTGGATATGGATCATCCGCGCGTCAGCCACAGCGAAGGCGAGCCGGTCTTTCTGCCCAAGGGCGGCAACAGCCCGTACCTGGACCACATCGCGCTGGTGTTGCGCGGTATCCATGCGGGCCTGGAGATGAGCAAGGCCATGTTCGCCGCTTTCTCCGCGCTGGACCTGATCGAACCCGTGTCGCTCGACGTGAAGCTGAGCGTGGAAGAGGGGTACAGCGTCGTCGGTCTGCACACTGTCGATCAACGCAAGCTCGCGGCACTCGACGGGGCAGCGCTCGAGAGGCTGAACAGAGCCGGATTTCTCCAGGGCGCATTCCTGGTGATCGCATCGATGGGCAATGTGAAGAAGCTCATGGCCATGAAGCAGCGCAGGCGGGCTGCGCAGATGTCCTCGACGGATCGCTGACCCATGCTCCAGGTCGCCGGAAAAATTCGCGTACTGGAAGGTCATCGTCCGGAAGACCTGCCGTTGCAGTCTCTGCTGTCCGGCGGCGAGCCTGCTGTGCTGAAGGGACTCGTCGATCAGTGGGAGATCGTGCGCGCCGGGCGTAACTCCGACCGGCACGCCATGGACTGCCTGCGCTCGCACTACAACGGCAAGCCGATACGCTACTCCTACGGTGAGCCGCAGATCGCGGGTCGCCCGTTCTACAACGACGACTTCACGCAGTTGAACTGCATCGTGCGCCAGGCACGCCTGGACGAGGTTCTCGACGAGATCCACAGCCACCTGGGCGATGAGCGCCCGCCGACCTATTACGTCGCTTCATTGTTGATCGACGGTCATCTGCCCGGTTTCAGAGCGAAGAACGATGATCTCAACTTCGCGGCGCATGGCGTGGATGCACCACCGAGCATCTGGATCGGCAATCGCACGATCGCCTCCTGCCACTACGATGCGCCGAACAATCTGGCGTGCTGCGCGATCGGCAGACGCCGCTTCACGCTGTTTCCACCGGAGCAGATCTTCAATCTCTATCCCGGACCGCTCGAGCTCACGCCGGGCGGGCAAGCAGTCAGCGTCGTCGATTTCGCGAATCCCGACTTCGAGAAGTATCCGCGCTTTCGCCAAGCGATTGCCGCGGGGCAGATGGCCGAGGTGGAACCCGGCGACGCCGTCTTCATCCCGGCCATGTGGTGGCATCACGTGGAGGGATTGAGTGCGTTCAATACGCTCGTGAACTACTGGTGGAGCTCATCGCCGGAGTTCATTCCAACGCCGATGAACGCGCTGTACGAATTGATCTGGTCGCTGCGGGACCGGCCGGAGCGTGAAAAGCTGGCCTGGAAGAACGTCATCGAGTATTACGTCCTGGGTCCGGCGGGACGCGCCGGCGAACACCTCCCGGAGCACGCGCGCGGCCTGCTCGGCGCGATCGACGAAACGATGGCGCGGCAGATCCGGGCCATGCTGCTCAACAAGCTCAATCGCTGACATGAACTCCGAAATAAAGAAGGTCGTGATCGCGGGCGGTGGTACCGCCGGCTGGATGGCTGCAGCAGCGCTGTCTCAGCAGTTCCGGGGGATCGTGGACGTTACGCTGGTCGAGTCCGAGGAGATCGGCACGGTCGGCGTAGGCGAATCGACGATTCCGCCCATTCGCACGTTCCATCGACTGCTCAACATCGACGAGCAGGAGTTCATGCGCGCCACCGCGGCGACATTCAAGCTGGGCATCTCGTTCGAGGACTGGAAGCGCCCCGGCGAGCGCTACATCCATTCCTTCGGCATGAACGGGAAGTCCACCTGGGTTTGTGAGTTTCACCATTTCTGGCTGCACAGCCTCACCCGGGGCATCCAGTCGGAACTCGGGGATTACTGCCTGGAGCTGCAGGCCGCCCGGCGGGAGAAGTTCGCGACGTCCGCCCAGTCGGACATCAACTTCGCGTATCACCTCGATGCCTCGGTTTACGCGAAGTTCCTGCGCAAGTTCTCCGAGGGCCAGGGTGCGAAGCGTGTCGAGGGGAAGATCAGGGACGTCCGACAGAATGCCGATTCCGGCTTCATCGAGGCGCTCGTGCTCGATTCGGGCCAGGTCATCGAAGGAGATCTCTTCATCGACTGCACCGGCTTTCGCGGTCTGCTGATCGAACAGGCGCTGCACACCGGATATGAGGAATGGACGCATTGGCTGCCGTGCGACAGCGCCGTGGCAGTGCAAACGGAATCGGTCGGACCGGCAGTGCCGTACACCCGTGCGATTGCGCACGAGGCGGGCTGGCGCTGGCGCATTCCGCTGCAGCATCGCGTCGGCAACGGACTCGTCTACTGCAGCCGCTACATGACCGATCAGCAGGCCACGGAGAAGCTCATCTCGGAGGTTCAGGGCAGGACGCTGATCCAGCCTCGCGTGATCAAGTTCCGCGCCGGCCGGCGTCTCAAAGCCTGGAGCAAGAACGTGGTGGCGCTGGGCCTGGCGAGTGGATTTCTCGAGCCGCTCGAATCCACCAGCATCCATCTCATCATGACGGGCACCACGCGCCTGATGCGCCTGTTTCCCTTCAATGGGGTCGTGCAGTCCTTCGTCGATCAATACAACGAAGAAGTGCTGCGCGAGCTCGAGGCGATACGGGATTTTCTCGTGCTGCACTATCACGCGGTTGAGAGGGACGACAGCCCATTCTGGCGCCATTGCCGGCGCATGGCGCTTCCGGCGTCCCTCGCGCGCCGCATCGAGATGTTCCAGAAGAGCGCTCACGCCTGGCAGTACGAGGGAGAGCTGTTTCGCGTCGATTCCTGGACGCAGGTGATGCTGGGCCAGGGCATCACGCCCGAGCGTTATCATCATTACGCGAAAGCGATGAGCGACCAGGATCTCACCCGGTTCCTCAGCACTCTCAAGGGCTCGATCGAGCAGGCGGTGGCGCAGATGCCGAGCCACCAGGACTTCCTCGATCGGTATTGCAAGGCGAGCAACACTGGCGCGTCGTGATCCTGGAAACCCATCCTGACCTGCGCCTGCGCAAGCTCTCGATCGGAGCGGAGCAGGCACCGCTCCTGGTGATCGACAATTTCATCGCCGATCCCGATCGGCTGGTGCGCAAAGCGGCGGGCACACAGTTCACGGTGCCATCGCGCTTTTATCCGGGGATCCGAGCCGAGGCACCGCCCTCGTATCGGCAGCTCATCGAGACCCGGCTCAAGGACGTGCTGTTCGCGCACTTCGGGCTCCAGGGTCGGTCGCTCAGATTCTCGATGAGCCACTACTCGCTGGTGACGACGCCGCCCGAGAAGCTCGCGGCGATCCAGCGCATTCCGCATGTGGACTCGCTGGACGGCAGCGGCCTCGCCACGATTCACTACCTGTTCAAGGCGGACCTGGGCGGCACCGCCTTTTACCGGCACCGCAAGACGGGCTTCGAATATGTGGACGAGGTACGCGCGGACACCTATTTCAGATCGCTCGAGTCGGAGAACGACGGTCCGGATATGCCGGCCGCGGAGTACATCAACGGCAACACCGCGCTGTTCGAGCAGATCGCGAGTGAGGATGGCGTTTTCAACCGCATGCTGGTGTACCGTCGCAATTCCCTGCACTCCGGATGCATCGCGAAGGGCTTCGTACCCGATCCCAATCCCCTGACCGGGCGACTGTCGGTCAACTGCTTCATCGACGCCGTCGCGTAGCTCGCATTGAATGTAAGATTGAGGCGCTATGAGTCGATGCATCCTCTCCCGACGCGCCGTGCTTCAGGGACTGATGGCGGCCGCTCTGCCGCTCGGGCAGAGCGCCTGCACACAGGACAACCCGAATGCTCTTGTCGTCGGCGGGTTGCCGGTCACTTGCAATCTGACGTTGCCGGTTGCGTGCGTTGCCCGGGCAACGAGCAACGGCACCGCAACCGCCGGCGCGCCGAAGTTTGCATTCCAATACAGCAAGTACAACGGCTGGCCCGAGATCAAAGAGTCGCTGATGGCCGGGCGCATTCAGGCCGCCTACATGCTGGCGCCGCTGGTGATGGATCTCGCCGACCGCGGCATCCCGATCAAGATCGTCTCGCTCGGGCATCGCTCGGGCGCTGTCATCATGGTGCGCAACGACTCGCCCTATCAGACCTTCCGCCAGCTTGCTGGCCGCCGCGTCGCGGTTCCGAGCCGCTTCGCAGTCGACTACCTGTTTCTGCGCCGCATGCTCGCCGAGGAGGACATGCGAGTGGAGCAGCTGGAAATCATCGAAATGCCACCGCCCGACATGCCTGCTGCGCTCTACGCGAATGCCGTCGACGCATATTGCACGGGTGAGCCGTTCGGGGCCGCCGCGCAGAGCGCCGGCTATGCGCGGCCGCTGCGGATGACGCGTGATGAGTGGCCGAAGTACATCTGTTGCGTGCTCACCGTGCGCGAAGAGCTGATCACGACGAATCCCGCGATGGTGCAGGACCTGGTCGATCATGTACTCGGCGCCGGCGTGTGGCTCGATCAGCAGCCGGCGAACCGCGAGAAGGCCGTGCAGATCGCAGCCACTCCAGCGTATTTCAACCAGGATCCGAAGATCATCCGCTTCGTCATGCAGAACCCGACCGACCGGGTCACTTATGGCGACCTGCGCATGATCCGCAGCGAGTTCGAAGAGCTGATGCAGCTGTCGATGCAGGCAGGCACGATCAAGCATCCGATCCCGTACGAGAAGTATGTCGACGAGCGCTTCGCCCGTAGCGCGAAGGCGGCGGTGATCCCGCTGTGAACATACGCACCGTGCGCTCCGTACTGCTCACGCTCGCTGTGATCGTGGCGGCGCCGGCGGCCAGTGCCCCGCCGCTCAAAGCCGGAGTCTTCGACCCGCCTCGCGACGCTCCGCTGTTCTCGCTGCAAAGTTCGGGTGGCGGCAAACTCGAGCTGCGCAGCTATCGCGGCAAAGTCGTGATCCTGGGCTTCGGCTTCACGTGGTGCACGGACGTGTGCCCGGTCACGCTCGCAACTTTGGCGCAGGCGCGGCGCAAGCTCGGTGCTGCCGCAGACGACGTGCAGGTCGTCTATGTCACCGTCGATCCCGAGCGCGACGATCCGGCGCGCATGAAAGCGTACCTGCACGCCTTCGATCCGACTTTCATCGGCGGCACCGGTGAAGCCGCTGAGCTCGCCGCAGTACGCAAGGACTATGGCATCGTCGCGGAGAAGCATGTCAAAGGCAGCAGTTACTCGGTTGCGCACTCCTCCTCCACTTACCTGATCGACCGCCGCGGGCGGCTGCGCGCACTGATGCCCTATGGGCGTGGCGCGGACGATTACGTGCACGATCTGCAGATCCTGCTCGCGGAGTAAAAGCGATGCGTTCGCCGCTTCGGAGCGTCCTGCTGGCATGCGGTGCGGTCGGCGTCGCAGTGCTCGCTTGGGCCGGCTTGGCGCCGATCGAATCCCGGACCGGCGCAGACCGCGAGGAGCTCTTCGAGATCCCGCGCGGGACGTGGGCGCGACGCATGTCGGGCGAGGATCTCGGTATCCTGCCGGACGAGATCCGCCTGACGCTCGGAATCCGGGATATCCTCGTGCTGCGGAACCTGGACGAGGTGCCCCAGATCTTCGGCCCGACGCTCATGATGCCGGGCCAGAGCTTCCGGCTCCCGTTCGAGCAGGCAGCCGAGTACCAGTTCGCCTGCACCGCGCACGCGAGCGGGCAGATGCGGGTTATCGTGTATCCGTATCCTGCGACGCCGTGGGCCCGAATCATTTGGCGCGCCAGAAGACTATGAACAGAATCAGAAACAGCCTGCCCGCTCTCGGGGTCATCGCGGCGCTGCTCGCCGCCTGGTGGGGCACGATCGTTGCCACGCAGAGCCTGATATTTCCTACGCCGTGGGGAGTCGTCACCGGCGCAATCGAGCTGCTTGCGGATGGCACGCTGTGGCGGCACATCGGCGCGTCGTTGCTGCGCGTCGGCACGGGTTTCGCGCTCGCCGTATGCATCGCAGTCCCGCTCGGACTATGGATGGGCTGGGTGCGCGGCGCGTACAACACGCTGAATCCGATTTTCCAGATGCTGCGTCCGATCTCGCCGATCGCCTGGATCCCGATCGCGATCCTGTGGTTCGGCGTCGGCGACGCTTCGCCGATCTATCTGATCTTCATCTCGTCGGTTTTCCCGATGATCGTGCAGACCACGGTCGGCGTGCACACGATCGACAAGCGCTACCTGCGCGCAGCGGAGAACTTCGGCGTGTCGCGCGCGACGCTGTTCACGCAGGTTGTCATTCCGGCAGTGCTGCCGCAGGTCCTGGTCGGCATGCGGATCGGGCTCGGCGTCGCCTGGCTGGTCGTCGTCGCCGCCGAGATGATCGCGCTGCGCTCGGGGCTCGGCTACATGATCATGGACTCGCGCAACGCGGGTAACCGCTACGATCTGGTGATCGCGGGCATGATCATCATCGGCGTCATCGGCCTGTCGCTCGACAGTACCATGCGTCGGCTGGAACGCATCAGATGGGTTCGCTGGCGCTATGCACAGTAAGATCGAAGTCCGCAGCCTCAACAAGAGCTTCGAGTCCGACCAGGGCCGCCTGGTCGTGATCGAGGACGTCAGCTTCACGGTTCGCGACGGCGAAACCGTCGCCATCATCGGTCCTTCCGGCTGCGGCAAGACGACGCTCATGAACATGATCGCCGGCTTCATCAGGCCGGATGCCGGCGCCATCGTCATCGATGGCGTGCCCCGCCTGAAGCCCGACCCGCGGGGAATTCTGATCACGCAGCACGGCTCGGTGTTTCCGTGGCTCACGGTGCGCGAGAACCTGATGTTCGGTCTCAATGGACACGCGCCGCGGAACAAGGCCGAGATCGCCGACCATTACGCCGCGATCGTTGGCCTCAAGGGCTTCGAGTCGAGCTACCCGCACGAGCTTTCGGGCGGCATGCTCAAGCGCGCGGAGTTGGCGCGCGCGCTCGTGGTGAAACCGGAAGTCCTCTACATGGACGAACCCTTTTCGGCGCTGGACGCGCTGATGAGCCTGCGAGTGCGCAACGAGCTGCTGCGCATCCTCGCGGAGGAGCGCCACACGGTCATGCTGATCACGCATGACGTCGAGGAAGCCATCCATGTCGCCGACCGCATTCTCGTGCTTTCACCGCGGCCGGCACGAATCCAGGCCGCGTTCGACGTGCCCTTCCCGCATCCGCGCCGGCTGACCAGCGCTCCGGCGCAGGAGCTACGCGTCGCCATCCTCCGCGAGCTCGGCGTCGACCACTACGGCGGCTAGATCGCGAGCGACCGTCGCCGTGAGGGCAATTAACATCAAGGTTGCTTCCCTCGTCGCAATCGGACTGTGGGGAAGCACGACTTCGACCGATTCCTGCGCGCAAGAGGCAGCCTCCCTGCTCGAGAGCTTGGACACGTTGCAGCCGATCATCGACGCCCGCATGCGTGCGGAATTGGTCGACCAGACGCCGTTGCCCGAAGATGCCGACGCCGCAACCTTGCGGTTGCGAGCGGGCTTCGAGTCCGGCAAGGCGTGGAACACGACGCTGCTCGCCGAGGGCGATTTCGTGATGCCGCTCGATAGCGACTATCGCCCTGACCCGGCACGTCCGACGCACACTGCATTCCCCGTGGTAGCCGATCCGGAAAGCTACGAAGTGAACCGCCTGCAGCTCACGAACACCACGCTGCCAGGCACGACGCTGACACTCGGCCGCCAGCGGATCCTGCTCGACGATCAACGTTTCGTCGGTAATGTCGGCTGGCGACAGAACGAGCAGACCTTCGACGCTGTGCGGGTCGTCAACAAGAGCCTGCGCACACTGGTCGTCGATGCCACCTACCTCAACCAGGTCAATCGCGTATTCGGTCCGGATTCGCCACAAGGCCGCTGGCACGGCGACGCATGGCTCGCCAACGTCGCGTGGCAACTCCCGATCATCCGGCTCACCACGTTTGCCTACGTGCTCGACTTCGAGCCGCTCACGCGCTTCCCGGGCCTGTCGGCTGCACAAGCGGCCGCTCTGAATCCCGAGCGCGTCTCGGCTGCCACGTACGGTGCGCGCCTGAGCGGCGAACAGGCCATCGGATCCTTCAAGCTCGGTTACGCGGCCTCTTACGCGCAACAGAGCGACTATGGCTCGAACCCGCTGCGCTTCGACCTCGACTATTACCTGGCGGAGATCAGCGGCACGTACGGACGGTATGGGCTCAGGCTCGGCGATGAAGTGCTGCAGGGTGACGGAACTGCAGGCTTCGCGACGCCGCTTGCGACGCTGCATCCCTTCAACGGCTGGGCCGACAAGTTCCTGACCACGCCGGCGAACGGTCTCGACGATCGCTACGCCGGAGTGAGCTACACGGTGAAGGGAGCCAGCGTGTTCGACGCGCTGTCCGCGACGTTGGTCTACCACGAATACAGCACGCAACGGCTCGACGCCGATCTCGGCACCGAAGTGAACGTGCAGCTACAGGCGAAGGTGCAGCGCTTCTCCGGCCTGATCAAGTACGCGGCTTACGAGGCGCACGAAGGTGGCACGCCGGCTGCCTATCAGGACACGACCAAGCTATGGGCGCAGCTCGAGTACGTGTGGTGACCTGACACCCGGACATGAACCTCGACCTGCATCCCGACCTGCGTCTGTGCCAGCTCGCAATCGGCGCCGAGCGCGCGCCCCTGCTCGTGATCGACAACTTCGTCGCCGACGCGGAGGCGCTGGTCGCGGACGCGTGTGCACGACCGCTCACAGTGCGCAGCCGCTACTTTCCAGGCATCAGGGCCGAGGCACCGCCCGCATACCAGCAATTACTTCTCACTGGACTGAGGAGTGCG
>Ga0209481_10000352_pt1 | contig 18784 bp, 18 predicted proteins | sample SoiMetdeltSBSDD3_FD_187598 | JGI IMG/M metagenome (GOLD analysis project Ga0209481, IMG submission 187598) | Bulk soil microbial communities from a Populus tree surrounding site in Tennessee, USA - Soil MetaG P. deltoides SBSDD3 (SPAdes) (version 2) | ecosystem: Environmental > Terrestrial >...
GAGGCGAAACAGGATGTAGTCCATTCTTGGCGATTGAAGCCGCATCGGTAGCCGAAACTATGGACGAGGTCGGCTAAGGGAACTTGACCGTCCGCGCCAGGCGCTAGTCCTGGCGCGCCGTCCGCGCCGGGCCGCTTGTCCGATAGTCGCTAGGACTGAGCCCCGTCCAGCGCTTGAACGCGCGAGTGAACGCGCTTGGCTGCGAGAACCCCAGCGAGAAGGTGATGTCCGTAATCGAGCGGCGCGGGTCTTCGATATACCGCAACGCGAGGTCCTTGCGCGTGTCGTCGAGGAGCTCGAGGTAGGTGGTGTTTGCCTCGGCAAGCTTGCGCTGTAGCGTGCGCGGGCTCATGTGCAGCTGCTTCGCCGCATCCTCGGCAGTCCCCTCGCCGGACGAAAGCTGCTCAAGCACCGCCGCGCGGCACCGAGACACGACATCGGACTTGACGATCCGTGCCAGCTCCTCGGCGAGCATCTTGTCGAACACCGCTGCGAGTTGCCGGTTGGCCGAAGGGAGCGGACGGTCGGCGTCCTTCGGCGACAGCACGAACGCGTTCTCCTCGGCGTCGAACCGGACCTTGCATCCGAAGAAGCGCTCGTAGGCATCCGTAGCATCGGGCTTCTTGCGCCGCAGGCTCGCGGCAACCGGCCGCAGAGCCGCTCCGGCGTTCATGCGACACAGATCGAGGAGGAGCGCCATCACGATGTCGACGAAGACGGCCGCCACCGGCACGACGTCGGGATGACCGCGCTGCGCCGAGAAACGCACTTTGAGTCCTTGGCTGGTCTCGTCAGTCTGCGTCAAGCCGCGCTCGCCGACCAGGCGCGAGTACCGCACCGCCCGCTGCAGCCCGGTTCGAAGCGTCGAGCTCGACAGCCAGGCGTAACCAAGGACACCGAGTTCCGAGGGGTGCCAGCAATGCGCCGCGCGCAGACCGAATGCCGGATCGCGGATGAGCGGAATCGCGAGGCGCAGAATCGCGTCGATCTTGTCCACTTCGATGCGCTCGCCCGGAGCCGGGATCACCGCGAGGTCCACGCCGGCATGTCTTGCGATGCGCACCGCATCGAGGCCGTGCATCTCCAGAAGGCGCCGGAACATCTGGCCCATGGAGGCGAGAAAACTCTGGCGCGAATGCGCCGGTTTCACCGCAACGCCACCTGATTCGATTGGCGCGTAATCAAGAAAAGGATCTGCAGCGGGCAAGCGCACTGTAGCCGGTAAGGGTTCCAATTTCCAGGATTTGACTGGCCGTCATGAGCCGTACTAACGGCAAGCAGGTGACCCTGTTCGGAGTGATCTGCTACCTCCAGTGCCATACGCGGCGGCGTGCGGGTTTTGCCGACACCATGCAATGAAATTGCACGTTCGCGGGCACCCGCGGCCCGACGGCCAGGAGGAACTGCACGGAGCAGATGCTGGTGACGGGTACAAAGTCCTAGCGCGGCTTGTAGCTCAGACGATGGAAGATGTGTGGAAATAGGGCGAGCTGGTCGACGGGTGTAAGGACCATCGCCGAGCCATGGCGTCGCTGCCCTTGAGCGTTTCGAGCGCGAGGCGCCCACCGGCCCCGGCCGGTTCTCGACGATTAGCGCAGGCGCGTAGCCCTTCATATGTTCGGCAATCAACCTTGCGACCACATCGAGCGAGCCAGCAGGCGGGAAACCGACAATCAATCGCGCAGGCTTTGCGCCCGGGACCTTTTAACTATCTGGTCCGCAAGCATGGAAAAACCCGTCAAAGCGCGGACGAGCGCGTCTGGCGGCGCGGCCCTGGCCGCTCGGCAGTGCTACGCCAATACGCTGAGGATCACGAAGATGACATCGACATCACGAACGCGCCGGATGTCGAAGCCAACCGCAATCGATCGCCGGCGCGCCCAAGTGCTCACCGCTGTGGCTGCTTCCTCGTGGCCTTTGAACTGCCCGTAGCGGAAGACCGCCCAGGGGCCCTCGAATCGCCCGACGGCGCCGACGTGCGCGGCGAGCGCCCTAAGTCGCTCGTCGAGCCGAGCGGCTTGCGGATCTCGAGCGTCCCTTCGATGCGCTCGGCATCTTTCAAATGCTTCGCGCCCTCTGCGGTAAGCCTGCAGCGAACGGGCAGCTCCATGCCTCACGATGTCACCTCGGCCTCACGAGAAGGGCAGCCAGCACACCGACCACCGGCAGGGTGATCGCGAGCGGCACATTGCCAAGCACCTCGTGCAACCCTCGCCACTCCTGCGGCCCTGTGGCCCATCGCACGCCTAACCACTGCAGTCCGGTCACCACACTGACCGAAGGCCATATTGAGCCCTTGAACCAGACGAGAGCCTGATGCACAAGCACGAGGAAGCCGCCGCCGACGCCTGCGATGAACAACACGGCGGCAAGTGCACTGGACCCTCTGCGTTCATGGAGCATCGGCTCTCGACTCTACGCCTTGGCCGAACGTTCGAGTTGTGCGGCGCTAAATACGGCGCGTGGCGCCGTCCGCTGGACGCTGTTGTTAGCGCGCACGACCATCCACTACTTTAAAGCGCTTAGCGACAAGTTCTTTGCCGCGATACACGATGGCCAATTCCCACTCGCCGGCAACCAACTCATGGCGTTCAGAAAGAAAATAGCAGTCGGTCGTCTCGATTTCTCCGCGTGGCGCCTCATGCGGCAGATCCTCCGTAAAGCCGCGCAGCGTTTTCCCGTCAGGTCTCGTAATTTGGGGGTGACTGATTCGATAGGTGATCACCACTTGCTCTCTGGACGAAAATCCTGAGGCGGTCCACCGGAAACCAAAGCCGATCCCCTGCTCAAGGGGGACCGTATCTGTTAGCACAGTGAGTTGGAGCTCTGCCAGGGTGGCGTACCCGGCCGTCGAGTCCTGATGTAAATAGCCTTCCTCCACGATCCGTTCGCATAGGCCGAACTGAAGCATGCGACCCTCGACCAGAAGACACCCGAGGATTTCCGCCGTCACTTCGGATGACCGGCAAGTGCATCCAGGAACATGAGCGCGTAAAAGTCCCGCGATGTGTACCGTTCTGCCGGGACTACTCCAGCGAGCGCGCCGAGGCGCCGCAACACCTCTTCAGGAGTGTTGGGGTTGGAAGTAGCGCAAAAGCAACCCGGAATGCGCAGTCCGCATTCCAGTAATTTCCGGAGGAAAGCGAATCGGGAGCGAGGGCGGAGAGGGTTTCGGGCGTGGTCTTCGAGTTGGCTGCAACGGCCTCGCGTACAAACACGTGCTCGGAAGTTGCAAGCTCCGCGAGGGTGGCAGGGTCAGTCGCTTGGGACTGAGCAGCGTCCAGTGCCTTCTTTGGGTCCCAAATCACCCTCGCTCCCGCTTAACATCCGACTTTTGCCGCGCTTTGAGAAGGCGCATAGCGCCGCCGGGCGAGCGTCGCTCACCAGCACGCTGTTAGCCGACGGTAGGTGGTAAGTCGTAGGATACTTTCGCCCCAGCCACTTCGATCAAACCCTCGGCCCGCAAACGTCCAATCAGAGAAGCAATTTCCTGCTCCGATAGTCGCTTCTGAAACAGTGCAGCGATAGTGCTGGAGAGCGTCTTCAGACTGCGAGGCTTCGCCGATCCTCTCTTTTGTAGATCGGCAATTATCCGGACGATCTTTTCAGACAGCGATCCTGACGTGTGAGGACGCGATGCTCGAACGACTGCAGCGGTCACGACCGCCTTCGCCGCGCCGGCCTTGTTCGGGCACTTGAAGTGCCCCTTTTGGTTTAAGACGAGCTGAATCTTCTCCTTAAGCGACATGCTGCCGAACAAGGCATTCAAAGCCTTGCAGCACGCTACGCAGTTATCGTCGCCATTGCTGCCGCCATTGGCACTTGCGACGAGATGCTCAACGCTTGCTTCCGTCGGACGGAGTGGCGCCCTACAGAAGAAGCACAGCCCGCCTTGTGTGAACATCAGTCGATTGAGTGGCTTCGTCGGCATGGTGGCCTTTTGTTCAAGTAGTCAGGGCCCTTGCCGGCTATCTTAGATGTGAGTGCGCGTGCTTGCCGCGCAGTGCTCCACACAGAAACGTTACGCCCGTGCGGCGGTGAGCGGACAGCGTGCGAGACACCTAGGAAAATTGTCCCACCCGTGTCCCACGGTGGATCGAGAGAACTGAAGCGCGCTTCTAAGTACTGAAATGATTTGGCTCCCCGACCAGGGCTCGAACCTGGGACCTGCGGATTAACAGTCCGTCGCTCTACCAACTGAGCTATCGGGGATCCGGAAGGAAGCGGCGATTTTACCGCAGCGGGCGAGCTATTTCTCGCCCAGATCCCAGTAGACGCCCGCCATGATGCGCAACGCCTCGCGCGCGACCGGCGCAAGCAGATGCTCGTTGGGCGCGTGTTGCGAGCAGGCCGCATAGGAGTGCGGGATCCATACGGTGGGCAGGCCCAGCGTGTGGGCGAAGACTTCGTTCGGCAGCGAGCCGCCGAGGTTTGGAAGGATTGCGGGCTTCTTGCCGGTGGTGCGCTCGATCGAGCTGACGGTCCATTTTACCCACGGCGAATCTGGATCGAGGCGCGTGGCGTGAAAGATGGCGTCGCGCGCGGGCGCGAGCTTCACGTTGGCGAAGCCCTGGCGGTCGAGATGGCGCCGCAGCGCAGGGAGGATGTCGTTCGCGTCGACGCCGACCACGTAGCGCAGCTGGCAGGTCGCGCTCGCGCGCGCCGGGATGGCGTTCACCGGACGCTCCGGGTTCCCCGTGACGAAGGCGAGCACCTCGAAGCTGCACCAGCCGAACACGCGCTCGGGCGGTGTGAGGTCGGGCTCGCCCCAGTCCGGGTCGATGCGCGGACCGTCTGGACCCGCGTCGATCTCGAGGTCGGCGAGCGCGGTGCGCACTGCGGGGGTCAGTGTGTTGGGTCGCCATTCGGGCACGCGGATCGAGCCGCGTGCGTCGGTGATCGAGGCGATGGCGTGAGCGAGGATGATGCCGGGGTTCGCGATCAGGCCGCCCCAGTTGCCGGAGTGGTGCGCGCCCTTGCCCGGATCCACGCTCAGCGTGAAGTTGAGCGCGCCGCGCGTGCCGAGATAGACGGTCGGGCGCCCGGGTGAGAGTCGCGGTCCGTCGGAAGATATGAGGACGTCGGCGGCGAGCAGCGTTTTGTGCTGCTCGCAGAAGGCCTTCAAGCCGGGCGAGCCGGTTTCTTCCTCCGTCTCGATCAGCACCTTGAGATTGAACCCGAGTTTTCCGCGCGTGCGCAGCACAGCCTCGATCGCGGCGAGGTTGATGGTGTGCTGGCCCTTGTTGTCGGCGGTACCGCGCCCGTAAATGCGCTCGCCCTCCTGACGCACCGTCCATGGACCGAGCCCGGTGCGCCATTCGTTCTCCTGTCCGCGGATGACGTCGCCGTGGCCGTAGAGCAGCACGGTCGGGCGCTTCGGGTCTTCGATCAGCTCGGCGATGAGGAAAGGACCGCCGCTGCCGCGCGGATTGTCGAACACCCGGGTGCTCGCCCCGATGCGCGCGAGACTTTCCGACATCTCGGATTCGAGGTAGGCGCGCAGCTCCGGTCCGCGCGCGGCATTCTGGCTCTCGGTGGGGATGGCAACGCGCCGCGCCAGGTCCGCGAGAAAGCCGCCGCTGTCGAAGTACTTCTCCGCTGCGGCGATCGCGGCGCTGCGGCTCAAGCGGGGCGGATCACCCTAGCGATGGCGTCGGCGACGTAGTCGACGTTCTTCGACGTGAGCGCGGCGACGCAGATGCGGCCGGTGTCGATCGTGTAGATTGAATACTCCTCGCGCAAGCGACGTACCTGTTCCTTCGAGAGGCCCGAGTAGGAGAACATGCCGCGCTGCTTGAGGATAAAGCTCCAGTCCACGTCCGGTACGCGCTTCTGAACGCCATCCACGAGCGCCTTGCGCATCGCCTTGATGCGCTCCCGCATGACGCCGAGCTCTTTGTCCCAGAGCGTCTGCAATTCGGGTGTGCCGAGGACCGTGGCTGCGATCTGCCCGCCGTGGCTCGGCGGATTGGAGTAGTTCGTGCGCACGATGCGCTTGATGTTCGAAAGCACGCGCTTCGCCTCCTCGGGGCTCGCCGTGACCACGCTTAGCGCGCCGACGCGCTCGCCGTAGACCGAAAGCGACTTGGAAAACGAGCTCGACAGGAATACCGGCGTCATGCCACCCGCGAAAAGGCGCGCCGGGTGCGCGTCTTCCTCGATGCCTTGGGCGAAACCCTGATACGCGAGGTCGAGGAAGGGGATGAGACCGCGCGAGCGCACGATCTCGAGCACCGCGCCCCACTGGTCTTTGTCGAGGTCGACGCCAGTCGGGTTATGGCAGCACGCGTGCAGCACGACGACGGAACCTGCGGGAATGCCCTTGAGGCCGCGCTCCATGCCGGCGAAATCCAGCCCGTGCGTTTTGGGGTCGTAATAGGCGTACGACTTGACGGTGAATCCGGCTGCCTCGAAGAGCTGGCGATGGTTTTCCCAGCTCGGCTCGCTGATCCAGACTTGCGCCGAGGGGTTAACCTGCTTGAGAAAATCGGCGCCGATCTTCAAGCCGCCGGTCCCGCCGAGCGCCTGCACCGTGACGATGTTCTTTTCCTGCGAACCGAACACCAGAGCCTGCACGGCCTGATCGTACGCGGCTAGGCCGTCGATCGGCAGGTAGCCGCGGTGCGGCGAGTTCTTCAGGCGCAACTCTTCAGCGCGGCGCACGCACTCGAGCAGCGGAATCTTGCCGTTGTCGTCGGTGTAGACGCCCACTCCGAGGTTCACTTTCTTCGGATTCTGGTCAGCGACAAAAGCTTCGGTGACACCGAGGATCGGATCAGCCGGTGCCATGGGCACCGCGGCCAAAGGAGAGGGCGAGTGGGGCGCGTTCATTCGACTAAAATGAGAGGTTTTCCAGATTCTACCCGTGGCGCTCCGCTTCCCCAACAGTCCGTTCCAGCTCGAAGAGCTCTTTCCGCCGTCGGGCGACCAGCCCGACGCGATCGCGAAGCTCACGGAGGGCATCAACGACGGGCTCGCGTTCCAGACGCTGCTCGGCGTCACCGGCTCGGGCAAGACTTACACCATGGCGCACGTCATCGCACGCCTGGGCCGGCCCGCGCTCGTGCTCGCGCCCAACAAGACGCTCGCCGCGCAGCTCTACGCCGAGTTTCGCGAGTTCTTCCCGGACAACGCGGTCGAATACTTCGTTTCGTATTACGACTATTACCAGCCGGAAGCGTACGTACCGGCGCGCGATCTTTACATCGAGAAGGACTCGTCCATCAACGACCACATCGAACAGATGCGCCTGTCGGCGACGAAATCGCTGCTCGAGCGGCGCGACGTGGTCATTGTGGCGACCGTGTCTTGCATCTACGGTATCGGCGATCCGTCCGAATACCACGGCATGATCCTGCACCTGCGGCAGGGCGAGAAGATGTCGCAGCGCGATGTCCTCGCGCGCCTCGTGGCGATGCAGTACACGAGAAGCGAGCTCGATTTCCGCCGCGGCACCTTCCGCGTGCGCGGCGACGTAATCGACGTGTTCCCAGCCGAGCACGCTGAGCAGGCGATCCGCATTTCGCTCTACGACGACGAAATCGAGAAGCTGGAGGTGTTCGATCCCCTCACGGGCAAGGTGCACCATCCAATGGCGCGCTTTACGGTCTATCCGTCGAGCCACTATGTGACCCCGCGGGAGACGACGCTGCGCGCGATCGAGGCGATCAAGGCGGAGCTGCGCGAGCGCATCGAGTTTTTCCAGAAGGCTGGCCGCCTGCTCGAGGCGCAGAGGATCGAGCAGCGCACGCGCTTCGACCTCGAGATGCTCGCGGAGCTCGGCTTCTGCAAGGGCATCGAAAACTATTCGCGCCATCTGTCGGGCCGCCAGGCCGGCGAGCCGCCGCCGACGCTCATCGATTACCTGCCCTCCGACGCGCTCATGATCATCGACGAGAGCCATGTGACGATCCCGCAGCTCGGCGGCATGTACCGCGGCGACCGCTCGCGCAAGGAGAACCTCGTCGAGTACGGTTTCCGCCTGCCCTCGGCGCTCGACAACCGGCCGCTGCGTTTCGACGAATTCGAGAAGGTTGTGCGCCAGACGATGTTCGTCTCGGCCACGCCTGCAGATTACGAGCACGAAAAGTCAGGCCAGGTGGTCGAGCAGGTGGTGCGGCCTACCGGCCTCATCGACCCAGAGGTGATCGTGCGGCCGGCGTCAACGCAGGTGGACGATCTCCTCTCGGAGATCAACCTGCGCGTAAAGAAGAAGGAGCGCGTTCTGGTCACCACGCTCACCAAGCGCATGGCCGAGGAGCTGACCGAGTACCTGGCGGAACACGGCGTCAAGGTGCGCTACCTCCACTCGGAAGTGGAGACCGTCGAGCGCGTCGAGATCATCCGCGATCTGCGTCTCGGGGAATTCGACGTGCTGGTCGGCATCAACCTGCTGCGCGAGGGCCTCGATCTCCCCGAGGTCTCGCTCGTCGCCATCCTGGACGCGGACAAGGAGGGTTTTCTGCGCTCGGAGCGCTCGCTCATCCAGACCATCGGCCGCGCCGCGCGCCACATCAACGGCACCGCGATCCTCTACGCCGACCTGGTCACCGAATCGATCAAGAAGGCGCTCGCCGAGACCGAGCGCCGACGGCAGAAACAGCGCGGGTACAACGAGACGCATGGCATCACGCCCAAGGGCGTCATCAAACGCATCAAGGATCTCATCGACGGCGTGTACGACGCGGCGCAGGCCGACGTCGAGCAGCAGGAAGCGCGTTACGAATCGATGAGCGAAAAGCAGCTTGCGCGAGAGATCAAGGCGCTCGAGAAGAAGATGCTGCAGCACGCGAAAAACCTCGAATTCGAGGAAGCTGCGGCCGCGCGCGACCGTCTATCGGAGCTGAAAAAACGCGTGTTCGGCGTCGAGCTCTCGAGTAGTACCTAGTTGCTCCGGTAAAGAAATGTGATCCACCAGGGGGCGGAAATTTGCCCTTCGCCCGCTGGCGCCCGCACGGCATCTTGGCGGGCTATGTTCTGGAAACTGCGTGTGTTTTGGTACCGCACGGACAAGGCTGCGCTTGCCTTCGGGCTCTTTTGCGCCGGCATCGTCGGCGCGCTCGTTTTCGCCATGACGGGCGTGTTCGAACACCGCGACGCGCAAGCCGCACGGCTTCGCGACTTCCATGCGCGCAGCCTCGATTGCCTGGCGCTGAATGTCTACTACGAGGCGCGCGGCGAACCGATGGCCGGTCAGTATGCCGTGGCCGAGGTCACCATGAACCGCAAGGCATCCCGGTTCTATCCCAAAACGGTGTGTGAGGTCGTGTACCAGCGCGAAGCGTTCTCGTGGACCGGCACGCGCAACCTCGAGAAGCCGGACGGCGAAGCCTGGGCGCAGGCGCAGAAGGTGGCCGAGGATGTGTACTACGGTCGCCGGCCCGCGTCGATGCCGGGCGTGCTGCATTTCCACGCGACCTACGTCCGGCCGGACTGGTCAGTGGAGCGCAGGCGCGTGGCCAAGATCGGCCGGCACGTGTTCTACCGGTAGAAGCGTACGCCGGGCTTCAGCTCTTCGAAGACGAAATAACGGGTTTCTTTCATTCCCAAAGCGGCGTAAGCCGCCTGCGCCGCGCTGTTCTCCCGCTCGACGTAAAGACGGAAGCCGCACACTTGCGGGTCCTTGGCCGCCATTTCCTGGACGTGGCGATAGAGTCGCCGGTAGACGCCCTGACGCCGCGCTTCGGGCCGCACATAGACGCTCTGGATCCACCAGAAGCTGCCGTTTCGCCAGTCGCTCCACTCTTTGGTGATCATTAGAGCCGCGAGGACCCGCTCCGTTTCCGCTAACACGTAGAACCCGGCGACCGGGTTATCGAGGAGCCCTCGAACCCCTGCGCCGATCACTTCGGGCCGGAGGTTCTTGCCCTCGGTCTCGAGCGCCATCGCCGCGTTGAATTCGACGAGTACCGCGGCGTCCGCCGATGTGGCAAGCCGGATCCGCATCAGTATCGAGCGTTGCCGGGCGTGCGCGGAAATGGGATCGCGTCGCGCACGTTGGAAAGCCCCGTGGCATAGGATACCGTGCGCTCGAAGCCGAGGCCGAAGCCGGCGTGCGGTACGGTGCCGTAGCGGCGCAGATCGCGATACCAACCGAGGCTTTCCTTGTCGATGCCGATCTGGTCCATGCGCTCGTCCAGCCGCTCGAGGCGCTCCTCGCGCTGGCTGCCGCCGATGATCTCGCCGATGCCGGGGGCGAGCACGTCCATCGCCGCGACGGTCTGTCCGTCGTCGTTCTGGCGCATGTAGAAAGCCTTGATCGCCTTCGGGTAGTTCATGACGATGACCGGCTTCTTCGCGTGCTTCTCGGTGAGAAAGCGCTCGTGCTCGGACTGGAGATCCACGCCCCATTTCACCGGGAACTCGAATTTTTCCTTCGCGCGCTCGAGGATCGAGATCGCCTCGCCGTAGTCCATGCGCGCGAACTGCGAATCGATGATGCCCTGCAGCTTCGCCACAATGCCCTTCTCGACGCGCTCGTCGAAGAACGCCATGTCGTCGGGTCTTTCCTTGAGGAGCGCCCAAAACACGGACTTCAGCAGCGCCTCGGCAAGATCCGCGTTGTCCGCGAGATCGGCGAACGCGATCTCGGGCTCGATCATCCAGAACTCGGCGAGGTGCCGGCTCGTGTTCGAGTTCTCGGCGCGGAACGTCGGCCCGAACGTGTAGACCTTGGAAAGCGCGAGGCAGTAGGCCTCCACGTTGAGCTGTCCTGAAACCGTGAGGAAGGTCTCGCGTCCGAAGAAATCCTTGGAGAAGTCGATCTTGTCGCCCTGGCGCGGAAGGTTCGCGAGATCGAGCGTAGAGACGCGGAAGAGGGCGCCTGCGCCTTCGGCGTCCGCCGCGGTGATGATAGGCGTATTCACCCAAAAGAAGCCACGCTCGTGGAAGAAACGATGGATCGCCTGTGCGAGCGTGTGGCGCACGCGCGTGACGGCGGCAATCACGTTGGTGCGCGGCCGCAGGTGCGCCACCTCGCGCAGGAACTCGAACGTATGGGGCTTCGGCTGGATCGGATAGGAGTCCGGGTCCTCCACCCAGCCAACGACTTTCACCGCGCTCGCCTGCATCTCGAACGGCTGACCTTTGGCCGGGGAGGGCACGACAGTGCCCGTCGCCTCGATCGCGCAGCCCGAGGTGAGATGCAGGACCTCCTTTTCGTAGTTCGGCAAGTCCTTCGGCGCGACCACCTGGACCGGATGGAACGAAGAGCCGTCGGAAAGATGGATGAAGGAGAACCCGGCCTTGGAATCGCGCCGCGTGCGCACCCAGCCCTTGAGGACCACGGCTGCGTCTCTCGGCGCACGGCCGGCGAGGATGTCTGCACAGGAAGTCATAATCCCAATCTTATGAAAGAACGCCGCTCCATCTTGTTCGTCTGCACCGGAAGCAAGTAGTTTATGCATGTTGGTTAGCTCAATGCTGCAACACCAAGTGCAACACCAGCTGTAGTCCCCCGCAATTGCTGCGGCGAAGGTTGCAGACCAGCTCGCTATGAACAGGGCACAGCGGCGAGGAGGTGGCAACTATCCCAGTTCGCTTTGCGTGCAATGGCGGCGCGGAGAATCGCCCAGAAAGCAGTTGGCGATCTGCCGGAGAGGAGGTCGTGTGCTTATTGATCCTGCGGATTCATCGCCTTGCACACCAATGCCGCGGCCCCGGCGCCGAGTTGCGCCATAGAGGTTTTTCGTGCATGCGCAGGCAGGGGTGCGCGCGCGACCCCTGTCGGCACAGCGTGGACGCCCTACTGGAAGCTGAAGATCAGGCCGATGCTCAGCACGTCGAGGTCGGTTTCGATCAGGCCGGCGCCTTTAGAGTGCCCTGATAGGCGCCGACCTTGCCGGTAGACGAAGAACCTTTCGGTAAGGCAAGGATGCGACCGCGACCACGGCAACGACACAAGCGTCACGTATTCCTATGACCGGAGCTTCTCTTTCTCGGGCCCGAAAACGTACGCGTGGGTCAAATCAAAGCCCTACGGACACAGTGCGCTCGTGGAAGCGAACGTGAGGTTTCTTGCCGATCGTGACTTCCAGGCAAAAGGTCTGAGTACGGTGGTGGTTCCGATCTTCGCGTGCTGACGCTAAACCTCGCGCGCGCCGACGACAAGGAGCTGGTCCGGCAGGGGCGGGCGAGTGGGGCCATCAGAACCGATGCGTCCTCCGGGGAGCTGAAAAAGGCGGTCGAGGGAATGCTCGCCAGTTTTCCGCCAAGGTAGGTACGGTGGGAGTCACGAGCAGCACTTTGTGTCTTTGGTTTGATCGCCAACTTTGAACAGGTTACGGCGGCGGACCGGGCATGTGGCCCCGGGCGCGCCGCCGTGGTGCGATCTAGCGCGTACCGCCCGCGGCGGGCGCTCCCGTGGCAGCGACTTCGCGTGATCCGAGGATCTCGATCTCGACCCGGCGGTCAGGCTCCAGGCACTCTATGAGCTTCTTGCCCGCCATCTTCTTGCACTGATCGCCCGTCACCGGCGCGGACTCGCCCTTGCCCTGGGCGGTGATCCCATTCGTCGTGGCGCCGCGCTCGGCCAGATAACCCTTCACGGACTGCGCGCGCGCTTCCGACAGCTTCTCGTTATAGGTCTCCGAACCGATCCGGTCGGCGTGGCCGACGACGACGATCTCCTCGACCTTCGCGTCATTGATCTGGCTGGCGAGCTCGTCGAGCTTCTGCTTGCCTGCATCCTTGAGCTCCGCCTTGTTGAAGTCGAATAAGACGTCCGTCGACAGCGACACTTTCTGGATCACCATGCGCGGCGGCTCCGGCTGGGCGACCGCTGCGACCGCTACGGGCGGTGGCGGCGCCGGCCTCTCCTGGTACGCCACCACTGGGACGGGCACGCTTACGCGCGCGATCTGGTCGCACGGTTCGGCGGCAGTGGCCAGGGACCAGGCACCGGTACGCACGCATGAGCCGAAGCCGTTCAGCACCGGGCGGCCGTCGGACGCCACCACGTATCCGCGGGCGTTCTTGGGAAACGCGGCCTCCGTGGATCCGGTCGCCGGCTGCTGGGATGCCGCCACGCCCGCAAAGGCGGTGAGCGCCGCGGCGACCGCCACGACACTTAAGCGCGCTGTTCTAGGAAATCGCTTGGTCATATTTGCTGTCCTTTCCGAGTCGGCACTGCGTTAAGTTCGACCGTTGTCCAGACCGACGAATACGCGAGCCAAGAGCGCACCCGCCAGTCGGTGGCCATCTACGAGGCTCTGATCCGCGACTGGGTCACATCTTTCCGATGAGCTTGTCCTGGGTGAGTACAACGGGCGTGCCCTTGGTGAACTCTTTGCTCGCGGTGTCCACGTACTGCACGGTGCCGTTGTCCATCTTGATCTCCAGGCGCTGCATCGGAGCCGTGCCGCCGGCCGCGGCGCTCGTCGGCGACGGCATGACGGCCGTCACAGTGCCCTGGCCTGCGGTGTAGGGATGTACGTTGCTGACCACCTTCGGTGTGGGCTGGCTCGCCCCGCTCTGCTGGGGCGGGGTGCTACAGGCTCCTAGTGCGGCTGCGGCTACCACCACCGAAAAGGAGATCGCCGCAATCTTGACCGTCTTCATGAAACACCTCCGCCGTTTAAAGTGGCTCGAATTACGACGCTCAGGACTTCTTATGGTCTCTACTGGTGCAGCGAGTATGTGAGGGGGGAACTTGAAGTGCAATTCAACTTTGGTAGCGTCGTCGCCTAGCGACTCGCGCGGCACGTGATCGCGCCCGATGTGCACTGAACGTTCTAGCGCTTTGCGCAGTCGTGCGGCGACCGCGGGTTTCTCGCCAGCTATGCCGGCGGCGCGGGCCTTAATATCGGTCTCGGTCAGCGGCACTCTGCAACACCCCCTGCAACACCGGATGGCGCACTTACCGGAAACTAACGGAAACCAACACTCAGAATGACGGTGAAACAGGACCCTAGCCAGAGGCGGATCGCCTCAGTGCTGTTTATCTGCACCGGAAACATCTGCCGTTCGCCGACCGCTGAAGGCGTGTTGCGCCACCTCGCGAGCGAGCGATCGCTCGAGCTTCGCATCGAGTCGGCCGGAGTCGGCGACTGGCATATCGGTGATCCGCCGGACGAGCGCGCGCTGCGTCACGCGAGAAGCCGCGGGTACGACCTCAGCGCGCAGCGCGCGCGCCAGGTGCGCGCGCAGGACTTCGAGGAGTTCGACATGATCCTGGCGATGGACCGCGGCCACCTCAGGGCGCTGCAGCGCATCGCGCCGCCCCACCACCACGCGAAGATCCGGCTGTTCGTGCCGGACTTCGACGTTCCGGACCCTTACTACGGAGGCGCTGAAGGCTTCGAGAAAGTCCTCGACCTCGTCGAGGAACGCTGCCGCGCGCTCCTCGACGAATTGAAGCTTACTTTCTAGTTTCGACCTGCTCGAGTTGCTCCTCCTGCGGCGCGAGCTTCGGACGATCGCGGCGCGGACGGCCGAGCTGCTGCGGCTGATCTTCGATCGGCACGTAGGCGGCCTTCGCGCGGTCGGTCTCGATCATCACCAGGCCCTCGCTCTCGAGGATCGGCCGGGGATCGATTTTCGGTTCGGGCCGCGGCTCGGGCTTCGGTTCTTCCATGCGCGGCGCCGGCGCCAGCGCAGGCGGTGGTAGCGTCTCCTCGGCCGCTAGTTCCTCCTTGCGCGCGAGCGCCTCGCGGCGCTGGTCCTCGCGTAGCTGGTCTTCCTTCAGCGTGAAGGAAGGCGCGCCGTTCGGCGCTCGCTCGCCTTGTGCCGGCCGTGCGTCATGACGCTCGCGCTGCCGGTCGCGGCCGCGGTTGCGGCGGCCGCCGCGGCGGGGTTCGCCGTCGCCGTTGCGGGCTTCCGGCGGTCGCGGCGCCGATTGTTGCTGGGGCTGTGGCTGTGACTGCTGTGACTGCGGCTGCGCTTGCTGCGGCTGCTGATGAGGCGGACGCGGCGGACGCTGCTGGTCGGGTCGGCGCTCGCCGCGCTCTCCGCGGTCCCCGCGGTTCGGACGCTCGCCGCGCGGCTGACCGTTGCCGCGGCGTTGCTCCAGACGGCCCTGCTGCTGGCGGTCGCGGTTCTCCTCGCGCGGCCGGCCATCGCGTCCGCGGTCGCGCCCGTCACGGCGCTGCTGGTGATCGCGCCGCTGCTGATGGTCGCGCCTCGGCTCCTGCGCGCGCTGCGGCGCCGGCTGCGCCGCGGGTTGCGGCTGCGCTGCGGGCGCGGCCACGGGCTTGAACAGGCTGATGATCTTGGAGAGGAAGCCGCCCTCGAGCACCGGCGCGGGCGCAACCGCTTGCGGCACGGGTTGCGGCTCGGGCATGCGTGGCGGACGCGGCGCCGAATGGTCGACCATCGGCGCGGGCTGCGCGGGCGTGATGCCCTTCACCACGGCTTCCTGGCGCTCGCGCTTCGCCTCCTCGTCGGCGCCCGGTGCCTTGGGCTCCTCGGGCTGCTCGACCAGCTCGTAGCTCGCCGGCACGTGCTCCATCTGGTTCAGCTCGTCGTGCTTCAGACGCTGCACCTTGTAATGCGGCGTCTCGAGATGCGGGTTGGGCACGAGCACGATGTTCACCTTCAATCGCGCCTCGAGCTTCTGGATCTCGGCGCGCTTTTCGTTCAGGAGGAAGGAGGAGACGTCAACGGGTACCTGCGCATGCACCGCGCCGGTGTTCTCCTTCATCGCCTCTTCCTGGATGATGCGCAGCACGTGCAGCGCGGTCGATTCCGTGCCGCGGATGAAGCCCGTGCCGCTGCAGCGCGGGCAGCTGATGTGCGCGGTTTCTTCGAGCGAGGCCTGCAGGCGCTGGCGCGAGAGCTCCATGAGGCCGAAGCGCGAGATCTTGCCGATCTGCACCCGCGCCCGGTCGTAGCGCAGCGAGTCGCGCAGCCGGTTCTCGACTTCGCGCTGGTTTCTCTGCGACTCCATGTCGATGAAGTCGATAACGATAAGACCACCCAGATCCCGCAGGCGCAGTTGCCGAGCGACTTCCTCGGCGGCTTCGAGGTTCGTGCGGAACGCGGTCTCCTCGATGTCGCCGCCGCGCGTGGCGCGCGCCGAGTTGACATCGATCGCCACGAGCGCCTCGGTATGGTCGATGACGATCGCGCCGCCGGAGGGCAGGGCCACCTGACGCGAGTAGGCGCTCTCGATCTGATGCTCGATCTGGAAGCGCGAAAAGAGCGGGATGTCATCGCGGTAAAGCTTCACTTTGCCGACGTTGCCCGGCATGACCGTCTGCATGAACGACTTCGCCTGCTCGTAGATCTCGTCGGTGTCGATGAGGATCTCGCCGATGTCCGGCTGGAAGTAGTCCCGGATCGCGCGGATGACGAGGCTCGACTCGAGATAGATGAGGAACGGCTTCTTCGACTGGTCCTGAGAGGCACTTTCGACCGCAGCCCAAAGTTGGAGCAGGTAGTTCAGGTCCCAGTTGAGCTCCTCGAGCGACCGGCCGATCGCTGCGGTGCGCGCGATCACGCTCATGCCGTCGGGCAGCTGGAGCTGGTCGAGCGTATCGCGCAACTCGTTGCGGTCCTCGCCCTCGACGCGGCGCGACACTCCGCCGCCGCGCGGGTTGTTGGGCATGAGGACGAGGTAGCGTCCTGCCAGCGAGATGAAGGTGGTGAGGGCGGCACCTTTGGTGCCGCGCTCGTCCTTCTCGACCTGGATGATGATTTCCTGGCCCTCGCGTAGCGCATCCTGGATCCGGGCGCGGCCGACGTCGACGCCTTCTTTGAAATAACTGCGGGAGACTTCCTTGAACGGGAGGAACCCGTGCCGCTCCTCGCCGTAGTCGACGAAAGCGGCCTCGAGGCTGGGCTCGATGCGGGTGATGATGCCTTTGTAGATGTTGCTCTTGCGTTGCTCCCTTGATGCGGACTCTATGTCGAGGTCGACGAGCTTTTGTCCGTCGACGATCGCGACGCGCAGCTCTTCCTGCTGCGTCGCGTTGAACAACATGCGCTTCACTTTTTGTTCTCCTGCGCGCGCAGGAGACGCCTCGCTAGCGGATTGATACTCCTTGAGAGAATTCCGGCGTTTCGCCGGTTCTGGGAGAAAGTCCCTACGCGCGCTGCTAGTAGTATCGCTACTTCCGGTGAGCGAAATTAACCAGCGCTTCAGGCCTGGCTGTGGCCGGGCAGGAGGCGGGTTGCAGGTGCCAGCACCGCTGGCTCATCCTGTGCCTCGCGACTCGAAGCGACCGCTGATCATACTGGCAAATGAATGACTTACGCAAGGCGCGGGCGACCACCATCGAGGTGGGTGAGGAAGCCGAGGCGCAGCGCATCGACAATTTTCTGCTGCGCGCGCTGAAAGGCGTTCCGAAAAGCCACGTCTACCGCGTGCTTCGGAGCGGCGAGGTGCGCGTGAATAGCGGCCGCGTGAAGCCCGATTACCGGCTGCAGCCCGGCGATCGGGTGCGCATCCCGCCGGTACGCACCGCCGAGCGCAAGCCCGCGCCGCCGAGACCGCTCGATCTGCCGGTGGTGTTCGAGGACTCTGCGCTCCTGGTGATCGACAAGCCCTCCGGCTTGGCGGTCCACGGCGGCAGTGGCGTCAGCTTCGGTGTCATCGAATCGATGCGCGCCGCGCGTCCGCAGGCCAGATCTCTCGAGCTAGCGCACCGGCTCGACCGCGACACGTCGGGCCTCCTTATCCTTTGCAAGAAGCGCAGCGCCCTGACGGAGCTTCACCGCGCGCTGCGCGAAGGCGAGGTCCGCAAGGTCTACTTCGCCCTCGTCAAAGGCGAGGTCACAGAGAAGACGCTGGAGCTGCGTGAGTCGCTTCATAAGTACGTGACTGGCTCGGGCGAGCGTCGGGTGAGCGTGCGCGAAGGCGGTCTGGCCGCGCTCACGCGCGCGCGGCGGCTCAAAGCCTCGATGGAGTTCAGCCTGCTGGAAGTCGAACTTCTGACCGGCCGCACGCACCAGATCCGCGTTCACCTGGCACACGCGGGCTACCCGATCGTCGGCGACGACAAGTACGGCGATTTCGCGTTGAATAAGGTTTGGAAACAGCGGCTTCAGCTTCATGCGGGCAAGCTCGGGTTCCGCCATCCGCTGACCGGCGAGCCGGTCAAGCTCGAGTCTCCGTTGCCGGAGGACATGAAGCGCTTCATGTCCGAGGTGCTGCGGTGAGCTACCGGCTGATCGTCTTCGACTGGGACGGCACGATCATCGATTCGGCGGCGACGATCGCTGAATGCATCCGCGACGCGGCGCGCGAGCTCGAGCTCGAAGTTCCGGACTTGGAGCGCGCCCGGCATGTCATTGGCCTGGGCCTTCATGACGCCCTGCGGCTCGCCGTTCCCCACCTGCCGGCGCAGCGTTATCCGGCCTTCGTCGAGAGTTACCGGCGCCATTTCCTCGCGCGCAAGGACGCGATGCTGCTCTTTGACGGGATGCGAGGGCTGCTCGCCGAGCTTTCTGGCAAGCATCTTCTGGCCATCGCCACCGGCAAGAGCCGGCGCGGCCTCGATCATGACTTGGACTTCCATCGCTTGAAGCCGCTTTTTGCAGCCTCGCGCTGCGCCGACGAGACCAAGCCCAAGCCGCACCCCGCGATGCTCCAGGAGCTCATGGCGGAACTCGAGGTTCCCAAGCATGAAACCATCATGATCGGCGACACTTCGCACGACCTCGAAATGGCGCGCGCGGCGGGCGTCGAAGCGCTCGCCGTCACCTACGGCGCCCATCCGGCAGCCGGCTTGCGCGCGTGCGACCCGCTCCGGTGCATCGCCGATGTCGCCTCCTTGCGCACATGGTTGAACGCGAACGCGTGATCTGCGAAGGCGTCGCGCTTGCCGAGGCCGGCGCCGGCGTGCGC
>Ga0209481_10000353_pt1 | contig 18757 bp, 17 predicted proteins | sample SoiMetdeltSBSDD3_FD_187598 | JGI IMG/M metagenome (GOLD analysis project Ga0209481, IMG submission 187598) | Bulk soil microbial communities from a Populus tree surrounding site in Tennessee, USA - Soil MetaG P. deltoides SBSDD3 (SPAdes) (version 2) | ecosystem: Environmental > Terrestrial >...
GCACGAGCCGAAGGTCAGCACCGCCGTCTCGCCTTCGCCCTCGACGCTCGCCCAGGCATCGCCCGGGTCGAGCTGCGCGACCTTGCGCGCGCGCTTCTCCATCTGCGCGAGGTGATCGCCCGCCTGGGAGGAAGGCAGGCCGCGCTCGTTGTGCTCGAGGCCGTCGGCGGTGTACTCGGTTCCCGCCGTTCCCGGAATCGCCATCGGCGAGACTCCCGACGGGGTGATCGCGTACCGCCGGTACGCTTTACCGTCCGGGCCCGCGATCTGGCGCGATTTTTTGCTTTGGTTCATTGGGGGAACGTCGACGACCGCGCGAGCCTGGCCGAAGTACTGGTCCGAGAGGACGATCGCCGGAACCTGCAGCGACTCGGCGAGGCCGACGGCCCATTCGGTCGCGGCGACGCAGTCGGCGATCGAGTTCGGCGCGACCACGATGTGGGGCGCGTCGCCGTGCAGCCCGTGCAGCGCGATGTCGAGGTCGGCCTGCTCGCTCTTCGTGGCGATGCCGGTCGACGGCCCGGTGCGCATGACGTCCACCACCACGAGCGGCACCTCCGCCGCCACGCCGAGCCCGAGGGCTTCGATCATCAGCGATAGCCCCGGCCCCGAAGTCGCCGTGAGCGCAGGGACGCCGCCGAAGGAGGCGCCGAGCGCCATGTTGATCGAGGCGAGCTCGTCTTCGGCCTGCACCAGCGTGCCGCCGACCTTGGCGAGCGCAGGCGAGAGCCATTCGAGCAGCTCGGTTGCGGGGGTGATCGGGTAGGCCGCGACGAAGCGCACCCCGCCGCGCAGCGCGCCGTAGCCGGCGGCTTCGTTTCCGGTGATGAGCCAGCGCTTCTCGCCTGTTGCGGGGCCCTGCAGCCGAAATCCCGTGTCCGGTTGAATTTGAGACCGGCCCAGGCGTGCCGCGGCTATCGCGCCGTCGAGGCCCTTCTTCATCCACTTGCGCAGCGCCGCCTCGACCGCCTCGTGCGGCAGGCCGACGAGGCCCGCGAGCGCACCGAGCGCGACCATGTTCGGCCAGCCGCCCGGCACCTGCGCGGCGAGCGCCTTGAGCGCAAGCGGCAGGTAGCGCGCGCCGCTCTTCGTGAACACTTCGGGCGGCTCGCCCTGCGCGGGATCGCCGACGATCAGGCTTTCCGCACCGAGCGGCAGCTCGGAGGCGAAGCGTTGCACGTTCTGCCAGTCGATCGCGGCGAGGACCTGGAAGCGGTCGTCCTGCCCGTCGGTGGCGTAGGTGGAGATGCGCAGCATCGCCGCGGCCTCGCCGCCGCGGATCTGCGGCCCGCTGGTGCGCGTCATGAGCGCGTAGTAGCCCGCCGCCGCGGCGGCCTCAAGCAATATATTTCCTGCGGTCATGACGCCGGCGCCGCCGCTGCCGGCGAGCGCGAGCGATACGGATGAATGACGAGCGTCCAGGATCCGCCTCCTCTCGATTCGAGTGTCCGCTGGAATTTCGCCGAACGGCGTAAGCAAACTTTGAACTAGATCAAATTGCGCTTCGATCAGGCCCGGTATCTATGCAGAACCGATACCAGAGGAGGAGCGAGCAGCATGACCGCGCCCGAGACCCGTTTCCTGAGAAGCCACGACCTCGCCGATGTTGCGGCGCAGTCCGGCGTGCGCTTCGAGCGCCGGCCGGCGCGCAAGCCCGACGGCACTATAGTGCAGGGCCTGTCCAACGCCTGGATCTGGCTGGACAACCCCTCGCAGTACAACTCGTACACCACCGAGATGGTGAAGGCGGTGATCCTCGCCTTCCGCCAGGCGTCCAACGCGCGCGACGTGAGCTGCGTGGTCTTCACCGGCAGCGGCGACAAGGCGTTCTGCACCGGCGGCAACACCAAGGAGTACGCCGAGTACTACGCCGGCAGGCCGCAGGAGTACCGCCAGTACATGCGGCTGTTCAACGACATGGTCTCGGCGATCCTCGCCTGCGACAAGCCGGTGATCTGCCGCGTCAACGGCATGCGCATCGGCGGCGGCCAGGAGCTGGGCCTTGCCTGCGACTTCTCCGTGGCGCAAGACCTGGCGCGCTTCGGGCAGGCCGGCCCCAAGCACGGCTCGGCGCCGATCGGCGGCGCGACCGACTTCCTGCCCGTGGTGATCGGCGCCGAGCGCGCCATGGCGGCGTGCGTGCTGTGCGAGCCGTTCTCGGCGCACGAGGCCTACCACGTCGGCATGCTCACCGACATCGTGCCGGCGCTCAAGGTGGACGGGCGGTTCGTGCCCAATCCGCTGGTCGAGACGCAGAAGGTCTACGACGACTTCGGCCGCCTTGCTTTCGGCCGCCCCAAGACTGGCGATGCCCTCAAGGAAGGAAAGGATCTTCTGAAGAGAGGCGTTGTTGATCTGTCGCTGCTCGATGCGAAGGTCGAGGAACTCTGCGCAAAGATGCTGCTCACGTTCCCCGACTGCACGACCAAGACGGTCGAGGAGCTGAGGAAGCCGAAGCTCGAGGCCTGGAACCGGAACAAGGAGAACCATCGCGCCTGGCTCGCGCTCAACATGGTGACCGAGGCGCGCGCGGGCTTTACCGCGTTCAACCAGGGAACGAAGGACGACCGCGAGGTCGACTTCATCCTGCTGCGGCAGAAGATCGCTTCGGGCGAGCCGTGGGTCGGCGGGCTGCACGACGCCATCCAGCCGCGCGGCAATCGATGAGCGCCGACCCCGTAAAGGTCTGGCTGGAACGCGACGGAGCGCTCCTTCGCCTACGCCTGGCGCGCCCGAAGGCCAACGTGCTCGACGCGGCAATGATCCACAGCCTTGCCGCGGCGCTCGACGCCCACCGCGGCAACCACGGCCTGCTTGCCGCGCTCGTCGATCACGAGGGACCGCACTTCTCTTTCGGCGCAAGCGTCGAGGAGCACCTTCCCGAGCGCTGCGCCGAGATGCTTGCCGGGTTTCACGGCCTGCTTTGCCGGATGCTGGAGTGGCCAAAACCCATCCTCGTCTGCGCAAAGGGCCAGTGCCTGGGCGGCGGGCTCGAGCTTGCCGCCGCCGGCAGCCTCCTCTTCGTCGCTCCGGACACGCGCCTCGGCCAGCCGGAGATCCGGCTCGGCGTGATCGCGCCGGCGGCGTCGGTGCTCCTGCCGATGCGCATCGGCCAGGGGCGCGCCGAGGATCTCCTCTACTCGGGCCGCTCCATCGACGGCGCGACCGCCCTGTCATGGGGCCTCGCGGCCGGGATCGCCGACGACCCCTCGGCCGCGGCGGTGTCGTATTTCGAAGAGCATCTCACGGCGAAGAGCGCGGCATCGCTCGCCTGCGCGGTGCACGCGGCACGCCAGCCGATCGCCGACCTGGTGCGCGCGCGGCTCGAGGACGTGGAATCGCTGTATCTCGAGACCGTGATGGCGACGCGCGACGCCAATGAAGGATTGCAGGCGTTCATCGAGAAACGCCAGCCCAGATGGGAACACCGATGAGCGTTCAAGACGTGGTGAAGCGCTGCGAGGCGCTGTTCGAGGATCTGGAGTTCAACGCGGTCAAGCAGTGGAAGGCCGCGGCGCCGGGCCGCAAGGCGATCGGCTACATGCCGATCTACGTGCCGCGCGAGATCGTTCACGCGGCGGGCATGCTCCCGGTCGGCATCTTCGGCGGCGGCGACCAGATGGAGGTGATCCAGGGCGACGCCTACTATCAGAGCTACATCTGCCGCATCCCGCGCTCGACCGTCGAGCTCGGGCTCACCGGCAAGCTCGACTGCCTCGACGGGATGCTGTTCCCGTCGATCTGCGACGTGATCCGCAACCTTTCGGGCATGTGGCAGATCATGTTCAAGGACAAGTACGTCAAGTACTTCGACCTGCCGCAGAACTACGACGACGCGACCGGCGGCAGCTTCTACATCCACGAGATGCGCACCCTGCGCGACGACCTCGCAACCCTGGGCGGCACGGCCATCACGGATGAAAAGCTCAAAGCCTCGATCGCCGTCTACAACGAAAACCGCAAGGCGGTGCGCGAGCTGTACGCCTACCGCGCGCAGAAGCCGTGGCAGGCGCCGACCTCCGAGGTGTACCTGGTGCTGCGCGCAGGCTGCGTCCTGCCTCCGCAGGACCACACCAAGTTGATCCGCGAGTACCTCGTCGAAGCCGACCGGGAAAAGCGGCCCCAGCGCGACAACGCCCGCGTGGTGCTGACCGGATCGTTCTGCGAGCAGCCGCCGCTCGGCCTCATCAAATCGATCGAGATGGCGGGCTGCTACGTGGTCGACGACGACTTCCAGCTCATCCAGAGCTGGCTCCTGGACGATGTTCCCCTCGAGGGGGATCCGCTCGAAGAGCTGTCGAAGGCGTTCCTGCACCGCTCGGCGGCCACCTCCTCGAAGTACGACGAGAAGAAGGAGGACAAGGGCAAGTTCCTGCTGCACCAGGTCAAGGTGCGCGGCGCCGAGGGCGTGATCTTCGCCGCGCCGTCGTTCTGCGACCCGGCGCTGCTCGAGCGGCCGATGCTGCAGGAGATCCTCGCCCGGCACAAGATTCCCTACACCGCCTTCAAGTACGCGGAAAACACCGGCCAGATGGCGCCGATCCGCGAGCAGGCGGGCACCTTCGCCGATTCGATCAAGCTCTGGAGCGCCGCATGAACGTCAAGCCGGTTCAGAAAGTGGTTCAGAAGGAAGACGCGATGTGGCTGCAGAAGGAGATGATCAACCAGAACTACCACGAGGTGGCGAGCGCGCACGCGGCCGGCAGGAAGGTTTCGGCCACCTTCGTTCCGGGCAACCTGAACGAGCTGCTGATGTGCTTCGACTTCGCGCGCCGCCTGCCCGAGACCGACGCGCTGCAGAACGGTATGCGCAAGAAGTCGGGCAAGATGATCATGGACGCCGAGCGCGACGGCCACTCGGAGGACGTCTGCACCTACGTCAAGGCCGACCTCGGCATGATGCTGCAGGGCGACCTCGGCCCGACCGGCGAGCCGATGCCCAAGCCCGACGTGCTGCTGCTTTCCTACACCGGCTGCTTCACCTTCATGAAGTGGTTCGAGCTGGTGCGGCAGAAGTACGACTGCGAGACGGTGATGCTGCACGTGCCCTATCAGGGCGACGGCAAGATCAACCCGGCCATGCGCCGCTACGTGGTGAATCAGCTCAAGGAAAAGGTGATCCCGACGCTCGAGCGCGTCTCGGGCGTCAAGTTCGACATCGACCGCCTGCGCGAGTACATGAAGGAGTCGGTCAAGGCCGAAGAGGACCTGGTGCGCGTGCTGCAGACCGCGAAGCGCCGGCCGAGCCCGATCGACGGCTACTTCGGCGCCGTGTACTACATCGGGCCGATGTTCACCGCATTCCGCGGCACTCCCGAGGCGACGCGCTATTACTCGGTCCTCAGAAATGAAGTGGAAGAAAGGATGCACGCGGGCAAGGGTCCCGTGACGCCCGACGGCGACCATCCCGGGGAGAAGTACCGCCTGGTGGTGGAAGGGCCGCCCAACTGGACCAGCTTCCGCGAGTTCTGGAAGATGTTCTACGACGAGGGTGCGGTGGTGGTCGCGTCGACCTACTCCAAGGTGGGCGGCGTGTACGACTTCGGCTTCCGCCACGACCCGGACCACCCGCTCGAATCGCTCGCCGAGTACTGCCTGGGCTGCTACACCAACCTCAACTTCCCGCAGCGGATCGACATGATCTGCCGCTACATGGACGAGTACCAGGCCGACGGCCTGCTGATCAACTCGATCAAGAGCTGCAACAGCTTTTCGGCCGGCCAGCTCCTCATCCTGCGCGAGGTCGAGAAGCGCACCGGCAAGCCGGCGGCGTTCATCGAGTCGGATCTCGTCGACCCGCGCTACTTCTCGGCGGCCAACATCAAGAACCGGCTCGAGAGCTACTTCCAGATGATCAAGCAGAAGCGCGGTGTGAAAAATGAGGCGGTGGCGGCATGAAGACCTTCATCGGCATCGACCTGGGGTCGACCACCACCAAGGCAGTGGTCATCGACGAGGCGCGCAACGTGCTCGGCCGCGGCATCACCAACTCGCGCTCCAACTACGACACCGCCGCGGCGGTGGCGAAGCAGGAGGCGCTGGTCGCCGCGCGATTTTTTCTGTTCCGCAAGGAGCTCTCCCAGCGAGGCGTGCTCGGCCAGAACCTCGAGGCCTTCCTCACTCAGCTCGAGCGCGATTTCCGCCTGGAGCAATACCTCGAGCAGCTCGCCGACCTGGAGGGGGTGTGCCGCAGGAACGTCGAGACCGCCAAGTTCGGCGATGCGGCCAAGGGCGTTGCCTCGGCTCTCGAAACGTTGTTCAAATTGCTGAAAGACGAGGCGCCGGAGCTCTTCGCGCCGGGCGCCAGGAGAAAGAGCGACTTCTTCCGCGACATCGCCGGCGCCCAGTACCTCGCGCAGGGCGAGCGCGTGGCTAAGGACGCCGGCGTGCGCTACGACCAGCTCCTCAACGTCTTCGACCGCTCGATCATCGAAGTCGAGAACCGCGTGTACGGCGCGTCCATCAAGCCGCACCTGCTCGCCGCTCTCGAGCGTACCTACCGGACCCTGCCGCAGACCGGTGGGCAGAAGGAAAGGATCAGCGCGCCGATCCAGGCGATCCTGGACACCGGGCTCGAGGAAACCTACGTCGTGGGCACCGGCTACGGCCGCGCCCGCCTGCCGTTCTCGAAGGAGCACATCCGCTCGGAGATCCTGTGTCACGGGCTGGGCGCGCACGTCATGTATCCGAACACCGCGACCGTGCTCGACATCGGCGGCCAGGACACCAAGGCGATCCAGGTCGACCCCAAGGGCATCGTCGAGTCGTTCCAGATGAACGACCGCTGCGCCGCGGGCTGCGGGCGCTACCTCGGCTACATCGCCGACGAGATGAACATGGGCCTGCACGAGCTCGGGCCGCTCGCGATGAAGGCGACCAAGACGGTGCGCATCAACTCGACCTGCACCGTGTTCGCGGGCGCGGAGCTGCGCGACCGGCTCGCGCTCGGCGAGAAGCGCGAGGACATCATGGCCGGGCTGCACCGCGCCATCATCCTGCGCGCGATGTCGATCCTCGCCCGCTCGGGCGGCATCCGCAACGAGTTCACCTTCACCGGCGGCGTCGCGAAGAACGAGGCGGCGGTGAAGTCGCTCACCCAGCTGGTGCGCGAGAACTACGGCGAGATGACCCTCAACATCAACCCTGACTCGATCTACACCGGCGCGCTTGGCGGCGCGACCTTCGCCTGGAGAGCGGTGATGGAGGAAGGAAAAATGATCGAGCACCGGGAGGCCGCATGACCTACACCGCAGGCATCGACATCGGCTCGGGCGCGGTCAAGACCGTGCTCTTCAGGGACAACGAGTGGATCGCCAAGCGCGTCGAGCGCATCCGCCGCCGCGATCCGATGGAACTGGCGAAGCTCGGTTTTGATGAAGTGCTGCAGGAGGCCAATCTAAAACCCGAGAACGTGGCCTACATCGCCACCACCGGCGAAGGCGAGAACGTCAAGTTCGCCACCGGCCACTTCTATTCCATGACCACCCATGCGCGCGGCGGCGTGTTCCTGTGCCCCGCCGCCCGGGCCGTGGTCGACATCGGCGCGCTGAACGGCCGGGCGATCTACATCGACGAGCGCGGCAAGGTGCTCGCCTACAAGATGACCAGCCAGTGCGCATCCGGCTCCGGCCAGTTCCTCGAGAACATCGCGCGCTACCTCGGCGTGGCGGTCGAGGAGATCGGGCCGCTTTCCAGGACCTCCAAGAACCCCGAGAAGGTGAGCTCGATCTGCGCGGTGCTCGCCGAGACCGACGTCATCAACATGGTGTCGCGCGGCATCGCCACGCCCGACATCCTGAAGGGCATCCACATCTCGATGGCCTCGCGCCTGGTCAAGCTCCTGAAAGTCACCGGCATCACGAAAGGAACGGTGCTCCTCACCGGCGGGCTCGCGCTCGACGAGGGGCTGCTCGCCGCCCTGCAGGAGGAGCTGGTGAACGAGAAGATCGCCGGCCTCACGGCAATGAGCCATCCCGACTCGATCTATGCGGGGGCGATCGGCGCCGCGCTGTGGGGTGCTTTCCGTCACAGGAAGCTGCAGGAGCTCCAGGAAAGGATCGCCGCATGAAAGAACACCGCCCATGGCCCTGCTGATCAACGAAGCCTGCACGCTGTGCGACGCCTGCGTGCCGGTGTGCCCGAACGAAGCCATCAAGGCCGGCGACCCGGTCTACGTGATCGACGCGCTGCGCTGCACCGAATGCGTCGGCGCGAAGGACGAGCCGCAGTGCAAGCTCGTGTGCCCGTCCGACTGCATCGTGCAGCACCCGGACTTCGTCGAGACGCCCGAGCAGCTCGCCGAGAAGTACGCCGCGCTGCACGGCTGAACGTCGGCACCCTCTAGGGTGCGCTCAGGCGGGCTCCGGGACGGAGGGCAGGCCCGCGAGCGCCATGGCGAGCTCCTGTTCTTCGTACTGCTGGTCGACGAGCTTGCCCGCGAAATAATCCGTGTAGGCCTGCATGTCGAAGTGGCCGTGGCCGCAGAGATTGAACAGGATCGTCCTGGGCGTGCCCTCGTCCCTGCAGCGCAGCGCCTCGTCGATCGCGCCTTTCACCGCGTGGTTCGCCTCGGGCGCGGGGATGATGCCCTCGGCGCGCGCGAACTGCACACCGGCGGAGAACACCTCCGTCTGCCGGTACGCCTTCGCTTCGATCAGGCCGAGGTGCAGGCAATGCGATACGAGCGGCGCCATGCCGTGATAGCGCAGTCCCCCGGCGTGAAACGGCGGCGGGGTGAAGGTCGAGCCCAGGGTGTGCATCTTCACGAGCGGCGTCAGGTGCCCGGTATCGCCGAAATCGTAGGCGTAGCGCCCGCGCGTGAGCGACGGGCACGCCGCAGGCTCGACCGCGACCACGCGGAGCTTCTTGCCGCCGCGTAGCTGCGCCCCGATGAACGGGAAGGCGATGCCGGCGAAGTTCGAGCCGCCGCCCGTGCAGCCGACGACGATGTCCGGGTAGTCGCCGGCCATCTCGAGCTGGGCCATCGCTTCCTGACCGACCACCGTCTGGTGCAGCAGCACGTGGTTGAGCACCGAGCCGAGCGCGTATTTGGTGTCTTCGCTTGCCGCCGCCACCTCGACCGCCTCTGAGATCGCGATGCCGAGGCTTCCCGGGTGCTCGGGATTCTTCTCCAGCACCGCCCGGCCGGAGCGCGTCTCGGGCGAGGGCGAGGGCACGCAGCGCGCGCCGTAAGCCTCCATCATGGCGCGGCGGTAGGGCTTCTGGTTGTAGGAGACGCGCACCATGAAGACCTTGACGTCGATGCCGAAGACCGCGCCGGCAAAGGCGAGCGACGAGCCCCACTGCCCGGCGCCGGTCTCGGTGACGATCTTCTTGACGCCGGCCTCCCTGTTGTAGAAGGCCTGAGCGACTGCGGTATTGGGTTTATGGCTGCCCGCGGGCGAGACGCCCTCGTACTTGTAGTAGATCCTGGCTGGCGTCCGCAGCGCCTGCTCGAGGCGCCGCGCCCGGTACAGCGGTGAGGGGCGCCACTGGCGGTAGATCTCGCGCACTGGCTCGGGGATCTCGATCTCGCGTTCGGTCGCAACCTCCTGCGCGATCAGCGCCATGGGGAAGAGCGGCGCCAGGTCCCCCGGTCCGACGGGCTGCTTCGTGCCCGGATGCAGCACCGGCGGCGGCGGCGTCGGCAGATCCGCCACGAGGTTGTACCACCGTGTGGGCAGCCTCGATTCATCGAGCACGTACTTCACCGTTTCGGCCATGGCAGCGTCCTCCTAGAGTGGCCTGATCTGCACCTTGCGGAAGCGGATGGCGCCGCCCGGCTCCCCCTTGGGCGGCAGCGTGCCGTACTGCAGCGCGAACGGCCCGCTCGGGAACTCGACGTTGTCGATCTCGGCGGTCTTGGTGCCGTTCAGCACGACCGTCATCTTCGAGCCCCGCGCGGTGAGCTCGTAGACGTTCCACTGGCCGCCGGCCTTGACGGGCTGCAGCACCTTGCCCCGGTGGACGATGCCGCCGGTGGCGTAGGTCTGGTCCGGCCGCTGGTCGAAGATGTTCGCCTCGTAGCAGGTCTTGTCGGTGAGGTTCTTCGGCTCCGAGCACCGCATGTAGATGCCGCTGTTCGCGTTGTGCGCGGCCCAGAACTCGATGCGTAACTGAAAGTCCCTGTACGAGTCCTTGGACAGCAGGAAGCCGCCCTTGCCCTTGTCGGCGACGATCGCGCCGTCCTCCGCCCGCCAGTTCGCGTCGCCTACCGGGCTGAAGTTGTCCATTCCCTTCTCGCCGTCGATCAGCGTAGTCCAGCCGCTGCCTGGCATCCACGCGGGCATTGACGAGCAAGCAGCGAGCAACAGTCCGGCCGCGATCCCCAACGAACGTTTCATGGCCTCCTCCTCTTTGGTACGGCAAGTGTATTTCAAAACGGCGCTCTACCACGCCGGAGCTTGCTCTGGATCAATCCGCGTGAGTGCCGAACGGCTAACGTGGCCGCTGGAGGAAGGCCAATGGATGAGATTCCGATCGTGCTTGCCGATGGGGGCGATCCGCTGCTCTGGATCGGCCTCGCCTGGCTCGCCATCCTGTTGATGCTCGCCTGGGGCCTGGTCGCCGAAGTCTGGCAGCTGCTGCGCGGCAGGCAGAGGGTGCTGTTCGTGCACATGCTCGAGCGCCATCGCCTCACGCTCGGAGAGGCCGTGCAGACGGAAGGCTACGCCGGCCTGGTGCGTGCGCTCGATCGCTGCTTCAACTGCAGCGAGCAGCGCGTCTGCCGCCATTCGCTGCGCTGGGGCTGGCTCGGCGCCCGCGATCCGCGGTGTCCGAACGCCGAGCTCTTTGCGCACGCCCTTGAGGCGCGCAAGAATCGCAAGCCGGAAGCCGCGACGTGACGCTTCGCGTCGCGCTCACGGTCAACGGCCGGCCCCGGGAAGAGGCGCTCGAGGACGAGCTGCTCCTGATCGACTACCTGCGCGGGCGGCGCGGGCTCACCGGCACCAAGCGCGGCTGCGACGGCGGCGAATGCGGCGCCTGCACCGTGCTGGTGGACGGCGCGCCGCGGCTCGCCTGCCTCACGCTCGCCGCGAGCTGCGAAGGCCGCGCGATCGAGACCATCGAGGCCCAGGGGGCCGATGGCCGGCTGGGCGCGCTCCAGCGCGCGTTCCACGAGAAGCTCGGCGCGCAGTGCGGCTTCTGCACGCCCGGGATGATCATGGCGGCCGAGGCGCTGCTGCGCCGCCGCCCGCAGCCGAGCGAGGACCAGATCCGCGAGGCGCTCGGCGGCAACCTGTGCCGCTGCACCGGATACGCGAAGATCGTCGAGGCGGTCAGGGCGGCGGCGACATGACCGGCCGCGTCGTCGGACGTCCGACGCCGCTTGCCGACGGCGTCGAGAAAGTCACCGGGCGCGCGCGCTTCACCGCCGACCTCGGGTCGGCCTGGCTGTCGGGGGAGATCCTGCGCAGCCCTCACGCCCACGCCGAGATCGTTCGCATCGACACGAGCCGCGCCCGGGCCCTGCCCGGGGTGCGCGCCGTCCTGACGGGCGCCGATTGCAGCGTTCCCTACGGCATCCTGCCGATCGCGCACAACGAATATCCACTGGCGCGCGAACGCGTTCGCTACTGGGGCGAGCCGGTCGCCGCCGTGGCGGCGGAGGACGAAAGCACCGCGCGCGCCGCGCTCGAGCTGATCGAGGTCGAGTACCGCCCGCTCCCGGCGTACTTCAGCACGAAGGAGGCGCTCGCGCCGGGCGCCGCGCACCTCCATGCCGGCAAGGCCGGAAACATCGAGCGCGAAGTCGATCACACGTTCGGCGACGTGCAGGGCGGTTTCGCGGCCGCGGATCTCGTGCGCGAAGCACGCTTTCACTACGCCGAGGTCACGCATGCGCAGCTCGAGCCGGACGCGGCGCTGGTCGAGTACGACGCCGAGCGCGACCGGCTGACCATCCAGTCGGTGAGCCAGGTGCCTTACTACGTGCACCTTACGCTGGCCGAATGCCTCGGGATGAGCCCCTCGCAGATCCGCGTCATCAAGCCCTTCGTCGGCGGCGGCTTCGGCCATCGCACCGAGTGCCTCAATTTCGAGATCATCGCCGCCCTCCTGGCGCGTGCCGCCAGGGGAACGGTCCGGATCGAGCTGTCGCGCGAGCAGACCTTCGTCATGCACCACGGCCGGCCGGAAAGCGACATCAGGCTGAAGATCGGCCTGAGGAGGAGCGGCGAGATCACCGCGGTGGACGCCGAGTGCATCCAGCGCGGCGGCGCCTATGCCGGCTATGGAGTCGTCACCATCCTTTACGCCGGGGCGCTGCTGCACGCGCTCTACCGGCTGCCTGCGGCGAAGTATCGCGGGCTGCGGGTCTACAGCAACACCCCGCCGTGCGGCCCGATGCGCGGCCATGGCTCGGTCAAGATGCGCCACGCGTTCGAATCGCTGCTCGACGCGATGGCCGCGGAGCTCGGCCTCGACCCGTTCGCGGTCAGGCGCGCCAACCTCATCGCGCCGCCCTACCGCACCGCCAACGACCTGCAGGTGAACTCCTGCGGCCTGGGCGAATGCCTCGACCGCGTCGAGGCGGCGTCGCAGTGGAAGGCGCGCAAGGGGCGCCTGCCGCGCGGGCGAGGGCTCGGCATGGCGTGCTCGCACTACGTCTCGGGCGCGGCGAAGCCGGTGCACTGGACCGGCGAGCCGCACGCCACCGTCAACCTGCGACTCGACTTCGACGGCTCGGTGACGCTGCTCACCGGCGCGGCCGACATCGGCCAGGGCTCCTCGACCCTCCTCGCCATGGTCGCGGCCGAGGTGCTCGGCATCGGCCTCGAGCGCATCCGCGTCGTCGCCGCCGACAGCGCGCTCACGCCCAAGGACAACGGCTCCTATTCGTCCCGGGTTTCATTCATGGCCGGCAACGCCGCACTGGCCGCGGCGAAGGAATTGAAAAGAATTTTGGATTCCACCGGAGCGGAGAAGCCTTTCGAGGATCAGGTCCGGGCTGCGCTTGCTCTGAACGGCCCGATCACGACACGGGGCACCTACACCGTCGCGCCCGAGCTCCAGGGCGGCAAGTTCCGCGGCGCTGCCGTCGGCCCGAGCCCCGCCTTCTCCTACGCGGCGCAGGTGGTCGAAGTCGCGGTGGACGAAGAGACCGGCGAAGTGAAGGTGGAGAAAGTCTGGGTGGCGCAGGATTGCGGCTTCGCGATCAATCCGCTCGCGGTCGAAGGCCAGATCCAGGGCGCGGTCTGGATGGGCATGGGGCAGGCGATGGGCGAGGCGACGCGCTACGACGCGCCGCACGGCCTGCCGATGGCCGCGAACTTCATCGACTACCGCTTCCCGACCATCGCCGATTCGCCGCCGATCGAGGTCCAGATCGTGGAGGCGCGCGATCCCAACGGCCCCTTCGGTGCCAAGGAGGCGAGCGAAGGCGCGCTCGCCGGTTTCCTCGCCGCGTACACCAACGCGCTCGCAGACGCGGTCGGCGTGCGGCCGGGCGAGCTGCCGCTCACGCAGGATCGACTGTTCGAGCTGCTGCGCGAGCGCCGCCGCAGCGAGAAGCTCAAGTCCGCCGCATGATCGCGCTGCCGCAGTTCACGCTGCTTCGTCCCACCTCTCTCGCCGAGGCGGCGCGGCTCGGCGCCGAGCCGCACGCGCGCCTCATCGCCGGCGGCACCGGCCTGATCCCGAATCTGCGCCTCGGCCTCGGCGCGCCGCGCACGCTGGTGTCGCTCGAGGCGCTGGAAGAGCTGCGCCGCATCGAGATCTCGGAACGCGGCTCCCGGATCGGCGCCGCGGTTTCTCTCCAGGCTCTCTCTGACAATAAGAGGTTGCCGGCCGCGCTGAGGGAGGCAGCGCGGTCGGTAGCCGCACCTGCGCACCGCTCGGCGGCGACGCTCGGCGGGAATCTCTGCCTCGATACGCGCTGCGTCTATTACAACCAAAGCGAACAATGGCGCCGCGCCAACGGGTATTGCCTCAAATTCGGCGGCGACACCTGCCATGTGGCGCCCCAGGGGAAGAAGTGCCGCGCCGCCTATAGCGGCGACGTGGCGCCGGCCTTGCTGGTTTTGGATGCAAACATCGAAGTCGCCGGCGCGTTGCGGCCATTGCAAAGGCTCTACCAGGACGACGGGGCAAAGCACCTGGCGTTGCAGCCGGGCGAGATCGTCGCTGCGGTCCATCTGCCGCCGACGAGGGGCCGCTCGGGCTACGCCAAGCTCCGCTCGCGCGGCGCGATCGATTTTCCGCTCGCCGGCGTGGCCATGATGATTTCCTTGAACAACAACATCATCCGCGAGTTGCGCGTGGCCCTCACCGGCACCAACTCGCGGCCGGTGCTGATCGAAGGCACCGAAACGCTTGTCGGAAGCGAGGCGGGGGAAGCAGCCGGGACAGCGCTCGCCAAGCTGGTGCAGAAGCAGGCCGGGCCCATGCGGACCACGCTGACCGCGGCCGACTACCGCCGCCAGGGCGCGATGGTGCTCGCGCGGCGCCTGCTCGCACGGCTGACTCAGAAAGAGACGCAGGGAGGAATTCCATGAGACTGGATGGCAAGATCGCCGTCGTCACCGGTGGCGCTTCCGGAATCGGCCGCGCTACCGCCGAGACCTTCGCACTGGCCGGAGCGCGTGTCGCGCTCGGCGATATCAACGAGGAGGGCGGGGACGCCGTCGCGGGCTCGATCTGCGTCCGCGGCGGCGTCGCCGAATACATCCGGCTCGACGTCACCGACCCGGCTTCGGTCGACGCGTTCCGCAAGGAGGCGCTCGAAAAGTTCGGCCGCGTCGACATCGTCGCCAACGTCGCCGGCTGGGGCCGGACCGAGCCCTTCGTGCAGAACACGCCGGAGTTCTGGAAGAAGCTGATCGACCTCAATCTCGTCGGCACGATCCTGGTGACGCGCGCGTTCCTCGACCCGATGATCGAGCGCCGCTCGGGCAAGATCGTGTGCGTGGCGAGCGACGCCGGCCGCGTCGGCAGCCTCGGCGAGACGGTCTACTCGGGCGCCAAGGGCGGCGTCATCGCCTTCTGCAAGGGCCTCGCGCGCGAGATGGCGCGCTCCAACATCACGGTCAACTGCGTCTGCCCGGGGCCGACCGACACGCCGCTCATGGCGGCGGTGCCGGACAAGATCAAGGACGCCTTCAGCCGCGCGACGCCGATGCATCGCCTCGCGCAACCCTCGGAAATCGCCGACGCGATCCTGTTCTTCGCGAGCGGCCATTCGGACTTCGTCACCGGCCAGGTGCTCTCCGTAAGCGGCGGCCTGACCATGGCGGGATAGGAGCTCATGTACACCCTCAAGGCGGCAGACTGGCAGCCGAAGCACTTCAAGTGGCAGGTGGCGAACCGTGTGGCGACGGTGACGCTGAACCGTCCCGAGCGCAAGAACCCTCTCACCTTCGAAAGCTACGCCGAGCTTCGCGACACGTTCCAGCGGCTGCACCATGCCGAGGATGTGCGCGCAGTGGTGCTCACGGGGTCGGGCGGCAACTTCTGCTCGGGCGGCGACGTGCACGAGATCATCGGTCCGCTGGTCAGGATGGAGATGCCCGGGCTCATGGCCTTCACGCGCATGACCGGCGCCCTGGTGCGCGAGATGCGGAGCTGCCCCCAGCCCATCATCGCCGCGATCGACGGCGTCTGCGCCGGCGCCGGGGCGATCCTTTCCATGGCGAGCGACCTGCGCTACGCCACGCCCGAGGCGAAGACCGCGTTCCTCTTCGTGCGCGTCGGCCTGGCCGGCTGCGACATGGGGGCCTGCGCCATCCTGCCGCGCATCATCGGCCAGGGCAGGGCCTCCGAGCTCCTCTATACCGGCCGCTCGATGAGCGCCGAGGAAGGGCTCGCCTGGGGGTATTTCAACCAAGTCCTCCCTTCAGAAAAAGTTCTGGCCCACGCGCAGGAAATGGCCCAGACGCTGGCCGACGGCCCGGCGTTCGCCCACGCGATGACCAAGAAATGCCTGCACCAGGAGTGGAACCTTTCGATCGAGCAGGCCATCGAGACCGAGGCTGAAGCGCAGGCGATCTGCATGCAAACCCAAGACTTCGCGCGCGCCTACGAGGCGTTCGTGGCGAAGCAGAAGCCCCGCTTCCAGGGCGACTAGGGGAGGGGCGACGGACGCGTCCTTCCTCGGCTGGCCGTTCTTCGAGGAACGGCACCGGCGCCTCGCGCGCGGGCTCGACGCTTTCGAGATCCCGGAGGAAGCGTCCTCCACCGAAGAAGCGTGCCGCGAGCTCGTACGGCGGTTGGGCCAGGCTGGGCTTCTCAGGCACTGCTGCGCCCTGGAAAGCGGCGAGCGGCTCGACGTCAGGAGCCTGGCGCTCTCGCGCGACCTGCTCGCGCGCCGCGAGCCGTTGGCGGATTTCGCTTTCGCCATGCAGGGATTGGGCACCGGACCGATCTCGCTGTATGGAAGCGAAGAACAACGCCGCCGATACCTGCCGCCGGTCATTCAGGGCCAAAGGATCGCAGCGTTCGCGCTTTCGGAGCCGCAGGCGGGGAGCGACTTGAAGGCAATCGCCACGCGGGCGCGCCGCGAAGGATCGCAGTGGATCCTGGAGGGCACCAAGACCTGGATTTCGAACGGCGGGATCGCCGATCACTACGTCGTTTTTGCCCGCACCGGGGAAGACCAAGGCGCGCTGGGTGCTTTCATCGTCGAGGCCGGCAATGCCGGTCTGAAGGTGAAGGAGCAGATCAACACGATGGCGCCGCATCCGCTTGCGACCCTCCAGTTCCAGAACTGCAGGGTGAAAGACGAAGCGCTGATCGGGCAGCCCGGCCAGGGACTCAGGATCGCGCTTTCGACGCTCGAGGTCTTTCGCACCACCGTCGGCGCCGCGGCGCTCGGCCTCGCGCGCCGCGCGCTCGACGAGGCGCTCGCGCGCGCCAGGAGCCGCCAGGTGTTCGGAAAGGCGCTCGCGGCGTTCCAGCTCACGCAGGCGCGCCTCGCCGACATGGCTCTTGCCGTGGACGCGGCCGCGTTGCTCGTCTATCGCGCGGCGTGGGCGAAAGACACCGCGAGCGGCCGAGTCACGCGCGAGGCGGCGATGGCCAAGCTCTTCGCCACCGAATCGGCGCAGCAGGTCATCGACGGCGCTCTCCAGCTCTTCGGCGGCACCGGCGTGGTCAGCGGCACGGCGGTGGAGCGGCTCTACCGCGAGATCCGCGCGCTGCGCATCTACGAAGGCACCAGCGAAATCCAGAAGCTCGTGATTGCCGAAAGTCTGCTCAGGGAGGAGAAGGTCGCATGAAGATCGACGCGTTTACGCACATTTTTCCGAAGGCCTACTGGGAGCGCATGCTGCGCGTGCTGCCCGACGGGCGCGACATGCACAAGCGCGTGCGGGCCATCCCGAGCATCGTCGAGCTCGAGGCGCGGTTCCGCATCATGGACCATTTCGGCGACGACTATCGGCAGGTACTCACGCTCGGCTCCCCGCCGATCGAGATCTTTGGTGAAACCAAAGTAACCAGGGAACTGGCCAAGATCGCCAACGACGGCATGGCGGAGCTGGTCGCACGCTACCCGGACCGCTTCGTCGGCTTCGCCGCGTCGCTGCCGATGAACGACATCGACGCGGCTTGCGCGGAGACCGGGCGCGCGATCGACCAGCTCGGCGCGATCGGCGTGCAGGTCTTCACCAACATCAGCGGCCGGCCGCTCTACCGCCCGGACACGCTGCCGCTCTTCGATCTCGTGGCGCGCTACGACCTGCCGATGTGGATGCACCCGGCGCGCGGTGCCGACTTCGCCGACTACGTTGGGGAAGAAAAGAGCCACTACGAGGTCTGGTGGACGCTCGGCTGGCCCTACGAGACCAGCGTGGCGATGGCGCACATGGTGTTCGGCGGCCTGTTCGACCGCCACCCGGACTTCAAGCTCATCACCCACCACATGGGCGGGATGATTCCCTATTTCGAGGGCCGCGTCGGCCCCGGCTGGGACCAGCTCGGCAAGCGCACCTCGGACGAAGACTACGCTCCTCTCCTTGAAAGCATGAAGAGCAAAGGCAAGCGGCCCATCGACTACTTCAAGCTGTTCTACGCCGACACGGCGCTCTTCGGCGCGCACGAGGCGACGAAGTGCGGCCTGCGCTTCTTCGGCGTCGAGCGCACGCTGTTCGCCTCCGACGCGCCGTTCGATCCGGAGGGCGGGCGCGCCTACATCCGGGACACGATCGAGATCATCGAGCGGCTCGAGCTTTCGCCCGCGGAGCGGCGCGCCATCTACGCCGGCAATCTGACCCGGCTGTGCAGGCTGGACCGAAGGGAGCGGACATGGAAGGCCTCGCCCTCGACGCTCGCCGCATAGCCGCGGAGCGCGCCCGCGGCATCTGGCCCGAGCGCGTCGCCACGGACTATCTCGACCGCTGGGTCGAGGAGAAGCCCGACGCGACCGCGATCGTCGGCTGGCGCCTGGAGGAGGAAGCGGCGACCACGCTGACGTGGCGCGGGCTCGCGAGCCGTGTCGCGGGAACCGCCGCCGCGCTCGAAGCCGCCGGCGTGCGCCAGGGCGACGTGGTGTCGTTCCAGCTGCCGAACTGGTGGGAGTTCGTCGCGCTCTACCTCGCGACGGTGCGCCTGGGCGCGGTGGCGAACCCGCTGATGCCGATCTTCCGGCACCGCGAGCTCTCGTTCATGCTGCGGCAGGCCGAAGCGCGCGTGTTTATCGCGCCCGAGCGCTTCCGCGGCTTCGACCACGGCGCGCTCGCCCGGCAGCTTGCGGCCGAGATTCCCGGCATGAAGCTCCTCGGGCTGGGGATCTGCAATCACCCCTTGCAAGGCGAATTCGAAA
>Ga0209481_10000357_pt1 | contig 18672 bp, 24 predicted proteins | sample SoiMetdeltSBSDD3_FD_187598 | JGI IMG/M metagenome (GOLD analysis project Ga0209481, IMG submission 187598) | Bulk soil microbial communities from a Populus tree surrounding site in Tennessee, USA - Soil MetaG P. deltoides SBSDD3 (SPAdes) (version 2) | ecosystem: Environmental > Terrestrial >...
TTACCACCCGTTAAAGTTACCATCTACGTCATTCTTATAAACTCTCATGACACCAAAATTAGTGTTAATAGTTGGATTAGCGACGCCATCCACAGTACCAGTAAGAGTGATATTATTCGCTGCGGCATTTCCTGTTATGTCCTTGAAAACTACTGGCTGATTAGTTTCAACATAGTCAGCTAAATTGAATGCTGTGGCTCCGGCTGACGTATCAACTGAGACAAATTTGACTGCACCTAATCCTGCTACGGCAGCCTGAACCGCAGCTATTATTGCAGCAGTCGAATCAAATTCTTCTTTAACTTTGTTTATAAGACCAGCTATAGTCTGATATAGAGCATTATTATCAGTCTGAGTTTTGCTCTCAGCTAAATACGACGTTAAGCGACCCGCATCGAAACTCATGCCGGGAAATCCACCCAAAGGGGCTTAACGAAAATGGTAATGTCATTAACTCTCATTACTTCATTAATACCAGTAGTCTCTAGTCGTAGTTTACCTGCCTGACCCTGAAAATTAGCTAGTCTAGTTTTAGTGCGGGAATCAGGATATGCCATGCTAATAGGAACCAAGTCCTGAGTTATTACTTCGTCAAATCCTTGCATTTGTGGACGGAGATTACCATTACCCGTCACTCGAACTCGAATCGCGCCGAAATGGAGTATTCCACCATCTCCAGGCATTACAAATCCCTTATGAATGCTGTTTCAACAAACACGTTTGGAATAACAACATCTGCATCACTTGGTATACCCGGAACCCTATCAGAAGTTCTACCAGTTCCCGGTGGAAAATTACCACCTGGAAATGTCGGTTCAGGGAAGAATAATCCTCCACCAAATGATTCATCTAACACCATAACAGTTACGTGTTCACCATTTCCTACAGTGATATTGCTTACATCATTATTTACGTCATTACTTACCATGTAATGTAACGTGAATCCTGGTGGTAATATCTCAGCTATTGAATAGCCAGAACCAGGAACTACGTTGAAATCTATACTTTCTTCACTATGCAAAGTAAATGAAGTAGGTGATAATCCACCTCCAGCCGTGAACGAGAATGGCTGTGTTGGATTAAATGGATTAGTTACTTTACCAACAGTTATTTTGCCCGTGGCAGCGGACTTGAGAGTATTGGTGATGGTAACAGTGACAGTTTCCCCGGCCGCAACACTAATGGCATTAGCAGGAGACCCATTACTAACACTAATAACAGTATCATATAGGGCATTGGATGATTCACTGACTTCATAATTACTCGCAGGCGTAAGCCCTGAATGGGTCATTGAGTCGCCATCAGCCAGTTGATAAGTTGATGGCGATAGATTGACAGTGTTTATATCGAATAAAGTAGTATCAGAGGGTATCGTTACTTTGTTGACAATTATAGTTCCTAATCCGGAAGTAACAGGAAGTTGAACAAATGGACATGAAAATGACGGTCCAAATTTACCTAATGGAGTAGCAGTTACAGCTGCATTATAAACACTAAGCTCATACTCAACATATAATCTGTCAATTAATATAGAACCATCAGAGCACTTAACATTTCTAAATTCACTAATGCCCTGAGTTACTCCTGCAATTCTTTGATGTGTCCATACGAAGAAGGAATTAGGGTCATCATTAGCATATGCTAATCTTGGTCTAGTTCCTGCTGGAAATGCTGTCACTCCAAAAGAATAAGTATTAAGTAATGTTCCACTCGTATCATATCTTCTAGCTGTTGCAGTAAGTCCTACCGTCTCACTGGTAAGAACAACAATAGTATCATCAGCTAAATAGAGAATATCTGATATGAGGTCATTAGCTCCAGTTCCACCTACTAAGTTACTTAATGCTGCACCACCAGTAATATCCCATCGTCTTACCGGAGTATTGAGCACATCTTGAGCCCAATAAAGAATGCTCTGCGCGTTATTAGCTGCAAGAGCAGACATTCCATTGACAGGTAATACCGTCTCACCACTTATAGTTCCAGTAGGACTAACAGTATAAAATCTAGCTGGATTAGTTTGTCTACCTACATAGAACATATTTCCACCGCGACAGGCTCTAATTCTTTCAGAACCACCCGCGGGATTAAATCTAGTAATCTCAGTAGTTAAATCAGCAGCAAATTCAACTATTTCACTATGTAAGAAATCTTCCCAAAGACTAATACCGCTTGGTAATATATCAGCTGCTTCACCATTAGGAAATGGGAAAAGAGCAGTTCGTATTGTATGGTCTGCACTTAGGTCAAGTACTACTGCTGGTCTATTTGATGAGTCATCATTTACAAGTAAATCACCTGCTTGAAATGGACTGGTTGGGGCACGTTCTATATCAATACTTAGTATAGCTGGAGAAACAGAACCTGCTGATGGTGATGCTTTGAACCAATATGTAACTCCAGCAGTAACTGGAATTTGCATTCTAAGGTTTTCAGTAAAAGCACCACCATTTAATCCTAAATAAACAGTTGTTGCATTTGGAGAGAATACAGTAGTTCTGACTTTATAGGTAGTTAGGTCTCCAAAGAACCATGTTCCAATTACACCTGTAAATGGAGCAGTAAAGATAAACCAAACATCCTGAGTTACTCCATCAATATTAGCATCTAAGGTAATATTGTATGGTAAAGTGGTTGAGCTATAAAATGGGCTAGCAAAACTAACAATTGCACCAGTAGCAGTCCAAGTATGTCCATTTCCAGAATCATCCGTTAAATCAGTATTATCATCTAGAGGTGTATCAGCTATTAGATTTGTTGCTAAAACGGCGCTGGATGATGTTCTTTCATTTTCAATTTCACCAGCACTTAATAATCTTTGCCATACTCTATCATATGCTAAATTATTATTAACAGCAGGATATGTTGTATCTCCTAGTAATTGTTCTTTAGTTTCAACGAAAACAAAAGTACTTAAATCCTTTACAACAGAACCAATACTAGCCGCAACACTATCAATATCTCCTCTTAATAAAGTAAGAGTAGTAGTGGCTGCATTATACTGAATTACATAGAAATTCCAATTAGTGTTAGTTGCTTGTAACCCCGTATTTACTGAAACTGCTCCATCCCATAATTCTACAGCGACACGCTGTGAATCATCCATGAAAAAATCAACATATGGATTAACAAATGCAGGGTCTCCATATGCTAATCTTGTGTTAATGAATTCACCAGCCGCAGGAGCAACAGGAAATCTTGCCCAAAAAGAAATAGACCAATTAGTAGTAGGATTAAATGAAGCATTCCTACCTAAAAACTTACCGCCTGCTCCAGATGCAAGACCAACAGACATTATCGTTTACGAAGCATGAAATACCAGAAAACACAGTAAGCACAAAGCCAAAGCCACCAGTGAATTACATACCAAGTTGGGGGTTTATCAATATTCATGGAACCGTTTTAGCTCCAATGATAAGCTGATTGATGTTCATCATCGTTATAGTAGTTACACTGAATGGAAATTCCCAAGGACACCACTTGATATTTTTGGGGTCCAATCCATCTCCATAATCAGCATAAAGTATCTTGAATGTCGGTAGTGTTATATAGAGTCTCTTAGAGAGAGCATCATTCATTATCTGAACATGACTAAAGGCTAATCTTGTCACATGGTCATCTTGTGACTTTAGTGCCATCCAGAAATCTTCTACTTTCCAGCTAAGTTCTGGACGAGCAAAAGAACCATTAAATATCATGACTCCCGAATAATTAGTGATAATACAGAATTCAACATTGATGCCTCCAGAGTCGAGGACTTCGGCAATACCATGAACGCTGCATCCTGCTCCTTGGTCAATTGTAATACCCGGCCAGGTAGCAGGCGTATCGTCATTATCGTTATAGGAAAAGGTTCTGGTATTCTTAAATAGGTATAAAACATCTCGATACTCCTGCGCGTTAGTTAACGGGGTTCCATCTAATGGTGCAACGATTAATCCATCTACTTGACTGATTGCTTCTGGTTCACCTTTTGCGCTCACACGCGCGGTAGACACCTTAACGAAGTCATCATCATCAGTAGGGTCGCCCCATTCTGCTACTCCTACTAATCTGTCATGATAAGTGCTAAGAGCTACAAAAGCAGGTATTTCCTCAAAATTATCAAGTAAATGACTTGCGTCCTCTAGCAAGTCAGCATCGAAGAAATCTACTGTAATCGTATTTCCTGTATTGTCATTTATCTTTCCATTGGGGACAAAGAAGTATTGATAGCCTTTCTTGTCTCCAGTGTAGAGAGTTGGATTAATAGCTTTGCTTGCTATGATATGACGTGCTACAACGAAGCTATCAGGACTAATAGGAACATTCGTGCAGGACACCGCATGGGTGTTCGTTCCAATGATATTATCAGTGCTCAGTAATGGGTCAAATCCAGTGAGAAATCCTGTATCAGTTTCATATACAACACCAAATAGATGAACTCCAGCCTCAACATGGCCGGGGAACACTAAAGTTGTTGTCATACTAGTGGTAGGACCTGCTCCAGCCGCTTTACGAGCAGGATTCCCATCACCCATATAAACATATAAGAACTCATTTTGGAGTCCTGTTACGCCATCAGATGGACTAATATATGCACGACCAGCAACATTGACCATATCGAAATCGGTCATAGCTGCTATTGTAAGAATTAGAGTAGTAGAAACGCCGGGAATTACATGGTAGATGTTCCCGAGATTATCGAGAACTATCAAAGATTCTTGGTCGTTATGCACATATGTATAGTGCCTAACAACCTGCTGGACAGAACCAGGAGTTCCAGCCGGTGGGAATATGTTTAATCCATCTCTAGTTGCAAATCCAGATTGGATATATTTAATGTTATTACAATCGGTAAAATGGTCTAATGGGCAAGATTCTGGGTCGCCCCTTGCCCATAAGCCCCCAAACTCAGTTATAGCTATCGGCTGATGGTCGCGCATTACTATGTGACAGTAAGCGTGAACACGTTTGGTGCAACGACAGTCAGCGTATAGGTGGTAGCTGCCGAAACATCAATCTTGGTAGCCTTACCACCCTGAAACAGAGTTAGCACTTCGTTATCACAATCTAGCTCGAATCTGTTGACACCGGCAAACGCCTGTGCAGTCATCGTAACACCTGCACCAGTTTTTCCAGTAACGGTTGCTGTAGCTGGCATGTCTTAATCTCCTATGCAGGTTGCCCGAAAGCTAACGCTGCTTGGTCTGTGACGTAGTTCATCCACACGTCAGATGCCGTGCCTGTATAACCATTGGCAGGAGCAATCTGTGCCTCCGTGTTCTTAAATTGATTAAGAAGTATTTGATTATTCCCACCACTACCTAATGCATCGGTGGAGATAACCTTATTAACTGCACCTGAACCAGCAGTAAGAAACTGATTCTCTCTAATCAGTCCCTTGCTAAGAGACATCTTTATATCGTTCAGATTTCCCTCAAACTTAGAGTTGCGAATTTCCCAGAGAAGGGGGACTGCGATTGCCATACTAATACCTTTGATGGCTGTATCTCCCAGTCCTTGAAACCTACAACCGTTTATTAGTATACCACCGCAGCCCCCAACATCCTCTATTCCTATACCATTCGCACCCCCACCCACGAAGTAGCAGTTAATGAATGATGCATGACTACCATCCATATCTGCTGCTACTTCGGCGCGTGATAGTCTTACGCAAGCTGAACTAGCAACTGGAGCAAACATCATGTTGATGATTGTCCATGATTGCTCTCTCAATTTGAGTAATGGTGTAGTTGCTGTCGGAACAGCAGGAGAAAGCCATGATGCACCACCACCTGTCGGAACACCACCATCAGTAGCTTGTCTCGGGCGGTTACAAGCTCCAATGATAGTTACATCGAACACGTCTTGTGGCGCTACACACTGCTCCTTCACTACACCATTAACTAGAATTTGGTCGTAATTTGCAACAACTGAGAGAGCCTTTGCCATTGTAGCAAAAGCTCTATCCCATGCAAGACCATCATTAGCATCACTGCCTGCAAAAGTGCTAACAAAGTAGGTCCGACCATTACCTATAGTCATCGGCGCGAATTGGCCGGCATCGTTAAGTAATGCATAAGCATTACCTACGGCGACTCCTTTCTGCGCGGCGACTATTCGTGCCCAAATACTGTTAACTATGTTGGATGGTGTGGGCATTAGAACCAACCTCTTGATTTCCACGCAGCCCTAAATGGGCGTCTGCGAACTGGCATGTTTTGACGAGATTTTGTATTTATTCCCAAGAACCTATCAATGGCTAATTGAGCCTCACCATTGAGATAAGTAGCACGAGTTTCGTTCTCACCTATGTAGTTAGCACAAAGAGCAGCAGTTCTATAGGCAAGGAACGTCTTGCCATTAAATATGGGGACATTAGTCTTTTCATCAACAATGGTAGGAAGATTAGCAGCTACGAAGTTAATCTTTATCAATCTGACTGTTGTAGCTCCAACTGATAAAAATTCTACATATTGCTGATTAAACGTGTAATAATTAAGAAATGAAGTAGGAACGCTGATATTCGGTAAGAACTCTACACGTTGCATCGTAACAAAATCTTCAGATGACCCACTAGTTTTCTCGAATAATTCCTGTATTTCTATTAATTCTAATGGTAAAGGAGGACCCGTAGGCCCTCCAATATCCCTCATTCCTACACTTACAGTGAGGTTGGCAACTGATTTATTAGAAATAGGGACATTATTGAGTTCCAGTAGTTCTTCCATCTCGTTGTAGGCAAGACGGAAGTATGGTAGTTGATTCGTGAAATTATACACAGTCATTGCCGTATCATTTAGTAACGCGGCAGACTGCTGTAGTATTGACTGAACCAACGTCGGAGCAGGCATAGTTTACTTCTTCTTTGTTGGGTCGAAATTGCCATCATACTTACGGCACATGCACGATTTCTCACCGATAAAGAAGTAGTGGAGCTTATCCGAGCAATTGATTTCTCTCGTTTTCTGTTTCTCGTAAGTTATTTTCTTAGTATCTTCGTTCCAAACACGAAGCATATTACACCGCCTTTTCTAGCCCTAATGCCTGGTATCTGGCTTTATCGACGATGGTATGGCAATTTGAGCAAACCGGGAAAGCAGGATTACGCATAGTGCCACAAGCAGGACAAGCAACAAGCTGAGACTGCTGTTCAAGCAACATCCAGCCCTTATCCTTTATACCAAGCTCTCTAGCAGCTAATTTTGCTAACTGGTCTACAGAACGAGGATTACCGTTGCTGTGAACCCAGAGCAGGTCAGCAACTACGATAAGCTCTTGATACCATCTCTTTTGTCTTTCGAGGGCAAAATCGAGCTTATCCTTGTATTCCTCGTGGATTTGTTCCACTGTAACTGCTAGTCCCGGCACGATAAACATACCAGGACCTTGCAATTCAGTGACTAGCTGCATTGGTTTGCACCAATCAGATACCACAGATTCTGCAATCAATGCTGAACCAGTCGGTATCTCTAACACCGTCTTTTCAGCATGGATTTCTTTCCACCAGCTACTACCGTTGACTACTAGAATAGCTGGTTTCTCGTATGAGCCAGCATCTATGGGAAATAGACCAGGCTCTATGGTCCAATTTCTATGGACTACTTTACGAGGGTAAATCGACACGATAGATGACTTATCGTGAGGATTAGGAGCACTTCTAATTGCACGTTTCTGATTGAAAACGTCGAATCCGGCAGCCATTATTTTTTCCCTTCAAAGTTAGAAGGAACTACAATTCCTTCCTTGTAGGCCAAAGCATCACTAACATCGGTTCTATCTCCGTATAATTCGTCCTGTATAGCCTTTATTCTCTTAGCTTCAGCATCTTCAGGTTCCGTATACTTGACATACGGAATCCCGACTGCTCTCGCACATTGTTCGTAAACTAGTTCAACTATGTATTTAATCGCATCCCAGATAGGAGGCTGATTCTCTGGATTCTCGAACACGAATACTGGCTCATACGTAGTCTTGACGACCATTTCACCGCCATGACTAACACCTGCCAGCATCCGTTCCAGAATGTATTTGTTATGAACCCACTGTCTATATTTTGGAACTTCTCTAACTTCGTTAACACGTCTTATGAGATAACCCTCTGGAGTTCTATCCTCATAAGCTCCATATCGCTTCTCGAATTGGTCCTCACTCCATACAACGCGCCAATTAGGGGCAGGGGAGCCCTGAAAGTAGCCATATTCCAGCTTTAATTTTTCGTTAAGTCGCTCTATCCGCTCTTGCGCTAGAGATAAGACGTTACTCATTACGAATTCCTCATACCTTGTAGTGTTTTACGAAGGTCCCAATACACAGAATCTGGATGATTACCGTGTGGTAGAGGGATATCCGATTCACACATGTTATACTTCTTGAGTATTTCTGTCATCTGTGCCTGAACTTTATCAGCTTCAGTATCACCCTTCGGAATTTCTACCTTAGCAGCCACATCTGACATTGGGACCACATAAGGTTCCTTTAGCTTAGGCTTAGGATTTATGACATCTGATGCAGCTTTTTCTTCTCTTTCCTCCGCAAACTTTTTAAGGTCTTTTGGCATATTGCTCTCCTTAGTGAACCATTCTTATTGTTCAGGGAAAGAATGGAGAAGAAACCCTGGGTGTAGAGTTCTCCCCCTGCCTACACTCCGGAGTTAATATACCATTTTCCGGTGGCCTTGGAGAACACCATGAAAACGGCCCTATTGATAACAGCGGTAATACCGATGAGAATATTACCTGCTGTGCTCAAGACTACTGAGCCATCAGTAGGAATTAACACTAAGAACGAGCAAAACCCACCCTGCGGTGCAGGCACGATAGTGTCCACCTGAGTAGTTCCGGTGACTCTGACAATATCGGTCTTTGCCTGAATTGTAGCTGCTGACGCTACAACACTTTCACTTAGCTTACTTGTAGTTCCTGGTATCATTTCCCTTCCTCCACCACCATAGGGAATGCCACACACTGTGGCCCACGTGTATCATATTCGACGTGCCAGCGCCCGTCTCGATATGAAGGTCTAACTATTACTTCACCCATATGTCCTACGGGAGTATCAACATCGACGTATATCTTAAAGCCGGCAGCGCGCACACGATTATATAAATCCACATCGTCGCACCACTCGTCCTTTTTGATTTGACCTAATCTAACCCACGGTTTCTCTAGTGCTTTGAACACATCTAGATTAAAGAGAACACAGCCTAACCCTGTATGACTAACTTCAAGCAATCCACGCTCTGTGCTAACATTATGCCAGAGTGCTTGCCCATCTTTTTCCTCACCAGTAAAGGTTAATCCCTGATGGGGATAATGATGCATTAGGTAGAAACCACCTACTACATCTTTATTGTGAGCCATTAATCTTTCTAACGTATCTGGCTTAAGTTCCATATCATCATCTATGAAAAAGATATGAGTGCAGTCATGCTCTAGTGCTGCTGTTATTAGTGTATTACGTGCTGCGGCTGGACTTGCAGCATGAACAAATGCTGCTACCGAGCCATCAGGCTTATGAAGTAGGTGAAAGTAATCATAGAACCACGGATACTTCACCACGTCTCTAGTCGCAACTACCATCATTATTTTACTCATCGGAATACCATATCCTTTCTTTAACTCTAGCTTTAGGGAAAAATACGTCAACTATTTCTTTAACGGCAGGCCAACAAGGGTCCCCATAATCATGACCACTTATTAACAGTGGATTACCATTAACGAAAGTTAACGCTTTTTGCACATCTCTATAAAATGGCTGATAGAGATGGTCCCCATCAATGAAGATGAAATCAGGCCGTAACGGACAAAGAAACTCATCAAACGATGTATTGAATTGCTTTAATCGTCCTGAATCGATATGTTCCTTAAGATTAATTTGAAACTGTTCCTTTACATACTTACCAGACGAGATAGCTATAGTTCCGTATTCGGTGAGGATAGCACCAGGATAAGTATCAATGCTAAAAACCACGCCATCAGTATTATCGCAAATTGCTCTTGTGCTCCGACCATAATAGCTCCCTATCTCTATTATACATTTTGACTTCTTAGCATTCTCCGCCAACCATCTAAGTTCAGGTGGGTCCATGTAACCTTTGATTTTCAGTGCATTATCAATGGAAATCATGAACCCACCCCAGAGCTATGCCGAGAGTATCGCGAAATACTTCGCTGTAACGGGGTCGAACACCATAAGCGTTACTCTGCTATTGGTGCCTGGTGTAGTGATTGCCGTTACATCGATATTTCCGGTAGTGCCAAACGCAGCCGGATTGGTCGCCGTAAACATGAGCGCCAATACGTGTGTGCCTGTTACTGGCGGTGTGATTCTGTTCACCGCCGTAGTTCCTGTAACTTTCGTCAGGAACGTAGTAGGAACAAGAGTAGCAGCAGCCGCTACCGTTACCGGCAATGGCTGTAGGTTACTCTGAACCGTGCTGAAATTCTGGAAAAGGGCATCAGGCATTGTTTCACCCCTTCCTAATAACCAGCCGGAACAGCTAGCACATCGATGTAGCTGCATCCTGCTGGATTGTTTACGAAGGTCTGCATTCCACAAACCATATAGAAGATGTCCGCCGTTGCGACACCTCCAGATGGGCCACGCAACTCGAAAATGTTGCGACCATCTGATTTGTAGAATCCTATTGGAAGAATCTCGCCACGACCCCAAACCTCATCGGTAACGAAGTCGATACGAGTTTTATCCCACTGGTAAGAAGGTCTAACAGGTGCTCCGGCCAATTGCATGTTCGAGCCGAAATACATGTTGAGAGCTTCTTCTTTGGCAGCTTTCTGAATAATGCTAACCTGCTGCCCAATTTCCTCGTATGCCTGCATCTGACACGGATGGAGCCAAGCATTCGGAGAGAAATTGTTGTCAATTCCAATACGGTTGCCGATTGCATTGATTGCCAATCGTGGTAGTGGAAGTGACAGCGCAGAACTAGCAGCATTCACCCTGTTTGCACGAATCTCAGGAGTAGTGGCTCTGTTGAAACCAAGCCACACACCAGTTGACGCATTGTTGTGATGGTAAGGAACACCATACAACGCAGGGAGAGCCGTAGGAATGCTAAGACCCTGTGTGACAACCAAGTCACCTACCGTAGAACCAGCTATTGCCGGTGTCACCTGCACGGTTTTGTTTGGCTTGTCATACGAGGTAATAACACCGCTGCCCTTAAGAGTAGCAAGAGTGCTATTGAACACCTGAACAGTCTGGCCGAACCTCATGAGATTCGCACCAAAACCATCCGTGGTGAATGTGTAGGTATCGACACCAGCCGTAGGAGTTGCAGTTGTAATAGTTCCGATTACACCTGTTCCGGGCTGCATCATCTGAGCGTCAATCTGTCTGCGAATCTCATCTAGTGAGCGCGCAGTCAGTTGTCGCACAGCATTGACGATGGATTTTCTATCGCTATCGGTAGCCCATTCTGTGAGCTTGGTATATTCAGTGCCTTCCTTGATGAAAACGCACTGCAATACAGCCTTGTCCCAAGTAGGACCGCCGCCACGACCTAAATCTCCACCTTCAGGGTCGAAATATCCGAAGTCACCACCCGGACGTATCTCTAACGGGATACGCATCAGACGGTTGGATATTTTTTCTACCTGTCGCTTGCGAATATTTGCATAGAACTTATCGTCTCGTTCAAAGAGTGTCTGAATCTTTGGAACGACTCTCTCAAGTTCTAATGCATCTACCGCAACTTCGGTAACTGCCATTAGTTCTTAGCTCCATATTAAACGAACAACGACTTGCGTCGCCGCGTTTAATACAAATGTGCTAGCAGCACTGTTGATGCCAAAAGAAGTTGGGTCTGTCAAATGCAAAGCTACGCCCGTGTCACCATTTACGCCCTTCAACGTAATGAGAGAGGTGTTACCTGAAGGTGGAACTATTGTACAGGCGGTTGCACCAGTAGGCGGAGTAATAGTGTTGTTACCTGCTGCGAGAGTCTGTAATTCCGTTTCCCCCGGACTAGAGGGATTGTTTGCAGCAGGTCTATCCCACTGAGATTCGATATCCCCAGTGAAATTAACTATTATTCGCCTAGATGACGTGACAGACATATTACTCCTGATTCAGATAGTCCAAGGTCGTCATGTTCTTGGGTATCGCTTTTGCTTTCTCTGTTACTGACTGTTGTGTGCTTCCAATTCTTTCTTGGCCGGAAGCAGTGCGGCCGGGACGTATTGGCCCTTGTTTATCTTTATCAGCGTTAGGGCCTTTCTTACCTTTAAGGACCTGACCACGAACTTTCGCCATCGTATCTCGAAGCATTGTACGAGAGCGAGAGAGATAATTCTTCTGAATTAGCTCTAGCTTTTTCGGGTCATATCCAGAATCTATGGCCTGTTTCCACAACCTATCGTGATAGGGTCGGAAATAGGTATCTTCCGAAAGTTTTTCGTGGATAGCACTCAGGGTGTCCTGAATAGCACCACGTTTTTCGTAGGCACTCATCTGACTGTTAGGGTCGATATGTGCCTCAATAGTTGCTTTCAGTGTATTATCAATACGACTGACAAGAGCACTGATAGCACCATTGTATTGCTGTTGCGCCCACTGATTTTGCGCCTGAACCTGTCTTTCATCAGGTTTTGGTTCCTCTTTAGCTAACCTCTGTGGAGGTTGATAATCCATATTGGGGAACAAATATTGATGAAGAACTATGGCAGCAGCTTCCTGTTCAGCATTGCTGCTTCTCTTAGCTGTGTTATACATATCAGAGATTATCAGCTTACCAATGTTGCTAATTACGGTGAGATAAGCAACTTGGTCAACTTTCTGTAATGCTGGTAGATAATTATCGACTAAACGAGCAAAAGCATTAGCATCGACCTGCTTAACTTCGCTCAGAATATCATCTATTTTTCCTGATAGAACATCAGTTTGTATGTTATCTAGTCTCTGTTTAGCTTCGACTAGTTCTTTAGCATCTTCAGGAGTTCCTACTAGCTCTGTGAACTCCTTATCCCTATACATAGCTCGTTCAAGGAATTTGAACTCCTTGAATAAGTTAGGATATTTAGCAAGTATTACCTTCTTAGGAACAGGGAATATAGGCTCATCGCCTTTATCCTCTATTTCAGGTTCCTCTATTTCTGGCTCTGTTTCTCCTATTGATGGTTCTTCTGTCCCTTCTAGTATATCTTCTGGTGCAGGTTCTTTTATCTTTGGTTCTACTAGTTCTATCTCCTTTTCAGGCTTAGCAGGGGTATCAACAGGGTCATCAGCCATTAAGAAATCTTCGGTAGACTGACCCTTATACTTGTCCTCAATAGGAACTGCTTTAGAAGGTTCCGACATTTTGTTTTACCTGTTGTGCTGCTGGTTTTTGCTGCTGATTGGGATTTCCGCTTTCGTTGGTATCCCCACCCTTTTCTTTGCCCTGTTCATCATCAGGAGCAGCATTTGCCTGCTGTTGGGCTTGTTGTTGCATCTGTTGCATTTGAATTATTTGTGTATGCTGTTGGAAATGCAGTAATACGTTCTGATATCCAGCAGGATTTTCTATTTTAGCAACTCTACCTGCTTCACTTATTAGCCATCTACGGTCTATTTCTGCCCTTAATGGATGGTTATCTAATATTGGGTCGATTGGAACTGATGGTAAAGTCTGCGGTGGAGTCATCATACCCGTCATCGGGTCAACTTGAACTCCAGTCTGCATAGGCTCGCTGTTGATGAGTTGTTGAATCTCATCATATTCAGCTTGCCTCTCATCCTCACCCGGTAATTGGAAATCTGTAAGGCCAATTGCCTCTTTAAGCAACGGCAAATTCTCTGGGTCGGCTAATGCTTCCATTACAATCGGATTTCCCGCTTGTAAAAGTTGCATTATCACATCTTTCTTCTGTGACCATGTGAGAGGCACATTTTCTGATGCCTCAAGCTCGATTTCACCTATTTTACCGATTAATTGACTCTTTCTAAGGAAAGTATTGACATAATTACCCATCTTATCCTTGGTAACTATGCGTTCATCAGCCTGTAAATCCTCTATATATGCGGGTATGACCTTTCCAAATATATTCTTCCACCACACTGTAAGCATCTTCCACGGCGTTTGCAACCGCTGAAGTGCTTGTGCCCTAGCCATTGAATACTGAGCAGCAGTCTTAGAGCTATTAGGAGCAGCACCACCGAAAATCTGTGGCAAAGCTCCACTAACCAATTGAGCAAATTCCTGAATTTTCTCACCAAACGGTAAAACCTCTTGTGAAAGTGTAGCGGTGCTAACTTGGAAGAAAGCATCACCAACTTTCTGTCCCGATGCAGGTTTAGCTCCATATATATCACCCGGTCTAACTTGACTTTGCTTATATTGATTAAGATTAACAACCTGAGTATCCACGAATGTTTGTGGAATACCGTGTTCAATCGTCTGTAGAACTAGACTTACGAGGTCATTTGTTATATCTTGGACGCCTCTAAGCTGCATTCCAAGTGCATCATGGTTAAGATGGTCAGCTAATGGGTTATATGTGAGTGTCCAGCAGTCGTCTAATGATTCGTTACACGCTGCACCAAATTCCTCATTAACTAAGACGACTTTTGCACCATCAGGATATAGCTTTTTGAGCTTTGCTGTATTATCAGGCTCTAGAATATTGAACGCGCAGGGCCTTAACCATGTATTCCTAACCGTAGGAGTATCCATTGGGAACTCCCCGGCATAATTAACAGGTAATCTACCCCATCTCTCATATGGGTCGCCAGTTCCAACTATGTTCTGTGAAGGCCCACTACCACGAATTTTATCCTTTAAGTGAGGATATCGTTCGATTACGTTAACAAAATTAGTTTCATAGGCCCAAATTAGGTAAGGAGTATCTTTCTGTTGCATTGCATAGTTAGCAATCTTGATATATAGCCCACCATAGCATTCTATGCACTGTCTAGTTTTCGGGTGCTTAGTAACTCCTACCACTCTAGTTACAATGAGTGGCTGTTTCTGCATCTCAGGGTCTAATTGAGAAGCACAAACAGGACAAATTGGCACCCCTTCATTAATAGTTATATCATCAAGAGGAACATCTGACTCATCAGGAGCAAATCTATCCTGTAACTGGTCAGTAAATTCCTCATCTATCATACGCTCACCACATGTTGGGCAAACGTATGCTTCTTCAGTTACTTGCTTTTCCTCATCTGTCTCATATGAACCATATGCAAAGTCCTCTTTAGTATAGTTATAGGCTGCAACCATGCCTTCGGTGCAATAGATATACAGAGCATGAAGCCAGAGGAGAATAACATCGTTGTGTTTGTAGACAAGTTCAGCGATTACGTTGCCCGCTTTCGCTGTAGATATATCATTAGGATTATCAGGATTATCCGGCGCACAACGTATCGCAGGTATGTTAACAGACAGAGCCGCGATAATTGCTTCGAGATATGCTCTATAGACGTTGACTCGCTTATCGTAATAGTCCTCGTCGGAATTCGTATTACTTTCTTCTCTTGTCCAAGTTCTGAAATCATGAGCTACCGAATCCCACCATATATTTGTAAATCCGTTCCAGTAATATTTAAGTTCCTTTAACTGTCTTATCATGCGCTGCCGAACAGAGAAATCTTCTCTGTCAAAGTGGTCAACGCACCGTTTTAACAATCTCTGGACTTCTTCTGATGGAAGTTTGTCAGCCATTATCTCTTTAAGAAATCCTCAACCGTTGGCATTTGTAGCTTACGCCGTGCAGTTCTAATCTTTGCGCGACTGACACGACGATGCTTAGTTATACGCTTCACCTTACCAGTGAATTTCTTAGCCATTTCTATTTCTCATACGACTAAAGATACTACCACCCTGAGTAGGAGCAACAGAAGCAGCTCCCGGTGTAGGCGGCGCTCCCATACCTGCTATATCCTGACTTGGTAATTCATATCTACCAGCTTCAGGCTGTGTATTCATCCTGAACTGATTATTTAGTGCTTCAGCATTAGGAGGTATATTGCCACCACCCATTACAGGTGGTTGTCCTGCCTGGCCTATTTGACCACCGCCCTGCATTCTCATTATCGCTTCTAGAAGTCCCTGATTCTGAGAAGGTCCAATAGATGATGCAGCAGCCATTTCTGGTAATGCACCACCATTAGGATTAGGAGAGCCCATCATAGGAGGATTTAATCCCATGAATGGAGGTTGTCCCTGACCAGGAAATTGCGGTCTATTAAAAGCAGCATTAGGATTCTGTTGACCTTGATTCTGCTGAGCTTTATTTCTTAATGCTGCAAATAGTCCCTGTATTCCACCAGCAGGACCCTGTGGTTGTTGTGCTTGTAACCACGGCATAGAGTTCCCACCATATGGAGCAGCATTACCACCACCGACAGGACCCCACATACCCTCGTATGGATTAGTGGGTGCCTGACCCTTCATACCGGGCATGTCATTTTTTGCCATGTTTCCTCGTTGGTCCTACTGCTTTTCTAGCATTAGCAGTGGCATAGAAAACTTGCTCACCCTTTTTTTCACCATAGCGAGATTTCATGGATGCCATGACTTTCTCGCCTTTACCCTTGAAATATTTATTCAATGGCACTGCTTGTCATCCTTACTGATAGGTCGTCTTTGTTACCAGAAAGGCCCGTTTCTCTTTCTACTCTAGCTATATCTTCCTCACGCTTTAGTTTAGCTAATCTTATTGCTTCCTCTCTACTCTGTGCTTCTAGTTCTGCGCGTTTAGAAGCCCAAGTCTTATTCTTTATCACGACTGGTTCATCTGATATTATAGGAACAGGAATTTCTTTTGGTTTCCTTTCCTCCAACATCGTATGAAGCAGTAAATCTTTCTCAGTTCTTGTAGCAGCAATCTGTTCTCTCAAAGAATCCATCATTATGTCGTAATGCTGCTTCAATAATTCTAAAGCAGAGTTACTCTGAGCCTTAATCGACTCGACATGTTGATAATGTTGCTCCTTAAGATTACCTAAAGCAATCTTATGTTCTTCCCTTAATGCTTGGCATGAAGGACAAGGTTCCTCTTTAAGTTTGAATATCATTTTATCTTCTCCTAGCATATCGTCTAACAACTAACGATGAGTCTCGTGGACCCCCACGACCTTCTAGAAATTCTGCCCTTCGGTAATATGCAGTCCAGTCATTTGACTCTTGCAACTGCTGAGTTAATGCCTCTGCTTGCTGCATCTTGTCATACTCAGCCCTCGATTCATCGAAGAATCTATCAGCAGCATCTATTAAATATCTAACCGTATCGTAAGGGTCATCACCTGGGAATTCCGCTACGTCCTGCGGATTATCAGGGTCATAAGAGCAAGCCCTAATAGCATCAACCAACTTCTTACAAGTATTAAATATCTGTAGCTTTGGCAGATTTTCTTCTGCTTCAGGTGGTTCAAATGACTTAAGATATTCATGATAATCCTTTAACGATTTCTGTCTCAGCAGAGATTGCGCGAAATCTGGGTCGTATGCAGCTAATTCTCGCTGAGGAATATACTTAGGTTTCCACCTGAGATATTCATGCAATAACATCTTCCCAGCAACACGACTCCCCGCCTTGTTCGTAGTAAGATTGCAGTTGACACCAAGTGCGTTGTTAATCTCCGATTCAACCGTATGAACTTGTCCTCTGTCTTGATGAGAAGATTGGCATAGTTGTATTTGACGGGGGTTCTCCGTTTCGATGAATTCTCTAACATATGGAGCCCACTCTAATATACGCTGTTTCTGCCACAATTGTTCGCGATATATATAGACTCGTTTAGATGGTGATATCGCCCCGTAGAGCACACATGTAAATGCTGGTGGTGCGAAGCCCCAATCGATAGCGTAGATTCGGGGCCACCATGTCGGTATATCGAAAGGCTCAATAACATGTATAGCATTATCAGGCTCATCAGGATATTTCCTATCTCTGAACTCGTCGAAAACCTGTCCTTCATAGGCGGACCAATCACCGCCTAATTTAGCCTTACGTTCGGCTTCTGGTAGGCTTTCAAGTGACTTAATATATTCAGGGTCTACATAGGGATTATCTTTAATCGTAGCCGGTATGAAAATTCTCTTAATACCAGCTTTATTCTGTAATATCTCGAAACCCTGCGGGCATGGGTCTATGAATCGCTTACGAACCCAAGTGTGTCCAATATTTCCAGGGTTACTTGCACTTCTAACAATTGCAGGTAAGTCCGAATAGATTGTTGTTCTGCAACGCTCAAGTGTGATATATAGATATTGCCATTCGGTGAAGGAGGTAAGTTCATCAAACCCAACATAGTTGGGCTGCATGGTATCGTAATTGTGAACATGGTCCTCATCTTCACAGTGTCCGAAGAAGAATAGAGCACCTGCCCCCATAGGAGACATTGACCTATTCTTGTTTGGAAAAGTCCAGAGTTTCTTAGACTCATTAAACTTAGCACCAAGTAATGGAAAGAATTGATGACTGCGCGGGATTATTTCATTCTCTAATTGCTTAAATGTTCGTCTTAAATATAATCCCTTGAATCGAGGATTTTCATGCAGTTTATGAATGACAGGATATAGCATTAATACGTCGGATTTGCCAGCCATTAAAGCTCCGGCGTAGAATGCCTCCTTTACAGAAAATGGAACCGATAGGAATGCCTCCTGTTTAGGTGTAGGCACCCATCGATTAGCATCACTAAGCATTACTTATTCAACGTCTTAGTAATGCCAGCGAGCAATTC
>Ga0209481_10000359_pt1 | contig 18664 bp, 16 predicted proteins | sample SoiMetdeltSBSDD3_FD_187598 | JGI IMG/M metagenome (GOLD analysis project Ga0209481, IMG submission 187598) | Bulk soil microbial communities from a Populus tree surrounding site in Tennessee, USA - Soil MetaG P. deltoides SBSDD3 (SPAdes) (version 2) | ecosystem: Environmental > Terrestrial >...
GCGAAGCCTGAACGCCAAAAGATTAAGAATTAATATGACTTATCGCGATGCAAAGCATTGACTTTGTCTCTTTGCACCCTATGTTCCTCCCAACCGGTCTGACATAAAGATTCGGCTGTCCTCCGCCCAAAGCAAACTGGTTTTCTCTGGTCCGGCGCGAACTGGGGCGGCTTCTGAGGTTCTATGCCTTTTTCCCATCTGGGCCTATCCCCCAAAATTCTCGCGGCCATCAAAGCGGCTGGCTACAAAACTCCCACTCCCATCCAAGATCAGGCTATTCCGCACGTGCTCGCGCGACGCGACGTGCTCGGCATTGCGCAAACCGGCACCGGCAAGACTGCCGCATTCGTGTGGCCGATGCTGACAATGCTGGAGAAAGGACGCGCGCGGGCGCGCATGCCGCGCACGCTCATCCTTGAGCCAACGCGAGAGCTTGCTGCGCAGGTCGCAGAGCATTTCGAGAGGTACGGCAAGAACCACAAGCTCAACGTCGCGCTGATCATTGGCGGCGTTTCTTTCGACGATCAGGATGCGAAGCTGCTGCGCGGTGTCGACGTGCTGATCGCGACGCCAGGACGTCTGCTGGATCATTTCGAGCGCGGACGGCTGCTTTTATCGGGTTGCGAGCTTCTCATCATCGATGAGGCCGACCGCATGCTCGACATGGGCTTCATTCCGGATATCGAGCGCATCGGCAAACTGGTGCCCTTCACGCGGCAAACGCTATTCTTCACCGCAACCATGCCGCCCGAAATCCAGCGCATCGCCGACAACTTTCTGCACAATCCCGTTCGTGTTGAGGTGACCAAGCCGGCCACTACCGCTGCGACCATCACGCAGTTGCTGGTTTCGACCGGTCGCGAGCCGCATCAGAAACGCGACACACTGCGCCGGCTGATCCGTTCCGCTACCGGCTTCAAGAACGCGATTATCTTTTGCAATCGCAAGCGCGAGGTCGCCAACCTGCATAACTCGCTGCTGCGGCACAAATTCAACGCCGTCGCTCTGCACGGCGATATGGATCAGGCAGCGCGCACGGCGGCGCTGGATCGTTTCCGTCGCGGCGAGGCCGAGTTGTTGATCGCATCAGACGTCGCCGCGCGCGGTCTTGATATTCCAGAAGTCAGCCACGTTTTGAATTTCGATGTACCACATCATCCTGACGACTACGTGCACCGAGTTGGCCGAACTGGTCGCGCCGGCCGCAGCGGCACCGCGATAACGATCGTCGCGCCCATTGACAGCAAGGCGGTCGGCGCGATTGAGCGCCTCACCGGCCAGAGCATCCCCTGGATGGAGCCCCCACCCGCCGAGACGCGCGAAAGCCGGCCGGTGAACGGAGCCCGGCCGTCCCACGGCGAGCGTTCGCACGCGCCGAACCGGGGCCGAAAGCCCGGGCATCAGCCGAAAAAGGCCGGCCGCGCCCACCAGCCGGTCTTGCAACAGCCAGTTCGGGAGCTCGACGGCGGCCATTTGCCGGCCTTCTTGCTCAAGCCCGTCCCGCTCAAAGCCTGATCCGTGCACCGTTAAGGTGCGCAACCGTTGTCGATTGAACAACGGTTCCGAATTTACTTCCCGTTCACCTCCCTCGAATACCGTCCGCACAGAGGCGCCGCAGACCGTCCTCCGCAAGCGACAGCTTGCATCTGGGGGTCCAACGATGACCGGCCGTGTCGAAGACTACGAACGCGCGATGGCGTTCGCAGACATTGCTCTCGGCCAAATGAAGGCGCTGCGCCAGAACGCAACTCCGCGCAACTATGAGATCTGGTACGCCTACGCGAGCGGATATCATCCCGCGCTAAATCAGCAGATCAACGCGATCCTCAAGGCCAAGGGCAGCATTTCGGAAGCCGACCTGGTCCAGATCTACGAAAAGCACCTGTCGCCGTCGCAGCTGACCGAGCGGATCGATCAGGTTGGCGTTCAGGTGAAGGGCGAGATCGATCAGGTGATGGCAATGATCGAAGCGGCGCTTGGTTCGGCAACCAGCTATACCGAGAGCCTGGCAGGCGCGACCGAGAAGCTCGGCCAGTCAAAGGATCGCGACGGTGTGCGCACCATCATCGAAAGCCTGGTGCAAACGACCAGGACCATGGAGATTTCCAATCGCCAGTTGGAAGAGCGGCTCAGCGCCTCCAAGCAGGAAATTAATGAACTGCAGGAAAATCTCGAGGCGGTGCGCACCGAAAGCCTCACCGATCCACTCACGCAATTGGCCAACCGCAAATTCTTCGACATCACTCTTGAAAAAGCCATCGCGGAGGCTTTCGAGCGGAACGAGCCCCTTTCGCTGATGCTCACGGACATCGACCATTTCAAGGCCTTCAACGACAACTTCGGCCACCTCACCGGCGATCAGGTTTTGCGCCTGGTTGCCATGGCCGTGAGGCATAACGTCAAGGGCAAGGATACCGCGGCGCGCTACGGCGGCGAGGAATTTGCAGTCATTCTTCCCAACACGGTATTGCGGGCGGCGGTAACGGTTGCCGAGCACATACGCCGCGCAGTGATGGCCAAGGAGCTGATGAAGCGTTCGACCGGGGAGCAACTTGGCCGAATAACCATTTCAATTGGCGTTGCCACGGTGCGTGCAGGCGATACCGGTCAGTCGCTTATCGAGCGAGCCGACACGTGCCTGTATGCGGCCAAACGGCACGGCCGCAATCGCGTGATGTGCGAGGCCGATCCGGAAGTCGAAGCGGAGAGCGCGGAAGTTGCCTGATCCGCTCTACTCTGCCCCTTTGGCCGGCGTAAGCTGAACCGACTCCCCGCACCCGCATGCGCTGGTCTGGTTCGGATTGTTGAAGACGAATTGGGCGGAAAGCTTGTCGGTCCTGTAGTCCATCTCGGTGCCGAGGAGGAACAGGACTGCCTTCGGGTCAACCATAATCTTCACGCCCTTGTCCTCGATCACCTCATCGGCAGGGTTTACCGAGTCGGCATATTCCATGGTGTATTCCATGCCGGCGCAGCCGCCATTCTTTACGCCGACACGTACGCCGGCGACGGGCTTGTCGGCACGCGCCATCACTTCCTTGATGCGCATCGCGGCGGCATCGGTGAGTCGCATCACCTGGGGTCTGGGTCGCGCTGTAGCCATAGTCATTCCTATCAAACCCTTATCTGTTGTCTCATCGGTTCCGTTGCAACTCACCACATATTCAATACGAGTCGCGCCTCGTCTGACATCCTGCTCGGATCCCACGGCGGGTCCCATACGACGGCAACCTTGGTTTCTTTCACGCCGGGAACGCTTGATACCGCGTTTTCCACCATGATCGGCAAATCCTGCGCGGCGGGGCAATTGGGTGATGTGAGCGACATATCGATCTTCACTTCGCGATCATCCCCGATGTCGATTTTATAGATCAGGCCGAGCTCATAGATATCGGCTGGAATTTCCGGGTCATAGACAGTTTTGAGCGCTGCGACGATGTCGTCAGTGAGCTTGTGCAATTCGTCCTGCGGCAACGCCGGCGAGCCGACGACAGCAGCATTTTCCGGCGCCTTTTCCGCAACTGGCGCTTGATCGGGCGTGTCTTCGGTCATGCAAAGAATTCCTGCGCCTTGACGAGAGAAGCAGCGAGCGTATCCACCTCGTCCTTCGTGTTGTACATGCCAAAGGAAGCACGGCATGTGGCCGTCAATCCATAACGCGCGAGCAGAGGCATGACACAGTGCGTCCCCGCGCGCACCGCGATTCCCGAACGATCGATAATCGTGGCGACGTCGTGCGGGTGCGCACCTTTCATTTCGAAAGACACAATGGGTCCCTTGTCGGGGGAGTTGCCAATAATGCGCAGGGAGTTGATCTGGCCGAGGCGCGCGTGCGCGTATTTGAGCAAAGTGTTCTCGTGGCTCCGAATGCGGTCCTTGCCTACCGAGTTGACGTAGTCGATCGCCGCTGCAAGGCCAATGGCCTGAACAATTGCCGGTGTGCCTGCTTCGAACTTGTGCGGTGGCTGACCATAGGTGATGCGATCCTCGAAGACTTCGTGGATCATCTCGCCTCCGCCATTGAATGGCGGCATCGATTCGAGATGCTCATACTTGGCGTAGAGCGCGCCGATACCGGTAGGCCCGTAAATCTTGTGACCGGTGAAAACATAAAAATCGCAGCCGATGTCGCGAACGTCCACGTCCATGTGCACGGCGGCTTGCGCGCCATCGACGAGCACGGGAATGCCCCGCGCGTGCGCAAGACGCACGACCTCTTTTACCGGCACGACCGTCCCCAACGCATTCGACATATGGGTTATGGCCACCAGTTTGGTCCGGGGCGTCAGGAGTTTATTGAATTCGTCAAGCAGAAAATTCCCATCATCATCGATTGGCGCCCATTTGATCACGGCGCCCTGACGTTCGCGCAGGAAATGCCACGGCACGATATTGGAGTGGTGCTCCATGATAGAAAGCACGATTTCATCGCCCGCTTTGATCCGCTCTCGCCCGAAGGTGTAGGCCACGAGATTGATCGCCTCGGTGGCATTGCGCGTGAAGATGATTTCTTCCTTTCGGGCTGCGTTCAGGAATGCGCGCACCGTCTCCCGGCTATTCTCGTAGGCTTCGGTTGCCTCGTTAGCGAGGTAGTGCAAGCCGCGATGCACGTTCGCGTATTGCTGGGTATAGGCAGTCTGCAACCGATCGAGCACCTGCTTCGGCTTCTGCGCGGACGCGGCATTATCGAGATAGACCAGGGGCTTGGCATAAACCTCAAGCGCCAACGCGGGAAAATCCTCGCGAATGCGGGCCACATCGTACGAGCCGTTTTTGACAGCCGGATGCATGTTATCCCCTCGCATCCAGCCAATTGATGGCAGATTGCATGATCGCTTCGCGAATGCCGTCGTGCGCGATTTCCTCGATCGCTTCGCCGACAAACGCCTGGATCAGCAAGGCTTCAGCCTGCTTTTCCGGGATGCCGCGCGACATCAGATAGAACTTGAGCGCGCTATCGAGCGCACCGGCAGTCGCGCCGTGGCCGCATTGCACATCGTCTGCAAAGATTTCCAACTCGGGCTTGTTGTCCGCCTCCGCTTCGTCGGACAACAGCAGCGCATGACTGGCCATTTTGGCATCTGTTTTCTGGGCATGCGGATTCACGATGATCTTGCCTTGGAAGATGCCCCGACTCTGGCCGTCGAGAACCGATCTGAATCGTTCGCGGCTTTTACAGCCGCCCGCTGCGTGCTCGATCACCAACGTGTTGTCCACGTGCTGGCGATTTCGCAGGAGGGTGGCGCCGCCGATCGACGCCCCCGTTCCCTCGCCATTGAACCGCACGAAAGTTTGGTTACGTACGACGCCGCCGCCGGTAGTGAAAGCGAAGTCGTTATAGGCCGAATTGGCGCCAACCGTGACACCGAGCGTCGAGAGCCGCAGCGCCGCCTCGCCGTCGCTCCCGATCTTTACATGGTCCACCCGCGCCCCGTCTCCGATGACGAGCTCAAGAACGGAGTTGACCTGATAGTCGAGGCCAACCGGCCCCTCGAAACTCTCGACCAGAGTCAGCTGCGCGCCCGGTTCGACGATCACCACGCAGCGCGGATACATCGCTGCCGCGGAATTGCCTGCGAACACATGAGCGATATGCACTGGCTGACGCGCATTCTCTTTCACGCGCAGCGCGACACCGCCTGTCATGAAGGCGGTGTTCAACCAGAATGCAATATCCTCTTTGCCCGGGACGTCACCGAGACGATAGGTCTTCTGCTCGGCTGCAAAGGCGAAAAGTTCGGTCAGCGTGACGCCCGCATCGCTGGCGTTTAAATCGCTCCAACCCGGCTCGTAACGTCCGTTCACAATGGCAACCCGACCGGCCTCAACGCCCGCAAGCCCCGTCACCACCCCGGTTCGCGTCGCGGGTTCCGCCAACGGCTTGGCTTCGCGCATGAGCGCGCGCAGATCGGTGTATTTCCATTCCTCGATCCGCCGATGCGGCAACCCATGCGCGTCAAAGTGGTGGAAGGCCTCGTCGCGTAGCGCCGTGATGGCGCCGCCGCCAGGCAGCTTGCCTCGTGCAGCTGCAAACGCGGCGCTAAGCGCCTGCTCGGCCGGCGTCTTGATGGCGCGAAATTCTGCCTTCATCAGGCGGCCTCGCCCTGGAATTGCGTATAGCCCTTGGCTTCAAGCTCAAGCGCGAGCTCCTTGCCGCCGGATTTCACGACCCGCCCTTTGGCCAGCACGTGCACCACATCCGGCACGATGTAATTGAGCAGCCGTTGATAGTGCGTAATCACGACAATCGAGCGCGCAGGAGACCGCAGGCAGTTGACGCCATCCGCCACGATCTTGAGCGCGTCGATATCAAGGCCTGAATCTGTCTCGTCGAGCACCGCAAGTTGCGGCTGCAGCACGGCCATCTGCAAAATCTCGTTGCGCTTTTTCTCTCCGCCAGAGAACCCGACGTTAACGGCGCGGCGCAGCATCTCCTGGCTGATCCCGAGGCGGCTTGCGATATCCCGCACAAGCTTCATGAATTCCGGCGTCGAGACCTCCGACTCGCCCCGCCTCTTTCGTTGCGCGTTGAGCGCGGTGCGAAGGAACGTCATCGTCGCGACCCCCGGTACCTCGACCGGATACTGAAAGGCGAGGAATACGCCGTTGGCGGCGCGCTCATCAGGCGCCATCTCAAGAACGCTTTCGCCATTGAGCAGAACGTCGCCCTCAGTGACCTTGTAGTTGTCCTTGCCCGCGAGCACATAGGCGAGCGTCGACTTACCGGAGCCGTTCGGCCCCATGATCGCGGCGACCTGCCCCTTCTCGACAGTCAGCGTCAGACCGTTGAGGATCTTCTTGCCCTCGACCTCGACATGCAGATTTTTGACTTCCAGAAACGCCATAAGATTAACCCACGCTTCCTTCCAAGCTGATTGAAATGAGCTTCTGCGCCTCGACTGCGAATTCCATCGGCAGCTGCTGCAGCACATCCTTCACAAAACCGTTGACCACAAGCGCGGTGGCCTCTTCCGCCGACATTCCGCGCTGACGGCAGTAGAACAGCATGTCCTCGGAAATCTTCGAGGTGGTCGCCTCGTGCTCAAAGGTCGCCGATGAATTCTTGGCCTCGATATAGGGCACAGTATGCGCACCGCACTTGTCGCCGATGAGGAGCGAATCGCAGTTGGTGAAATTGCGCGCGCCTTTGGCTTTGCGATGTGCCGACACGAGGCCGCGGTAGGTATTGTTGGATTTCCCCGCGGCGATGCCCTTGGAGATGATGCGGCTCACGGTGTTCTTGCCGAGATGCAGCATCTTGGTGCCGCTGTCGACCTGCTGGTGACCGTTCGAGATGGCAATCGAATAGAACTCGCCGCGCGAATTGTCGCCACGCAGGATGCAGCTCGGATATTTCCAGGTGATTGCCGAGCCGGTCTCCACCTGCGTCCAGGAGATCTTCGAATTCTTGCCGCGGCAGTCGCCGCGCTTGGTGACAAAGTTGAAGATGCCGCCCCTGCCTTCGGCATCCCCCGGATACCAGTTCTGCACCGTCGAATACTTGATCTCGGCATCGTCGAGGGCGACGAGCTCGACGACCGCCGCGTGCAGCTGGTTCTCGTCGCGCATCGGCGCGGTGCAGCCTTCGAGATAGCTTACATAGGCGCCCTTGTCGGCGATGATCAACGTGCGCTCGAACTGGCCGGTCGACCTCTCGTTAATGCGGAAATAAGTAGACAGCTCCATCGGACAGCGCACACCCTCCGGCACGTAAACAAAGGAGCCGTCGGAAAATACCGCCGAATTAAGCGTCGCGAAGAAGTTGTCCGACGTCGGCACCACCGAACCGAGATACTTTTTGACCAGTTCGGGATGTTCGCGGATCGCCTCCGAGATCGGCATGAAGATCACGCCGGCCTTCTTCAGCTCCTCCTTGAAGGTGGTGGCGACCGAAACGGAATCGAACACGGCATCGACCGCGACGCGGCCGGAGCGAAAATCGCCGCCAGTCTCCTCGTCATCGAGCGCGCTCGGCTCGCCCTGCTTGCGCACGCCGGCGAGGATCTCCTGCTCTTTGAGCGGAATGCCTAGCTTCTCGTAGGTGCGGAGAATCTCGGGGTCGACATCAGCGAGCGACTTCGGCGCTTTGAACGCCGTTGGCGCCGCGTAGTAGTACATATCCTGGTAGTCAATTGTCGGATAGTTCACGCGCGCCCACGTCGGCTCGCGCATGGTCAACCAGCGCTTGTAGGCTTCAAGCCGCCAGGCGAGCATCCACTCGGGCTCGTCCTTCTTGGCCGAGATGAAACGGATCGTGTCTTCCGAAAGACCCTTCGGGGCCTTCTCGGATTCGATCTTGGTCTCGAAGCCATACTTGTATTGATCAACGTCGATACGGCGGACCCGCTCGACGGTCTCTTGTACGGCCGGCATTTTTCCCTCCGCTCACGGTTGCAAGGACCGCGGGTTGGATTTGTCGGTTATGGTGCTCGCGCTATTTTCGGTGCGCTGGTTCCCATGGTGATAATTGTTAGTCGCGTTTTGGCCGTGTCAGGCGGCAATGCCGCTTCTCTCCTTAAGCGGCAATGCCGCTTCTCTCCTTAAGTAGTGATCCCGCAAGGACATTCCAAGTTGCAAGGAAATGGTCGACGTCCGCGTCCGTGGTGCTCCAGCCCAAGCTGACACGCATGCCGCCACGAACGAGCGCTGGATCAGCGCCCATTGCGGTCAAAACGTGGGAGGCCTGAACCTTGCCGGACGAACATGCAGACCCGGACGAAACCGCTATCCCGTTGAGGTCAAAGGCGATTATGGCAGTTTCCGCCTTAATGCCGGGAACCGCGAATGCCGTTGTGTTGGGTAGGCGGGGCGCCCTTGCACCGAAAATCACCGCTTGGGGCGTCGCCGTTGTAATGCCGACTTCAAGCCGGTCGCGCAGCGCTGTCATCCGTCCAGCGGCTGTTAAATTCGCGACAGCGGTGGCGGCACCAAAACCCGAAATCGCAGCAGCGTTTTCGGTTCCCGCCCGCTGGCCGCGCTCCTGCCCTCCGCCCCTGATCAGCGGCTCGGCGACATGGATGTCGCCGCGCCGCACAAGAGCGCCTGCCCCCTGCGGCCCGCCAAGCTTGTGCGAGGAAACGCTAACGAGGTCAGCACCAAGTTGCGCAATGTCGCAGTCAATCCGACCCGGTCCCTGCACAGCATCGACATGCAATACGCCCGCGGCCGCGTGCACGATTTCCGCGATCTGGGAGATGGGCTGAATGACGCCGGTTTCGTTGTTGGCGAGCATGACCGATACCATCGGCCGTGCGGCCCTTCGGATCGCCTCTTCGAGCGCGGGCAGGTCGAGGATGCCATCGCTGGTGACTGGCAATTCGTCAACGGAGCCGGCCGCAAAGCGCCCACCGCTTCGCACCGAGGGATGTTCGATTGCCGATACAAATAGGCGATCACGCGGCTCTTTGCGCCCTGCAATTTCCAATGCCGGCGTCAGCGCAAGCATGGTCGCTTCAGTTGCGCCACTGGTGAAGGTAACGTTCTTTGTTTCGGCACCCATAAGCCGAGCGACCTGCTCGCGCGCCTCCTCGATCAAACGGCGCACCGCTCGACCTTCCGCATGCACGGACGAGGCGTTCCCTGTCAGGGCCAGGGCAGCCTCCATTGCGGAGCGTGCCTCCGCGCGCAGCGGAGCCGTCGCGTTCCAGTCAAGGTATGATCGTCCGATCACCGGCTGCGAATACCTAATTACCGTTCAGTACCATAGCACCCGGAAAAAGCTTGCTTTTTGCCCCGGGGGTCGTGCTAGAAGCCCCCGAAATCGCTTGGCCCTTATAGCGCGTGTTTCGGCCAGGAACAGCGGAATTCATATAATTAGAATAATTCTAAACTTAATGACCGCTGATGATCGAGAGACATCCCGACGCCGCTACCACCGCGGCACCCGGTTAGAGGTCGATAGCAATGCCTGAGATTATCTTCACCGGACCGGCAGGTCGCATCGAAGGGCGGTATCATCCTGCCCGGCAGAAAAATGCACCAATCGCCATCGTTCTGCACCCGCACCCGCAGTTTGGCGGGACGATGAACCACCCGATTATTTACCAGCTTTACTATGCTTTTGTGCACCGCGGATTCTCCGCGCTGCGTTTCAATTTCCGCGGCGTCGGGCGCAGCCAGGGTTCGTTCGATCACGGCCAAGGGGAGTTGTCCGACGCGGCAGCAGCTCTCGACTGGGCGCAGACCATCAATCCGGAAGCGAAGAGTTGCTGGATTGCCGGCTTCTCGTTTGGAGCCTGGATCGGCATGCAGCTTTTAATGCGCCGGCCGGAGATCGAAGGCTTCATATCGATCTGTCCACCCGCCAATCTCTATGATTTCTCGTTCCTGGCCCCCTGCCCGTCGTCAGGCCTGATCATTCATGGCGATAAGGATGCCGTCGTTCCGCACAAGGATGTCACGACGCTCGTCGACAAGCTCAAGACCCAAAAAGGCATCGTGATCGAGCAAAAGGTTGTGCAAGGCGCCAATCATTTCTTTGACGGCAAGGTGGAAGCGCTGCTTACTTCGATCAGCGCCTATCTCGACAAGCGGCTGAAGACTGAACGCAAGCCGGCGGCGTAGAATTTAGCCGGTGCGCCGTCCGCGACGCTTGCACGCGTATGGTGCTCAAATTGACGACACGCGGATTGACCGTCCGCACATGACCCATGCTTCTTGTCAAAACCTACCTTGATAAAAGCGCCATTCACGGTCTTGGTGTTTTTGCGGGACACGCCATTCGCAAAGGCACGAAGGTCTGGCGTTTCGTAGAAGGCTTCGACCGAGTCTACTCGCCCACCGAATTCGCAAAACTGCCTAAGCCTGCGCGCGACTACATCTGGAACTACGGCTATCGGGTGGATGGCGAAATCCTGCTGACCAGCGACCACGACCATCACATGAATCATTCCGACAACGCCAACACCCATTGGCGCAACGGGCACATTGTTGCGCGTCGTACGATACGCAAAGGCGAAGAAATTACGAACAACTATCGCGAGTTCGACGCGGGTTTCTGTGCTGCCTTTCTGGGGAAAAGACGCAACCGGAATCGTCCCCGCTGAGACGCGCCATAGAAGCAGCAGCTCTCGCCTTGTTGAATCCAACGCCGGACCTGTTACACCACGCCGCTGGAAGAGCTGCCCCGAGAACCGACCAATGAGCGCCTATAAGTCGGATTTCCTTAACGTCCTTGCCGAGCGCGGGTTCATTCATCAGGTGTCCGAACCGGACATCCTGGATGCGCGGGCAAAGGCCGGACCCATTACGGGCTATATCGGATTCGATTGCACCGCCTCTTCCCTGCACGTCGGCTCGCTTCTGCCGATCATGATGTTGTATTGGCTGCAGCAGACCGGACACCGCCCGATCGCGTTGATGGGCGGAGGCACTACGCGTGTCGGCGATCCGTCTGGCAAGGATGAAACACGCCGCGTTCTCACCGACGAAGTGATCACCGAGAATCTCAAGGGCATCCGGGCGATCTTTGCGAAATTTCTAAAGTTCGAGGGCGCCGGCGGCAGTGCCGTGATGGCCAACAATGCCGACTGGCTGAACAAGCTCAACTACATCGATTTCCTACGCGATGTTGGCCGCCACTTTTCGGTCAACCGCATGTTGTCGTTCGATTCCGTAAAGCTGCGGCTCGATCGTCAACAGGAGCTGTCGTTCCTCGAGTTCAACTACATGGTGCTGCAGGCCTACGACTTCGTGGAACTGAACAAGCGTTACGGCTGCATTCTCCAGATGGGCGGCTCCGATCAGTGGGGCAACATCGTCAACGGCATCGATCTCGGTCGCCGGATGCTCACTGCGCAATTGTTTGCGCTTACGACTCCGCTGATTACGACCTCCTCGGGCGCAAAAATGGGCAAGACTGCTGCCGGCGCGGTGTGGCTGAACCCCGATCTAGTGAGCCCGTACGACTACTGGCAATACTGGCGCAATACCGAGGATGGCGACGTCGCCCGATTCCTCAAGCTCTTCACGGTGCTGCCGCTTGACGAGATTGCGCGGCTGGCTGCGCTCAAGGGAAATGAGATCAACGAGGCAAAGAAAGTGCTCGCAACCGAGGCGACGGTACTTGTGCATGGCCGGTCCGCCGCCCAGCAAGCCGCCGAGACCGCGCGCAAGACCTTTGAGGAAGGTGCGCCCGCAGAAACCTTGCCAACCGTCAGAATTGAAAATGGAACTGGGATTCTGAATGCTGCCGTGGCGACGGGCGCCGTATCATCGACGAGCGAAGCGCGCCGCCAGATAAAGAGCGGCGGCATCAAGTTGAATGGCGTTGTGGTGAGCGATGAGCGAACGGTTCTCACTGACGACAATGCGACGCCGGAAGGCGTCCACGTTCTGTCGTTTGGCAAGAAACGCCACTTCCAACTCAGACGGAAGTAATCGCAATCATCGCGATGGTGGCGGAGCGAAATTGGGATCGAATGTTCCCGGTGATGGAATGAATTTGCGCAGCAGCCCCGGCGCAATGGCGCTGACCGGGTTGACCGAGAGGCGCGGGGCACTGGGCGGACCGACGGCTTCGTAAGTGATGCCAAGGAGGCCTTCCTTGTTACCGCCACCCAGGAACAGACCAACGATCGGGATTTGCCCGAACATGTTGTTGATGCCGTAGAACGGCACGAAGGTGCCCCGCAGGTGTACCTCGTCCCGCATGTAGTCGATATTTCCTTCTACCGTCGCGCCGACGAGAGGCCCGCGGACGACGCCATCGCGAATCGACATCTTGCCGGAGACGCGGGTGAACTCAGCCCGCATCTCGGAGAAGTCGACGCCGGCCGAGCCGCCGGGCGTGCCTGGTGCGCCCGATACTACTTTTTCCAGGGCGGGCTCGCCGCGCACGGAAAATTTCCGGATGAAAAGGGTACCGATTTGCGGCGTCTGCTCCTGGGTCGGGGGATCCATCGCCATCCACATCTGGCCGCCAGACATCCTCGGATACATGTCGGTGAAGCGGAAGAGCGCACCGGCATCGTCGGTCTCGAAATAAATCACCTGGTGATTGTCGCGCGAGCGCACGCGCAAATCCCCATTGAGCGGCGTATCCCGCCCGATCTTGCTTGACATTGCAAAGCTACGAATGCGTCCGTTGCGGCGCGACAGCTTCAGATCGAGGCTGCGCAAAGTCTCGCCGTTATGACCGGCAACCGTGCCAAGCTTGATGTCAAGATCAAGGTCTTCCTGCTTTTGCTTGGTTCTGTCGGTGGACGCTAAAACTGACTTCACAAAATTTCGACCGTCAAAAATGTCGCCTCGCGCGGCAACGCGCAGCGTCCCATCGGTCATTCGATCAGCTTTCAGGCTAAGCTTGTCGCCGTCCGACAAGGCAAAGATCGGAAAGTTCGCCGATGTGAGTTCATTCGAACTGTCTAGTTCGATCGAACCGCGCACCGTTGCACCAGACCCATCGATGCTCAAATCGTCAAAGCGCATCGTCTTGCCGGTTTTCAGCAGCGTATAGGTGGCGCGCGCCGCCCTTCCTGCAGGCTTTACCCAGCCTGGCAGAAGATTGTCGATCTTCACCGGCGTGAGATCGGTTTCCACGCTCAGGCCGTCGTCAGTCGCGCTATCGCTGAGGCGGCCGATGACTTTGACGGGAATAGCACCGCTGACGGCTGTGCCGAGGTCGATGCCAAGGCGACGCCGGGCTGCCTCATCGAGTGTTGCCTGTAAGCGCAAGTCTGTGTCGGCTTGGCCTTTCGGCTTGCGCAGGTCTATCGCCGCGGGTGTGCCGTTAACCTTGACGTCTCCCTTGATCTGGAAGCCATCGCTTGTTGCTACCGCCTTGAGGGTCGATGCCTCCACTTTCTGGCCGAAAATCAGTTTATCGGCGGAAAAATTCGTAAGGTCCGCATTGATTGTGTAACTCGAGGAATCCTCCGGCATAGGTCGTGCAATTGCCAATTTGACCGCGACCTGGGCGGCAATGGTGCCGCGAGTCGATGCTGGATCGAGGGTAATGCCGACCTCATCGCGCAATCCCTCGCTTGCAAGCAGTGCAGCAGCCGCCGGCATGCCGCCATCGATGCGGAAGCTCGCGCGTGCCGGCGCAGGCTTTGGATGCGTATCGGGGACCTCGAAAATGCCGCCCGCGATATTGAGTCGTCGTCCCGGCGCTGATTCAACCGTACCGCGGCCGAGATTGACGACGGCATTCCGCCCGCGGATCCGGACAGTCAGGTCCGCGTCACGGATCGGCGGCAGGCTGGTGATCGGGTGAACAGTTGTTCCGGTGGTCTCGATATCGATGGACAGACCGTCATCCGGCATTGGGGGCCCGCCGTGCTTGAAATCTTCGAGGGGCGCGTTGCCGGCAACCACGAGCCGCTCGACCGTTCCGCCCCTAATGTGATCATCGACCCAGGCACGGACCTCGCCGGCGGCAAATATGGGCCAAAGCCGCTTCAAAGCTGACGCGGGCATGCGTGTGCCCGCAACGCCGAAGGCAACGTGCGGCTCGGCGCCGGAATAGTCGAGGCGCCCGGTGACCGCGATACCAATGTTGTGCGACGGACGCGTATCGATACGGCTGAAATCGCCCTGTTCAAGATCGATACGTTTTCGTTCCGTATCCAGGCGCGCGCGTACCGTCACGCGGTTGATCGCTATTCCCTCGTCGCCTCCGGATGCGCTGGGAGCAATTATGACCGGGTCAATTACGGAATCGCCTCGCGTCACACCGAGGAGCCAGGTGCCATTGTGATCGGACGACGGCTCCAGCGTCGCGCGCATGGTGAATTGGTTGGCGCCCGAGTGAACCTGAAACGGCACGATGAGGCTTTGCCGCCGGACGTCCCAATTGAATCGGAAATCCGCGCGATCGATGTTCACATTGAGTCTGTCGTTGGCCCGGTCGATGATCACGCCTGCATCGGCAAACAATTGCCCTTGCACCGCTTGCGGCATGCCTTCGCGGGAAACCTCGGCACGAATGCTTGCCGATAGAGGCACGTCGATATCGAAATCGCCGGTGTTGAGTCGCAGCGCCAGCATGATATCGCGGGTTGAAACCCTGCGCGCCTCGATCCCGACCGCGCGCACACCGTCGGCAAGTGGGCGCATTGCCGCGCTCAGTACCCAAGGACGCTCCGGCGTCTCGGACTCGAGTCGAAAAACAACTCCGCCTTGCCGGGGGCGCGTCAGGCTCACATTGATGCCTTCGAACTTCCATTGCTTGCCATTGCGCCGATCATCGACAACGAGATTGCCGTTCTTTAGACCCAGCTCACGCAAATCGTGACCGTCAAGACCGGTCTCTCCCACGGCATCGATTTTGGAGAGTATGCCGGCGAGGCTTTCAAACTCGGGGCGCACGTCGGTTTGCGGGGCGGCGGCGGAAGTCGGCGCTCTTGAGCCTGGAGAAACGGCCACCGGTGCCGCGGTTGCGATCGGTCGCTTGTCGGCGCCGGCAAATACAGTGAGGCGGCCGTCAGTCTCGATCCGGACCGACATTTCCGCGCCTACGAGGTTGAGGCTCTGAGCGCGCAATCGACCCATCATAAGACTTGCACCCGAAAGCCCGACTTCAGCCTTCGGCGCGCTTGCCACAATCGTGCCATCCGCATCGCGAACGACGATGTCCCGCAAACGCAATGAGGTGCGCCCTCTCTCGTCGCGCTCGAGTTGAGTGCCGCCAACGGCGACAGTGTGGCTACCCCCAAAATTCTCTTCGATTGCCGCTTTCAACCATGGCGTCGCGACGTCGAGCTCGATCGGGCCGCTGGATAATCGCCACCAGAGGCCGAGTGCTGCGAGAGTTGCAATGGCAAAGCAGGCGGCCGAACCAATGAGTAGCCGCAGCGCCAGCCGAGAGCGAACAAACTTGAATGTCCAGCGCCGCAGGCCCGCCCACTTTCGCGGCCATAGGCCGGTCGACCCTCGGGGCCATCGACCGATCCAACTTTGAGGCCGTAGGCTCGTCGAACGCTGAGCCCACAGACCGGTCCAATGTCGATGCCATCGAGCAAGTCGAGACTTCATTCGACGTCGTTGCGGCGCATGACCCGCGGCAACAGCATGTGCGCGGTGCCCGTGTTCGTGCTCGCTCCCGGTCATAATATCGATTGCGCCCTTCGTTTCGCGATGCACGCGTATGTTTCCGGTGGGCGGACAAAAACCGGGCGCGGCTCACGGCACAAATGAATGGAACCCGTTGCGCCCCTCCCACGCAAATGGCATGCCCGACATGACCGCTGGAAAGCGACGAAAGGAAGGCATATGGCCCGAGACCTCGTTGCAGGGGCGAAGGCGCCCCCTTTTATGCTGCCCCGCGACGGCGGCAGCAAAGTCTCGCTCAAGCATTTCAAGGGCAGCAATCTCGTCCTTTACTTCTATCCCAAAGCCGATACTCCCGGCTGCACCAAGGAGGCGATCGCATTCTCACGCTTGCGCGGCGATTTTGCCAAGGCCGGAACCGCGATCCTCGGGGTTTCCGCCGACCCCGTCGCAGCCCAGGACAAGTTCAAGTCCAAACATAAGCTCTCCATTGCCCTTGGATCCGACGAAACCAAAAAGATGCTGACAGCCTATGGCGCCTGGGGAGAGAAATCGATGTACGGTCGCAAATTCATGGGCGTCATCCGTAAGACCTTTCTGATCGATGCGGCCGGCCGGGTTGTTCGGATCTGGCCGAAAGTCAGCGTCGTGGGCCACGCAGAAGAGGTGCTGGCTGCCGCCCGCGAACTCTAATTCCGTTCAGTGACCGATGAACGACATCCATACCCCACCGGGATTACAGGTTTTTAAAGTATATCCGACTGATATCGACGCGCTGGACCGAGTGCCGCTGTCCCACGTCATCCCCTCGCGCACCATCAAATCATATTTTCCAAGCACTTCTGCGGCAAGGCGGCGCGTTTCGTCCTTCGTAATATCGCCTCATCCCGACCTGTCCGGTGCCAATTCCGGTGCCAAAATCCGCCTAGGCGCGGTCTGGCTTTCCGGGCGCTTCCGCCATAGGCCAAGACGTGGATAACGCATCACAGGCCGTCCCTGTGGCGGTCTCACGGTCTATACATGGACAGGCCGGAACCGGCAGACGGCAGGATTGGTCACCATGGTCTCGCTAAGTGATTCCCAGCTTCGAACCTTGATGACCGCTGCAGCGGACATGCCACCGGAAAAGAGATCGATGTTTTTGGAACGGGTCGGCGCCATGCTGGCGCTGCGCGGCCGGGGTCACTTCAACGACGCTGACGTTGCTGATGTTGTGGCCCTTGCATCGTGCGGCTTGGTCCATCGTGTCGATGCCGCCTGATGTCTCGGATCGAAATTGCCCGCAGACCACAAATTCTCAAAAGCACTTTTAGTCCATGGCGGAGATTAGGGCGTGTACTCATAAAAAGGGTTTGGGGAGCGGCGGTAATCCCGATGTCCGCTTTACCCCCGAAAGCGGACATGTGCAGTGCACTAGCTTATGTCTGCTTTGGGCCAATAGCGGACATTGGCGGGCCTAGTCGATCACCTCGTCGGCACGCGAAAGAATTGAGGGAGGAACAGTGATGCCGAGCGCCTTGGCGGTCGTAAGATTGATGACGAGATCGAATTTGGTCGGTTGCTCGACGGGGATGTCGCCCGGCTTCGCCCCGCGCAGAATCTTGTCGACATAGTCGCCGGCGCGCCGGAACAGATCCGGGTAGTTTGCTCCATACGACATCAGCCCCCCTGCTTCGACGTAGTCCCGAGACCCATGCATCGTCGACAGTCGCGCGCCGACCGCCAGGATGTTGATTCGAATCCGGGCGGCGTTTGCGAGCGCGTCGGTGCAGACATAAAGTGCGTCCGCGCGCCCATCGAGCGCCTCAAAGGCGGGCGCGATATCCTGCGCTCGACGAATTTCGAGTGTTTCGACATCGAGACCGAGCGCGGCGGCCGCCGCCTGAACCTCACCCAACTCCAGCACGGTGAAGGGATTGCCGACATTGCCCATAATCGCCAACCGGCGAAGACTGGGGACTACCTCGCGCAAGAGTTCGAGCCGCTTGCCGGTAGTATCGGTCGCCAGGGTGGACAGGCCGGTGACGTTGCCGCCCGGTCGCGCCAGACTGCCGACAGCGCTGGTGCCGACTGGGTCCCCCGACGTCGCAAACACGATGGGGATGATTGATGTCGCCCTTTTTGCCGCTAAGATTTGTGGAGTTCCCGACGTGACAATGATATTGACCTTGAGCCGAACGAACTCGGCCGCGATCTCGGCGGCACGCTCGCCGCTGCCTTCCCCCCAGCGATAATCGATCGCGATCGTGCGACCCTCGATCCAGCCAAGTTCGCGCAGCCGCTGCACAAAAGCGGCGACCCATTCGCTAGCGGCCGAACGCGTGGTCTGACCCAAGAAACCGATAGTTGGCAGCTTGCCCGCCTCCTCCGCGCGGGCTGCGAGCGACCAAAGGAGCGAAGGAGTGGCCGACGCGCCGCCGACAAGCGTGATGAAATCGCGCCGTCTCATTGCCGTTCCATCCTGAAGAGAGTCTTACTTAGTCTTGAGGTTGGTGACGCGTAAATTTGGCCTCAATAACGGCCTGCCGGGATGTTCGCTTTGGGTCAGAAGCAGACATATGCAGTGCAAAACCGCATGTCTGCTTTACCCCCAATAGCGACATCGATTGCGTTTTCGGCGGTCTGCTTTTGGGCCAAAGCGGACATCGGAACGATCACAAGCGTTCAGGAAAGT
>Ga0209481_10000363_pt1 | contig 18540 bp, 21 predicted proteins | sample SoiMetdeltSBSDD3_FD_187598 | JGI IMG/M metagenome (GOLD analysis project Ga0209481, IMG submission 187598) | Bulk soil microbial communities from a Populus tree surrounding site in Tennessee, USA - Soil MetaG P. deltoides SBSDD3 (SPAdes) (version 2) | ecosystem: Environmental > Terrestrial >...
GCGGTGCGTTCGACGATGACGCTGGCGTCGAACTGTGCCAGCTCCGAAGGCCAACGCCTACGCCGAACGCCGGGTACGCACCGTCCGCGCGGAGTGTCTGGATTGGACGCTGGTCTGGAATGCCGGACACCTTCACCGGATGCTGACCGGGTACGTCGTGCAAGCCGTCCGGGCGTCCCCTACCGGGCGCCGCGCATCGGTGCCCGCCAGACCTCGAACGCCCACCACAGGTACGCCGTGCCCGGCGAGCACAACACCTACCGACCGGAACCACGCGATGCACCCCACAGGGTCGAGCTGTCAGGTCGCAGTGACCGCACAGGCACGGGTTGCGGTGGCGTGCGGTGGTGTTCGGGATGTCCGTGACGTGCCGGGCGGCGTCCGCCGGCAGGACCTTTGGCCTCTGCCCGAGCCGGTTGCACGGACCTTACGCTGGCCAGTGGATGGGCGGTGGTTCCGCCTGCGTCGGTGCCGCAGGGCCGCACGCCCGAAGCAGGGGGGTGCGTCATGACCCACGCCACGCAGGACATCCGGTCACCGGCGGCGGACCTGCGGCCGCAGCTCGCAGCCGGCCACACCCACCGGATCGGTCCAGTCGCGTCCCGGCTGACCTGGCTGGTTGCCGGGCTCGCGCTGGCCGCATCCCTGGTCGGGCTGGTCGTAGACGGCATCTACACCGGTGCGGTCTCCACCGCCGAGATGCTGCGCGGCTACGACCTGGTCACCGCCGTTGCCGTCGTGCCCGGCCTGGTCGTCGCGGTTCATCTGGCTCGGCGCGGCTTGGTCGTAGCACAACTCGTCACCGCCAGCCTGCTGGCCTACCTCGTCTACACCTACGCGTACTACCTGTTCGGAACCGGGTTCAACGACCTGTTGCTGCTGCACGCGGTGGTCTTTGCCGCCGCCCTGTCCGCGTTCGTGCTGACCATCACCACCATCGACGTCAGGTCCGTTGCACAGCGGTTCAGCCCCCGGACGCGGGTGCGCGGCATCGCCGGCATCCTCGGCGCGCTCGCGGTCGCACTGGGCGGGATGTGGAGCTACTTCGCCGTGAACAACGCCGTCACCGGCCATGTGCCCGCCGGCAGCCAGCTGGTCGAGACCGACACCATCGTGCACCTGGGAATGGCGCTCGACCTGAGCCTGCTCGTGCCGCTGTACGCCGTGGCGGCGGTGTTGCTGTGGCAACGCGCCGCCTGGGGTTACGTGCTGGCCACGGTTGCCCTGCTCGCCGGAATCCTGCACCAGGTCAGCTACCTCGTGGCGATGCCGTTCCAGGTCGCGGCCGACATTCCCGAGGCCGTCTCCTACGACCCGATCGAGCCCGTCATCGTGCTGCTGTACCTGATCGCGACGGCACTCCTGCTCGACGGCGCACGACGCGGCTCCACGCCCAGCTAGGCAGGCAGTCATGACCCGGATCGAAGGACGCACATCGTTTGCCCGCTCACCGGAACAGATGTTCGATTTCCTCGCCGATCCCCGCAACGAACCGGCCTACAATCCGCGCATCCGGTCCGCGCGCAAGCTCACGCCCGGCGCCATCGGACCGGGCACCCGGTACGTGCAGCACGCGAAGTCATTCGGACGAGTCGGCGACGTCACCATCGTTCTCGTCGACTACCAGCGTCCCCGCCGCCTGAGCTGGGACATCCAGTCCGCGGGGATAAGCGTGCGTGGCGATGTCAGGTTCGATCCGCGCGCTGCCGGCTGCCGTGTCAGCTGGGCCTGGGACCTGCACCCGAAGGGCGCATGTCGACTGCTGGGACCGTTGATGGGTCTTGCCGGCAGACGAATGGAGCGACGTGTCTGGCAGCGGATGCAGCGATACGTCGATGCCATGCCCGCGACCCGGCCCCTGACGGACGCCACGGCGAGGGATGCAGCGACCAACCGTGAGCGGCCCCGATCCGTGGGCCGCGCCGCGTAACGTCGAACACACGCGTCTGCCGCGTGGGTCCTGGTCGCCCAGGTCGCGTGATCCAGAGACGACCTGCGCCGCGGGTACCTCGGGCTCCGACTGTCGTGTTACGGCGGGCGTGGTTTGGCGTTGCGCAGCCGGATCCCGCTGAAGCCGACCGTGCTCGTGATCACCGCGTCCCAGAACGGCCACAGGTTGTTCAGCAGCCGCAGCTGGATGCCGGCCTCCTCGTGCAGCCTGAGCAGATCGCCCACGGGTTCCGGCGGACCGAGCGGCATGACCGGCACGGTGGCCACGTGGCAGTGCGGCTCCGGGCCGCCGAAAGCGCGGAACGGCTCGGTGGGGAGACGGTACGCGTACAGCCGGACGTCCCGGATCGCGTCGAGCCAGTCGTACTCGATCGCGTGGACCCGCTCGCCGCACCCGGCGCCGATGATGCGCTCCCGGTCGGCCCAGGACGTGGTCGGCGTGGCCCAGGCCATGCCGCGCGGGCACTGGCGCGGGAACCAGTAGTCCGGCGCGCGGTCGTGGTCGACCGCCCAGACGTACGCCTCCGGCTGTTGCGCGGTGGCCGCGACGTGCGGGACGAAGCGCGTGATCGTCGGGTCTTCCGAGAAGTGCAGCAGCTCTCCGGGCGCGGGTCGCATGGAGACGTTCCTAGCGCGGATGCGCCCGGCTATCTCTGGGTTATCTCCCGCCAGTCGGACGACCCGGCGAGCAGGCCTTCGACGATCTCCAGTGCGCGGTCCTCGTCGCCGACCTCCCACCACCGAGAGTGACCGTCGGCTCCACCTTCACGCGCCTCCACGAACCATCGGTCCCCATCAACACGCAGGTAGACGTCCTTGCGGGCGATCCTTCCCCACCGGGAGTTCCACCAGTGCTTCCGCTGTTCCATCACGGTATGTTATCGAACGGGTGTACGAGCGATGGTCAGGAGGGGTACCCGGTCGTGGCGTGTCCGTTCGGGCGGCCAAGACCATCCGAACTGGTTGTCCCGTATGGGCATCTGGACCTGTTATCAAATCGTGACCAGGTGTGGTGCCGGTCACATCTGGTGACGACGACCCGCCCTTTCGTCCGCTTTCGCCCCACGAAGGCTGGCCCGAACCGGCAGGCTCGCGGGCCTCGCGACTACCACCGGTAACAGGCACCCGGCGACTCTGTTACTCGTGAGTAGCAAGGGGCTTGTGGCCGGGGTTACTTCGCGGAAACATCTGTGCCGCCTGCCGGGTGCTCCAGCGGGCGAGTCGGTACACCCCAGCGCACGTCTCACCGAGCGCGCGGCCGCGTCGGTGACTTCCGCGAGGAGGATCCGTGAAGGACTCGCAAGGCAATCTGGTGCTGGGGCGCACCAGATGGCGGCGCTTCGCCCTCGTAGCCCTGCCGGCCGCCGTGCTCGGCGCCGGCCTCATGGCCGGCGTGGCCAACGGTGCCGTGCCGATCGCGCTCAACGTCTCCGGGCAGACCTTCAAGGTCTCCGCCGACTCCCTGGTCGGCGACGGGTTCGCCCAGTACCCGACCGTGGTGGTCAAGCCCGACGGCACGCAGATTCCGGTCGCCGGCTCGAACATCGACTTCGCCACCCTCACCAACCTGTGCCAGTCGGTGAAGGTCGGCGCGATCAGCCTGGTCATCCGGGGCGGCCGGGACGGCAAGACGGTCACCGCCGACAACCTGCAGATCGGCCTCGACCAGCTCGGCGGCGACGCCACGTTCACCAACATCCGGATCGGCACGGACAGCTCCAAGCTGACCGAGGGCGGGCCGGGTGGCGTGGGCCTACCGGGCAGCTTCGGCCAGGAGGCCGACCGGGTCGAGATCCGCAACCTCCAGCAGGTCGCGTACAGCACCCAGGCCGGCACGTTCACCGTGCAGGGCCTGAGCCTCAAGGTAAACCTGCAGGGCGAGGAGTGCTTCGGCACCATCGAGTAGTCGCGCGACGGGTCCGCGGTGGCTCAGGCACCGCGGACCCGACCGTGCCTGACCCCCTTCCGAGGACCTGGAGGCGTACGTGACAACGGCTCCGGCACCAGCCGCGCGGCGTTCCGGCGCGCTGGCCCGCGGCTGGCGCAACTTCCGGCGCTGGCGGCGGGGCCGGCCGTTCTGGGGCGGCCTGCTCACCATGCTCGCCGGGATCGAGATCTTCTTCAGCGGCAACCTGAACCTCGGCGAGCTGCAGTTGCGCGTCGGACTCGAAGGTTTCCAGTACTACGCGATCTCGGCCACGCTGGTCCTCTGTGGACTGCTCACCTGGGTGACTCCCGCCCAGCGCATCTTCTACGGCGTACTCGCCGCGCTGGTCGCCGTCTACTCGCTGATCGGAGTCAACCTCGGTGGCTTCTTCATCGGCATGTTCCTGGGCATCATCGGCGGCTCGCTGAGCGCGGCGTGGGTACCGGTGGCCCCGGTGGAGCCGGCCCGGGCCGTCCCTGACGAGCCGGAGCCCGGAGACGGCTCGCCGGAGGCGGAGCCCGCCGCGGAACCGGCCACCATGGACGATCTGCTCAGCGGGCGGCCGCGGACCGGCCCGCTCACCGACGTGCTGCCGGCGGCGACCACCGCGCCGATCCCGCCGCAGCGGCCCATCGCCCAGACCGCTCCGCTGCAGTCCGACGATCCCAGGTGGAGCGCGGACCCGGGTGGTGGCGCCGAGCCGAGGCGCAGCCCGCCACCCTTTCTCTCGATCACGATGATCCCGGTGACGCTGGCCGCCGCCGCGGTCGCGGTGCTGCCTACCCCGCGGGCGGCCCAGGCGGCCCCGTGCCCGCCGGCAACCACCGCACCCCGGCCGCCGGCGCCGAAGCCACCCGCACCGGCTCCGCCGCCGCCGAGCGTGGCGCCGTCCCCGACGCCGTCACCGTCGCCGACAGCCACGGACGAGAACGGCAACCCGATCCAGGAGCTCATCGACGGCGTCGGCGACTTCCTCGGTGGCCTGTTGGGTGGCGGGCAGCAGCAGCAGGCGGATCCCACACCGACCCCGACGCCCGAGACGTCATCCCCTGCGCCGGCGCCGAGCCCGACAGCCAGCCGCGGTGGCGGTGGCGCTTCGCCGGCTCCCGCCAGGCCCGGACCGACCCCCTGCTCGACGACGAGCGCGCCCGCGCCGAAGCCGAGGCAGCTCGCGGCGGCAGCGGACCAGCCACCGGTCGCCGCCCGACCCGGCCGGATGACCGGCAGCAGGGTCTCGATGAGCGGCCTGTCCTTCGACGGTGTGGTGTCGCTCCCCACCGTCAACCCCACCGTGAGCATCCGGGCCCTGCTGTTCACGATGAACAGCTCGACCACGAACAACTTCCGGCTGGTGACCATCGATCCCGCCGGCCGGAACGTCACGCTGACCAGCTCGGCGCTGACCGTGGAGAGGTCCGCGGAGGAGCGCGTCCAGTTCTACACGAGCCGCTTCACCGGCAAGGTGTTCGGGCTCATCGAGCTGACCTTCACCCCCGACTCGCCGCCGCCGCTGACGCTGCCGGAGATGTTCTTCACCGACCCCGACATCGAGCTCGTCTTCGTGGACTGCCGCACGCTGCTCGCCCCGGACCTGCGGGTCACCACCCCGTAGCGGTGTGCTCGCCGAGCGCGGGCGGTGGGCTGCGGTAGCTGGCCGGGTTCTCGGACAATCCGATCGGGCAGGCGACGGACCTCGTACCGGCCAGCGTGACGACCGGGTCGAGGCCCAGCCGCTCGGCGAGCGCGAACGCCTCGTCGATCGGGTTCACCACCCCGCACGGCACCCCGGCCGCGGTCAGGTCGGCCACCCACTCGGCGGCGGTACGGGTCGACAGCCGTTCCTCCAGCAGGGCCACCAGCGCCGCGCGGTGGCGTACCCGGTCGGCGTTGCTGGCGAAGCGCGCATCGTCCGGCGTAACGCCGCCCACGACGGCGGCCAGGCGACCGAACTGCGCGTCGTTGCCGACCGCGACCGCGATCGGCCGGTCGGCCGCCTGGAGCGTCTCGTACGGCGCGATGCTCGGGTGGGCATTGCCCATCCGGACCGGGACGGTACCGGCGTTGAGGTACGCGGAGGCCTGGTTGACCAGCGCGGCGAGCAGGCTGCCGAGCAGCGACACCTCGACCCGCTGCCCCCGCCCGGTACGCTGCCGGACGAGCAGGGCGGCAAGCACGCCGGTGGCGAGGTTCTGCCCGGCGAGCACGTCCACGAGGGCGACGCCGGCCTTGGTCGGCGGGCCGTCCGGCGCGCCGGTGACCGACATGAGGCCGCCGACCGCCTGCACCAGGAAGTCGTAGCCGGGCAGCGCGCTGCCCGCGCCGAACCCGGTGCACGAGGCGTAGACCAGCCGCGGGTTGTCGTCCACGAGCTGCCGGTAGCCGAGGCCGAAGCGCTCCATCGTGCCGGGCGCGAAGTTCTCCACCAGCACGTCGGCGCGCAGCGCCAGCTCACGCGCGACCGTGGCACCGTCCGGTGTGGACAGATCGAGCGCGACGCTGCGCTTGTTCCGGTTCACCGCGAGGTAGTACGTGGACCGTCCACTGTCGTCGGTGGGCGGCAGCCACGAGCGGGTCACGTCGCCGGTACCGGGCCGTTCCACCTTGACGACGTCGGCGCCGAGGTCGGCGAGGGTCATGGTGGCGAGCGGCCCAGCGAGTACCCGGGAGAAGTCCGCGACGAGCACACCGTCCAGCACGCCCCTCGCCACCACTGGCGTCCCTACAGCCGGGCCAGCGCCCGTTGCAGCGGGTCGAGGCCGAGCGCGCCGAGGTTCAACGCGTCCCGGTGGAACGCCCTCAGGTCGAAGGTGTGCCCCTTGCGGGCCTTGGCGTCCTCGCGCGCCTGCAGCCAGATGCGCTCACCGATCTTGTACGCCGGCGCCTGTCCCGGCCAGCCGAGGTAGCGGTTCAGCTCGAACCGCAGGTTCTCGTCCGGGATCCGGCAGTGCGCCCGCATGAACTCCCAGCCCAGGTCGGGCGTCCAGCGCTCGCCCGGGCGGAAGCCGAACGGGTTGTCGGCCGGGATCGCCTTCTCCAGGTGCATGCCGATGTCGACGATGACGCGGGCGGCCCGGAACGCCTGCCCGTCCAGCATGCCCAGCTTGTCGCCGGGGTCCTCGAGGTAGCCGAGGTCGTCCATGAGCCGCTCCGAGTAGAGCGCCCAGCCCTCGCCGTGCCCGGAGCACCAGCACAGCAACCGTTGCCAGCGGTTGAGCAGCTCGGCCCGGACCTGGGTCTGCGCCACCTGCAGGTGATGGCCGGGGACACCCTCGTGGTACACGGTGGTGACCTCGCGCCAGGTGGAGAACTCGTTGATGCCGAGCGGCACCGCCCACCACATCCGGCCGGGCCGCTCGAAATCCTCGCTCGGCCCGGTGTAGTAGATGCCGCCGTCGCTCGTCGGCGCCAGCATGCACTCGATCCGGCGTACCTGTTCCGGGATGTCGAAGTGCGTGCCGTGCAGGTCGGCGATCGCCTTGTCAGCGAGGTTCTGCATCCAGTCCCGGAAGGCTTCCTTGCCGACGATGTTGCGGGCCGGGTCCGCGTCGAGCGCGGCCACCGCCTCGTCGATGCTCGCGCCGGGCCCGACGATCCGCGCCGCCACGGCACGCATCTCGGTCTCCAGCCGGTGCAGTTCCTCGAAGCCCCACGCGTACGCCTCGTCCAGGTCGACCTTGGCGCCGAGGTAGTACTGCGAGTTCAGCTCGTACCGCTCCGGGCCGGCGGCCTGCTTCTCGGGCGCCAGCGGGGCCAGGTCCTCGCGCAGGAACCGGCCGAACTCGGCGGTCGCCTCGGTGGCGGTCTCGACCGCGCGGTCCAGGTCGGCCCGCAGCGTCCCGGTGGCCTCGAGCCCGCGGGCGAGCGTCCGGTAGAAGTCGTCACCGTCCGCGCTGATCCAGATGTCGCACTGCTTGGCCACCTCGACCATCTGGTGGCGGGCGCTCACGTGGCCCCGGGCCGCGCCGTCGAGCAGGGTCCGCTTGTACTGCTCCAGCGCGCGCGGGAACTGCGACAGGCGCGAGACGATGTTCGACACGGCCTCCTCGCCCTCGGTCGGCATGAGGTCGAACACCTGGCGGATGTTGTGCAGCGCGCTGACGATGACGCTCAGCTGGCTGGTCTCGCCGGCGTCGTACAGTGCGACCTCCCGGCCGAGCCGCTCCTGCATGGCCTCCTTCGCGACCCGCTCACGCTCGTCGACCGGGTCCACCCCGTCGAGCTCGGCCAGCGCGCGCCGGCCCAGGTCGGCCAGTGCGGCGTACCCGTCCGGTGAAAGATCATCCAAGGTGTCGTCGTACCCGCCGATGCCGACGTAGGTCGCGCCGGTGGGGGTGAGCGGCGCCCACGCGTCGACGTAGCGGTTGGCGATGTCATCTACTCGTCTCACCCGCCCGACCTTACGCGACGCCCGGGAAAGGCCGCCGACCGATTTTCCCGCCTTTCCGATCACCAGGGGTCCCGACGAGGGTGCGGTGTGACAGCTATTCGTACCGTCATGTCGGAAAGTCGCGCGACGGCACCGCGACGGTGAGGCAGAGTGGACGGGTGACCGCCGCTGTAACTGCCGCGCCACCTGTACGGTCGATACGCTGGCTGCCCGGTTTCATTCTGCTCGCCGCGATATGGGGCTCCAGCTTCCTGTTCATCAAGGTGGGCGTGCGCGAGCTGCACCCGATGTACCTGACCCTGGGCCGGTGCGTGTCGGGGGCGCTCACGCTGCTCGTGGTGCTCGTCGTGACCCGCGACCGGCTGCCGCGCGATCCCAAGCTGTGGGGGCACCTGGCCGTCCTCGGCGCGATCGGCGTCGCCATCCCGCACACCCTGTTCGGGTACGGCGAGGAGCGGGTCTCCTCCGTGCTCGCCGGCATCTGGAACGCGGTCACGCCGCTGGTGGTCCTGCCGGTCGCGGTCCTGGCGTTCCGTACCGAGCGGATGACCGCGCGGCGCACGGCCGGCCTGCTGACCGGGTTCGTCGGTGTGCTCGTCGTGCTCGGGGCCTGGCAGGGCATCGGTGGCGCCGCGCTGACCGGCCAGCTCATGTGCTTCGCGGCCGCGGCCTGCTACGGCGTCGCCATCCCGTACCTGCGCAGGTTCGTCGCCGGCCGGGCAGAGACCGGTGTCTCGGTCTCCGCCGCCCAGTTGCTGCTCGCCACGGGGCAGCTGGCGATCATCGCGCCGCTGGCGGCCGGCGCGCCGCCGGTGCCGACCCGGCTCTCCGCGGACGTGATCGGGAGCGTCCTGGCGTTGGGCATCCTCGGCACCGGGCTCGCCTTCGTCATCAACCTGCGGAACATCGAGCTGATCGGGGCGACCGGGGCGTCCACGGTGACGTACGTGATCCCGGTGTTCGCGGTCTTCATCGGCGTGATCGCGCTCGACGAGCACGTGTCGTGGTACCAGCCGGTGGGCGCGTTGATCGTGCTGCTCGGCGTGGCCGTCTCGCAGGGCCTGCTGTTCCGGCCCAAGCGCGCCGTCGAACCCGACGGTCAGCCCCGCGAGCTGGCCCACGCGGCGAGCTCATCCGCCGACCAGGTGTTGACGATCCGGTCCGGCGGTACCCCGCAGAGCGCCGCCCGCTCGCAGCCGTAGTACAGCCAGTCGAGCTGCCCCGGCGCGTGCGCGTCGGTGTTGATGGCGAACCGGCAGCCGGCCTCCAGTGCCAGGCGCAGCAGCCGCTTGGGTGGGTCCAGCCGGTCCGGCCGGCAGTTGATCTCGACGGCCTTGTCGTGCTCGACGCAGGCGGCGAAGACGGCGTCCGCGTCGAACGTGCTCTCCGGCCGGGTCCGCCCGGACCGGTGGCTGCGGTCGGAGCCGGCGCCGGCCGACACCTTCCGGCCGGTGCAGTGCCCGAGAATGTCCAGGTTCGGGTTGGCGATCGCGGCGAGCATGCGTGCGGTCATCGTGTCGGCCGGCTCCCTCAGACCACTGTGGATGGAGCCGACCACGACGTCCAGTGAGGCCAGTAGGTCCTCGTCCTGGTCGAGCGATCCGTCGGCGAGGATGTCCACCTCGATCCCGGTGAGGATCCGGAAGTCCTCCGGCAGCTGGGCGTTGAGCCGCCGGACGTACTCGACCTGCTGTCGCAGCTTCTCCGCGGATAGCCCGTTCGCCACGGTCAGGCGCGGCGAGTGGTCGGTCAGGACGAGGAACTCGTGGCCCAGGTCGGCGGCGGCGAGCGCCATCTCCTCGATCGGCGAGCCACCGTCCGACCAGTCCGAGTGCGAGTGGCAGTCGCCCCGCAACGCGGTCCGCAACGCGGTGGCCGCCTCGTCCAGGTCCGTGCCCTCGGTGTCGAGCAGCCGCCGCAGGTAGACGGGCTCCGCACCGGCGATCGACTCGGCGACGCAGCGGGCGGTCACGTCACCGACGCCCTTGATCTGCCGGAGCGTACCGGCCGTCGCACGCTCCGCAATCTCGCTCCGGTCGAGCGCGGCCAGCGCGTTGGCCGCGGACCGGAACGCCCGCACCCGGTACGACGCCTCGTTGGCCCGTTCCAGCAGGAACGCGATGCGGCGCAGGTCGGCGACCGGGTCCCGGGCAGTCACGACGCTCAACCTACCGCGTCGGAGTCGAGGCCGGACGGCGCGGTGCGGGTTCGACGCGCGGCATCGTGAGGCCTGCCGGGTGCGTTCGAGGCGTAGGTACCGGCGAGCTGAGGTAGCGCGTACCGTCAAGGCATGCGGACGATCGACTGGGTGGATGGCACCCTCCAGATCATCGACCAGACCGCGCTGCCGGCCACCGAGCGCTGGCTGCGACTGTCTACTGTGGATGAACTGGTGGACGCGATCCGCAGCCTCGCGGTGCGCGGTGCGCCCGCCCTGGGGGTGGCCGGTGCGTTCGGGGTCGCGCTGGCGGCCCGGCAGTTCGCCGGCGACCCGGACGGGCTGGCGGAGGCCGTACGGCGGCTGGAGAGTGCCCGCCCGACGGCGGTGAACCTGGCCCGCGGCGTCCGACGGGCGGCGGCGCGGCTGCCCGACGGCCCGGATGCCGTGCTCGGTGAGGCCGTGCGGGTCCGGGAGGAGGAGATCGCCAGCTCGACCCGGATGGCCGAACGGGGCGCCGACCTCGTGACCGACCTCTGTGGACGGTCGCCGAGACTGCTGACCCACTGCAACACCGGCGGGCTGGCCACGGTCACCGGCGGCACCGCGCTCGCGGTCGTGGCCGAGTTGCACCGGCGCGGAACGCTGGGCGGGGTCATCGCGAGCGAGACCCGGCCGTTGTTGCAGGGAGCCCGGCTGACCGCGTGGGAGCTGGGCCGCCTCGGCATCCCGTACCGGGTGGCCGTGGACGGTGCCGGGCCGTTCCTGATGGCGCGGGGCGAGGTGGACGCGGTCATTCTCGGCGCGGACCGGGTCTGCCGCAACGGCGACGTGGTGAACAAGGTGGGCAGCTACGCGCACGCGCTGGGTGCCAACGCGGCCGGCATCCCGTTCATCGTCGTCGCGCCGGAGTCCACATTGGATAGGGACACGGCGACCGGTGCGGATGTCACGATCGAGGACCGCGGGCCGGCCGAGGTGCTCGGCACGATCGCGCCGGCGGGTGCGGACGCGGTCAACCCGGCGTTCGACGTCACGCCGCACACGCTCGTGACCGCGCTGGTCACGGACGCCCGGGTGGTCACCCGGGACGGACGGCGGTGACCGTCCGCCGGTCCGGCGCCACCACGGTGATCCAGCCACCCACCCGCCCGAGCCGCAGCAGGGTGTCGGCGCGGGCCGGCAGCTCGATGCTCGACGCGGGCGCCGGTGGCCACGCCGCCCGGACCGCCTGCGGTCCGCTGAGCCAGGCCCGCAGCGCGGGCGGGTCGGTCAGCCCGGCGCGCGCGTCGGCCAGCGCAGCCAGCACGGCGTCGAGCGCCGCCGTCACCGCGTCCGCGTTGCCGGCGCACATGGCCGCCACCAGGTCCGGCCTGGCGGCCGCGACCCTGGTACCGTCGCGGAACGACCCGGCGCCCAGCGTCAGCGCCAGCGGGTCACCCGATGCCACGGCGACCGTGGCCGCGGCGAGCAGGTGCGGCACGTGGCTGATCGCGGCGACCGCACGGTCGTGTTCGTCCGCCGTGGCGGGGACGACCCGCGCGCCGAGCGAGGTGACCAGCGCGGCCAGCTCCAGCCAGTCGGCGAGCGCGGTGTCCGGTTCGACGCAGAGCACCCAGGCCGCGCCGGTGAACAGGTCGGCGTCGGCGTTGGCGAAGCCGGAGGTCTCCCGCCCGGCCATCGGGTGGCCGCCGACGAACCCGGCCGCCCGCGTGTGGGGCCCGTACAGCCGGGCCGCGACGAGGTCCCGGACCGGCCCCTTGACCGACGTGACGTCCGTGACCACGCCGGTGTAGAGCGCGCCGGACAGCTCGTCGAGCACTCCGGGCAGCGCGGGCAGCGGTACCGCCAGGACCGCCAGCTCGCTCGTCGCGACCGCGTCCCGCACGCTGCCGGTGACCTGCCAGCGGGTACCGGCCGGGGCGCGCGCTGCCGCGGTACGCGCGGTGGCCCGGGTCGCGGGGTCGGCGTCGTACGCCAGCAGCCGGTGCCCACGCGTGGCGAGCGCCCGCAGCAGTGAGCCGCCGATCAGCCCGAGCCCGATCACCGCAATGTCCACCGGGCGACTCTCGCACACGCCGACCGGTCCGCGGGGCACCCCCGACACGCATGATCATGGGGCCTGCAGGCGCTGTGGCGGCGTGTCGCGCCGCAGACTCCATGATCGCGGGCGAGAGCGGCGCGCCAGCCGGGCGCGCTAGCGGGGCGCGCAGATCATGACCGGGTGCCCGTCGGGGTCGGCGACGTACGCCATCCGCTCCCGCCACGGCTGGTCGGCCGGCTCGACGAGGATCGGTACGCCGTGCCGCCCTAGCTCTGCCACCGCCTCGTCCACGTCGTCGGTGTAGATGCACAGCTCGAACTGCCGGCCGCGGCGCGCGTGCGTCGGCAGTCCGTGCGCGCCGACCTGCCCGTCGGTGACCGCGGCGAGCGCGAGGTTGCCTCCCCCGGCGAGCGCCATCGCAACAAACTCTGGATCTCCGTCAGGTGGAAACTGAAATGTCTCGGCGAAGCCCAGCTGGTCGCGATAGAACTTCCGGGCGGCGGGCAGGTCCTCGGTGTAGACGATCGGGAACGCGTCTCTGAACATGCTCACACCTATCTGACGAACGGGACGCCCGGGCTCTCGACGGGTTATCGTGCGGCTAATGATGCAGACGTACCCGAGCCGCACACCGTCGGGCCTGTTCCCGACCGGGCCGCCGCGCCCGACGTACCGGGAGCCGTTCCGGGTGCGCGGCCGGGCGGTCGGGGCCGGGCTCGGCGCGGGTGCGTTGTGGATGCTGCTGTTCGGTTTGCTGGCCCAGTCGGTGCGGTCCTATGCCTGGTTGTCCGTTATCGCGGCCGGCGTCGCCTGGCTCGTGGCGCTGGGGCTCGCCCGGCATGGCGACCGGGGCGTGGCGGCGGGCATCGCGATCAGTGTGGGCGTCGGATTGGCATTGGCCACGATCGTTGTCGGAGTGATGTGGGCAGCAGTCGCGTGGCCAATGTGGTAACGCCGGGTAATTGCGTGAAAGCTATTCGCAACTGGTCTTGACGAATGGGTTGAGAGTCGGCACCCTCGGCGCATGGCCCTGATGCTGCAGCGCCTCGATCCCGAGCGCCATCGTCGTCGGCTGCAGCTGCTCGCCGAGCTCGCCGGCGCCAAGGCCGTGCGGGATCGGGTGCAGCCCCGGCAACTGCGTGTCGATCGGCTGCGCGAGCTGATCGCCACGCGGCGGCGTCTGGCCAGCTGACCGTCCTCACCGCGACGCAGCGCGGTTACTCCTTCGATCGTTGGCCCAGTCGGGAAACCTGCCCGTCTGGGCGTTGTGCGGCCCTTCGTTGGTGTGACCCGATACCGTGCGGAGAGAGCAGAGGCAGTGGGGGGAATCGTGCCGTACTTCGCCGCCGCGGCCGTTCGTGGGCCGAAGGGCTGGGCCGCCAGTGAGTTGGACCTGTCGGGCGCAGCCGATGTCGAGGAGGTGGCCGACCGGCTGCGGGACGTGGAGCCGGACGCCAGCGTCTCCTTGCTCTTCGTCGAGTCCGACGACGCCTATCTTGTGATCATGCGCCTGGACAACGGCGAGGATCTGCGGGTCTTCGGCTCGGACTCGGTCTTCGCCGAGGAGTCGCGGCTGGGCGCGCTGTTGCTCGGCGAGATCGAGGCGCCCGCGCTGGAGATCGAGGACCCCGACGAGCTGGCCGAGCGCGCGGAGTCCGATGTGGAGGAGCCGCCCGCCACCGAACCCGACGTGGACCCGGTCGGGGACGCCGACCTGCTGGCCGATCTGGGCATCTCGGCGAACCGCCTGCTGGCCCTCTGCGCGCACGAGGGCATGCTCCCGTCCGACGTGACCGCCGAGGTCTGCCAGGCGATCGGCTGCGGTGACGAGATCGAGGAGCTCCGGGAGGCGTGACCGGGCGGACCCGCCACGAGGCTTGGATGCGCCGGGCGCTGCAGGTCGCGGCGGGCGCCGGGAGCGACGTACCGGTCGGCGCGGTGGTCTTCGGCCCGGACGGCGGGGAGCTGGGCTCCGGCGGCAACGAACGGGAGCTGACCGGCGACCCGACCGGGCACGCCGAGATCGTCGCGATGCGCCGCGCGGCCGCGGCCCTGGGCACCTGGCGCCTCGACGGCTGCACGCTGGTCGTGACGCTCGAACCGTGCACCATGTGCGCGGGCGCGCTGGTATCGGCCCGGGTGGCGGCGCTCGTCTTCGGCGCCTGGGAACCGAAGACCGGCGCGGTCGGCTCGCTCTGGGACGTCGTCCGCGACCGCCGGCTCACCCACCGGCCCGAGGTCTACCCGGGTGTGCTGGAGCACGAATGTGCGGTACTGCTACGGGGTTTCTTCGGTCCTCTGCGATCGTGACCGGGTGGAGTGGCTGACCGTCGCGCTGACGGCCTTCGCCCTGATCGTGCCGGTGGAGCTGCCGGACAAGACCTTCGTCGCGACCCTCGTGCTGAGCACACGCTACCGGCCGTTGCCGGTGTGGCTGGGCGTCAGCGCCGCGTTCGCCGTACAGTGCCTCGTCGCGGTGGCCGCCGGGCACCTGCTGTCCCGGTTGCCCGAGCGCCCGGTCCAGATCGTCGCCGCCGGCCTGTTCACGGTGGGGCGGTGCTCCTGATCCGCGGCGCTCGCCGGGCCGACGCCGAGGAGGCCGAGCAGGAGCAGGAGTACGAGCGGCGGGCGAGCGCGCCCCGGACCGGCCTGCGGGCGGCGGTGACCAGCTTCGCCGTGCTCTTCACCGCGGAGTGGGGCGACCTGTCCCAGCTCCTTACCGCCGGTCTGGTGGCCGGCGGCCGGCCGGCGGTCCCGGTGTTCGTCGGCTCGCTCGCCGCGCTGGTGACGGTCTCCGGCGCGGCCGTCCTGCTCGGACGGTGGCTGCTCCAGCACGTCCGCTTGTCACTCGTGCGGTACATCGGCGGCGGGGTCTGCGCCGCCCTGGCGTTCCTGACAATCCTCGGCGTGCTGCGCTGACTGGGTGCCGCTGAGCAGGTGATCCTGTCTGCCCGGTAGGCTGACCCTGCCCCGAGCAAAGTCTTTCTCGCCCGCTGGACACGTCAGGAGTGCCCCGTGGCTCGCGTCGTCGTTGACGTCATGCTCAAGCCCGAGATCCTCGACCCCCAGGGCCAGGCGGTCGCCAACGCACTGCCCCGCCTGGGAGTCAGCGGCGTCACGTCGGTACGCATCGGCAAACGGGTGGAGATCGAGTTCGCCCCGGACTCCGACCCGGACGGCGAGCAGGCGGCGCGGCGCGCGCGCGAGATCGCCGACCGGCTGCTCGCCAACCCGGTCATCGAGGACTACACGGTACGGGTGGAGCAATGAGAGCAGCGGAGCGCCGCGGTGCGGGAGGAAGGCGGATGAGGCGCGGAGCGAAGCGAGGTAGGCGATGAGTACGCGGGTCGGTGTGGTCACGTTCCCCGGCTCGTTGGACGACGGCGACGCCGCGCGGGCCGTCCGCCTGGCCGGCGCCGAGCCGGTACGCCTCTGGCACGACGATGCCACGCTGCACCAGGTCGACGCGGTCGTGCTGCCGGGCGGCTTCTCCTACGGCGACTACCTGCGCTGCGGTGCGATCGCCCGGTTCGCGCCAATGATGGAGATCATCATCCTGGCCGCCCGGGACGGCCTGCCGGTGCTCGGCATCTGTAACGGCTTCCAGATCCTCTGCGAGGCGCACCTGCTGCCCGGCGCGCTGACCCGCAACCAGCACCTGCACTTCCGCAACCGGGACCAGCTCATCCGGGTGGAGTCGGCGACCACCGCCTGGACCAACTCCTACGAGGTGGGCCAGGAGCTGCTGATCCCGGTGAAGAACGGCGAGGGCTGCTACGTCGCCGACCGGTCCACGTTGGACACGCTCGAGGCCGAGGGGCGCATCGTCGCCCGGTACCTCTCCGGCAACCCCAACGGGTCCCAGCGCGACATCGCGGCGATCCGCAACGAGGCCGGGAACGTCGTGGGCATCATGCCGCACCCCGAGCACGCGGTCGACGCGCTGACCGGGCCGTCCACGGACGGCATCGGATTCTTCGCATCGCTGCTCGCCCACCTTCGCAGCGGCGGCGCGACCAGGTCCAAGGCCGGGCCGCGCAGCGGTGATCCGGCCGGTGTCGCCGACGAGAAGGTGCCGGCATGACGGTGGTGGAACAGCGGGTCGACACCGTCGAGCGGGCGACCGGGACGCCGGACGACCTCCAGCCCTACTCGGAGCTGGGCCTGCGCGAGGACGAGTACGAGCGGATCCGCGAAATCCTCGGCCGCCGGCCGACCCAGTGCGAGCTGGCGATGTACTCGGTGATGTGGAGCGAGCACTGCTCGTACAAGTCGAGCAAGGTGCACCTGCGCCAGTTCGCCGAGAAGAACCCGCGGTCGGAGCGGATGCTCGCCGGGATAGGCGAGAACGCGGGCGTCGTCCAGGTCTCCGAGCAGCTCGCCGTCACGTTCAAGGTGGAGTCGCACAACCACCCGTCGTTCGTCGAGCCGTACCAGGGCGCGGCCACCGGCGTCGGCGGCATCGTGCGCGACATCCTCGCCATGGGTGCCCGCCCGATCGCCGTCATGGACCCGCTGCGCTTCGGCGCCGCCGACCACCCGGACACCGCCCGGGTGCTGCCCGGCGTCGTCGCCGGCATCGGCGGGTACGGCAACTGCCTCGGCCTGCCGAACATCGGCGGCGAGGTGGCCTTCGATCCGTCGTACCAGGGCAACCCGCTGGTCAACGCGCTCTGCCTCGGCGTGCTCCCGGTCGACCGGCTGCAGAGCAAGGCAGCCAGCGGGGTCGGCAACGGCGTGATCCTGATCGGCGCGAAGACCGGCCGGGACGGCATCGGCGGGGTCTCCGTGCTGGCGAGCGCGACGTTCGACGCGGACTCGGCCGAGCGGCGCCCCTCCGTCCAGGTCGGCGACCCGTTCACCGAGAAGCTGCTGATCGAGGCGTGCCTCGAGCTGTACTCGGCCGGCCTCGTCGTCGGCATCCAGGACCTCGGCGGTGCCGGGCTCACCTGCGCGCTCTCCGAGACCAGCGCCGCGGCCGGCACCGGCATGGAGATCCACCTCGACCGGGTGCCGCTGCGCGAGCCGTCCATGGCACCGCACGAGGTGCTGGTGAGCGAGTCGCAGGAGCGGATGCTACTTGTCGTCGATCCCTCCAATGTGGAGCGGGTGCTCGCCGTCTGCGAGAAGTGGGGCGTGCTGGCGACCGCGATCGGCGCGGTCACCGGGACCGGCCGGCTGATCGTGGGCTGGCACGGCGAGTCCATCGTGGACGTCCCGCCCGGGAGCCTCGCCGACGACGGGCCGGTGTACGCCCGGCCCATGCGCGAGCCGGCCGACCTCATCCTGCTGCAGGCCGACCGGGCGGAGACCCTGTCCCGGCCGCGGGATCCGGACGAGCTGCGCGCCACCCTGCTGCGGATGGTCGCCTCGCCGAACCTGTGCGACAAGACCTGGGTGACCGAGCAGTACGACCGGTACGTCCTCGGCAACACCGTGCTCGCCCAGCCCGAGGACGCCGGGGTGATCCGGCTCGACGAGTCGACCGGCCTCGGCGTGGCGCTGTCGGTGGACGGGAACGGCCGGTACGCCCGGCTCGACCCGTACGCGGGGGCGCAGCTCGCGCTCGCCGAGGCGTACCGGAACGTGGCGATGACCGGCGCGATCCCGGTAGCCGTCACGAACTGCCTGAACTTCGGCTCGCCCGAGGACCCGGGCGTGATGTGGCAGTTCGCCGAGACCGTCCGCGGCCTCGCCGACGGGTGCGCGCTGCTGAACATCCCGGTCACCGGCGGCAACGTCTCGTTCTACAACTCGACCGGTGCCGCGGCCATCCACCCGACCCCGGTCGTCGGGGTGCTGGGCGTCCTCGACGACGTCTCGCAGCGGGTACCGATGGGGTTCTCGCACGACGGGGACGCGGTGCTGCTGCTCGGCGAGACGCGGCCGGAGTTGTCCGGGTCCGAGTGGGCCTGGGTCGAGCACGGGCACCTCGGCGGCCTGCCCCCGCAGGTGAACCTGGCCCGCGAGCGGGTGCTCGCCGCTGTGGTGGGGACCGCGGCCCAGGTCGGGCACATCTCGGCGGCGCACGACCTTTCCGACGGCGGGCTGGCGCAGGCGCTGGTCGAGTCGTG
>Ga0209481_10000365_pt1 | contig 18508 bp, 20 predicted proteins | sample SoiMetdeltSBSDD3_FD_187598 | JGI IMG/M metagenome (GOLD analysis project Ga0209481, IMG submission 187598) | Bulk soil microbial communities from a Populus tree surrounding site in Tennessee, USA - Soil MetaG P. deltoides SBSDD3 (SPAdes) (version 2) | ecosystem: Environmental > Terrestrial >...
CGAAGGTCCTAACGAAGCTAGCGGCGTCGCGACCAGCGGAACCTGGCAACTCGCAAGCACCGAACGCATCGCCCAACACGGTTCAGACAACTAGCCCGACCGCGCCGGGCTCGAGCACGTCCAAAGAGCAATCTGCCGCCGCGACAATGGTCGCGCCCACACAACCGCTTGCGCCGCCAGCGCAGGCAACACAACTATCGCCACCACCACCACCGCCGTCGCCGCCTGCACAGCAGTCGGCAACCGCGCAGACGACAAGGCCTGTGGTTACGGCGGAGCGTGCGACACCTCCGCAACAAGCGCAGACTGCTCCGCCACAGGAATCGTCGGCCCCGCCGTCAGGTGCAAACGCTGCGCCACAGCAAAAACCTTTGCGCGAAACAACCGGTGCTGCGGTGCGCGAGGACAACACCAGGCAGGTGGCCGCCGATTCAACGAACGCGTCGAACCGAAATGACAATCCGCAACAGACGGCGCAGGGCTCGTCGAGCAATCGCTGCGACGTTCAGGCCTGCGCCGGCGCCTACAGATCATTTCGCGCATCCGACTGCACCTATCAGCCGTTCGATGGCGTGCGACGACTCTGCGAAAAATCTCCCGGACAGCGGATTGCGCGCGAGCGGGACCAGCCGGAGCGCCGCCGCTGGAGTGGGGATGCGGAAGCGCGCTACCTGGACCGCCCGACCTCGGGACGCAGGATCGTTGACGAGGGCGATGACGTAGCCGCCGACTTCGACGACGCTCGTCGCGAGCCGCTGGGCTTTTTCCTCTTTGGCAGGCGCCCTCGCTGGTAGCGAGCTACATGCCCTTTTGCGGGGCGCTCGCAAGGAATTCCTGAAGCGCCTGCTTGTAGAACCTGGCATTGGCCGTCGTTCCGTGGCCTGAGGTTTGTTCGCTCGCCGGAATCAAAAGCAGTTTTCCGTTCTTGAGGCGTTTCATTGCGGCTTCGGTGAGTCCGGTTTCAGGCGGGTTGCGTTCATCGTCGGCGGCGTTGATCAGCAACAGCGGTGCTTCGATTTTCTCAAGATCCGGCGCCGGATCGTAATCAGCCGACGATCCCCACTGCCACAGGAAGTCATTCGCGTCCGCGGTCATCGGCGCAGCAAGCCTGGCATCCACCAGCTTGTCGGCCTGCGCGCGGGTCGGCGCCTGTTTTTGGAAATTAAGCGTGCCGCCCGAGGTGGCGAAAGCAAAGAACGCGCTGGCGGTCTTCACCGAGTTCGGTTGCTTGGTGTAGTTGCCGTTGGCGTATTCGGGATCCTGGCGGATCGATTCAAGCATAAGCCGGCGCAAGATCCAGTTGCGCGACGCCATTGCGGTTGGCTGGCAAGCCATGGGCACCAGCGCATCCATGTAGCCGGGATATTTTTCACCCCACAGCCAGGTGTTCATGCCGCCCATTGAATTGCCGATGATCATGCGCACGTGCTTGATGCCGAGCCCTTCCGCAACCAAACGGTACTGCGCATCGACCATGTCGGCATAGTTGTATTGCGGAAATTTTGTTTTCAGCCCGTCGGAAGGCTTTGTCGATTTCCCGTGCCCGAGCGCGTCGGGAATGATGATGTAATATTTTTCGGCATCGAGCGGTTGCCCCGGCCCGAACAATTCGCCGGCAAAAGCGGGCGTCAGCATGCTCTGCCCGGAACTGCCGGTCCCATGCAGAACAACAACCGGAATTCCGTCCGGCTTGCCGATCGTCCTGTAATGAAGACGAACCTCGGGCAGAACCTCGCCGGTGTGGAATTTGAAGTCGCGTGCGACCCAATCCCCTTCCTTCGGCGCCGGGTAGTCGGCGGCACCGGCAGCGAAAGCACACGTCACAAAGACGAAAAAAGCAGCGGCTCTGAGAAAGATCATGGCGTTTCCTCGATTTGTATTTTCAGGTGACGGTCAAGCTGCCTCACCTTGCTTCAATAGATCACGACGCTGCGAATCGATTTTCCTTCGTGCATCAGGTCGAAAGCATCGTTGATCTCGTCGAGCGGCATGGTGTGGGTGATCAGATCATCGATGTTGATCTTTCCTTCCATGTACCAGTCGACGATCTTGGGAACGTCCGTGCGCCCGCGCGCGCCGCCGAACGCCGTGCCGCGCCACACGCGCCCCGTAACCAGCTGGAACGGCCGCGTGGAGATCTCCTGGCCGGCTCCAGCCACGCCGATGATGATGCTCTCGCCCCAGCCGCGGTGGCAGCATTCCAGGGCCTGCCGCATGGTGCCGACGTTGCCGATGCATTCGAACGAGAAGTCGGCACCCCCGCCGGTCAGGTCAATGACCGCCTGCACAACTTTGTCGCGGCCGACCTCGTCGGGATTGATGAAGTCGGTCATCCCGAATTTCTCGGCCATGGCGCGCTTGGCAGGATTTGTATCGATGCCGATGATCTTGTTGGCGCCGACCATGCGCGCACCCTGGATCACGTTCAGGCCAATGCCGCCAAGGCCAAACACGGCGACGTTCGCGCCTGGCCAGACCTTGGCGGTGTTGATGACGGCGCCCACCCCCGTCGTCACCCCGCAGCCGATGTAGCATATCTTGTCGAACGGGGCGTCTTCGCGAACCTTGGCGAGCGCAATCTCTGGCAGCACTGTGAAATTCGAAAAAGTCGAGCAGCCCATGTAGTGGAAGACCGGATCGCCGTCGCATCGAAAGCGGCTGGTGCCGTCCGGCATCACGCCCTTGCCCTGGGTAGCGCGGATGGCGGTGCAAAGATTTGACCGGCGCGACAGGCACGTTTTGCATTGCCGGCATTCAGGGGCGTAGAGCGGAATAACGTGATCGCCAGGTTTGAGCGCCGTCACGCCGCTCCCGATCTCACGCACGATGCCCGCGCCTTCGTGTCCCAGGATTGCGGGAAACAGGCCCTCCGGATCTGCGCCGGACAGCGTGTACGCATCGGTGTGACAGATTCCCGTTGCTTTGATCTCTACCAGCACTTCGCCCGCCTTCGGACCTTCGATCTCGATCATCTCGATAGCGAGCGGCTCGCCGGCCTGCCAGGCCACCGCGGCACGGGTCTGCATGCGCTTTTGTCTCCCGTCGTCCCTGTATTTTTCTAGAATGCCGCAGGCTGACGCAATGGACCAGTGCCGAACGCGCTACAATTTCGTGATCGGCTGGAGCAAGATGAGCCATGGAGTTTTCCTTCTCGGCTGAACAGCAGGCGATCGGTGCGGCAATCGAAAAGATTTGCGCGCGCTTCCCCGACGAATACTGGCTGGCGCGGGATCGCGAAGGTGCCTTCCCCCACGATTTCCACCGCGCTTTCGCCGAGCAAGGCTGGCTCGGCATCGCCATCCCGCAGGCCTACGGCGGCTCGGGTCTCGGCGTCACCGAAGCGGCCGTGATGATGCAAACGGTGGCGCAATCCGGCGCGGGTCTCTCCGGGGCCTCGGCGCTGCATATGAATATCTTCGGCCTCAGCCCGGTGGTGGCGTTCGGCACCGATGAGCAGAAGAAGCGCATGCTGCCGCCCCTGATCGCGGGCGAGGACAAGGCGTGCTTCGCCGTCACCGAGCCGAATGCCGGTCTCGATACTCTCAACCTGAAAACCAAGGCGATGCGCCAGCGCGACCACTACCTGCTTTCGGGTCAAAAGATCTGGATCTCGACCGCGCAGGTGGCGAGCAAGATGCTGATCCTCGCGCGCACGACGCCGATCGACACTGTCAAGCGGAAGACGGAAGGCTTGAGTCTCTTCTACACGGCGCTTGATCGCAATTATGTCGACGTGCGTGAAATCGCCAAGATGGGCCGCAGCGCCGTCGACTCCAATGAACTGTTCATCGAGGCGCTGCCGGTGCCGGTCGAGGATCGCATTGGCGAGGAAGGCAGGGGCTTCGAATACATTCTGCACGGGATGAATACCGAACGTATTCTGATCGCGGCGGAGGCCGTTGGCCTTGGCCGTGCCGCGTTGGGCAAGGCCGCCGCCTATGCGCGCGAGCGGGTCGTGTTTGGTCGCCCTATTGGCCAGAATCAGGCCATCCAGCATCCGCTGGCGAAATGCTGGATGGAGCTCGAAGCCGCCAACCTCATGGCGTTCAGGGCTGCGTCACTCTATGACGGCGGCACGCCGTGCGCCGCAGAAGCAAATGCTGCGAAATATCTTGCCGCCGAAGCGGCCTTTTCCGCCTGCGAGACCGCGGTGATGACGCACGGCGGAATGGGCTATGCCAAGGAATTTCATGTCGAGCGCTACATGCGCGAAGTGATGATTGCCCGGCTTGCGCCGGTCAGCCCGCAGCTGATCCTGTGCTTTATCGCCGAGAAAGTGCTCGGCCTGCCGAAGTCCTACTGAGCAAACTTTCTTCTCGGTCCATTCCCGCGTAACGGCGGGGCGTTAGTCACTACGCTTCTTCCTTGATGTCCGTCTCTTTGCGCGCCGCATCGATGATCTTGGCCAGCGCGCGCAAAGTCTCCTGCACGCCTTCGCCGGATTGCGCCGAGAGTACAAGCGGCGTTTTCTTGCAGGCCTTTTTTAGCTTTGCGCCTTGTGCCTTGATCAATTCGGGAGTCATTGCGTCGGCTTTCGAGAGTGCAACGATCTCGGGTTTTTCGCTCAATCCTTGTCCATAGGCATCCAGTTCCGCTCGTACTGTCCTATAGGCGGCGCCGGCATCCTCGATTGTACCATCGACAAGATGCAGCAACACGCGGCACCGTTCGGTGTGGCCAAGGAAGCGGTCGCCGAGGCCGGTGCCTTCGTGCGCGCCCTCGATCAGCCCGGGAAGGTCGGCGAGCACAAACTCGCGCTCGTCCACTTTCACGACGCCGAGTTGCGGATGCAGCGTCGTAAACGGATAGTCGGCGATCTTCGGCTTCGCCGCGCTGACGGCCGCAAGAAAAGTGGACTTGCCCGCGTTGGGCAGACCGATCAGCCCGGCATCCGCGATCAGCTTCAGCCGCAGGCGGATCGTGCGATCTTCGCCGGGTTGCCCGGGGTTGGCATGGCGCGGCGCGCGGTTGGTCGATGATTTGAAATGCGCATTGCCAAAGCCACCGTTTCCGCCCTTGGCGATCATCGCACGCTCGCCCACTCCGGTGAGATCGGCGATGAGCGTCTCGCCGTCTTCTTCGTAGACCTGGGTGCCGATCGGCACTTTGAGAACGACATCCTTGCCGTTGGCGCCGGCGCGGTCCTTGCCCATCCCATTGCCGCCGCGCTGCGCCTTGAAATGCTGCTGGTAGCGGTAATCGATCAAAGTATTGAGGCCGTTGACGGCCTCGACCACCACGTCGCCGCCTTTGCCGCCATCGCCTCCGTTCGGCCCGCCGAACTCGATGAATTTCTCGCGCCGGAACGACACGCAGCCGTTGCCGCCCGCGCCGGACGCTATGTAGACCTTGGCTTCATCGAGGAATTTCATGGCGTTAGGATATATCGCATCACGCCGTCCTTGGCCCAAGAGGCTCGGGAATAAATCTTGATGAAACCCGATCCAGTCCCCGTGCAGCCGATTGCAGGGAGACCGGACATGACCAATCACGACGAAGGGCCAAGCCGCCGCAAAGTGCTCGAATGTATGACCTGGGCCGGAACCGGGGTGTTGTGGACCATTGCCGGCGGGGTGCCGACCTCGCTCGGGATCATCGATGAGGCGGTGGCCCAGCCGAGCAAGGGCTTCACGTTCCTGCAGATCAGCGACAGCCACATGGGCTTCGACAAGCCGGCAAATCCCAACGTCAAGGGGACGCTGGAAGAAGCGATCGGGCGGGTGAAGACACTCGCTGTCAAGCCGTCTTTCATGATCCACACCGGCGACATCTCGCATCTGTCGAAAGCGTCCGAATTCGACGATGCGGAGCGCATCATTTCGCAGGCGCGGCTCGATGTGCACTATGTGCCGGGCGAGCACGACCTCATAGACGAGGAACGCGGCAAGCTCTATCTCGAACGCTACGGCCGCGGCACCAGGGGCGTGGGCTGGTACAGCTTCGATGCCGACGGCATCCACTTCATCGGTCTCGTCAATGTCGTCGATCTGAAGGCCGGGGGTCTCGGTAATCTCGGCAACGAACAGCTCGAATGGCTCGAGGACGACGTGAAGGGCCGCTCGGCGTCGCAGCCGATCGTCGTGTTCGCGCACATCCCGTTGTGGACCGTTTATCCGGATTGGGGATGGGGCACGGAAGATGGCGCCCGCGCCCTCGGTTATCTCAAAAGATTCGGTTCGGTGACCGTGCTCAACGGCCACATCCATCAAGTCATGCAGAAGGTCGAAGGTAACGTCACCTTCCACACCGCTCGCTCGACGGCCTTTCCGCAGCCTGCGCCCGGTTCGGCGCCTTCGCCTGGACCGATGAAAGTCGCCGATGACAAGCTGCGCAGCATGCTCGGCATCGCCAGCGTCACGTTCAAGCAGAACGAGCAGCGCCTCGCGATCATCGATACAGCGCTGCAGGGCTAGGCGCCATGACCAAAGCAAGATTCATGACGAACTGCGTTGTCGGCATTGCAGCCATGTTCGTTTGGATAGCGGTGCCGGCTTCCGCAGACGAGGTCGCGATCGAAATCGGCAACTTCACCTTTGGGCCTCATGAATTGAAAGTGAAATCGGGCACCACGGTTACCTGGGTCAATGAAGACGACATTCCCCATACCGTGGTTTCGCTCAATAACTTCCGCTCCAAGGCGCTCGACAGTGACGACAAGTTCTCATTCACGTTCACGACACCGGGCACTTATAAATACTTTTGTTCCTTGCATCCGCACATGACCGGGACAATCGTCGTCGAGGCGGCGACCGGAAGCATTGCGCCGCCGTGACGACGCAACGGGTCGGACCGGCAGCATGGCTTACGAAGCAGGCGTCGATCGCGACAAGGCGGAGCGTTTCCGCCTTGCGGCGCTTCCATATCTCGACGACGTCTACACGCTTGCGCGCTACTTGCTGCGCAACAATGCCGATGCGGAGGATGCGGCGCAGGAATGCTACCTGCGTGCGTTCAGGCATTTCGAGACGTTTCGCGGCGGGCCGATCAAGCCATGGCTGCTGGCGATATTGCGCAACGTTTGCCGCGCCGAGTACGCCCGCCGCGGCATGCTTGCGGGCACGTTGTCGGACAATTTTGATGAAACGGAATGTGCCACGACCGGATTGTGGAGCGAGGCGCCTTCGCCGGAAACGGAAACCCTGCAACGTCTCGATGGTGAAACCGTGCAGCAACTCATTGCGCAGCTGCCGCAGGCATTCAGCGAGGTTATCGTGCTGCGCGAGATCAATGATCTGAGCTATCGCGAGATTGCCGACGTCACCGGGGTGCCTGTCGGCACCGTTATGTCGCGACTGGCGCGCGGGCGCGCGCTGTTGCGCGCGGCATGGCTCGCGGAGGAGAAGGGCTGATGACCTGCGACGAAGCCGAAGTCATGTTGCACGCGCTGATCGACGACGAGCTCGACGCCGGACATGCGCGGGATGTCGAAGCTCACGCGGCAACATGCCAGCGATGTGCGGCGCAGCTTGCCGCGTATCGCGATTTGCAGCACGCCATGCAGCGCAACAACCTGCGGTACGCGGCGCCGGCCTCCTTGCGGCGGAGCATCGATCGCGCGGTGCCGTCCACGGTTACGACCAGCCGGCGCACGCTGCTGAAAGGCTTTGCAATTGGCAGCCTTGCTTCGGCTGTCGCCGCCTCAGGCCTGACGCTCCTGGTCGTGCGGGAGGACCAGGACAAGCGCATTCTCGGCGAGGCGGTCTCGGCCCATTTGCGCTCTCTGCAGGCGGATCACCTGAGCGATGTGCTGTCGAGCGACCAGCACACGGTGAAACCGTGGTTCAATGGCCGCATCGATCTTGCTCCGCCGGTGATCGATCTCACCGCGCAAGGCTTTACCCTGATCGGCGGCCGGCTCGATTTCATCGACGGCAAGCCGGTGGCGGCCATCGTCTATCGGCGTCGGGAGCACGTGATCAATCTATTCGTTGCGCAGGGCGTTGAGATTCCGGTGACATCGCCCAGGCTGGAGAGGGTGCACGGGTTCAATGTCCGGCGCTGGACCGATCAGGGCCTGAATTTTCTGGCGATCAGCGATCTCAATCGCGATGAGCTGGAAGAATTTGCCACGAAGTTCGAACGCGCCGCTCGACCGGCGGGCGCTACCTAGCGCGGAGCGCGAAGGCGGAACGCGGGGACTCAGAGACAGAGACGTGTTGTTCTGGCTTCCCGCTGGAGCCTGCCTCCGCGTAGGCGGCGGCGGGAATGAACGGGTGAGGGCGCTGTCATTATCCAAAGCCAAGACGTGGATGGCCGGGACAAGCCCGGCCATGACGAAATTCGATTCAAGGCCATTGCCCGTTGGTCCCCGCGAAAGCGGGGACCCAGTGAACAAATGTAGAGACTTGTCGCTTCTGGCTTCCCGCTGGAGCCTGCCCCCGCGTAGGCGGGGGCGGGAATTGACGGGCAAGGACAGGTCACATCACTTTCTTCATCCGGCCCCAGGTCTTAAGCGCCGACCAGATGCGCCGCTCAAGCCGGAAGCGATCGATCGGCGCCGACGACTTGATCGAGTTAATGCGGTACAGACCAACGCCGGTCCACTGGAATCCGCACTTCTCCAGCACCCGCCGCGAAGCCGGATTTGTCACTCGCGCTCCGGCCTGCAACGCCTCGTGCGAGAGGTCGGTGAAGGCGTAGTCGATCAATGCATGCAGCGCCTCGGTGGCGTAGCCCTGATTCCAGTACGGCACGCCGACCCAGTAGCCGAGCTCCGGTGTCTCGTCGTAGTGAAACATGATGCCGCACGCGCCGATGACAGTTTTATCACGCAGCGTGATCAGAAACGCTGCCTCGCCATCCTTGTTCGCCCCACCGATGAACTTCTCGGCATCCGCGATCTTGTACGGATGCGGAATGCGCGCGGTGTTTTCTGCGATGCGGCGGTCGTTGGCGAGCGCTGCTACCGCTTTAGCGTCCTCGAGGCGCGCTGCGCGCAAGGCAAGGCGCTTGGTCTCGAGGACGGGAATACTTCCCTCGCGGTAAGGCTCTCTCGGAATTTCCTCTAGTAGTGTCATGGTACAGGCTCCAGGTTTGAAAAGTTGAGAGGGGGAGCCGGTCACCCGTCTCCCCCTCTCAGAGCCTTACAAGGCCCCGCCGGTTTGACTGGAATGACCGGCGGACCTCGTTATGTCCACCGTCTTACTCGGCCACAGCCTCCGTCATCGGTACAACTGACACGTAGGTGCGGCCTTTTGCTTTCGTTGCGAACTGAACCTTTCCATCGATGAGTGCGAACAGGGTGTGATCCTTGCCGGTACCGACATTAGGGCCGGCATGCCATTTGGTGCCGCGCTGGCGCGCAATGATGTTGCCGGCAAGCACGATCTCCCCGCCGGCCGACTTCAAGCCGAGCCGCCGGCCCGCGGAATCGCGGCCGTTTCGTGAAGATCCGCCTGCCTTCTTGTGCGCCATAGTGGTTCTCGAATTCTCTTACTCTGTACACCGATTCCGTGAAGGAATCATCTCACTTCTTCTTGCTCTTTGTAGCGGCCTTGGCTGGCTTTTTTGCGGCCGTTTTGGCCGGCTTCTTTGCCTTGCTTTTGGCCGCTTTTGCCTTCGCTTCCGGCGCGGCGGCCTCGACGACCGGTTTTGGCTCGCGCTTGGGCCGTGGCGTCGCCGTTTTCGACGGCTTGGCTCCGCCGGTGAGAATTTCGGTGATGCGGATCACCGAAAACTCGTGGCGATAGCCACGCTTGCGGCGCGAATTCTTGCGCCGACGCTTCTTGAACGCGATGACCTTGTCACCGCGCGTATGCTGAAGCACCTCGCCGGCAACGGTGGCGCCTGCAACAGTTGGCGTGCCGAGCTGCGGCGTGTCCCCGCCGACCACCAGCACTTCGCCGAACTCGACGATCTCGCCGGGCTGGCCGTTGACCCGGTCGACCCGGATTACGTCCTCGGCGGCGACCCGATACTGTTTGCCGCCCGTCCTGATGACTGCGAACATCTTTCGTCCTCGTGTGTTCGATCCCGGTGCTCGGATATTCCGGACCGGCTTCTTTCAGTCGGTTTGTCGTTTGTTTTTAAGGGCTTAATCGGCCCTCGAAAAAGCGCGCGGACCCAAGGGCCCGCGCGCCATGCTTATGGCGGGGAAACACTCGCTCTGTCAAGAAAGGGCGCTCGAACAACTGCCATCACCATCAGGTTTCGCTCTTTGCAGGCGTCGACTCGGGCCAGGCCGGAGCGTCGACCTCATTGCCCGACTGAACCAGTCGGTAGCCGACGCCCAACTCGGTCACGAGTATCTTCGGCGAGTCCGGATGAGGCTCAATCTTCTGACGCAGCTTGCGCACGAATATGCGAAGGTAATGAGTGTCGTGGACGTGGATCGAGCCCCAGACTTCCTTCAGCAGATGCTGGTGGGTGACCACGTTGCCGGCGTGCTGGGCGAGCACCTGCAGCAGCCGGTATTCCTTCGGCGTGAGCGTTAGACGTTTGTCGTTCAGGAACACCGCACGGGCAGCGAGATCGATGGTCAGCGGCCCCGCCTTGACCGTGGGCTCGCCCGACACCGCGCGCATTTGGCGCCTGAGCGCCACGCGCACCCGTGCCAGCAACTCCGCCATCCCGAAGGGCTTCACCACATAATCGTCTGCACCAAGCTCGAGCAGACGAACTTTTTCCGCTTCGTTCGATCGCACCGACAGGACGATGATGGGGACGGTTGACCATGACCGAATGCGTTCCACCACCTCGGCGCCATCCATGTCAGGCAAGCCCAGATCCGCGATGACCAGGTCGATTGGGCGCAGGGTCGCCGAGCGGATCGCTTCCGCTCCGGTCCCGGCTTCGTGAACAACGAAACCGTTGAGCTCGAAGCCCGTGCGCAAAAACCGCCGGATTTGAATCTCGTCGTCCACGACGAGAACGATGGGGGATGGTTCACTCATCGGTGTCGCTCTCTAGTTGCGGAACGGCTGCCTGCGTGACCGGCAATTCGATGGTCACGGTGGTGCCAAGGCCGGGGCCTTCGCTGAAGGCGGTTACCTTTCCGTCGTTGGCTGCAATGAATGCGTTGGCGATCCAGAGTCCCAACCCCGAGCCGCTAGTAGTCGCCGCGTGCCGCTCGCCGCGTGCGAACCGGTCCCAGATCTTTGTCTTCTCGGCATTCGTCAATCCAGCGCCTTGATCCGTGATGCTGATGACCAGTCGACCGTCGCGCGTGCTTGCGCCGACCGCGATGCTGGAATCGGAGATGGAATATTTCACCGCGTTGTCGAAAATCTGAATCAGCGCCTGCTGCACCAGTACGGGATCGACATGGATCAACGGAAGGTCCGACGGAAGTTCGACCGCGAGGCGCCGATCGGCAAGGCGGCGGCGGCAACGTTCAACCGCCGAGTTGATGATGTCTGCCGGGTCTGCCCATTCAGAATGCGGCTTGACGCCATCGCTGCTGATGCGCGTCGCGTCGAGCAGATTCTGAATGTCGTTATTGAGCCGTTCGGCTTCGTCGCGAACGTCATGCACCAGAGCAGTCAGCTTCTTTTCATTTTTCAGCGCCGGTGCCACGCTCAGAACGGTTGCCGCGCCGAGGATCGAAGCAAGCGGCGTGCGAAGCTCGTGGCTGACGGATCCGATCAGCGCCTCGCGCAGCTGGTCGGTCTGCGAGCGCATGCGCGCCTCGCTGATGGCGTGGGCGACGCCAAGTCGTTCGAGCGTTGCGGTTGCATCCGACAAGACTGCATCGACGCGGATCCGCAGTTCGTCCGAACGTTCTTTCGATTCGTGTCCGAGATTTATGGCGATGACGCCGAACTCGGGGCTCTTCGGCGAGACAGCGCGCACAAGCCACATTTCGCCGGTAGCTGGCATCACCATGGAGCCTGTAGCGGTGTCGCGGTGACCGGATGCGACCTCCACGACTTCGGCGAGAACTCGCTCTGGCACGGTCACCCCCGCACGATGCCCGCTGCTGTTCGCCGCTTCGCGCGCGCCCGGGAACAACACAACGTTGCGCTGCATGACGCTCGCGAGGTGATCCTCTATTGCCGCATGAATGTCGGACACGTCGAACGCAACAGCCAGGCGCCGCGAGAAAGCATAGAGATCGCGCAGGTCGATCTCGCGCTGGCGGGCCATTTCAAGCTGGCGCTTGAGACGCGTCGCGAGCTGGCTGACGGCCACGGCGACGAAAATGAACAGGATCAGGTCGATAACTTCCTGCGGGTCCTTGATGCGAAAGCTGTAGGCCGGCTCGTAGAAAAAGAACGCCGAGGCGACAACCCCGCAGACCGCTGCAACGACCGCTGACACGACCCCCCATCGGGTAGCCGCGATCACCACGGGGATGAGATAAAGCACCGAACCGTGGGCGAGCCCGATTTGCCAAACCAGCGCGAACAGCACTGCTGTAAGAATCGCTACAAGACCGAGCGTCATGAAGACGCCAGGCAGCTCCTTGCGGATGAAGTCGAGTTTCAACACGTGACGCATCGGCCGGGTCGGACGGGTTCACTCAATCGGACGCAATATACGCCGCCCGACCCTTGTCTGTCTTGGCGCTGTTGGTTACATAGCCCCGTCCATTCAGGGGTCGTTTTAGGCCCGTTTCGGGCTCCGGAGAGGTGGCTGAGTGGTTGAAAGCACCGCACTCGAAATGCGGCATACTCGCAAGGGTATCGGGGGTTCGAATCCCTCCCTCTCCGCCAATACTGTTAAAAAGTGCGCATATACTGGCGTTTCAGCGAAAAGCTTTATTTTATTCCACAAATGGTTACACAAGATTAAATCGAAGGCTGTTCCCCGACGTCCGATCGATCCCGGCGAGTGCTTCGCCACCGGCAAGGGACGGGGCCGCTACGGCTTTCTTCGGAGTTAGACGCACCCGCTGCGACTTCGTCGCTACAAAGCCCACCAAACGGAATCTTAATTGATAGCGTCTATCGTGAAAATTGTGGCGATGTTTTTTTTGCGCGAGTTTACTAGCTGGAATGTTGAGCGGCGACCTTACCCTCCTGTTGCTTGTTCTATTCGCGATGCCGAGCATGGTGTTGCTGTATACGAAGCGATGACTTTTATCCTCAGCTGGCTCATATTGAGTGTGTTCACCGGAATCTTCGTGTGTCGTTTATTCATCCTTTCAGATGAGCAATAATTTAGCGTCAGGCCATGCCTAATAAGAAGATTGATACCGCCGAGCTGCACCCAATTGAAGAAGTCGCTTGGCGGCACGTTTGGCTCAAAAGCGTGCTGATTGATCGCGGCAAAACGGCCCCCAACGAGTGGCCAGACAGATGACACAAGCGCGGCGTCTGGAGAGGCTTGACGGTAAGCGAGCGGTTGTCGAAGCTGTTTTTCCACGCGCTCGATCAACATTATGCATTCGGAAACCTGCTGTGCATCGACAAAATCAGGTCCATAGGAGATCAGGCCGCCGGCGGCGGCGAAGTAGCGGGCGGAATAGACCGCGGCCCTATGGAGCGAGGCCGCTCTTACGGCCGCCGTGCTTCCGCGCTATCACATCGACGTCAATATCAAACGCACGCTTGGGCAGCGTCTGGGCAAGTTAGCCACCGCGGCTTAAGCGAACATTGGGCAGACGGGCACTGTGCCCGTCTGCCCGCGCTCGTGTGCCACCCTGTTTGTTCAGCCCGAAAACCAATTTGAAATGACCTGTGGTTACGCAGCAGGCGATGGCGGATTTCAAGGCGCGATGGCTTAGCGGAGTTTGATGGGATGGCTGTCGATCATGAATTCGGCGCGCAGCACACCGAGCTCAAGCTCTCGGTGGTCGAGAATTATCTGAAGTTCTTTTCAAAAGCATTGCGAGGGAAATTCAAGGAGCTTTGGTACATCGATGCTTTCGCCGGTACAGGGGCCAGGACCGTCCGCGTTGTGGCAAAAGACGGCGATCTATTCGAAGCGCCAGCGCCGGAGCGAGTAGAGCATCGCCGCGGGTCGGCTCGGATCGCGATCGAAGTAGAGCCGAAATTCGACAGACTGGTTTTCATGGACAGCAAGCCCGCGCATTGTGCCGCGCTTCGCGAACTCGCAAACCAGCACCCAGACCGAGATATCTTTGTGGTCGAGACAGATGCCAATCGAGCAATTCAGGATGAAATCGGCTCGGTCAATTGGAATGGCAAACGGGCCGTCATGTTCCTCGACCCGTATGGGATGGAAGTCGAGTGGGCGACGCTGGAAGCGATCGCTGCGACGAAAGCGATCGATGTATGGTTTCTCTTTCCGCTCGCCGGGCTTTATCGGCAGGCGACCAGGAAAAGCGGCGACATTGATAAAAGCAAGCGAACCGCAATCACTCGGATCCTAGGCAGCGATGCCTGGGAGGGTGAGCTCTACTCGGACCTTGGACAGGCCGATATGTTTGGCGGCGGCGAAAAGCAGCGAACCGAGGACGTGAAGGGCTTGGAGCGATACGTCAAAGAGCGGCTAGAAACGATTTTTCCAAAAGTGCTAGGACCGCTTGCCCTGCCAAGAGGCGAGAAGCCGCAACGTTATTCGCTTTTCTTGTGCATTTCGAACCCCGCGCCGGCAGCGATCAGACTGGCCACCGGCGTCGCGGATTACATATTCAAGGCCGGCAATTCATCATAGGTCGCGCCTCGATACCGGCGACCGGCAGCCTTTTTGTTTTTGCCACCCCACTGCTTGAAGAAAAATGCAGTCCCGTGCTGTCGGCAGGCGAGCTCAATTTCGTCGACCCAATTTTCCAGCATCGGCCTTGCCTTTGGTCCGCTTTCTCCACCGACAATTGCCCAATGGATGTCTTTAAGGTCGGCACGCGCGACCGAGCCGATCAATGGCTCAAACGAAATAAAACGAACAACCGCGCGCACTTTTCTAAGATGATCGATGCGATGCAGATATTCGGCATTCTCGACACTCGTGCCGAGCCAAACGTTTTTTAGCAGAGGAAGCTCGGCGACAATCGCGGCCATGCGATCAGGTCGCTTCGTCAGTATTTGATATGTATGGCGCGGGGTTTTTTCCATTACATTCCAAACCCTCGCTACGAAGTCGATGGGCACCAGATCGTGAAACAAGTCCGACATCGAGTTCACGAAAATGCGGCGCGGCTTCCTCCACAAGTGCGGAATTTCAAGCGACTTGTCATCCAACCTGATTTTTCCGGTCCAAACTGATCGCCGGCCGCTCTTGCGGGTTAGGCCGGCATATTTCGGCACGGACATGGCTTCGAGTCTTGCCGCCATCCGCATCGCGTAGCAGTTTGTACAGCCTGGCGAGAGGATGGTGCAGCCCGCAACCGGGTTCCAAGTAGCGTCGGTCCATTCAATTGAAGTTTCCGCCATCTGGGCTCTCCCGAATCCGACGCACTATTCTGTAGCAAAACTTATTAATTAAGTCCGCCTCAGTTCAAATGTGAATTTCCTTCTATTTGTGATGCCGAAACCCCCGGGCGCTAAAACGAAAGCAAGCGGGCGCTCGGATATCCGCGACCTCTATGTTTTCAAAGGCCCCGCCCCGGCAACGATGTCCCCCGAAAGCGGACATGTGCGCCGCAAAACGTCATGTCCGCTTTGCCTCCAATCGCGACCGTGAAAGCGAATTCCCGCACAAGGTCATGTCCGCTTTACCCCCGAAAGCAGACATGTGCGGTGCAGCTAGCGATGTCCGCTATTGGCCCAAAGCGGACATCTGGGCGTGAAGTACGTCACGCATCCTTTGACGACGTTGGGCTAGCCTCGTCGCACGGTGCATCGGAACGCACCGAGACTGGAAGGAGAACTCAGATGGCCAAGTTGGTAGACGTATGGATATTCGACTGGGACAAATACAGCCCCGACGATCTCGTGCAAAAAGACGACAGTTTTCAATTAGGGCCAGCACTCCTCCCGGCTCTCATGAAAAGCGGCCGCGCTACCACTTGCGGTGCTCGCGCTCGGCTGCGTCGGCCGCGATCAGGATCAAGCCGATCAGGCCGAGCGTAACGGCGGCCAGCAGCAGTGCCAACGCTGTACCTGATCATCTGGGATCGTCACCTTTGACCGCACTGGCCGCCGGGAACATTCGTTCGACGGCGCCTTCCCACAGCTTTTCGGCTGGCTCCTTCAGCCCGGTCAAGTGCTCGGTGGCGAGCTTCACTAGAACCGCCGACCTCGAAAGCTTGAGTGGCTTCCGATAGGCGTCGAGATCCTTCAGGAATGGCTTTTGCACTCGGCAGCTGATCGAAATGCCGAGCTTCCTGTTTAAGGTCGCAATCCGTTTCTTGCGCTTCGCCATTTCATCGAACCGCCGAGCTTCACGAACCTTATTAGCCGCCCCGTGAATGCATTCTGGAGAAAGCCTTGCAGAGCCTTCTTCCATGAGGTCCGTTTCGCTTCCAACTCTTTAACGGCAGTCTCCTTCTTAACTTTAGCTACCGCTGCCTCAATTCCCTCTGTCGTCTTGTTGAGACGTTTGCGCATACGTCGCGCCAAATCCCTCGTGGAAATTGCCACGCGATTTCGCGGCGGCTTTGGCCGATACGGAGCGACCATGGCAGTGCTCCATTCGATTAGAACAAGCCATCAAACTAATTTTAACTCGCCAACCGCACTCCTATGAAGACGAATCGGCTCATCTGTCCGCTTTATCCCCGAAAACGGACACCCCGTAGCGTGAGACCGCCTGTCCGCTTTGGGTCAGAAGCAGACATGTGCAGTGCAAGAGCCCATGTCCGCTTTACCCGCGACATTTCGGAGCGGGGTCGAAATATCCGCTATGGGCCAAAGGGGAACATGCCGATTCCGGCGAATGCGCAGCCAGCGCCTACGCCTAGGGGCGAGGCGCGCCACTCACGCCCGTTCCACCTTGGCCGCGTAGCAGCCGGGCGCGGCGAAATGAACATGGAGATATCGGGCGCGCGAATCGGCGAACTGCCGTTCGATTGCCTCTTCTAGCCAGATACCTTCGATCAATTCCCAGCCGGTCATCATTCCATTTTCGTCGAAACCGCGCACCGCAAGTGTGCGCCTGCGTAACTGATCTGGCACGGCGTTGACGGCGTCGAAGGTTGCTTCACCTTCACGCACACAGATCGCAAAGCGCATCCGGTAGGGCGACTCAACGGCGTGGTGTTCGTAGTTCACCAGGATGACCTCATCGCCTGGCGAAAGATGGGAGAATTGTCCGGCGTCGAGGCCGCGAATGCGGAAGGTCATGGTGTCCTCCATTGCACGTGGGCGGACATGGTAATGTCAGGCCCAGGTAGCCACCCGATTTCCCCACCCGATTTCTGGGCAGCTTAAACTGCCGGCGTGCTGTAGTCGGCTAGTTGCGTTTCATTGCCGCTAATTTTTTGCGACGTGCCGCCTTCCTCGCCATTCTGGCTTTCTTAGTTTTGTTTTTTGGCCCGTAGGCAATGATTGCACCGATGAACTTGTTCAAAAGGTCTAGCGGGTTGGTCATGGGCTGCGACCTTCGCGTTCGTGCCGCCCCTGATTTGAACGGTCAATCTCGGCAGGCTGGGCGATCCTAGTTCACCACGGTCAATAGCGGAAGCGAGCCGGGGCATCTACGTGCCGAAACCGCAAGACAGATGCGGCTTTCATGTGTCCAACTCCGCTGCAAATGTCGCCGCCAGCATCACCTGCATGTCCGCTTTACCCCCGGAAGCGGACATGTGCAGTGCAACTAGGGATGTCCGCTTTGGGCCAAAAGCGGACATGCGCGGTGCACTAGGCCCTGTCCGCGATGGACCAATAACTTCCGTTGAGTGGAAGTTACGAAATTATTCAATCAATTCCGTTGCCGCCACCAGCAAAGTCTTGGGGAATGTAAGCCCCAGCGCCTGCGCGGACATTTTATGTCGCGGTTATTGCCCTAAAGGGCAGTTCCTGCTGCGAACTCGCCGGACTAAAATCCAAACTTCCACTCATTGCTGTACGAGGAGACCGCTTTGAAATCGAGCCGTCGAATTTTCAGGAGTCTACCCCGTGACCGAGAGAGCGAAACCAATCGACATTCAAACCGACAAGGGCAAGGTGCGGTGTTCGCAGTTTGAGACCCACCTGGAGGGTCTTGGTATTCCCTACGCGGCGCCTCCATTGGGCGACCTGCGGCTGAGGGCGCCAATTGAGCATGCCGCATGGACTGAAGTGCGCGACGCGACGAGATTCGGGCCTGCGAGCCTTCAATCGAAGACGGAGTACGATGGGGCGCAGGGCTCTGAGGACTGCCTCTATCTGAACGTCTACAGGCCTGGGGCCGCCAATGGCGCACCCCTTCCGGTGATGATGTGGCTTCATGGCGGCGGGTTCGTCAACGGCTCCGGAAATGCGTTTTACGGCGCCTTCCTGGCACAGACTGCAAACGCCATCGTGGTTACGGTGAATTACCGGCTTGGGCCGCTGGGTTGGCTTGCGCTTGCTTCGCTTTCAGCCGAAAGCGAAGGACCATTCGACGGGCAACTATGGCCTCCTCGACAGCATCGCTGCCCTGAAGTGGATCAAACGCAACATTTCCGCATTCGGAGGTGATCCAGGGCGCGTGACGAGCTTTGGACAATCAGCGGGCGGTGAACAGGTATTGGCGCTGGTCGCTT
>Ga0209481_10000369_pt1 | contig 18390 bp, 10 predicted proteins | sample SoiMetdeltSBSDD3_FD_187598 | JGI IMG/M metagenome (GOLD analysis project Ga0209481, IMG submission 187598) | Bulk soil microbial communities from a Populus tree surrounding site in Tennessee, USA - Soil MetaG P. deltoides SBSDD3 (SPAdes) (version 2) | ecosystem: Environmental > Terrestrial >...
CGCGATCGCCGAAGGACGCTTCAAGCGCGAGATCATGCCGGTGACCTTGCCGGACGGATCGGTGTTCGACACCGACGAGGGAGTTCGCGTTCCGGTCAACCGCGAGAAGATGGCGACGCTCGCACCGTCCTTCAAGTCCGACGGCGTCATCACGGCCGCCAATTCCTCGCAGATCTCCGACGGCGCCGCCGCGCTGATGTTCATGTCGGCCGACCGCGCGAAGACGCTCGGCCTCAAGCCCCGCGCGCGCGTCGTCGCCACCGCGCTCGCCGGCGTCGATCCGACCATCATGCTGACGGGCCCGATTCCGGCGACTCAGCGCGTGCTGCGCAAGGCCGGCATGACGCTCGACCAGATCGACCTCGTCGAGATCAACGAGGCGTTCGCGTCCGTCGTGCTGGCGTGGGAGCGCGAGTACCATTCGGACATGCGCCGCGTCAACGTCAACGGCGGGGCGATCGCGCTTGGTCATCCGCTCGGCTGCTCGGGCGCCAAGCTCATGACGACGCTCCTGCACGAGCTCGAGCGGACGGGCAAGCGCTTCGGGCTGCAGACAATGTGCATCGGCTTCGGTCAGGGCATCGCGACCATCATCGAGCGGCTGTAGCGCCGCGGCGCGGAGGAGACATGGCCGGATTTCGTTGCGCGAAGTGCGGGAAGGTCGCGATGGCCCAGAAGATCTGCTGTGGCCGTCCGATGAAGCGCGCCTGATCCAGCCGCACGGCGGCCAGATGGTCCAGACTCTCCCCAACGACTACCGACTCGCACGGACCGTCATTGCTGCAGAGCTAGGGCCCGCCCGCATCGCGGAGCTGCATCGACCGTTTCCACTTCTCGACTGGCTCGTGATCGTCGCGCTGCCGAGCGCGTTCGTGGGCCTGGCGCTGGCGCTCGGTCGGCTCCCGCTCGGTCTTCCGTGGCTCGCGTGCCTCGTCGCGCAGGGGTTCTTGATCCAGGCACTGGCCTACTCGGTCCACGATCTGTTCGTGCACCGGCGGGTCGGCGGTAAGCGCGCCGGCTACGTCGTCGGCGTGCTGTTCGAGCTGCCCATCCTGGCCAGGCGCACGTGGTACGCGCTCTACCATCTGGATCATCACGACCAGATGAACACCGACGTCGATCCCGAGGAATACAAGCAGGATCTGGACACGCGCTGGAAGAAGGTGGCGTGCCTCACGCTGCCCGGCCTCTTTCTCTTGTTCGCGCGCAAGCTGCGGTCGCCAGACGATCCGTCGACGAAGATCGAGATGGGGCCGATCAAGGCTCCAACGGATGCGACCCTCATGCGTCAGCTCAGGCAGGAGCGCCTCGTAGCGGTCGGCGGCCTCGCGGTCCTGGGCCTGGCCACGTACGTGTCGTGGCCTCTGGTGGTGTTCGGCTACGTGCTGCCGTTCGTGATCGTCACGCCGATCGCGAGCATGTGCCGCCTGGTGCTGGAGCACGCCGAGAGCGATCCCACGAACGTGTTCAGCTGCGGGACGTTCTACCGGACGGGGCTGGTCTCAGGGCCTCTGTTCTTCTGGGACGCGGGCGATTGCCACGTCGTGCATCACATCTATCCCGCCATCCCGTTTTACAGGATGCGCAGGGCCGTGCGACTGATGCGACCGGTCCTGGTCGGACACGGCGCACGCGAGCGACGTTCGTTCTCGGGTCTGCTCTACGGGTTCTTCGTGAGGAACGAGCGGCACCGGACCTTGTGGTCCCGCTAGGGTCGGCGAGCGGCTGCTAAACGACGGCCAGCGCGTCCTGGATCGCCGAGTCGAGCTCGCCGGGCCGCACCGGCTTGAAGAGGCACTTGCGGATCTTGAGCGTCTTCAAGCGACCGTGGTCCTCGTCGCGTAGCCCCCAGCCGGTGATCAGCAAGATCGCGATGCCCGCGTCGACCCGGCGCAGGCGCTCGGCGACCTCCCAGCCGTTCATCCCGGCCATGCCGAGGTTCGTCAGCACGACGTCGAAGCGCCCCGGTCCGTAGGCGTTGAGCGCGGCGCCGCCGCTGGCGGCGGCCGTGACCGTGTGGCCGACGCTCCTCAAGATTTCCGTCAGGGTGCCGAGGACCTTCGGGTCGTCGTCGACCAGGAGCACCCGGGCGGGCCGGCGCGCCCGCGGGAGCGCCGCATCAGGCTCTGAGCCGACGGGCTCTCTTGCGACGGGGAAGGTGAGCGTGAAGGTGGCGCCGCGCCCGGGCTCGCTGTCGACGCGGATGTCGCCGCTGTGCCGACGGACGATGGCGTAGACCATCGACAGGCCGAGCCCCGAGCCGCCCTCGCCCTTGGTCGAGAAGAACGGCTCGAAGATGCGCCGACGCACCGCTTCGGGCATCCCGACGCCGGTGTCGGTCACCGTCAGCACGACGTTGCAGCCGGGCTCGCCGCGCGTCGACACCGTCAGTGTGCCGCCGTCGGGCATGGCGTCGAGTGCGTTGAGGAGCAGGTTGGTCATCAGCTCGGTCAGCGCCGCCGGGCGGCCGTTGATTGTCTCGATCGTGCCCAGGTCGAGCCGGAGATCGAGCGGCCGGTTGTCGCGCGCGATCTTCTCCTCGAGCCGCGGCCGGATCATCGCCACCGCGTCGTGCACGCTCTGGTTCACGTCGACGCCCACCGGCGGGCCGTCCGGGCGCAGGCGCGCGAACTGCTGGATGCGCCGCACCGTCTCGGCGCCGTCCACCGCGGCCGCCTCGACGACGTTGAGCGAGCGCGCGACGAACTCGGAGTCGCGCAGGCTCTGCTTCATGAGCTGGGCGTAGCCGAGGATCGCCTGCAGCAGGTTGTTGAAGTCGTGCGCGATGCCGCCGGCGAGCTGGCCCAGGGCCGTGAGCTTTTCGGACTGGTGCAGCTGCTTCTCGACCTCGCGCTGGGCGGTGATGTCGCGGACGATCGCGATCAGCCCGTCGAGCCCGCCGTGGCGCCCGCGCAGCGCCGAGAGCGTCACCGCCAGCTCGACCGGCCGCGGCTGGCCCGCGGTGGCCGTGGTCTGGAACTCGTGGCGCGGCGTGCCGTCGGTCAGCCGCCGCCGCGCTTCGGCGTAATCGCCGCGAGGCAGCATGTCGGTGATCGGCCGGCCGATCGCCTGCGCCGCGCTGTAGCCGAAGATGCGCTCGGCCGCGGGGTTCCACTTCTCGATGCGGTCGTCCGGCGAGACCGAGATGATCGCTTCGCCGGCCGACGAGATCGTCTCCTCGAGCCGCTGCTTGGTGTCGGCGATCTCGCCGTACAAGCGAGAGTTGCGGAGCGCGATCGCCAGGTACTCGGAAAGCATCTCGAGCAGCTCGCGCTCGCGCGGATCGATCGCCCGGCGCGTCGACCGGTTGTCGATGACGAGGTGCCCGAGCGGGCCCTGGATGTCGCGGATGACGCACGCGACCACGAGCGCGTCGTTCTTGTCGACGCCGGGCGGCGGCTCGGGGAGGATCTCGACCCGGTCGTAGCCCAGCGCCGCGCGCAGCTGCTCGGTGACCGCGGCCGTCAGGTTCTGCGGGTCGAGGTGGCCGACGATCGTCCGCGAGATCTCGCGCAGGATGGAGAGCTGCGTGACGCGCAGCGACTGCTCGGTAGCCTCCGCCTCTTCGAGCTCGCGTGTCTTGGCGGAGAGCTTGCGCATCTCCTCGACCAGCCGCGCGACTTGCCCGCGCGTGCCGAGATCGGCCTGGCGGCGCACGAGCGCACGGTGCACGACGTCCTCGAGATCCTGGCGCGAGAAGGGCTTGATCAGGTACTCGAACGCGCCATGCGTGAGCGCGTGGCGCACCGTCTCCAGCGAGGCGTACGCCGTGATCATCACGACCTCGATGGAAGGATCGGCGCGCTTGACGTGGCGCAGGAGCTCGAGGCCGTCCATCTCGGGCATCTTGATGTCCATGATCACGACGTCCGGCTGGAAGCGCCGCAGCAGGTCGAGGGCGGTTCGGCCGTTCTCCGCCGTCTGGATGGCGTAGCTCGGCTTCAACAGCATGCGCAGCGACTCGCGGGGCCCCAGCTCGTCGTCGACGACGAGCACGCGCCCAAGCGCGTTGGCGGTGACGCTCATGAAGTGGCGAGCGGGAGCGTCACCAAAAAGTGGAGCTCGTGGCGACCCTGGCGGACGGCGAGCTGTCCGCCAACCGCTTCGACGAGACGCTGGCTCACCGCCGGGCCGACGTCGATCAGGCTCTCCTGGACCATCTGCACGGGATCGAACACGCGATGGAGCTTCTCGGCCGGCACCGAGGCGGTGCGGGAGCCGACCAGGATGCGGACGCCCTCGCCGCCCTCGCGCTCGGCGTGGCGGGCGACGGAGACGGAGACGCGCGCTTGATCCGGTGGTGAATTGTGTGCGAGATACCAGATGAGGTAGGAGAGGGCTTTACGGAGCTGCGCCGGATCGATCTTCACGACCTGCGGCGTCGTCTCGCGGGTCACGTCGAGCTGCAGCGGCCTGGCCGGCACCTCGTCGACGAGCTCGATCGCGGTCACCACATCGTCGACGACGGTGTGCACGTCCACGGTGGTGAAGTTTAACTCACCTTCTGTTACCAGTCCCGCAAGTTTCTCGAACACCTCGACCAACCGGCGCACGTCCCGACGGACGACGGACGAGAAATGCCGACGGAACTCGGGGTCGTCGTAACGCTCACCGATGAGCTCGATGAAGGTGTTGATCGACACCAGCGGATTCTTGATCTCGTCCGCGATGCGCGCGACGACGCGCGTGAGCAGCTGAGTCTGCTCCACCTGCCGCTTTTGGGTGAGGAGCTCCTTCTGCGCCGTCAGATCTTCGAAGACGAGCACGGCGCCGAGCGGCGCTCCGTCCTCGCCGCGCACGGGATAGGTGGAGACCTCGAGCCAGAGACCGCGGAGCGCGAGCTGGATCTCGTGCCGGCCCGCCGCCCGTCCCGTCCTGAGCGTGTCGAACAGCATGTCGCCGAGCGGCGACGGGAGCGCGCGCAGATCCTGCTTGAGGACCTCGCTGGCCGACAACTGTAATATTTCTTCGGCCCGGCGGTTGATCGTGCCGATGCGCTGGTCGCGGCCGATCGTGATGACCCCGCTCGACATGTGGGCCAGGATGCGCTCGCTGAATTGCTGCTCGCGCTCGAGCTGGTTGTGGAGCGCGATGTCGCGAATGGCCGTGGCCAGGTGCGAGGCCAGATCGAAGAGCGTCTCGGTCTCGCCGCGCCGATACATCGAGCCGACGACCGGGTGTCCGACGGTCAGGATCCCGACCAGCTCGCCGTGGGCAAGCAGCGGGACCGCGAGTACGCTCTGCAGCAGCTTCAGCTCGCGGGTAATTTCCGGATCGGTCAGCTCGTGCAGCCGCGCCGGGCGTCCCTGGGCGGTGAGCCAGCGTGTCAGGCCCTGCCCGGCGTGCAGGCGTACCGATTCGACGATCGGCCGCGCCAGGCCGCGATGGGTGGCGACGCGATATTCCTGCGCGTCGGCGTCCGGGAGCAGGAGCGCCATGCGGGTGGGCCGGACGAGCTCGCCGATGGCGTCGAGGAACATCTCGAGCGCCCGCGGCATGTCAAAGCCCGCGGCGAAGGCCCGCGTGAATTCTTTCAACACGCGGGCGAACGCGGCGCCCTCCCACGGCTCCTCAGCGCTGGCGGTGACCCCCCGCGTCTCGGGCGCCAGGCTCGAGCGGAGCGCGGTGATCTCACGGGTCAGGCGGAGCTTGTCGATCACCCGGCGGAGCACGATGGCGAGCTCGGCCTGGGTGAACGTCGCCGGCAGCGTGTAATCGGCCGTCTCGAAGTCGTCTGCGGTCCCGCCGATGGCGACCGAGAGGGCGGAGGGAGCGATCTCGCGCACCCGCGCCACGAATGCCTGGGCGTCGCGCGGCATGCCGATCCCGCCGCGCAGAACCACGTCGATCTCGATCAGCCGGAGCGTTTTCAGCGCCTCGGCGTCGCTTGGCGCTGCGAAGACCGCATGGTCGCTGAGCGCGGACACGAGCCGCGCCCGGAGCGCTTCGTCGGACGTGACGATCAGGACGGTATTCATGCCGACACCCGCGCGATTTCCGGAATGGCGAGCGGAAAATCGACTGTGAAGACGGCGCCGCCGGCGTCGCGGTTCGTCACCGTGATGCGGGCACCGTGGGTCTGGGCGATCGAGGCGCAGATCGCCAGACCCAGTCCCGTGCCCCGCTCCTTGGTGGAGAAGAATGGGTCGAAGACCCGCTCGAGAAGCTCCGGCGGGACGCCGGGACCAGTGTCCACGACGGCGACGATAACACGGTCGGCCGTCGTCGCGGCCTCGACTCGCACCATGCCTTCCGGCGCCGTCACCTCGTGCGCGTTCATGAGGAGATTCAAGAAAAGCTGCTCGAGCTCGAGATGATCGGCGAGCACCGTGCACGGCGAGTCGCCGATGGCCACCGACAGCACGACACGTTTCTCGGCGAACACCGGTCGCATCGCCTCGACCGCGTCGCGGACCGGCGCGCGCAGGTCGATCGGGTGGTGCGGCCGCTCTCCCGGTCGCGACAAGGTCCGCAGCCGATCGAGCAGCCGCTCGATCGACGCGATCTCACGGCCGACGACCCGCTCGAACTCCGCCACGAAGCGATCGTCCGCGCGACGGCGCGGCATGAGCTGTGAGAACGCCTTGACCGCGGCCAGCGGGTTCTTGATCTCGTGGGCGATTCCCGACGCGAGCATCTCGAAATACGCGAGCCGCTCGGCCCGCTGCCGCTCGACTTCGAGCGCTTTCAGCGGCGTGAGATCGCTGAACACCGCGACGGCGCCCAGGACGGCGCCGGCCTGGTCGTGCAGCGGCGACGTCGCGCAGATGATCGGCCGGGTCGTCACGCCATCCGACAGCTGAGCCTCGGGCTGCGTTCTGGCTCCGCCGCCCACGATGGTCTCGGCGAGCATTCCGCCCACGCATGCCGGCAGCACACTGAGCGGCTGGAATCGCACGCGCGCGACCGCCAACCCCGTGAGCTGCTCCGCCGCGCGGTTGAAGAGCGTGACCTGGCCGGTTGCGTCGACGGCCACGACGCCGCTCTCGATGGTGGAGACGATGTTGTTCAAATGCTGGTTGGCCAGCAGCACCTGCGCGTACAGCTGCGCGTTCTTCACCGCGACCCCGGCCTGGTTGGCCAGCGTCATCAACAGATCGAGATCTTGCGGATAGAAGGGATCACCCGCGAGTTTGGGCCCGACCACGATAGCCCCGATGACCTGCGCCTCCGACACCAGCGGTAGCACGAGTGCCCAGTTCAGTCGCGCCAGCGCCGCATGCAATCGCTCGCGCTCGCTGGTCGGCCGCTCGTGCGCGATCTCGTCGGTCAGCAGCAGATCTCTGGTCTGGTCCAGCGCCTCGATGATTTCGTCGGGCGCCTCGGTGGGCGTATCGAACTGGCTCTGCGCATGACGCTTCTCAGCGATCGCCCGCCTGAACGGCGCGCCCACCTCGGGCGCGGCGCCTCTGAGGTACACCGCCGCGCCCTCCGAATTCGTCGAGCTCGCCACGGTGTGGTTCACGAACTGCAGCAGGACCTCGAGATCGAGCACGCGCGTCAGCGCGCCGCTCGCCTCACGCAGCGTCCGCTGATAGTTCACGCGTGTGCGATAGACGTAGCGGTCGAGCAGGCGCCCCGCGGCGTCGCGCGTCAGTGGGATCAGGAGACCGACGACGACGATGGCGACGACAAGAGGCACGAATTCGTCAGCGCTGAGGTGATCCGTAAGCCTCGGCCAAGCCAGCGCCAGCAGACCGCCGACCGGGAGAAGGGATACCGCGACCGCGAGCGTAAACGTCAGACCCCTGTGAACCACCACGCGCACGTCCATCAAACGGTGGCGGATGATTCCGTGGGCAATGAGGACGACGAAGGTGAGCGCGCAGAGCGGACCAATCCAATTGTAGCTAGTGATGCCCGTTAAGAACGGAAGGAGCAGATTCGCAGCAATTCCACCGCTGGTACTCAGCACAAAGCCCAAGGATAAATAGTGGAGTTGCACACGAGCCAGGCCACGAGGCCGTGACCACTTCGATATGAGGACGAGCAAGGCAATCAACCAGGCGAGTACGAAGTACGCCGCATAGACCGGGTAGAGGCTGCCGGTTTGTCTAATCGGCCCACCCGACGTTATTGATGCGTCCTTCACCGTGAGTTCGGTGGCAAAAGAAGCAATCGCGAGGAGCGCCCCGATCGCGAAATTCGTCGTGAGCGCCCACGGTGCGAGCCACGGCGTCGGAGTTGGATAGTAACGGACGAACGCGAGAAAGGCGGCGGGGATCAGACTCGCGCCGGCGAATGCCATCCTTGCCCAGAAGAGTGGATTTGATCCGGAATAGAAGAGCCCCACTCCCAAGATCCAGATAGCGCTAAAGAGAGTGAAAGCCCCAAAGGAGCGGTTCGACGGGGCTTCTGGAGAGGCACGCCAGACGAGAATTCCAAGACCGACGACCATGAAAGACACAACGTATAGCGAGAGATGGATCATCTAGCCGATGGCTCCAACGACAAGCTTGGAAACTCCACCTCAGCGACCGTCCCACCATCGAGAATGGATCGCGGCAGCAGCGCCAACCGTGCGCGGTGAAAATCGGCGATCTCCCGGCAGATCGACAAGCCTAGGCCGGTCCCCGACGGCTTAGTAGTAAAGAAAGGATCAAAAATCTTTGGACGAACAGTCGGCTCGATTCCGATACCCTCGTCAAGCACCCGCACGATAACGAAGTCTTCGCCCGCTCTGCCCTTGAAATGATCGGCCTCAATCGTGACGATGCCTCCATCGGGCATCGCTTCGACGGCGTTTCTCAAGAGATTTACGAAGAGCTGAACAAGCTGGCCGGGGTCACCCTGAATCTTTGGCAGTTCATCAGGGCATCGCAGTTCGATCTTCACCTGCTGCTCATGTGCAGTCGGCGAGTGGATGGCCACAATGTCGTGAAGAAGCGGCGGTATTGATACGACGCTTAGCTTGCCTCCCTCGCTTGGCGCCATTAGGCGGAGACGGTCCGCCAATCGGACAATGCGTGCGACTTCCATCGGAAGAAGCCGGACAGCAGTGTCTCGGTATTCAGGGTCGTCGAAGCGGTCGGGGAGCATTGAAATCAGGTTCGAGATGGCAGCTAGTGGATTACGAATCTCGTGTGCTATGCCTGCGTAGAAGCTCGCCATGATAGCCAGATGCTCAACCCGCCGCTGATTTCTCTCCAAGGCCTTAACAGCGGAGAGGTCTGTCACGACTACCAAAGCTCCAGACACTCGCTTTTCATCATCGTGAAGGGTAGCCGTCGACAGGATGACGTGCAGAGTCCCGCGGACCACATGATCAATCGTCACTTCAACTTCACGTGGATGCCAGCCACCACTGACTGCCAGCACCAGCGCCCAGCCAACCTCGGACGGCAACACGTGAATGAGTGCGCCTTGGTACTCATCGCTCAGATTCAGTAACTTCGTCGCGGCCGGGTTGAAGCTGGTAATTCTGCCTGCGACGTCAATAGCTACCACTGCCGAATCGAGCGACTCCAGCAAACGCTCTGAATATTCGAGCATGTGGATGCGCTGTCTATAGAGAAGCGCGTTGTCCAGTGCAATTGATGCGAGATCCGCGAGAGACTCAATGAAGACAAGATCGTTCTTGAAGTACGCATCTCCGCTGCGCCGCGGGCCGGCTAGGAGGATGCCGAGCAGTTGGCCTCGGCGCCCCAGCGTGACGAGAACTTCAATTCCTGCGGCGTGCAATGCAGAGTGCGTCCTTCGCGCACTGATGTCTTCGGCCGACGGATTCACAACAGTCACCGACGTCGTGGGCTCGCTGGCGCTAAGAGCAGCTAACACTTCGGGGGCAAGTGTTGGAGATGAGCCTCCCGAAAGTCGTTCGAACGCGTCAGTCTCGAATGACTTCACGAGGAAAGTAAAGGATTCTGGAACCAGAACCTCTGTGAGAATTTGTTCAAGCTCAGATGAAAGCTCGGTGGGTTGCATCAGGCGGCTAAGGCGACGGGTCGCACCCCTCAGGGCGAGCGGCTGATCGATTCCACGGTAGAGATATGGGTCTACGAGACGACTAATGAATCGTTGAGCAAGATGCAAGAACATAGCAATGGCAATGACGGTGACAATCACAAGATTGTGATGCAGAGAGAGCGCTTCGATTTCCCAGCTGGGGGATACCAATCTTGCGCCTGCGACCAAAGCCACTGAAGCGATCACCATCGCGACGGCGTAGGCAAGGCCCCGGCTAACGAAGATCCTTAAGTCCAAAAGACGATGGCGGATGATTGCATGCCCAACCAACGCCACCAGCGGAAGGATGAAATATGGACCGAACCAACTGTAGGCTGAACGCCCCGTAATTAGCGGGAAGACAAGATTTACGCTAAGAGCACCGACTCCCAAAATCAGCAGGCCGGTACCTAGATACTGAAGCTGAGCCCTTTCTTGACCGCGTGCCTGCCGCCACTTCGCCAGGAACAGACCGAGAGGAAGAAGGCAGCCGACGAGCATGTACAGAGCGAAGATCGGGTAGAGCAGCCCCGGTTTTCTCGTGGGCCCCGACACGCCGAGTGAAACGTCATGGACAAGAAGGGGCGTAGCGATCGAGAGAACGGCAAAGACTACGCTGGCGGACAGGGTCAATTGAAGGAGTCGCCGTGGAGGCCAGTTCCCCGGTGAGGGATAGTTGTGAGTGAACGCTAAGAAAGACCACGGTATGAGACTTGCGCAGGCAAAGGTGGTGCGACTCCACAAATCCAAATTGGTGTTTGTGTGCAAACCAGCGATGCCAAATACCCAGCCAGTTAATGTCAGCGTGTAGACCGTGAACCAGCGATTGACTTTACTTTTGGGTCGGGCGCGAAGGACGTAGAGTGCGAGGACTGTCAGTAGCGCTCCGATTGCGAAGAGTGAAGGCGGTATCACTATCGCGGGAGCTAAGCTGGCGCACCTACGATGAGCACTGAGTGCGACCCGCCAATGCTTTGAGAGTGAATTAGCACGTTGCGTACTCTTCCTTGTCTCGAAACGTTTGGAACGTAGTCAAGATCGCACTCAGGATCAGTTACTCGGTAGTTGATGGTTGGTGGGATCATGCCGTCGCGAATCGCAAGGCACGCCGCGACGACCTGGATCGCGCTGCTGGCCGCAAGGGCCTGGCCGCACATTGATTTGAGCGAAGACACAGGAACGTTCCAAGCGTTTTTGCCGAACGATTTTTTTATGCCCGCCGTCTCAGCAGCGTCGTAGTCGATCATCGAATTGCCGTGAGCGCAGATATAGTCGATGTCACGCGGTAGCAAGTCGGCGTTCTGGATCGCAAGAGTCATACTGCGGGCAATTGATTCGCCGCTTTCATCAATCTTTCGGAGATTGCCGCCGTCCGAGGCACCGCCTTGACCGAGCACGCGTGCATAGATTGGGGCGCCGCGTAGGCGCGCACTCTCTTCGTCCTCAACAATGACCGCGGCTGCACCTTCAGCGAGCACTAGTCCTGAACGAAGGCGATCAAAGGGCCGGCTTGCTTCCTCTGGCGGACCTTCCCAGGACGAAAGAACGCCTGCCGCCTGACATGCTGCAATCGTGCACTCGGAAAGCGGAGCTTCAGTTGCTCCTGCGATTACCGCGGTGGCAGTTCCGCGGCGAATCTCATCGGCCGCCCAAGCGATCGCATCGAGTCCGGCTACGCACGCGGTCGCAAATGTCATTGTCTGTCCGTGAATAGACGCCGCAGTCGCCACGTGATTTGTAGCCGCATGAGCTGGGAACTCGAGTGATGCCCAAGGTTTGATTTCTCGCCCTTGTGTGAAGCGTTCGAAGTTTGGCTGATGAACGTCCGCCAACCCATTCGTTGACGTGCCAATCGCGACTTTCACTTGCCCCCTGTGCCCATTGAGGCCGTTCAGACCACTGTCTGAACGAGCCATTTCTGCGGCCGCTACCGCGAATTGGCTGAAGCGGCCGGCGGTACGGTATGCCAGATTGGGCATCCACTTCTTTGGATCGAAGCCTGAAACCTCACCAACGATTCGGCACTCAGCCGGCAGCTTCGAGCCGTCGAAAAGCGTTGGGCGACCGATGCCGGAGCGGCCCGCGAGCGCGGCCTCCCAGAACTTCTCGATACCGATGCCGATGGGGGAAACGATCCCGAGTCCTGTGATGACTGGTTGGCGCTTCATCGACGGTAACCCCCGGTGAGCGTTTCCACCGAAATTCCCAGCATTTACGTTAACAGGTGCACTGTCTAACGGCCAAGCTCCCTCGCGAGAGGCTGCTAGAATAGGTGAACCTACGAAACATGTCCAGGCAGGTCATCGACCGTCGAGAATTCCTAACACTTCCGCTGGCTTTGCTGCTCTGGCCCCTGGCGCGCGCCAATGCGACGGCGGTGGCGCATACGGCGCCCTATCGCGTCGACGTCAGTCTCCTCTATGGCGCGTTGATCTACCGGCTCGATGAGACCTTCGTCGAGTCTGTGGATAAGTCCGGCGGTCGATACGAGGTGGCGGTGACCGGCGAGGGCGACGGCATCGCCAACCGGATCGAATCCGCGGGGACCTTGCGGCAAGGTCGCTGGGCACCCCTGCGCACGCAGTCCTTCTTCTCTGTTAAGGGACGCGAGTCGCGCTCCACCGTCACGTACGACTACGCCGCGCGCCGGGTCGACTATCACTTCAAGGGCGAGACGTTTTTCCTCAGGCGCCTGCGCGTCGTCGACGATGTCGTACCGATGCCGGAGGGCGCGCGCATCGACGACGCGATCAGCGCCACTCTGAACTATACCGACCAGCTCTGGCCGGCCGAGCCCGACGGCAGCCTGACCACGCACATCGTCCGGCGCAAGATCGCGAGCAACGAGGGGCCGGACGATGTCCAGGCGCGATACCAGGCCGAGCTGGCCCCGTTCAAGCTCAGCGTCGGCGTCGACGCCGAGAGCCGCAAACCGATCGGACGATTCGACCTCACGCGCTTTTCGTCGTGGGCCAGACAGAGCCAGCCCGCGCAGATCACGTTCGGCGCCGACCGGCGGCCCGAGCAGATGAATCTGCCGATGATCCTCGGCACGTCCGTGCAGATCCGGCTCAAGACCGCGTAGATGCACGACCTCGTCACGCTCGGCGAGGTCCTGCTGCGCCTCGCGATTCCTTCGCCCACGCGCTTCGAGACCGCGCGTCAGCTCGATCTGCAGCTCGGCGGCGCCGAGGCCAACGTGGCGGCCGCCTGCGCCCGGCTGGGGCTCAGCACGGCGTGGATTTCAGCGCTGCCCACCAATCCGTGGGGCGAGCGCATCCGGCGTGAGCTCGCCGGGCACGGCGTCGATTGTCGCTACGTGCACATGACCGATGGCGCGCGGGTAGGCGTCTACTTCCTCGAGTACGGCGTCGCGCCGCGGCCGGTGCGCGTGCTCTACGACCGGCGCGACTCCGCGTTCGCCGGGCTCGCGGCGTCGCAGGTAGATTGGGAGCCGATCCGGCGCGCCCGGCTCGTGCACCTGACAGGCATCACGCCCGCCCTCGGGGAGGCGCCGCGCTCGCTCGTCGAGCGCGCGCTCAGCGAAGCATCTACTGTGTCCTTCGACGTCAACTATCGCGCGACGCTCTGGTCGTCCACCGAAGCCCGCGCCTTTCTCGAGCCCGTGCTGCCGCGCGTGCGCTATCTCTTCATCGGCCAGGGTGAGGCGCAGACGCTCTTCGGGCTCACGGGCGCTCCCGAGCAAATCCTCGAACGGCTCGCCCGGCTCGCGCCCAAGGCGACGATCAGCCTGCAGCGAGGCGAGGAGGGCTCGACGGTGCTCGACGGCGGCCGGCTCTTGCGGCCGACTCGGCGTCTGACCGTGCAGATGGTCGATCCGATCGGGGCGGGGGACGCCTACGCCGCCGGGTTCCTCTGGGCCGTGCTACGCGGCCGCGAGCTGCAGGAAGCCGTCGACGCGGGCACGGCGGTGGCGGCTCTGAAATGCTCCACGTGGGGCGACATCGCGCTCGTCAGCCCGCAGGACGTCGCCGACGCCCTGGCCGGTGGACCCGACGTGCGCCGTTGAGCGGAGACGGCCGGCCACTCGCCTGATATAGTCGTTACGGCATGGCGGGTGAGCGGATCCTCGACGGCCTGAACGACGCCCAGCGCCAGGCCGTCACTCACGACGCCGGCCCCCTCCTGATCGTTGCCGGCGCCGGCGCCGGCAAGACCACCGTCATCACGCGCCGCATCGCCTGGCTCATCGCCCAGAAGAAGGCGCGCCCCGACGAGATCCTCGCCCTCACGTTCACCGACAAGGCCGCGGCCGAGATGGAAGAGCGCGTCGACACGCTGGTGCAGTACGGCTACGCCGACGTCGAGATCTCGACCTTCCACGCCTTCGGCGATCGGATCCTGCGCGAGCACGCGCTCGAGATGGGCCTGCAGCCCGATTTCCGCGTGCTCAACCGGGCCGAGCAGGTCATCTTCTTCCGTGACCGGTTGTTCGAGTTCCCGCTCGTGCATTACCGGCCGCTCGGTGACCCGACGCGCCACATCCGGGCGCTGATCACGCTCGTTAGCCGCTGCAAGGACGAGGACATCTCGCCCGAAGAGTATCTCGCTCACGTCGAGACGCTCGCCGCCGAGGTCGGCGCCGCGCCCGACTACGAGGAGGCGCGCGAGCGCATCGCCCAGCAGCGCGAGCTGGCGGCGACCTACGCCAAGTACCAGGAGCTGATGGCCCGCGACGGCTGCGTCGATTTCGGCGACCAGATCGTGCTGGTCTTGAAGCTTCTGCGCGCACGCGCCAACGTGCGGGCCGGGCTGCAGCGCCGGTTCAAGTACATCATGGTCGACGAGTTCCAGGACACCAACCACGCCCAGTTCGAGCTGGTCAAGCTCCTCGGCGCACGGCACGGCAATGTCGCCTGCGTGTGCGATGACGACCAAGCCATTTATAGGTGGCGCGGCGCCGCCATCTCGAACGTGCTGTCGTTCCTGGACCGCTATCCGGAGGCGCGGCAGGTGGTGCTGACCGAGAACTATCGGTCACACCAGAGGATCCTCGACGCCGCGTACCGGCTGATCGTCAACAACAACCCGGATCGCCTGGAAGTGCGCAGCGGCATCAGCAAGCACCTGATCGCGGTCCGCGAGCCGGACGGGCCGCCGCCCGCGCATCTGCACTACGAGACCGGCACGCAGGAGGCCGACGCCGTGGCGCGCGCGATCCGCGAGCAGGTCGACGCCGGGCGCTGGCACTACGACGACGTCGCCATCCTCGTTCGCTCCAACGACGACGCGGACCAGTTCCTTCGTTCGCTCAACCTCCAGTCCATTCCGTGGACGTTCTCCGGCAACTCCGGGCTCTACGGGCGCCCGGAGATCCGCCTGCTGATCGCGTTCCTGCGCGCGCTGGTCCACACGGACGAATCGGTGAGCTTGCACTACCTGGCGTCGTCCGAGCTCTATCACGTGCCCGTCGTCGACCTTACACGCTGCTCGACCTACGCCGACCGCCGCCACGTCCACCTGTTCGACGTCTTCAGGAAGACCGAGACGATCCGCGAGCTGCGCGACGAGATGGGCGAAGAGGGTCACGCGGCGATCGGGCACCTGGTCCAGGATCTCGAGCGCTACATGGAGCTGGGCCGCGAGATGCCGACCGGCGAGCTGCTCTACCTGTTCCTCAAGGACTCCGGTTGGCTCAACCGCATGTACCGCGAGGAAACCGCCCGCGACGTCGCCGAGAGCAAGAACATCGCGAAGTTCTTCGATCGCGTGAAGTCGGCCTCCCGCGCGCTGCGCTACGACAACGTGCGCGAGTTCGTCAAGCACCTCGATGAGCTGATCGACGCCGGCGAGGATCCGGCGGTTGCCGAGGCGGACGTCGAGACGCCGGCCGTGCGCGTGCTCACGATTCACAAGGCCAAGGGCCTCGAATTCCCCGTCGTCTACCTGGTGAACCTCGTCCAGGAGAAGTTCCCGCTGCGCCGGCGCCGCGATCCGCTGGAGCTGCCGGTGGCTTTGATGAAAGACGCGGTGCCGACCGGTGATTTTCACCTGCAGGAGGAGCGCCGGCTCTTCTACGTCGGGATGACGCGCGCCCGGCGCGAGCTGTTCCTGACGAGTGCCGGCGACTACGGCGGCAGCCGCCAGCGCAAGACCAGTCTCTTCGTGCTCGAGGGGCTCGACCTGCCTCGGGACGCGGCCCGGCCGTTCCGAGTGCGTCCCGTCGAGGAGATCGAGCACCACGCGCCGCCGGCCGCCGTCGAGGACGCCGCGCTGCAGCCGCTGGCGCCCGACGTCGAGCTGAACCTGAGCCACAAGCAGATCGACGACTACCAGACGTGCCCGCTCAAGTACTTCAACGTTCACGTGCGGCGCATCCCGATCCGGCGCCATCACGCGGTCGCCTACGGTGCGGTCATGCACAAGGTGGTCGAGTACTATCTGCGCCGCCGGGTCGTCGGCAACTACACGCCGCTCGACGATCTGCTGGCCGTCTACGACCGCGCGTGGGCGGGCGAAGACGTCATCCACGACCGTACGGGCAGCCACGAGCCGGCCGAAGGCTTCCTCACGCGCGAGCACGAGGAAGCGCGCAAGGCGGCGGGCCGCGAGGCGCTCCGGCGCTTCTGGAATCACGAGGAAGCCGAAGGCACCAAGCCAGCCTGGATCGAGAAGGAGTTCGGCTTCTCACTCGGTCCCAACCGTGTGCGCGGTCGCTACGATCGCGTGGACGAAGACCTGCTGGGCGCGGTGATCGTCGACTACAAGACCACCGAGATCAACCGCCAGAAGGACGCCGACCGTCGCGTGGCCGAGAGCCTCCAGCTCAAGATGTACGCCCTCGCCTGGCAGGAGATGACGGGCACCTTGCCGCAGCGGGTCGAGCTCCGCTTCGTCGACTCGAGCATCGTCGGCCGCCATACGCCGACCGCGCACGATCTCGACAAGGCGATCGACGCCGTGAAGGCGGCCGCGGTCGGCATTCGCGCGCGGCGCTTCGACGCGACGCCGTCGTGGGGCGCCTGTCGCCACTGCGCCTACAACCAGATCTGCCCGTACACGGCGACGCGGGACTAGTCGTGAATCGCCACGCCGGCCCGCCGCGCGGCCACGACGCGCCATCGGTTCCCGAGCCGAGCTACGCCGAGCGCGCGCGCACGCTCGCCTACCTCGTGCGCTCCGGAGCGCTCGCCACGCTCTCGCGCAAGCACCCGGGACATCCGTTCGCGTCGGTGATGCCGTACGCGCTCGACGAGCACGGTCAGCCGCTCGTGCTCGTCAGCTCGATGGCGATGCACACGCAGAATCTCCAGGCCGACCCGCGCGCGAGCCTGCTCGTCACCCAGCCGGTCGCGAACGCGCCCGGTCAGGAAGCCGGCGATCCGCTGGCCGCGGCACGGCTCACCTTGCTCGGCGAGGCGCAGCAGCTCGCGGCCCCGGACGCCGCGAAGGCGCGCGAGGCCTACCTGGCTCGACATCCTCGCGCCGCGTACTGGGTCGATTTCGACGACTTCAGCTTCTGGCGGCTCGACGTGAGGGACGTCTACTTCGTGGGCGGCTTCGCCGCGATGGACTGGGTGACCGCCGACGACTATCGCGCAGCCCGTCCGGATCCCCTGGCCGACGCCGGTCCGAGTATCATCGGCCACATGAACAAGGACCACGCGGACGCGCTCATCGCCTATGCCCGTCACTTCGCGCGCGAGGCGGCCGACGAGGCGACGATGATCGCGGTCGACCGGCTGGGCTTCAGGCTCCGGCTGCGCAGCGGCGACCGGCTCCACGCGGTTCGCATCGCGTTTCCCCGCGAGATCCGATCGGCGGCCGAGAGCCGCACGGTCCTGATTGAGATGTTGGCGCAGACCCGCTCCGCAAGCTAGCGCCCGGTCGAGTTTTCTCACCCCGAGATGCCTCAGAAGTAGGTGTTACCGAGCGGCGAGAGCGGTGCCTCACAATTGTGTTACCCGCGTGGGCATCATACGGGCCACGGGCTCGGCGAGGCGACTCAAGGTGTCGAGCGCGCGGGCGACGTCCGCGGCGAGGGTGGCCGGATTGAGGGCAAGGAACTGCGCCTCGAGCGCTCGCCGCGCCGTGACGGAGAGTACGCCGCGGACCAGCAAGCGTTGATAGGGGGTCTGCGGCCGGTCATAGCGCTTTGTGAACCGGGCCCCGTGGCGGTGCTTGCTCAGGACTTTGCGCAGGGGACGGAAAAAGTTGAGGTGCAACTGAACGCGGCGATAGAGCTCCTGCAACACCGCGTGGGCGCGGTGTGAGGTCAAGCGGTCGTGACCGACGAGTCGGCGAATGGCCAACCAATTGCGCTGCTCGACCCAGGCCTGATCGTTCTTCTGGTAGTCCCGGTCGCGCGTGACCCGAATGTCGTGGCGCCGGCAATAGTCGAGCAGCGCGTGGTTGAGAAATTCACTGCCATTGTCGGTGTGCCACTCGCGCAGCCGGAAGGGCAGCCGACGCCGGATGAGGTCG
>Ga0209481_10000376_pt1 | contig 18245 bp, 14 predicted proteins | sample SoiMetdeltSBSDD3_FD_187598 | JGI IMG/M metagenome (GOLD analysis project Ga0209481, IMG submission 187598) | Bulk soil microbial communities from a Populus tree surrounding site in Tennessee, USA - Soil MetaG P. deltoides SBSDD3 (SPAdes) (version 2) | ecosystem: Environmental > Terrestrial >...
CGGGTCGTCCGGGCCGGGGGCGTCGGCCGGTTCCCATCGATGCTGCACGGTTACGAACTATATCCGGACTCTCGCACAACCTCCGAGGTTCATGGCGGTGCGAGGACATCTGGCGTTCGGTGTGTCCTGAGCGCGGAGGGGAATACCGCATTGGGCGTCGGCGGGCCCGGGCCGGCCGACAACCACACGAGGACGGGTCCGGAGCATGGCACGCTCAGGCGGCCAGATCGTGTACGAGGCACCCGGGGTTGCCGGAGTCGACCTGCCGGCGGGCTTCCACAATGGACAACACCATGTACCCATGGAAGCGTCCAGTGATGGCCGCCGCGGCCGGGCGTGCGTCTGTGTTCAGGTGGTCACGCGGAGGCGGGTCGTGCCGTGGTGGGCAGCAGGAGGGTGGCGATGAGTCCGAGGATGGCGAAGGCGGCGGTGACGAGGAAGGCGGCTTGGAAGCCTTCGGTCAACGCGGTGAGGGGTTCGGTCTGGTTGCCGGCGGCGAGGATGGTGTTGGTGCGGGTGACGGCGACCGTGGAGACGACCGCGATGCCTATTGCGGCGCCCAGGTTGAACGACGTGTCGACCAGCCCGGAGGCCAGTCCGGAGTCGCGCTCGGCGACGCCGGTGAGCGCGGCGATCTGTGCGGCGACGAAGGCGGCACCCATTCCGGGGCCGAAGATCAGCAGGCCGGTCAGGATGTCCCGTACGTAGCTGCCGCCGGGTGACACCCAGATCAGCAGGGCGCAGCCGATGCTGACCAGCAGCATGCTCACCGCGGCCACCGGACGCACGCCGACCCGGGTCACGATGCTCTGCCCGATCAGCGCCCCGAGGATGGCCATGACCGTCATCACCGCGGTCATCAACCCGAACTGCACGGCCGAGTAGCCGAGGACCTGCTGTGCGTAGAGGGTCAGGATGAACAGCATCCCGTCAACGGCCATCCCGACTGCGAAGATCACCACGTTGCCGCCCACCAGCGTGCTGAGCCGGAACAGTCGCAGGGGCACCAGCGGGGCCGCCACCCGCGCCTCCACAGCGACGAACACCCCGATCAGCGCGGCCGAACCGGCCAGCATGCCGAGCGTCTGCACGCTTGCCCAACCCACCTGCGGTGCCCGGAACACGGCATACACCAGCAGCACCAGGGCCGCGGTGATGCTCACCGCGCCGGCCGGATCCAGCGCCCGGGCGCCTGCGCGGTCGCGGCTTTCGCGCAGCAGGACCGGGCTCACCGCCAGCAGGGCCAGCCCGATCGGCACGTTGATGAAGAAGGTCCACTCCCAGCCCAATCCGGAGGTGATCACGCCACCGATCAACAGGCCGGCGGTGGCACCGATGCCGCCGAGCCCGCCCCAGACCCCCAACGCCTTGTTGCGTTCCGCACCCTCCGGGAAGGTGGTCATCACCAAGGACAACGCCGAAGGCGCCATGATCGCCGCAGCTAGGCCCTGGACCACGCGGGCCGCGATCAGTACCCCGCCGGACCAGGCCAGTCCACACAGCAGTGACGATGCGGCGAACAGTGCCACCCCGGTCATGAACACCCGGCGGCGTCCGAACAGATCCGCGGCACGGCCGCAGAACAGCATCAGACCGCCGAACGTCAACGCGTACGCGGTGATCACCCACTGCACGCCGCCGACCGACAGCCTCAGATCCTCCCGCATCGACGGCACCGCGGTCAGCACGATTGTGCCGTCCAGGATGACCATGAAGAAGGCCGTACCGAGCAACGCCAACGCCCGCCACCGGCGCGGATCCGGCTCCACCCGGCCCACCGACCCAGCCACCGACATGGTCCGGTCCATCCCAACCACCCTCCATCAACCGACCCGCAGCCAGCACCGCCAGCACAAAGGCCGCAGGCCCCGGTGCCGAACCCATCTGGGCGACCCGGTCGGCCGCGCGTGTGGACGACAGCGCCGCTTCTCGCCGACGGTGCCATCGTGACAAGCCAGAAGGTCCGGCACGCTGGGGGAAACCCGGTGTCGGCGCCTGCACTCGAACATCCGGCCGGGTCGCCCGGTGCGACCACGACGGTGGCGTGGTGAGGAGCCGGTCGAACAGGCTGGTCGCGGTGTCGTGTCGGTGCCTACCCCAGTGAACTCTATCGATGGGCAATGCGGCATCGATCCGCTCCCGCGAATGCGCGGCGCGAGGAATTCATAATTTGCCATTGATAGATGGATGTGTTAGGACGGGATCAATGCTGTGCGGTACCGGGCGCCGCTGGAGCGGGGAGGCGACCGTGTACCACCGACGTACCGCAATGTTCGGCGTGCTCGTGCTGTTGGCCGGCGCCCTGGTGAGCACTGCAGGAGCGCGGTCCGCGAACGCTGACCCGCGGCCGGCTGGTGTGGGTCCCGCGCCGGTATCCCGGTGGCTGTTCGACGAGGGCAGCGGCCAGACGGCCGCCGACAGCATGGGCGCGCATCCGGCCACGCTGGTCGGTAACGCGGGATGGACAGCGGGGATCCAGGGCTCATCGGCGCTGTCGACCGATGGCGCCGGTGACTACGTGGACGCCGGGGCAACCGTCCTGGACACCGCGCAGAGCTTCACTGCCAACGCCTGGGTGAGGTTGGACCGGGTCTCCGGCTACCAGACGGTGGTCAGCATCGACGGCAACCAGGTCAGCGGGTTCTACCTGCAGTTTCGAGACGACACGCGGCGCTTCGCGTTCGTGAAGTTGCCGGCCGATGTGGCGGCCGGTGCGCCGGCCTTCCCGTCCGCGACGTTCGATCCGGTGGTCGGGCAGTGGTACCAGCTCACCGGTGTCTTCGACGCCGCCGCGCAGACGCTGTCGCTGTATGTCAACGGGCAGCTTCAGGGCACCACGCCGGCGCCGGCAACCTGGGTGGCCGGCGGGCACCTGGTCATCGGCCGGGGCAGGTTCGGGGGCAACCTGGTCGACTACGTCGACGGCGGCATCGACGACGTCCGGGTGTACGCGAACGCGCTCACCCCGGCCGAGGTGGCGCAGCTGGCGACCAATGGCAGCTGGCGCTTTGACGAGGGCGCGGGCACGACCGCGGCCGACGACTCGCTGAGCAACCACCACGGTACGCTCACCGGTGGGGCGACCTGGACGGCGGGGGTGGTGGGCGCCACCGCGGTGGACTTCGACGGCGCTACCGGGTTCGTCGACATGCCCGCGCCGGTGGTCGACACGAGCCAGAGCTTCTCGGTTGCGGCCTGGGTACGCGTCGACTCACCGGACGGTTTCCGCACCGCGGTGAGTGTCGATGGCGAGTCGGTGAGCGGGTTCTTCCTGCAGCGCCGCAACGACGGTCGGTTCGCCTTCACGGTCATCGGCTCCGACGCGCCCGGGCCGGGCGTGGTCGCGGGTTCGGCCTTCACCGCCCGCACCGGCCAGTGGTACCACCTCGTCGGCGTCTACGACCGGGTCGCCGGCACGGTCTCGCTGTATGTCAACGGCTCGTTCCAGCAGGCGGTGCCGCACGCGACGCCGTGGCGGGCCGCGGGACACTTCACTGTCGGGCGAGCCAGGTTCAACGGGTCCACGGTGGACTTCTGGGACGGCGCGGTCGACGACGTGCGCACGTTCCCGTTCCCGATCGACGCCGGCAGCGCCGCCGCCTTGGCCACCAGTGGCCTATGGCATCTGGACGAGGGCAGCGGCACCGTGGCGCGCAACGCGTCGCCGGACGCGGCACCGGCGACCCTACGGGGCAGCGGCGCGACGTGGACGGCCGGCGCTGCCGGGCAGGCGGTCGCGCTCGACGGCACGAGCGACGTGGTCGTCGAGGACCGTCCGGCCCTGGACATCGGCACCGACTCCGCCTCGCTGGCGGCGTGGGTGCGTACGACGTCACCATTGTTCCAACCCGTGGTGGGCAAGGGCGCCGCGGGGTCCGGCGACCCGGGGTACCGGATCGCCGTCGACGGGGGCCGGGTCGTCGCGCGTATCGGCGGCGGCGCGGCACGGCTGGAAGTGTCCACTGTGGCGGCGTCCACGGCGGACGGAGAGTGGCACAGCGTCGCGTTCGTCCTCGACCGGGGTGCGCAGCGGCTACGGCTGTACCTGGACGGGGAGGCCGCGGCCATCGCCGTGGCCGACGGCTCGTGCGGTGTGCTCGCGGCGCCCGACGCGCTGGACACCACCGCCTGCCCGGCGGCCAATGGCGACAGCGCGGCGGAGTTCACCATGGGCAGCACGGCGGGCGCGGCCCCGCGGCTGGTCGGGGCGGTCGACGAGGTACAGCTCGTGCGCTTCGCGTTGACCGCGGACCAGGTGGCGGTGCTGGCCGGCGCGAACGGGATCACCGTGGACGCGGCCGACGTCCGGGTCGCGACGCGCCGCTCGACGTACGGTCTGATCCTGGAGGACATCAGCCACTCCGTCGACGGCGGCATCTATGCCGAGCTGATCCGCAACCGGACCTTCAAGGAGTCCTACCAGCCGGGAAGCGGCCCGGGCGCGGGACCGGTGCCCTACTGGTCGCCGGTGACCGACGGCGCCGCGACGGGCTCGATCGCCATCGACCCGGCGCAGCCACTCAACGGCGCGATCGACCGGTCGCTGCGGGTCCACATTGGATCCTTGCCGCCCGCCGGCCGCATCGGTGCTGCCAACATCGGCTACTACGGCATCGCCGTGCGGCCGTCCACCGCGTACCGCGGGTCGCTGTGGGCGCGATCCAGCCCCGGCTGGCAGGGCTCGATGCTGGTCAGCCTCGAGAAGCCCGACGGGACGGTGCTCGCGAGCCGGACGGTCACCGGGGTCGGTCCCGCCTGGGCCGAGCACGAGTTCATCCTCCGCACGCCGGCCGGGATCGCGCCCTCGACCGACAACCGGTTCGTCGTATCGCTGCTGAACTCCTGCCGCAGGAGCACGTGTCCGGCCGTCACCGAGCAGGACGTGTGGCTGTCGGTGGTGTCGATGTTCCCGCCCACCTACAAGAACCGTCCCAACGGCCTGCGGCCCGACCTCGCGGAGAAGTTCGCCGCCCTGAAGCCGGGTCTGCTGCGCATCCCCGGCGGCAACTACCTCGAGGGCGTCACGCTCGACACCCGGTTCGACTGGAAGGCGACGCTCGGGCCGATCGAGCAACGGCCGGGACATCAGAACACCGCCTGGGGCTACTGGTCCACCGACGGGATGGGACTGCTGGAGTACCTGCGGATGGCCGAGGACATCGGTGCCCAGCCGCTGCTGGCGGTCTTCGCCGGCTACACGCTCAACGGGCAGCACGTCCCGCAGGAGGAGTTCGGCCCGTACATCCAGGACGCACTCGACGAGATCGAGTACGTCATCGGCGACACCTCCACCACGTGGGGCGCCCGGCGCGCCGCGGACGGCCACCCGGCTCCCTTCCCGCTGTCCTATGTGGAAGTCGGCAACGAGGACTGGTTCGACACGTCGGGCAGCTACGCTTGGCGGTTCACCGAGATGTACGACGCCATCAAGGCCCGGTACCCGCAGCTGAAGGTGATCGCCACCACCGGAGGCCTGCAGGGCGGGGCGGCGTCGTCGACGCCCACCGGCCGGGTACCTGACCTCTCCGACGACCACTACTACGCCCCGCCGTCGTTCTTCGCCACCGTGGCGGACCGCTACGACCGGGCCGACCGCGCCGGCCGCCAGTACCTCGTCGGCGAGTACGGCGCCCAGGAAGGCACCCCGACACCCACGCTGCGCGCCGCGGTCGGCGAGGCGGCCATGCTGACCGGGCTGGAACGCAACTCCGACATGGTGATCGGCAGCATGTACGCCCCGATCCTGGTTCACGAAAGCGACCCGAACTGGCCGTCGAACATGGTCGGGTTCGACGCCTCCCGCAGCTACGGGTCTCCCTCGTACTGGGTCGTCCACATGTTCGCCAACAACCTCGGCGCACATGTGGTCGGCAGCCGGCTGACCGGAGCCAGCACGCTCGAGCACGTGGTGACCAGGACCACGCAGGGTGGCGCGACGACCTTCTACATAAAGATCGTCAACGCCACGGCACAGATCCAATCGGCCCGGCTGACCTTCCTCGGCGTGACGGACATCGACGGTACCGGCACCCGGACAGTCCTGACCGGCGACCCATCGACCCGCAACACACTCGACCTGCCGGGCACGGTAGTGCCGGTCACACAACAGATCACCGGACTCGGCCGGTCCACCCGGCTGTCGGTACCGGCGAACTCGGTGACCGTCCTACGGGTCACCGGTCATTGAGATCGAATACACATCCCGGCGATCGTGGTTAGGGGAACGTCGACAGCAGGTAGAGTGCTGCGGCCGCACCGACCAGCGCGCCGCCGTAGCACACCGTCGCGATCAATGGGTCGTACCGCTGGATCTGGAGCGTGTGTTCGGAGGTGAAGCGGAGCCGATGGGCCGCGTGCACCAGGCAGAGAAAACAGATCCCGAGCACGGCGAGCTTGGTCAGCGGGTTGGTGATCAGCCCGGCGAGCTGTCCGTGGTCGGGCGGATCGACCCAGCCGAGCGGGAACGCCACCCCGATCAGGAACACCAGCACCGGCAGGACCAGCGCGGCGATCATGCCGCCGGCGCTGAACAGCGCCCAGATGTACGGCTCGACCGTCACCTTCTCCGCGGGCCGCGCCATCTAGCTCACCATCAGCCAGGCCAGGACCACGGAGACCACGGCCCAGGTCAGGTACATCCCGGCCAGCAGCGCCCGCTTCGGGACCCGGCGACCGCGTACCTTGACCACGACCGCCTGCGGGGTCAGGTTGAGGAACGTGATGGTGTGGTAGAGCAGGAACGCCAGCGTGACGACGTTGAGCACCACCATGGCCGGGTTGCCGAGCAGGTCCAGGAACCGCTGGTAGTCGGCCGGCCCGCTGGCCACGGCCCGGATCAGGAGCAGCAGCTCGACGATGAACCACGCGACGAAGACGCTGCTCAGCTCGCGCAACGTGAAGGCGAGGTAGGTGCGGCGCCCGAGCCACCACAGCAGCGGTACCCGTTGCCGGTGGTAGCGGGCCTCCAGGTGTGACGTCATCGCTCGCTCCAGGGCATCAGCACCGACATCATCGTCGCGTTCACCGCACGGATCTTCGCTTGCTGGATCGCCGCGGCCGGGTCGACGCCCTTCGGGCATGCCCGCGAGCACTCGCCGACGAAGGTACAGTCCCAGATGCCCTCCGGCTGCGCGATCACCCGCAGCCGGTCCGGCTGGCCGTCGTCGCGTGAGTCCAGGTTGTACCGCTGCGCCAGGGTGATCGCCGCCGGGCCGATGAACTCGTTGTCCAGGCCGTAGACCGGGCAGGCCGAGTAGCACAGCATGCAGTTGATGCACATGCTGAACTGCTTGTAGTCGTCGAGCTCGGCGGGAGTCTGCAGGTACTCACCGTCCTCAATGGAGTGTTCCACCTCGGGCATCAGCCACGGCTTGACCTTGACCAGCTTGTGCATGAAGTCGGTGATGTCGACGACCAGATCGCGGATGACCGGGAAGTGCGACAGCGGCTCGATCCGGACCGGCCCGGGGGCGAGGTCGGCGAGGAAGGTGGCACAGGTCAGCTTCGGGTCGCCATTGACGGTCATCCCGCAACTGCCGCAGATCCCCATCCGGCACGACCAGCGGTACGACAGCGTGCCGTCCAGCTCGTCCTTGATGTAGTTCAGGCCGTCCAGCACCACCCAGTCCTTGCGCAACGGTACGTCGTAGTCGGCGAAGGACGGCTCGCGCTCCTCCTCCGGCCGGTAGCGGGCAACCCGTAATGTGATCATGTCGGGCATTCGCTCACCTTCCGTAGACCCGCTCACCCGGAGGCCACCGCGTGATGGTGACTGGTAGGTACTCCACCCGGGGCGACCCGTCCGGCTCCTGGTATGCCAGCGAGTGCGCCAGGAACCGCTCGTCGTCCCGGGCGGGGAAGTCGGTGCGCTGGTGGGCGCCGCGGGACTCCTCCCGCTGCAGCGCGCTCTGCACGATGCACCCAGCAACGTCGATCATGCCGGACAACTCCAGCGCGGCCACCCGCTCGGTGTTGAACCGCCGGCTGTCGTCATCGATGGTGGCCGTCGCCGCCCGCTCCTTCAGCTCGCGCAGCTGGTCGGCCGCCTTGGCCAGGGTGTCGCCGTCGCGGTAGATGCCGGCCGCATCCTCTAGAACGCTCTGCATCTGGGTCCGGATCGTGGAAATCCGCTCCCTCCCGTTTTCGCGGCGAACCAGGTCGGTGTCGAGTCGCCGCCGCTCGTCCTCGCCCTGCGCCTGGACCGAGGGGCCGGGATCTGGCGCCGACGCCGCGTACTCGGCCGCGGCCCGCCCCGCCCTGGCGCCGAACACCAGCAGTTCGGGCAGCGAGTTGGAACCCAGCCGGTTGGCGCCGTTGATGCTCACACAGGCCACCTCGCCGGCGGCGTACAGACCAGGAAGCCCGGTCGCACCGGAGCTGTCAGTGTGCACGCCGCCCATCATGTAGTGCACCACCGGCCGGACCGGAACCAGCTCGTGGACCGGGTCGATCCGCTGGAAGTCGCGGCACAGCTCCCGGACCATCGGCAGTTTCGCCTCGATCATCTTCTCGCCGAGGTGCCGCAGGTCGAGGTGGACCACCGGACCGTACGGCGACTCGATCGTGCGGCCCTTCTTCACCTCACCCACGAATGCCTGCGAGAGCCGGTCCCGCGGACCCAGCTCCATGCTGCGCATCACCGGTCCGTCCTGCGGCTTGCCCAGGTTGTAATCCTGCAGGTACCGGTACCCGTCGCGGTTGAGCAGGTAGCCGCCCTCGGCCCGAGCCGCCTCGGTGATCAGGATGCCGGTGAACGGTAGGCCGGTCGGATGGTACTGGACGAACTCCATGTCCTTGAGCGGTGCACCGGCCCGGTAGGCCAGCGCCATCCCGTCGCCGGTCTTGATTGCGGCGTTGGTGGTGAACGGGAACACCCGGCCGCCGCCGCCGCTGGCCAGCACCACCGCCCGGCCGGTGATGGTCTCCACCCGGCCGGTCATCAGCTCCACCGCTACCGCCCCGCACACCCGACCGCCGTCGACCAGCAGCTTGGTGACGAACCATTCGTCGTACCGGGTGATGGTCCCGTACTTCAACGAGGTCTGGAACAGCGTGTGGAGCAGGTGGAACCCCGTCTTGTCGGCGGCAAACCAGGTCCGCTTCTTCTTCATCCCGCCGAATGCCCGGACTGCGATGTGCCCGTCCGGCTCCCGGCTCCACGGGCAGCCCCAGTGCTCCAGGCGCAGTAGCTCCCGCGGCGCCTCCAGCACGAACGCCTCGACCGCGTCCTGGTCAGACAGCCAGTCGCCGCCGGATATCGTGTCGTACGCGTGCTCGTCAAGACTGTCGTCGGCCCGGATCGCGCCCGCGGCGCCGCCCTCGGCGGACACCGTGTGACTGCGCATCGGGTACACCTTGGAAATGACCGCGATGCTGAGCCGCGGGTCGGCCTCCGCAACAGCGATGGCGGCCCGAAGACCGGCCCCGCCACCTCCAATGATGACCACGTCATGCGTCGCGCTCATAGTTCTCCGGGACTTGTAGTCGAGGTCAGACCGGGTGTTCCGGGTGCTCGTCGTGGAGCACTTTGCCCCGCCGACCGTGGCGGATCTCTCTCGTGGTGACCGTACCGTCGTGGTAGTCGCGCCGGATCCGTCGGCAACCGCAGGCGTAATGGAGGTCGAAGGCGATGAAGCCCTCGCCATTGCTGTCGAAGTAGCTCATGCCTCCGACAGTCTTGCCGCACGGTGCCGGCTCGGGGTCGAACTCTGATCTTGTGCCAACCATCCTCCACCTCCCTGGCGAGGACTGGGCCGAGCAGATCGGGACCAAGTAGCTAACAGACTGCCATTGCCGGCGCGCCAGGGGAAGATACCGGATTCGATGCGTCGCGCATGCTCCTCAAGTACACCAAACCGGACTCAGGACCGCCGAGTTCCACCCACTGGGACACGCGGACGGCCACGGCCGATGGCGGCCTGAACACGGCACAGAGAGACCCGCACCCAGGCGCTGGACCTCATCGCCGGCAGCGGCTACGACGCCTACAGCCCGAGCTCACCCAGTCCTGGGTGATCGTCGGGCCGCCGACCATGCGGCCAGCGGTACAGACGGTCCTCTTCGGCGATGGGTAGGTCGTTGATGCTGGCGAGCCGCTGGCGCATGAGGCCGTCTGCGTTGAACTGCCAGTTTTCGTTGCCGTACGAGCGGTACCAGGTGCCGGAGTCGTCGTGCCACTCGTAGGCGAACCGGACGGCGATGCGGTCTCCGGTGAAGGCCCACAGCTCCTTGATGAGCCGGTAGTCCAGCTCGCGGGCCCACTTGCGGGTGAGGAACTCCTGGATGGCTGCCCGGCCGGTGAAGAACTCGGCCCGGTTGCGCCATTGGGAGTCCTCCGAATATGCGAGCGCGACCCGTGCCGGATCCCGCGTGTTCCACGCGTCCTCGGCCAGACGTACCTTCTGCACGGCAGTCTCGTGCGTGAACGGCGGCAGCGGCGGGCGAGACATGGCATTCTCCTCGAAGGCCGGAGCAGGCGACACAAATCCCATGCCAGCGTACGCGGGCCCGGAACCGGGACCCAGTCGCCGGGGGCATGGCCGAGACCGGGACGCTACGGCACCAGGGCCGAGGATTGTCGGTCTGATGTGTGAAGCTGAGTTCGTGGTCGTCGTCTTCGATGCCGAGCTGTGGGTGTGGGATGCCCGGCGGGCTGACAGCTGGACGTTCGTCAGTGTGCCTGCGGAGGTTTCCGATGAGATCCGCGAGCTGACCGATGGTCAGCGTCGGGGCTTCGGGTCGGTGCGGGTACGCGTCGCGCTCGGCGGCAGCAGGTGGACGACCTCGATCTTCCCAGACAGCAGGAGCAACTGCTATGTGCTGCCCGTCAAGCGCGCGGTCCGTAAGGCTGAGGGCCTGGATACCGGCGACGTCACCACGGTGACGGTTGAACTCATCGACCTCTGAGCACGGTCCCTCGGCGGCCCCGAACCTGTGTACGGTCTGGACTGCCGTGCCGGGACCGGGAGGGATCACGTGAACCAGAAGCCCAAGCGACAGAGGAGACGGACCCGCCAGGGCCCTTCGGCCAAGACTGCGCCCGCCGGAGCCGGCAGCGAAGACCGGGACCGACACGGAGGACGCGGAGTCCACTCTCGACCGCGTGATGCATCAGGCGGCGCAGCCGGGCAGGCTGGTGACGTACGTGGTGATCCTCGTCATCATCGTGGTCGGTTGGCGGTGGCCGCAGTACGTCGTCGACCCGACCTCGGTCGGTGGACGCGCCCATGACGCGGTCGCCGCGGTGATCGCGTCAATCACCTTCCTGCTGTTCTCGACGCTGACCCTCCTCGCGTACTGCCTGGCGTTCGGTGGGCCCACCGAGGTGAACAAGGCGTTCGTCGCGGCGGTGTTGAACCGCGCCGGCATCGGCGCCACCCTGGGCACCCTGCTCGGGGTGCGGCTGGCCCCTGCGCTGCTCGGTCCGGCCTCCGGTCCTCGCGCCACGTTCCCCGAGTACCTCGGCGACGTCGGCAACACCGTCACCCTGCTGACCCTGGTCCTGGTGGCGACGGTGTGGCCGTACTCCCTGGGACCGTTCCGGCGAGTGATCATCGGCCTGTTCGAGCGCTTCCCGCTTCTGGTACCGGTCAGCCTCAGGAAATGGATCGCGACACTGCTCGTCGTTGGCGTGAACGCCTCCGGCGCCTCGCTCGCCTTCGTGGTGTACCTCGGGTTGGCTCGATAGTGCCGCCCCGCCGTCCCGGACGCGCGTCGTCGATTCCTCGGCGGCGTCCGCCCCGGGGCATCGGCTATCCGGCGAGGGTGGTGGCGAGGACAAGGGTGAGGGTGAGCTGACCGCCGACCCACCGGGCGGCGGCGCCGAGCACGTGGACGAACCGGATCAGGCTCCACGCGTCGGGCCCGGCTCACCCGGTCACGGCGAAAGCTTCGAGCTGCCGCCGAGCAGCGTCCGTGAGGTGCCGTGGCCAACACGTGAGGGATTGACATGTGTCTGTGACGACTGCGATGGTTGTCGATCCATCACATCCGGAAGGAGCAGCCGTGGCCCCCACTCCTCCCACCGATGCAGAACTGGACATCCTGATCCGCGCCCGGCTGGCCGCCGTAGGCATCGATCTCGACCAGCTACCCGCGGGCACGGTACCCGATCCCGTCACCGGTTCGCCCGGTCGTGACTCGGTCGTCGCGTCGCTGCGGTCGTTCCTCCGCGGCACTGTCGCCACGCTGAGCACCTACCGGCTGCCGGCGCCCGCGGGGACCGACCCGGCCCACGAGGCGGCCCTGTCCCAGCAGCGCGCACCGATGCTGTACCCGTCGATCAGCACCGCCTGGCGGGAGTCGTGACCGGCCCCTCGGTGCGGCCGGACGCCGTGACCACTCGGTCGCCGCAGCCGATGGACCGGCTGATCGACCGGCGGTCGTTCCTGGCGCGTACCGCTGCCCTCGCCGCTGTCACCACCACGGGCGCGGTCGTTCTGCCGGCAATCGCCTACGCCGGCGCGCAGCCGGCCCGGTCGGGCGACGCCGGGCCGTACCGGCCACCGCGGCCCGAAGCCCTGGCGGACATCACCGAGCTGACCATCGCCGAAGCCGCCTGGCTCATCCGGGCCCGCCGGCTCAAGCCGGAGCTGCTTGTCGAGGCGTACCTCGACCGGATCGCCGCGTTCGAAGCCACCTACCAGGCGTTCAACCTCGTGGCCGCCGACGCCGCCCTGGCCGCGGCCCGGCAGCTCGCGGACCGCCGCCATCTGGGGCCGTTGCACGGCATCCCGCTGGCCATCAAGGACAACTACTACACGGCCGGCCTGCGTACGACGGCCAACTCGTTCCTGTTCCAGGACTTCGTGCCGCCCTTTGACGCGACGAGCGTGGCCCGGCTGCGTGCGGGCGGCGCGATCGTGCTGGGCAAGACCCAGATGGGTCCGCTGGCAACCACCCGGGCCACCACGCCGAACGGCATCGTGACAACGGTGAACGCGTGGGCACCGACCGAACCGGCAATCGATCCGGGCGGCTCCTCGACCGGCACCGGCACCGCCGTCGCGGGCCGGCTGGCCACGTCCGGGACCGGCACCCAGACCGGCGGGTCGATCACCAGCCCGTCGAACGCGCAGAACCTGACCGGTCTCAAGCCGACGATGGGCCGGGTTTCGCTGTACGGCATCGTCCCGCTCAGCTACACCCGTGACCACCCGGGCCCGTTGGCCCGCGACGCCCTCGACGCGGCCATCATGCTCGGCGCGATGGCCGCACCTGACCCCGCCGACCCCCGTACCCAGGGATTGCCGCCCGTGCCGGATCTCGTCACCGCCGCCACCGCCGTGTCTGGCCAGGGCCGGATACGGCTGCGCTGGCCGACGCGGATCGGGGTGATACCCGGGTACGCGTCGGGCACGTCGGCCTCCGCACGGGCCCGACAGGAGTTCCTGGCCACCCTCGCGGCGATCCCGGGTGCGACGCTGGTCGACGTACCGCTGCCGGACGAGTGGGATCTGCTGACCGGGGGCGCGTTCAACAACGTACGGCTGCCGGAACGCAGTGAGCCGTTCATGCCGTACCTGCGTACCGATCTACGCGGCTTCGGCGTGTCGGTCACCGGCTGGCTGCAGGGCGCGTTGCTCGGGGCGGACGAGTTCCTCACCGGCCAGCGCGCCAAGCTGCTGCTCCTCGAACGCGTGCTCGACACCGTGTTCGACAGATGCGACGTGGTCGTACAGACCAGCCCGGTACCGTTCGACATCATCGGGCTGCCAGAGCTGGCCCTGCCGATCGGATTCACGCCGGCCGGCCTGCCGATCGGGACGATCCTCGGTGGCCAGCCGTACGGCGAGGACCGGCTGCTCTCGATCGCCGCGGCCTACCAGGCGGTCACCGACTGGCACCTGCGCCGGCCCGCCAACCCGCCCGGCGACGCGCCCCCACTGACGACAGTGGACGGACGGCCACCCTACCGCCGATCCTTGGCGGCCGCGATGTCCCGTGCTCCTGACCCGGGACGTGGCCGGTTCACCGCGGACCAGGTGGCCGCTGTCATGCAATGACCGAGGATCATCAGCGTGTTGTGCCGGCGGGTCGGGGCCTGTGCCCGACCCGCCGGCACCGGTGGGCGGCAGGTGTGGTGTGCGGTTGACGCGGTCAGCTGTTGGTGACCACAGTGGACACGGCGCGCCGCGGGCTCCTCGCCCGGACGCGCCGGGCGAGGAGCAGCGTGCCGGGTCGGGGAGGGGCGTTGCCGATCATCGCCTGTCGGCGTCGTCATCCAGACCGGAATCCGTTGATGCGGCGCCGGAAAGCGTGTCACACACCATGTCATGCCCTGTGACTGGGCCATCGCCTGAAAGGCCTAGCGTCCAAGCTCGGACACCGGCTGCATGCGGCGCTCTTTCCGGGGCCGCAGAAGCGAATGCCGGCAGCGACGGGCGGGGCACGGACCGACCCCTCTCCTGTCCCTCGCACTCTGTTCGACAGTCTCTGGCCAGTCGGGCACGGACGTACGCTGCGATCTGGCGGATCTATTGACGCATCTGCGTCTCGCTCATGACGGAGGTTACGCCAGTGTCGTCGTATCCACGATGGGAAAGGCCGCGTCGGCCGCTCGCAGGCGCGGCATTCACGGTGATCACGACCCTTGCCGCGGTGGCCCTGGCCGGAGCGGTGGAGGCGGCGCCGCGCGACAGCGAGTCGACGCGCGTCTATCTGGTACAGCTGGCGGGCGACCCGCTCGCCTCGTACGTCGGCGGGGTGGCCGGTCTGGCCGCGACCCGCCCTGCCCCCGGCCAACGGCTCGATGTCCATAGTCCTCGAGCACGCCGGTACGCCGAGTACCTGGCCGGCCGGCGGCACGCCGCGCTGGCCAAGGTCCCCGGCGCCGAGAAGCTGTACGACTACCAGACGGTCTACCACGGGTTTGCCGCGAACCTCACCGACGGTCAGGCGGCGGCACTGCGCTCGGCGGCCGGCGTCGTCGCGGTGGTACCGAACGAGATGCACTCGATGGAGACCGTCCAGACACCCCGATTCCTCGGTTTGGCCGGAGCGGACGGCGCTTGGCAGCGCCGGTTCGGTGACCCGCGGCGCGCCGGCGAAGGAATGATCATCGGTATGGTCGACTCCGGCTTCTGGCCCGAGGCGCCCAGCTTCGCGTCGCTGCCGCAGCCGCGTCCGGACCAGGCGCTCATCGACGCGAAGTGGCGTGGCACCTGCGATCCCGGCATCGAGGAGCCGGTCACGTGCAACAACAAGGTGATCGGCGCGCGCTACTACAACAACGGCGGGGTGCCGGCCGCGCCGGAGGAGTTCGTCTCGCCGCGCGACTGGCACGGCCACGGCTCACACACCGCCGGTACCGCGGCCGGCAACCACGACGTCCCGGTGGTCGTCGGCGGGGTGAACCTGGGTAACGCGTCCGGCATGGCGCCCGCGGCCCGCCTGGCCATCTACAAGGTTTGCTGGGCGACCGACACGGCCGGCGGCAACGCGTGCGCGACCGTGGACCAGGTGGCCGCGATCGACCAGGCGGTCGCGGACGGCGTGGACGTCCTCAACCTGTCCATCTCCGGCTCGCGTACCAGCCTGCTCAACCCGGTCGCCGTGGCGTTCCGGCATGCGGCGGCGGCCGGCGTCTTCGCCGCGAACTCGGCCGGCAACGCCGGTGACACGATCGGGGTGAGCAGCGTCGCACACAACTCGCCGTGGGTTACCACGGTGGCCGCGAGCACCCACGACCGCGGCTTCGTCAAGACGGTCACGCTCGGCGACGGGCGTACCTTCGCCGGTGTCGGCATGAGTCCCGCGGTACCGACCGCGCCGCTGCTCAACTCCACCTTGGCCGGACTGGCCGGTGCCAACCCGACCGAGGTGCAGCTGTGCTTCCCCGGAATGCTCGACCCGGCTCTGGTGGCAGGAAAGATCATCGCTTGTGATCGGGGCATCAACGCCCGGGTCGAGAAGAGTCGGGCTGTGCAACTCGCGGGCGGCGTCGGCATGATTCTGATGAACGTCACACCGGGCTCGCTCAACGCCGACTTCCACTTCGTGCCGACCGTGCACGTGGACCACATCATCGGCGCTCAGATCCGGGCGTACTCGCTGACGGCCGGTGCGACGGCGGCGCTGTCCGCCACCGACCCGTCGCCGGTACGCGCGCCGCAGATGGCGTCCTTCTCGTCGTTCGGTCCGGCGCTGGCCGGTGGCGGCGACCTGCTCAAGCCGGACATCACCGCGCCCGGTGTGGACGTGCTCGCGGCGGCCGCGCCGCCCGGCGTGGTCGGGCTGGGCAACGTGTGGGGCCAGATCTCCGGTACCTCGATGTCCTCGCCGCACATCGCGGGCATCGGGGCGCTGCTGATGCAGTACCACCCCACCTGGTCACCGATGGCGGTCAAGTCGGCACTGATGACTACCGCGAAACAGATCGACAACACCGGCGCATCGATCCAGCGCGCTGACCACGCGGCCACTCCGCTGGACTACGGCGCCGGCCACGTGGTACCGGCTCCCGCGTTCGACCCCGGCCTGGTCTACGACTCCGGTGAACTGGACTGGCTGCGCTACATGTGCGGCATCGGCCAGAACCCGGTTGGCAGCGACGGGCAGGACCTGTGCCCGAGCGTCGGCACCATCGATCCGTCCAACCTCAACTACCCGTCCATCGCGATCGGTGACATCGGCGACATCCAGACGGTGATCCGCCGGGTGACCAACGTCTCAACCTCTGTCGGCAGGTACCGCGCGAGCGTTGTGGCACCCCCGGGGTACACGGTCAAGGTCGTTCCGGCGTCGATGGCGATCCCACCCGGACAGGCCGCTACGTTCGCGGTCACGTTCATCCGGACCACCGCGGTACCGGGTCAGTGGAGTTTCGGATCGCTTACCTGGACCGACGGCGCCGGACACCAGGTACGCAGCCCGATCGCGCTGCGCCCGGCCACCACCAACACGTCCGACTGACGCGAGCACCGCGCGGGAGGCCCCGGGTGAGGATGCGACCCGGGGCCTCCTGGTTGTCGACGAACCGGCGATCGCCGGTGGCCGGTCGGCCGACAACCCGGCACGGCGATCGGAATTCTGAGACAGGGCCGGAGTAGGTTTCGGCGTATGCGATTCGACCGCTACACCGTGATTCTGTTGACGCTGCGTCCGGATGCGCCCGTGATGACGGACGAACAGGCGGCCGAGCTTCAGGACCGACACCTGGCGCACGGCGCCGATCTGCAGGATCGCGGGCTGATCCTGGCTCGCGGACCGTTGACGGAGCAGGACGACGAGCGCTTCCGTGGATTCTCCATATGGTCGGTGGACGCGGCGACCGCCCGAGAGCACGCCGAAGCCGATCCGGCGGTGCGCGTCGGTCGCCTGGCGGTCGACGTCATGACCTGGATGATGCCCGCCGGCAACATCCAGTTCGCGCAGGTGCGGGCGCCCCGGTCGGTCGCCGAGGCGATGGCCGACTGATGCGTGTGTCACGGTGGTGAGCACTGCACAGTGGCAGTGCCGGTCGGACTGTGGCCGGAACCGTTGTGTGGCATCGACTCCAGAGGCGCAGAAGACCCGGGCGCGCCCACGGGTCGTACGTGAGGTCAGCCTGAAGGAGGTGCACGATCGGGCAAATTGGCTCCCCCCAATGGACTGCCCGCCCGTCATTGCTGTCCGCCTATGTGTAATGGAACCGTCGGTAACCGCGCGAGTCCGTTGACGAGCAAGGGGGCCCGATGGATATGCAGCTCGGTCGCCGGCACTTTCTCATCTCCTCCGGTGCCGCCTTGGCGGCTGTCGCCCAAGGCGACCGGGTCCTGGCCGCGCCCGGTACAGCGCGCGGGTCGGCGCCCGGTATCGCCGCCGCGCAGCCCAGGGCGCTGGCCTGCACGTGGGGTGGGTACGCGGATACCGACCTGAACTTCACCGAGTTCTTCAGCGGCAGTCACACCGTCGCCGTCAGGTTCATGCTCCAGTACCCGAACGCGTACGTCGGGCCCATGCTGTCGGTGCGCGGCAGCGGCACGTATCTCATCGGCCAGGGTGACTTCCATGCCGCTCCGGCCGGGGCGAAGCTGGTGGTGCGGATCGGCAGCCAGACGATCACCCATCAGGTGAACCTCGCGGCGGGGACCTGGCACCATCTCGCTGTGGTCCGCAGCGGCACGACCGCCCGGCTCTACCTCGACGGCGCGCTGGTCGGTAGCTCGCTGACGATCCCCAGCACCGGCCTGCCCCAGGGCACGCTGCGTCTGGGTAAGACCAACGACGCGACGGTCGCCGGCGGAGTCCAGTTCTACGGGCTCCTC
>Ga0209481_10000384_pt1 | contig 17872 bp, 13 predicted proteins | sample SoiMetdeltSBSDD3_FD_187598 | JGI IMG/M metagenome (GOLD analysis project Ga0209481, IMG submission 187598) | Bulk soil microbial communities from a Populus tree surrounding site in Tennessee, USA - Soil MetaG P. deltoides SBSDD3 (SPAdes) (version 2) | ecosystem: Environmental > Terrestrial >...
GGTCCACCTCGGCCTGGAACCCGGGCGGCAGGGGGACCGTGGCCCCGTACTCCTCCACCACCGCCGGCCCGACGATGACATCCCCTGGCGACAGATCATCACGGCGATAAATCGCCGTATCGACAAATCCATGGGAGGGGTCGAAGCAGGCGGGCCGGGTCCCGGCCGGGCCGGGTGGGTGCGACGTGGGCGCCGGCGGGTCGGGCAGGCTCCCCTCCCCGGGGAGGGGGCGGAGGGTGGGGCGGCGGATGGGACCCACGCCGGTGACGCGGAGGTTGACCCACTCGACCTGCTGGGTGGGGTCGTCGCGGAAGCTGTAGCCGTACAGGCGCCGGTGGGCGTCGTGGAAGGCGGCCACCGTGGCCTCGGTGAGCTCGGCGTCAACCGGGCCGTCGGGCACCGGGACCCGGACCTCGAAGGCCTGGCCGAAGTAGCGCAGGTCGGCCGAGCGCAGGTAGCGGTGGGCCGGCCGGGCGAACCCCTCGGCGTCCAGGGACCCGGCCGCCCGGGCCTCAAGGGCGGCCAGGGTGGCGGCGACCGCGGCCGGGTCGAGGTCGGCGTGGCGGGCGACCGCGGTCTGCACCTGGTCGTTCTTGACGTCGACGGTGAGCAGCCCGAACGCCGACAGGTTGCCGGGGTCGCGGGGCACCAGCGCCGCCGGGAGCCCCAGCAGCTCCAGCAGCCGGCACACGGCCAGCGACCCCGACCCGCCGAAGGTGGCCAGGACGAAGTCGCGCACGTCCAGGCCGCGCTGGACGGTGACCTGGCGCAGGGCGTTGGCCTGGTTCCAGGCCGCGATCTCCAGCACCCCGGCGGCCACGGCGGGCAGGTCCAGGCCGAGCTTGGAGCCGAGGGCCTCCAGGCCGGCGCGGGCCGCGGCCGGGCCCAGGGGCACCTCGCCGCCGAGCAGGTGGGCCGGGATCCGCCCCAGGACCAGGTTGGCGTCGGTCACGGTGGGCTCGGTGCCGCCGCGGCCGTAGCACATCGGTCCGGGGTCGGCCCCGGCCGAGCGCGGCCCCACCTTGAGCCCGCCCTCGCGCGAGAGCCAGGCCACCGACCCGCCGCCCGCCCCCACGGTGACCACGTCGATCATGGGGATCTTGGACGGGTAGGCGCCGACGCTGCCCTCGGTGGTCAGGGTCGGCTCGCCCCCCAGGACCACGCTCACGTCGGTCGAGGTGCCGCCGCCGTCCAGGGTCAGGACCCGCTCGAACCCGGCCGTCCTGGTCACCAGGGCCGCCCCCAGGGCCCCGGCCGCCGGGCCGGACAGCACCGTCGCGATGGGCTGGTTGACGACCTCGGCCGCCGACAGCACCCCGCCGTTGGACTTCATCACATAGAACGACGGCCCAGCCGGGAGCGGGTCGCCTCCGCGCCGGGCCGGGGGGGTCGGGGCCAGCGCCGCCAGCCGGCGGGCGATGGTGGCCACGTACCGCCCGACCCGCGGCTTGACGGCGGCGTCGACCAGGGTGGTCATGGCCCGCTCGTACTCGCGGTACTCGCGCAGCACCTCGCTGGACAGCGACACCGCGGCCCGGGGGTGCTCCTCGGCCAGGACCTCGCGCATGCGCCGCTCGTGGGCCGGGTCGGCGTAGGCGTGCAGGAAGCACACCCCGACCGCCTCGACCTCCCGGTCGCGCAGGAACCGGGCCGCCGCGCGGGCCTGGTCCTCGTCGAAGGGGCGCAGCTCGGCCCCGCGGTGGTCGAGCCGGCCGCCGACGGTCCTGACCAGGTCGGCGGGCACGATCCGGGGCGGCTTGACCCAGAAGTAGCTGTTGCCGTAGCCGTCGGGGACGCTCTGGCGGGCGATCTCCAGCAGGGCCCCGAACCCCTCGGTGGTCACGAAGCCGAGCCGGCCGACCTTGCCCTCCAGGAGCTGGTTGGTGGCCACGGTGGTGCCGTGGCAGACGGCCGTGACCGCCTCGGCGCCCACGCCGAGGGCGGCCAGGACCTTGGCGATCCCGTCCAGGAAGCCGTCGGCCGGGTCGGCCGGGGTGGAGGGGGTCTTGGTGGCGACCAGCTCGCCGGAGTCCTCGTCGAAGGCGACCACGTCGGTGAAGGTCCCGCCGGTGTCCACCCCGACCCGGATCCGGCGGCCGGGTGGCAGCCCCGGCGCCGGGGGCCTGTGGACAGCCGGATCCTCCCGATCCGGTGTCGGGCTACGCTCCCCCACCTAGCGCTCCGGAGGCGGGTGCGGGAACGGGGCCGGGGGGACCTGGAGGGCCGCGGCGGTGAGGGCCCGCATCGCGCTCAGCGCCTTCCGCTGCGGCGGGGCCGCGGGCGGGCGGCCCGGCGGGCCAGGTAGCCGCCGACCAGGGCGCCGAGCAGGGCCGCGGCCGCGCCGAGCACCACCCCGGCGGCGAACTCCCCACCCGGGATGCCGGCGGCGGGGCGGGCGGGGGCGGTGTGCACGCGCGGCCCGGCCCCCCCGGTGTCTGGTCGGGCCGGCGCCCCCGCCACGCCGGTGGCGGTGAGGGGTGCGCCCGGTTCGGCGACCACCTCCTCCGCCCCTGCGCCGGCCAGGACCTCGTCGACGGCGGTGAAGAACTCGCCGGCGGTGCGTTTGGCGACACCGGCGAGGAGGCGCTGGCCGACGCCGCCGATCATGCCGCCGACGACGGCGTCGGCGTCGTAGGACAGCTCGGTGGTGCCGTCGGAGCCGGGGGAGAGCTCCACGGTGACGTCGGCGGAGACGGTGCCGGGGGCGCCCGAGCCGCTGGCCCGGAGGACGAAGCCGTGGGGGGCGCGCTGGTCGGTGAGGCGGACGTCGCCGGCGTAGGTGCCCCGGACCGAGGCCACCCCGGCGGTGACGGTCATCGCGTAGGCGTCGTCCCCCAGCTGCTCGAGGCGCTCGCAGCCGGGGATGGTCCGGACCAGCACCCGCGGGTCCCTGAGGGCCGCGTAGACCGCCTCGACGGGCGCGTGCAGGGTGGCGTTGCCGGCGATCCTCATCCCTCCTCCTTCCGGGCATGGCGTTCCCGCAGCGCCCACAGCTCCGACGGCGACAGCGGCATCCGGTCGACGAAGAACCCCTCGGCGTCGGAGATGGCCGCGGCCAGCGCCGCCGCCGCCGGGATCGTCCCGGCCTCGCCCGCGCCCTTGACGCCGAGCGGGTTGAGCGGCGACGGCGTCTCCAGGTGGTCGATCTCGACCTTGGGCACCTCGGAGGCGTACGGCATCAGGAAGTCCATGAACGAGGCGTTGAGCAGCTGGCCGTTCTCGTCGTAGACCATCCGCTCGTACAGGGCCCCGCCGACCCCCTGGGCGACCCCGCCGTGGATCTGGCCCTCCACGATGCGCGGGTTGATGAGCGTCCCGCAGTCGTGGACCACGCAGTAGCGCAGGATCCGCACCTCGGCGGTGTCCGGGTCGGTCTCCACCACCGCCGCATGGGCGCCGTTGGCGAAGGTGGAGCGGACCGGCGAGTAGAAGTCGGTCGCCTCCAGCCCCGGCTCGTCGTCCTCGGCCACCGGCGGGGCGTCGACCCCCCGCCCGACCACGAACTGGGTGGCCAGCCGGGCCTGCTCGTCGAAGGCGTAGCGCAGCGGGTTGGCCAGCACGGCCACGGTGCCCAGGTCGATCTCGCGCTCCGGCGCCCCCTTGACCCGGACCGCGCCGTCGGCGACCTCCAGGTCGTCGGGGTCGGCCTCCAGGGCCTCGGCGGCGATCCGCAGGGCCTTGGCCCTGACCTTGCCGGCGGCCAGGGCGACGGCGTTGCCGCTCATCACCGCGGCCCGGCTGGCGAAGGTCCCGACGGCGTACTTGAAGCGGCGGGTGTCGCCGGTGACCACCGTGACCCGCTCCACCGGGACCCCGAGGGCCTCGGCCGCGACCTGGGCGAAGACCGTCTGGTGGCCCTGGCCCTGGGTGGTCAGGCCGGTGGCCACCACCACCGACCCGTCGGTCTCGACCCGCACGTGCGCGCCCTCGTACGGGCCGACCCCGGTGCCCTCGACGTAGCAGGCCACGCCGATCCCGACCCGCCGCCCGTCCCTGCGGGCCTCGGCCCGGAAGGCCTCGAACTCGTCCCAGCCGACCAGCTTCTTCACCTTGTCCAGGGTGGCCGGGTAGTCGCCGGAGTCGTAGATCAGCGGCCGCCCGTCCTGGAAGATGAGGTGGTGGTCGTAGGGCATCTCGTCGGGCTGGATGAAGTTGGCCTCGCGGACCCGGGCCCGGTCGATGCCCAGGTAGCCGGCGATGGCGTCCAGGGTCCGCTCCATCGCGAACGCCCCCTGGGGCCGGCCGGCGCCCCGGTAGGGGGTGACGATCACGGTGTTGGTGTACAGCGAGCGGAACTCGACCCGGTAGGCGCCCGGCTTGTAGGGGCCGAGGAGCTGGGTCGCGGTGATGATGGGGACGATGATCCCGTAGGGGGTGTAGGCGCCGTTGTCGTGGACGAACCGGACGTCCAGGCCGAGCAGGCGGCCGTCGTCGTCGAAGCCGACCTCGACGTGGTGGCGCTGGCCGCGCTCGTGGGCGGAGGCGACGAAGTGCTCGCGCCGGTCCTCGGCCCACTTGACCTCGCGCCCCAGACGGATCGCGGCCCAGGGGACCAGCACCTCCTCGGGCCAGGGGTGCATGATCTTGACCCCGAAGCCGCCGCCGACGTCGGGGGCGACCACCTCGACCCGGTCCACCGGCACCCCGAGCTTGACCGCCAGGGCGAACCGGACCGAGGTCGAGGTCTGGGTCGAGCTGTAGACGCGCAGGGACCGGTCGGCGGCGTCCCAGCGGGCGTACACGCCCCGGCCCTCCAGGGGCGTGGAGGCCGAGCGCTCGATGGCCAGGTCCAGTGCCAGGCGGTGGGGGGCGGCGGCCACGGCGGCCCGGGCGTCGCCGTGCTCCTGGACCATGCGGGCGGCCACGTTGTCGGCCACGTCGTCGTGGACGGTGCGCTCGGCGGCCACGGCCGCGTCCAGGCCGACCACCGGGGCCAGCGGCTCGTAGGCGACCACGATCCGCTCGCAGGCGTCCTCGGCCACGTAGCGGTCGCGGGCCACCACCATGGCCACCGGCTCGCCGACGTGGCGGACGACCCCGTTGGCCAGCGGGTAGCCGGTCTTGGGGGCGTGCAGCCGGGGGTGCGGGATGAGCAGGGGCAGCGGCTCGGCCACCGGCCCCTCCAGGTCCTCGTAGGTGTAGATGGCCACCAGCCCGTCGACCTCCAGGGCGGCGCTGACGTCGACGTCGACGACCCGGGCGGCGGCATGGGGGCTGCGCACGAACGCCGCCGCCAGCGCCCCCGCGCCCAGGTCGTCCAGGAAGCGGCCGTCCCCGGCGACCAGCCGCGGGTCCTCCCGCCTGGGGATCGGCTCCCCCATCGTTCGCGTGGTCATGGCCGAGGCACCGATGCGCCGCCGGCTGGGCCGTGGTGGGGCTCCCGAACCAGCTCGGCGGCGCGCAGGACCGAGGCGACGATGTTCTGGTAGCCGGTGCAGCGGCAGAGGTTGCCCCCGATGGCCTGGCGGGCCTGCTCCTCGGTGGGGTCGGGATGCTCCCGCAGCCAGGCGGTGATGGTGGTCACGAACCCGGGGGTGCAGAAGCCGCACTGGAGCCCGTGGCAGTCCTGGAAGGCCTGCTGCACCGGGCCCAGGCCGCCGTCGGCGGACCGGCAGCCCTCCACGGTGGTGATCTCGGCCCCGTCCACCCCGACCGCGAACAGCAGGCACGAGCGCATCGGCCGCCCGTCGACCAGCACCGTGCAGGCCCCGCAGACGCCGTGCTCGCAGCCCAGGTGGGTGCCGGTCAGCCCCAGGTCGTGGCGCAGGCAGTCGGCCAGCAGCCGCCGGGCGGGCACCCGCACGGTGTGCGGCACCCCGTTGACCACCAGCCGGGCCTCGTGCAGCGTCTCGCTCACGAGGCCGCCTCCAGTCGTCGCGCCGCATGGGCGGCGGCCGCCCTGGCGGCGCGGGCGGTCAGCACCCCGGCCAGGTGGCGGCGGTAGGCGGCGGTGGCGTGGATGTCGTCCTCGGGGTCGGTGGCCGCGGCGGCCAGCCGCCCGGCGGCGGCCCAGTCGGCGTCGTCGTGCGGCCGGCCGCCGAGGGCGTCGGTCAGGTCGACCGGCACCGGCACCGGCCCCACCGAGATCAGGGCGGCCCGGGCCGCCGCGACCCGCAGCCCCTGGTCGAGCTCGACCAGCGCCCCGACCCCGCAGATGGCGTAGTCGCCATGGCGCCTGGCCACCTCCACCCAGGCGCTGCCGGCGCCGGCCGGCGGGCGCGGGAAGGTGGCCGCGGTGGCCAGCTCCCCCGGATGCAGCGCCGAGGTGAGCGGCCCGAGGAAGAAGTCGGCCGCGGCCAGCTCCCGGCGCCCGCCGTCGCCGGCCCTGGCCAGCTCCATCGTCCCGCCCAGCAGGACCAGCACCGCCGGCAGCTCGGCCGCCGGGTCGGCGTGGACCAGGCTGCCGACCACCGTGCCCCGGTTGCGGACGGTCGCGTGGGCGATGTCGCCGATGGCCTGGCCGAGCAGGGGGATGGCCGCGGTGGCGTCGCGGTCGTGCTCCACCCGGGCATGGCGGGCCAGGGCGCCGACCCGGACCGCGTCCGGGCCGCAGCCGACCTCGTCCAGCTCGGCCAGCCAGTTGACGTCGACCAGGTGGCGGGGGGCGGCCAGGCGCATGTTGAGCAGCGGGACCAGGCTCTGGCCGCCGGCCAGGACCTTGCCGTCGTGGCCCACCTCGGCCAGCACGGCCAGGGCCTCGGCGACCGTGCCCGGCCGGTGGTACTCGAACACCGGTGGCTTCATACGGCGCATCATCTCGCAATCTCGCAAGCTGGCGACGGAGCAACGCAAGAACCGATATCGTGCACTCGGTTCCATGGTGGGAGAACAACGAGGAGGAAGCCATGAGGGCAGGCAGGTTCCGCAGCGGGGCGCTCCTAGGGCTGGTCCTGGCCGTCGCCCTGGTGGCGGCGGGCTGCGGCGAGAAGAGCGGCAGCAGCGGGGGGAGCACCGGGACGACGACCGCGGCCCCGGCGGTGGACGAGGCCCTGGCCGCGAAGGTGCCGGCCGAGATCAAGTCCGACGGCAAGATCGTGATCGGGACCGACCCGACCTATGCGCCGAACGAGTTCCTGGAGACCGACGGCAAGACGGTCACCGGCTTCGACGTGGAGCTGTTCAACGCCGTCGCCGCCAAGCTGGGCCTCAAGACCGAGTGGCAGCCGGCCAAGTTCGACGCCATCATCCCGGGTGTCCAGTCGGGCAAGTACGAGGGCGGCGTGTCGTCGTTCACCATCAACGACGAGCGCAAGCAGCAGGTCAACATGGTCAGCTACTTCAATGCCGGCACCCAGTGGGGGACCAAGAAGGGCAACCCGAGCGGGATCCAGCCCGACGACGCCTGCGGCAAGAAGGTCGCCGTCCAGACCGCGACCGTCCAGGAGACCGAGGACCTGCCCAAGCGGCAGCAGGCGTGCAAGAGCGCCGGCAAGCCGGCCATCACCATCGACAGCTACCAGGCCCAGGACCAGGCGACGGCCGCGGTGGTCTCGGGCAAGGACGACGCCATGCTGGCCGACTCCCCGGTGCTGGCCTACGCCGTCAAGCAGACCAACGGCCAGCTCGAGCTGCTTGGTGACATCTACGACTCGGCGCCGTACGGTTACGTGATCAAGAAGGACCAGACCGAGTTCGCCCAGGCGGTGGCCGACGCCGTCAAGGCGCTGATCACGGACGGCACCTACAAGACGATCCTCGAGAAGTGGGGCGTCCAGGCGGGCGCCATCGACAACCCCGCCGTCAACCCCTGACCGGCGGGCCGGGACCGGGGGCGAGGATGACCGAGACGAAGACCGCCGAGCGGGCACAGCCGGAGGCCATCACGGCCGTGCCCGTCCGGCACCCCGGCCGCTGGGTCGCGATCGTGGTCCTGGCCATCGTGGCCGCCATGTTCGTCCACATGCTGGTCACCAACGACGCGTTCCAATGGCGCTTCATGCTCGACAACATGTTCCGCCCGCCGGTCATCGAGGGCGTGCGGACCTCGCTGACCCTGACCGTGCTGTCGATGATCATCGGGGTGGCGCTCGGGATCGTGATCGCCATGATGCGGCTGTCCCCGAACCCGATCCTGTCCGGGGCGGCCTGGCTCTACACCTGGTTCTTCCGCGCCGTGCCCCGGATCGTGCTGCTGATCCTGTTCGGCAACCTGGGCATCCTGTACAGCCGCTACGAGCTCGGGCTGCCGTTCGACCACCAGATCGGCAACCTGCTCGGGATCGGCCTCGACACCCGCTTCTTCGGCCTCGACGCCCGGACCATCCTGACCGGCTTCATGGCCGGCCTGCTGGGACTGGCGCTGTCCGAGGCGGCCTACATGGCCGAGATCGTGCGGGCGGGCATGAAGGCGGTGGACCCGGGCCAGCAGGAGGCAGCGTCGGCCCTCGGCATGGGCCGCGGGGCGACCCTGCGCCGGATCGTCCTCCCCCAGGCGATGCGGGTGATCGTCCCACCGACCGGCAACGAGACGATCGCGATGCTCAAGGACACCTCGCTGGTCGCCTTCGTCCCGGTCACCAACGAGCTGTTCTTCCAGCTCCAGGCGATCGGCGCCCGCACCTTCCAGGTATTCCCGATGCTGGTCGCGGCCTGCCTGTGGTACCTGGCGATGACCAGCGTGCTGATGGTGGGCCAGTTCTACGTCGAGCGGTACTTCAGCAAGGGGTTCGGCACCAAACAGGCAAAGGCTCGCGCGCAGGCGGAGAATGTCGGATATGGCCACTGATCTCGGCGGCGGAGCCGCCACCGACACCGCGGACCGGAACCCGATGGTGAAGGCCGAGGCCGTCCACAAGAGCTTCGGCCACCTGGAGGTGCTCAAGGGCATCGACATGGAGGTGTATCCCGGCCAGGTCGTGGTCCTGCTCGGGGCGTCGGGCTCCGGCAAGTCGACCTTCCTGCGCTGCATCAACCACCTGGAGAAGATCAACGCCGGCCGGCTGTGGGTCGACGGGCAGCTGGTCGGCTACCGGCAGGAGGGCGACAAGCTCTACGAGCTGAAGGAACGGGAGATCTCGAGCAAGCGGGCCGAGATCGGCATGGTGTTCCAGCGGTTCAACCTGTTCCCCCACATGACCTCGCTGGAGAACATCTGCGAGGCGCCCTGCCAGGTCAGGAAGGTGTCCAAGGACGCGGCCCGGACCCGGGCCCGGCAGCTGCTGGACCAGGTCGGGCTGGCCGACAAGACCGATGTCTACCCGGCCCAGCTGTCCGGCGGCCAGCAGCAGCGGGTGGCGATCGCCCGCGCCCTGGCCATGGACCCCAAGCTGATGCTGTTCGACGAGCCGACCAGCGCCCTCGACCCGGAGCTGGTCGGCGACGTCCTGGAGGCGATGAAGCAGCTGGCCAAGGACGGCATGACCATGATCGTGGTCACCCACGAGATGGGCTTCGCCCGCGAGGTCGGCGACCAGGTGGTGTTCATGGACCAGGGCGTGGTGGTCGAGCGGGGCGTGCCGACCGAGGTGTTCGCCAACCCCCAGCACGAGCGCACCAAGGCGTTCCTTAGCCGGATCCTGTAGCGGGCGGCCCGGGTCCGGCTAGAACGGGAACGGGTGGGTGCCGCTCTGCACGGTCACCCACCTCAGCTCGGTGAACTCGTCGACCACGGCCTGGCCGCCGAAGCGGCCGAAGCCGCTGTCCTTGACCCCGCCGAAGGGCATCTGCGGCTCGTCGCCGACCGGCTGGTCGTTGACGTGGACGATGCCGGCCTGGAGCCGGTCGGCCAGGGCCAGGCCCCGGTCGGGGTCGCCGGTGAGGATCCCGGCGGCCAGCCCGTAGGCGGTGTCGTTGGCCCTGGCCACGGCCTCCTCGGCGCTGTCCACGACCTCCACGGTGGCCACCGGGCCGAAGGTCTCGACCCGGGCCAGCTCGCTGTCGGCGGGCACGTCGGCCAGCAGGGTGGCCTGGAAGCAGCGCCCGACCCGCTCGCCGCCGGCCAGCACCTTGGCCCCGCCGGCGACCGCCTCGGCGACCCGGCCGGCCACGGTGTCCAGGGCCCGCTGGTTGATCAGGGGCCCGATGACGGTGCCGGCCTCGGCCGGGTCGCCGACCTTGAGGCCGGCGGTCTTGGCGGCCAGGCGGTCGACGTAGGCGTCGGCGATGCTCCGGTCGACCAGCAGCCGCCTGGCCGACATGCAGATCTGCCCCTGGTGCAGGTAGGCCCCGAAGGCGCTGGCGTCGACCGCGTAGTCGAGGTCGGCGTCGTCCAGCACCAGCAGCGGGTTGTGGCCGCCCAGCTCCAGCAGGACCCGCTTGAGGTGGCGGCCGGCGGCCTCGGCCAGCTTGCGGCCGGTGATGGTGGAGCCGGTGAAGTTGAGCCGGCGCACCGCCGGGTGCTCGACCAGCTCCTGACCGATCGGCCCGGCCTCGCCGGGGGCGTGGGTGACCACGTTGAGGACGCCGTCGGGCAGGCCGGCCTCGGCGAAGATCTCGGCCCAGAGCAGCCCGCCGACGAACGGGGACTCCTCCGACGGCTTGGCGACCACCGTGTTGCCGAGGGCCAGGGGGGCCGCGATGCCGCGGGCCGACAGGATCAGGGCGGCGTTCCAGGGGAAGATGGCCCCGACCACCCCGACCGGCCGGCGCAGGCCCATGGCCATGGTCCCCGGCAGGTCGGAGGGGAGGATCTGGCCGAGCGGGCTGTAGGCCAGGGCGGCCGCCTGGCGCAGCAGGCCGGGCACGAAGCCCATCTGGAACATGCCGAACCCGTAGGTGCAGCAGCCGGTCTCGCGGGCCAGCAGCCCCACGACCTCGTCCGACCGGCGCTCCAGGATGTCGGCCGCGGCCAGGAAGATCCGCTGGCGCTCGGCCGGCGGCGTCTGCGACCAGGCCGGGAATGCGGCGGAGGCGGCCTCCACGGCCCGGCGGGCGTCCTCGCGGGTCCCGGCGGCGACCTTGGCCACCACCTGGCCCGAATACGGGTCGAGGTCCTCGAAGGTCGCCCCGCCGCTGGCCTCGCTCCAGTCGCCGCCGATGAAGTGCCGGTACTCGGTGGTGGTCATCTGTGACCTCCTCAGGTGGCCTCGACACCGCGGATCCTACCGCTGGGCGGTGCCCGGCGATTGCGGGATTGCCCGAGATATCGATTAGCATTTCGCCGGAGAACCCCCATGAGCCTGCCCAACGCGCCCTTCTATCGCCGCTGGTCGTTCATCCTGGCCGGCGTCATCGGGCTGGCCGCGATCACGGCCCTGCTCGGCTGGCGGGGGCTCCAGCAGGTGGACCCGCCGGCGACCACCGGCACCACCCAGTCCCCCACCACCGTCACGATTCCGACCACGACCACGACCACGCCGCCGCCGTCGATCGAGCCCACCAGCAAGCCGACCGCCCCCCTGTGGCAGGAGAGCGGCAATGGCACGGGGACGAGCCCCGGGTTCCAGGCGCCCGCGACCTGGCACATCGCCTTCGACTGCAGCAACTTCAAGAGGCTGGGCGGCGGGAACTTCAAGATCACCGGCACCGGCGCCTTCGGGCGGGTCGACATCCAGGAGCTCGACGTCAAGGCCAGCGGCACACGCACCTTCACCGGTGGCGGCTTCGGCCATCTGCTGGTCGACTCGGTCTGCAAGCGCTGGAGCGTGACGGTGCTGCCCGACTGATCGGGCACACTCTGGAGACCGACGAAAGGACGGGGGCTTGGACGCGACCGCTCGCAGGGGACCGTTGGCGATCATGGGCGCGCGGGTCGTGCCCGTGGCCGGCCCGCCCTTCGAGGACGGGGTCGTCCTCATCTCCGACGGCCGGATCGAGGCAGTCGGCCGCGACGTGCGGGTGCCCGAGGCGGCCGAGCGGTTGGACGCGGCCGGCAAGGTGGTGCTCCCCGGCCTGGTCGACGCCCACACCCACCTGGGCGTGCACGAGGAGGCCGAGGGGTGGGCCGGGCAGGACACCAATGAGATGACCGACCCGGTGACGCCGCATGTCAGGGCCCTGGACGCCATCAACCCGGCCGACCTGGCCTTCGCCGACGCGGTGGCCGGCGGGGTGCTGACGGTGAACGTCAACCCCGGGTCGGGCAACCCCATCGGCGGCCAGGCGGCCGCCATCCGCACCGCCGGGCGGACGGTCGACGAGATGCTGCTGCGCGCCCCCAGCGGCCTCAAGTCGGCCCTGGGCGAGAACCCCAAGCGCGTCTACGGCGACCGCAAGCAGCTGCCCTCGACCCGCCTGGGCACGGCCGCGGTGATCCGCGACGCCCTGGTCAAGGCGCGCAACTACCTGGACAAGCTGGACCGCGGCGACGACGGGCCGCCCGAGCGGGACCTGCGCTGGGAGGCTCTTGGCCTGGTCCTGTCCGGCGAGATCCCCTGGCGCCAGCACTGCCACCGGGCCGACGACATCGCCACCGCCCTGCGCCTGGCCGACGAGTTCGGCTACCGCCTGGTCATCGACCATGGCACCGAGGCCGCGCTGCTGGCCGATCGCCTGGCCGAGCGGGGCGTGCCGGTGCTCATCGGTCCCCTGCTGACCTCCCGCTCCAAGGTCGAGCTGCGCAACCGCTCCCTGGCCAGTCCGGGCCGGCTGGCCGCGGCCGGGGTCGAGCTGGGCCTCATCACCGACCACCCGGTGGTACCCATCCACCTGCTGCACGTGCAGGCCGCCCTGGCCGTCCGGGAGGGCCTTGACCCGGCCGCGGCCCTGCGCGCCGTCACCCTCACCCCGGCCCGGGTGCTCGGCCTGGACGACCGGCTCGGCTCCCTGGAGCCGGGCAAGCACGCCACCCTGTGCGTCTGGTCCGGCGACCCCCTGGACGCCCGCTCGCGGGTCGAGATGGCCTGGATCGAGGGCCGCCAGGTATTCGGATCCGATCCCGACGGCCCACGGTTCTGACATGGGCGCCGCGGCGAGCCGTCTCCGGGGGCCCAGCGGTGCCGGGCTGGCCGGCGGGCTGGTGCTGGCCGTGCTGGTGGTGGCGCTGCTGGCGCCCTTCCTCGGCAGCGATCCGCCGCACGACCTGACCACCAGCAACGCCCGGGACACCGATGAGGGGTTCAACCTCAACAACGCCCGTCAGCGGGCCCTGTTCGGCTCCTTCGCCACCGGCGACGTGGACCGCAGCCTGACCAACGGCGCCTACAGCGCGATCGCGGCCGTGGTGTTCCTCGTCACCGAGCCGACCCTGGCCGCGGGCCGCGCGGTCTCGGTGGCGGCCATCGCCGTGGCCGTGCTGCTTTTGGCCGTCGGCCTGGCCGAGCCGCTCGGCCTGACCGCCGCCTGGCTGTCGGCGGCCGCCCTGGCCGGGGCCAACCTGGCCCTGGAGTACGGCCGCCTGGGCATGGTGGAGCCGACCGTGCTGGTCCTGCTGACCGGCGGCTTCGTGCTGGCCGTGCAGGCGGTCCGGCGGCGGTCGGCGCTGGCCGGGGCCGGCTGCGGGCTGCTGCTGGCGGCGGCCGTCTCGGCCAAGGCGATCGCCGTGGTCCCGGCGGTCGGCATGCTCGGGGTCGTGCTCGGCTCGGGGCTGCTGCGCCGCGACCGCCGGGCCGTGCTGGCCGGGCTGGCCGCGGTCGGCGGGGCGGTGGCCGCCGCGGCCGGGTGGTTCCTGCTCGTCGCCCTGCCCAACCTGGAGCGGCTGCGCATCGCCCTGCGGATCTGGCCGGAGGTCAGCTACCCCCACACCCCGGCCGGCGTGCTGGAGCGCCTGAGCGACTACGCGGCCTTCTCCGACAGCGCCCTCGGCCGCTCCGGCCCCCTGCTGCTGGCGGCCGTGATCGGCCTGGTCGCCCTGGTGCTGCGCTGGCGGGCCCTGGACCCGGTGGCCCGGGCCGCCCTGGTGATGGCCGGGCTGTGGGGCTTCGGGCTCTGGCTGGCCCTGGCCGTGGGCAGCTACAGCCCCAACCGGTACATCGTCCCGGCCCTGCCGGGCCTGGCCGTGCTGGCCGGCTTCGGGCTGGCCAGCGTGGCCACGCGGCTGCCCCGCGGCCGGGCCCGGACGGCCCTGGTGGTCGCCCTGGGGCTGGTCGTGACCGTGCCCGGGGCGGCCCGCTACCTGGGCGAGGCCGCCGGCAGCGGCCACCAGCGCGAGGCCGACCAGCGCGTCCTGGCCGCCGCCCTGCCCCCCGACGCCGTCGTGATCGGCCACTACGCGCCCACGCTGCTGTTCGACACCGACCACGAGCTGCTGACCGTGTGGCCGTCGGCCGGCGCCAACACCGGCGACCCGGCGGCCCGCTTCGGCGCCACCCACGTCCTGGCCTCGGCCGTCGGCGACGGCTCCGACCCGACCCTGGAGATCCCGGCCCTGCGCCGGCTGCGCTACCAGGTCTCCCTGCCCCGGGTCCGCTGGGGCCCCCACACCCTCCAGCTGTACCGGCTCCCTGGGCCGCCCCCGCCGCCCCAGGGCAGCTAGGCGGCGTCGAGGGTCTGGCGGACGGCGTCGGCCACCCGGGCCGCGGTGGGGACGACCGCCTGCTCCAGGTTGGCCGCGAACGGCAGGGGGACGCAGGCCCCGGCGACCCGGCGGATGGGGGCGTCGAGGTCGTAGAAGCCCTCCTCGGCCACGATCGAGGCCACCGTGGCGCCCCAGCCGCCCTGGTAGGGGTTCTCCTCGACGATCACCAGGCGGCTGGTCCGGGCGACCGAGCCGAGCACCGCCCGGGCGTCCAGGGGGATCAGGCAGCGCAGGTCCAGCACCTCGGCGTCGACCCCGTCGCCGGCCAGCTCCTCGGCCGCGGCCAGGGCCGTGGGCACGGTGGAGGCCAGGGCGACCAGGGTGACGTCGCCGCCGGGGCGGCGGACCTCGGCCGCGCCCAGGGGGAGCACGTGGTCGGCCGGCGGGGGCTCGCCCTTGGTGGCCAGCAGCGCCTTGTGCTCGAACATCAGCACCGGGTCGTCGCTGCGGATGGCCGCGGCCATCAGCCCGACCATGTCGGCCGGGGTCGAGGGGGCGGCGATCTTGAGCCCGGGGACGGCGAAGGCCCAGTTCTCGACCGCCTGGGAGTGCTGGGCCCCGAAGCCGAGGCCGCCGCCGTTGGCGGTGCGCACGACCAGGGGCACGGTGACCTGGCCGCCGGTCATGTAGCGCATCTTGGGGATCTCGTTGGCCACGTAGTCCCAGCAGCAGGCCAGGAAGTCGGAGAACATGATCTCGGCCACCGGGCGCAGGCCGGTCATGGCCGCGCCCATGGCCGCCCCCACGATCGCCTGCTCGCTGATCGGGGTGTCCCAGACGCGCTCGGGGCCGAACTCGGCGAACAGCCCGGTGGTCGTCTTGAACACGCCCTCGGCGGCGCCGATGTCCTCGCCCAGGCAGACCACGCGCTCGTCGCGGCGCATCTCCTGGGCGATGCCGGACGCGACCGCCTCCCGGTAGGTGATCAGGTCCGCCATTGGGCACCTCCGTCCGCCCAGACGTCGGTGAAGGCGCTGTCCTCGGGCGGCGGCGGGGCCGCCCTGGCCGCCTCCACGGCCGCGGCCACCTGCTCGCGGGCCCGGGTGTCGAGGGCGTCGATGGCCGGCTGGTCGACCCCGCGGTCGCGCAGCCGCTCGGCCAGGACCAGCAGCGGGTCTCGCTTGAGCCAGGCGTCGACCTCCTCCTGCGGCCGGTACTTGCCCGGGTCGGTGCGCGAGTGCCCGTGGTGGCGGTAGGTGAGGGCCTCGATCACCGTCGGGCCGTCTCCGGCCCGGGCCCGGGCGGCGGCCGAGGCCACCGCCTGGCGCACCGCGACCACGTCGTTGCCGTCGATCACCTCGGCCGGGAGCTGGTAGGCGGGGGCCCGCCCGGCGGCCGGCTGGGCGACCGCGGTCACGGTCTTGATCGAGGTGTACTCCATGTACAGGTTGTTCTCGCAGACGAACAGCACCGGCAGCCGCCACACCGCGGCCAGGTTGAGGGCCTCGTGGAAGGCGCCGATGTTGGTCGCCCCGTCGCCGAAGAAGGCCACCGCGACCTGGCTGGTGCCGCGCAGCCTGGCCGACCAGGCGGCCCCGCAGGCGATCGGCAGGTGGGCCCCGACGATGGCGTAGCTCCCGAGCATGTTGTGGTCGGCCACGGTCAGGTGCATGGAGCCGCCCTTGGCCCCGCACAGCCCGGTCGCTCGGCTCATCAGCTCGGCCAGGCAGGCCTCGGGGCTGGCCCCGCGGGCGATGGCGTGGTGGTGGCCGCGGTAGGTGGCGAACACGTAGTCGTCGGGCTCCAGGGCGGCGCTGGCCCCGACGGCCACCGCCTCCTGGCCCGAGGCCAGGTGGGTGGTGCCCTTGACCAGGCCGGCCATGAACTGGTCGAAGGCGGCCTTCTCGGTGGCCCGGATCAGGGCCATCTTCTCGTAGAGCTCCAGCAGCTCCTCGACCCGGGGCTCCTCGGTGACGACGGTCATGGGGCCATCCTCCGGTTGCGGTGCGACTCGGCCTCGCGGGTGGCCGGCAGGGGCCCGTCGGTGGCCCAGTAGCGCTGGCCGGCGACCAGCAGCTCCTCGGCCGGGAACTTGGTGATGACCTCGCAGCCGTCGGCGGTGACCACCACCTCCTCCTCGATCCGGGCCGCCGACCAGCCGTCGGCCGCCGGCCAGTAGGTCTCCAGGGCGAACAGCATGCCCTCCTCCAGCACCTCGGGGTGGTCCAGGGAGACGAGCCGGCTGAAGATCGGCTTCTCCCAGATGGAGAGGCCGACCCCGTGGCCGTACTGGAGGGCGAAGGCGGCCTCCTCGTCCGGGAAGCCGAACTCCTCGGCCCGCGGCCACACCGACACGATGTCGGCGGTGGTGGCGCCCGGCTTGACCAGGGCGATGGCCTCGTCCATGTAGTCGCGGCAGCGGACGTAGGCGTCGCGCATGGCCGCCGAGGCGCTGCCGACCGCGAAGCAGCGGTAGTAGCAGGTCCGGTAGCCGTTGTAGCTGTGCAGGATGTCGAAGAAGGCCGGGTCGCCGGGGCGCAGGATGCGGTCGGAGTAGACGTGGGGGTGGGGCGAGCAGCGCTCCCCGGAGATGGCGTTGACCCCCTCGACGTGCTCGGAGCCGAGGTCGTAGAGGACCTTGGCGACCAGGCCGACGCATTCGTTCTCCCTGACCCCGGGGCGCAGGAACCGGTACAGCTCGTCGTAGGCGGCGTCGACCAGGGTGGCGGCGGTGGTCAGCAGGGTGATCTCGTCCGGGGTCTTGATGCGGCGGGCGTCCAGGAACACCTGCTGGCCGTCGACCACCTCCAGGCCGGCCGCGTCAAGGGCGGCCAGCACCGGCAGCTCGGCCACGTCGACCCCGACCGGCTGGCCGGCCAGCCCGTGCCTGTCCAGCTCCCGTCTGATCTTGGCCGCGACCCCGTCGGCGATGCCGGCGTCGGGGTTGAAGGCGCCGCGCAGGGTGGAGATGCCGGCCCGGGCCCGGCCCTGCTCGGGGTCGGCCGGCCGGCCGTCCAGCCAGGGGTTGTAGAGCTGGTGGTGGCGGGCGGCCGAGCCGAAGTCCCAGACCACCGGCTCGCCGCCCCGCGGCAGCAGGGCGAACCGGATCAGCTTGTCCATGGCCCAGGTGCCGATGTGGGTGGACGTCATGTAGCGGATGTTGTGGAAGTCGAAGCTGAGCAGGGCGCCCAGCTCCGAACGGTCCAGCGACGCCTTGAGCCGCCCCAGGCGCTGGCGGCGGAGCCGGTCCATGTCGACCCGCTCCTCCCAGTCGACCGCGTTCGGCCCGTACGTGCGGATGCCCATGGCCCTCTCCTCAGCAACCGGGTGGGGTTCGGAACTACGCCTTCGACGGCGAGCCGTCAAGTACTACTGAACGCTGGTGTGACGGCCGAGGATGCACCAGATGGCGTGGGCCGGCCCGGGGCCGTCGTTCCTGAGCCGGTGGGGGGTGGTCGCCGGGAAGCTGATCGAGTCGCCCGGGCCGAGCCGGTGGGAGTCGAAGCCGACGTCGACCTGGAGGCGGCCCGCCAGCAGGTA
>Ga0209481_10000390_pt1 | contig 17607 bp, 17 predicted proteins | sample SoiMetdeltSBSDD3_FD_187598 | JGI IMG/M metagenome (GOLD analysis project Ga0209481, IMG submission 187598) | Bulk soil microbial communities from a Populus tree surrounding site in Tennessee, USA - Soil MetaG P. deltoides SBSDD3 (SPAdes) (version 2) | ecosystem: Environmental > Terrestrial >...
ACGATCGGTCCTGAAGCACCAGCTGTCGGCGGCGGCGACGAGCTCGCCGCGCTGGTTGTAGAAGTCGACGTGGTACACCTGCTGGATCGAGCGGCCGGCGAACTTCGTCTGATGCTCGACCAGGTCCTTGAGCCACGCCTCGGTCGCGATCGCGTCGTTGCGACGCACCGGGAGATGCCACGTCCAGTCCGCTCCCGCCCACATGGCATGCACGCCGGCGAGCCCGCCGACGTAGCCCGAGATGATGCGGCTGGTGGCGAAGAGAAAGCTCGGCGGCGCGACCAGGCCGCCCCAGCGCGTGCGCGCCGCGTAGTCGGGATCGCACCACAGCGGATTGTCGTCGCCGATCCCGTGCGCGTAGTGGCGGATGTTGTCGCGCGTGGCCTCGTGGCACCACGGCTCGAGCGTGTCGGTGATCTTGACGCCGATGCGCCGCCGCAAGTCGTCGAGCCCCTGGTCGGTAATCTTCGGGAACAGCTGGCTCTCACGGGGCATGCGTCGTCTCCTCGGCGCCGATCTCGGCCGCGCGAAGCGCCTTGCGGTTGACCTTGCCGGCCGGCGTCTTCGGCAGCGCGGCCACGAACGCGACCTGTCGCGGGTACTCGTGCTGACTCAGGCGCGTGCGCGTGAACTCCTGCAGCTCACGGACGAACGCGTCGCTGCCGGCGCGCGGGCTCACGATGAACGCCTTCACCACCTGGCCGCGCAGCGAGTCGGCGACGCCGATCACCGCGGCCTCGCGCACGTCGGGATGACGCAAGAGCACGTCTTCGATCTCGACCGCGCTCATGGTCCAGCCGGCCGAGATGATGACGTCGTCGGCTCGTCCAGCGTGGTAGAAGTAGCCATCGCCGTCCACGTGGCCTCGATCCTTCGTTGGAAACCAGGCACCGCGACGCCACACCTTGATCTCGCCGATCTGACCCGGCGGGCAAGGCCGGCCGCCCGCGTCCTGCACCTCGACGCGCACGCCGGGCACCGGTTTGCCGAGCGCGCCGAGCCGCGGGGCATAGTCCGGCGCACCGGGATAGTCGGCGAGGATCACGCCGACCTCGGTCGTGCCGTACATGCTGCACACGCGCGTGGCGAAGGTCGCCTCGACGAACGCGCGCGTGGCGCTGTCCATCGGCTCGCCGGTGAACGAGAGCTTGCCGATGCCGTAGCGGTAAGCCTCGGCCTGGCCGGAGCTCTTCAGCATGCGGTAGTGCGTCGCCGCGGCGGCGACGTTGGTCACGTCGTATTCCTGGAGCGCGCGCAACATCCGTACCGGGTCGAACTTGCCGGCCATCGTGCCGGTGGTGACGCCGAGCGCCAGCGGCGCCAGCGTGCCGTGCCAGAGGCCGTGGCCCCACGCGGGCGAGGATGGGCAGAAGTAGCGGTCGCCCGGCCGGATACCCGTGCCGTAGAGTGCGGCGACCATCAACGCGACGATCGCCCGCTGAGGATGGCGCACCGCCGCAGGGAGCTCGCGCGTCGTGCCCGACGTGTACTGGAACACCGCCAGCTCGTCCGGCGCGCTGCGCGGTTCGTAGCGGCTCGACTCGGTGGCGAGCGCAGTCATGAGCGCGTCGTCGGCCACCACCACGTCGAGACCGCCGACCGAGCGCGCCGTGTCGGCCTTCTCGGTATTGGTCAGCATGAGCCTCGGCGCGCAGTCGTCGACGCGCAGCTTGATGCCGTCCGGCCCGAACAGGGTGAACAGCGGCACCGCGATGGCGCCGCGCTTGATGGCGCCGAACAGCGCCGCGTAGAACGCGAGCGACGGCTCGAGCATGATCGCCACGCGGTCGCCGCGCTCGACCCCGCGCGAAGCCAGCCAGTGCGCAAAGCGGCTCGACCATTCGGCCAGGTCGCGAAAGCCGATGATCTCGTCGCGCCCGTCGGCGTGCGCCACGCGGGCGGCGATTCGCCCCGAGTCCGCGTGGCGGTCGACGCACTCGTGAGCGATGTTCAGCGACTCGCGGGTGCCGTCGAAGAGCGACCACAGCGCCTCGGACGAAAAATGCCGGTGGGCGTCAGCATAGGTCGTGTATTCGGTCAGCTGGGTCATGGGTCCCGGGCACCATTGTATAGGGACCGCGCGTGAGCTCGCGTCGCGGGGGACTCCTGCTGGCCGGCGCCTTCGTGACGTTCGCCGTCAGCGCCGCGCTGATGCATTCCTATGCGGTCTTCCTGGTCGCGTTCCTCGAGGAGTTCCGGTGGAGCCGCGCCGAGACCTCGCTGGCCTTCTCGGTCTCGCAGCTCGTGGGCGGCGCGAGCGCGCCCTTCGTCGGCGCGCTGGTCGATCGCCTCGGGCCGCGCCGGCTGGTGCTGCTCGGCGGCAGCATTCTGGCGCTCGGGCTCCTGGGCAGCGCGTACCTGCACGCGCTCTGGCAGCTCATCGTGCTCTACGGCATCCTCATGACGATCGGCGCCAACTGCCTGGGGCTCGTGGTCTTCGTGCCGATGCTCTCGCGCCGATTCGTGAACAACCGCGGCATGGCGATCTCGGTCGTCCAGTCGGCCAACGGCTTCGCGCGGGCCGTGTCGGCCCCGGTCGCCCAGATCCTGATCTCGGGGATCGGCTGGCGGAGCGCGTATCTGGCGCAGGGCGCGCTCATGACGGTGCTCGTCTGGCCGCTGGCAGCGCTGTTTTCGCGCGACGACGCGCCGGCGCGAGTCTCGTCCTCGAGCCCATCGTCCTCCGTCGCGACGGACCGCCCGGCGCGCCGCGACTGGACACTGGCCGAGGCGATCGCGACGCCGCACTTCTGGCTCCTGTTCACGGTGTACCTGTGCACGGGCCTCGGCAGCTTCTTCGTCTCGCTGCACCAGCTGGCGTTTGCGGTCGATGTGGGCTTCGACAAGCTCTACGCGGCGAGCGTACTCGGGATGGGCGCCTTGCTGTCCGTGGCCGGGACGATCGTCACCGGGACGCTCTCGGACCACATCGGTCGCGAGCTGTCGGCCGTTCTCGCGTATGCGGTCTCGATCGTCGGCGTGATCTGCGCGCTGTTCATCACCGGCCCCGACCACGCCTGGCTCCTCTGGATCCACGCGTGCTTCTTCGGCCTCACGTGGGGCGCGCGCGGCCCGGCCGTCACCGCGAAGACCGCGGATCTCTTTCCGGGCCCGAATCTAGGAGCCATCCTGGGCGTGATCACCGTCGGCACCGGCATCGGCTCGGCCGTTGGCGCGTGGGGCGCCGGGTGGATCTTCGACATTTCCGGTAGCTATCGGCTGGCCTTCGTGGCGTCGATCGTGTCCTACCTGGTCGGCTGCGCCGCGTTCTGGGCGCTGCGCCGGCCGCCGACGCGCCAGGTGGTATAACAGTCAAGCGATGGACTTCCACGCGTTCATGTACGTCACGATCGGCCGGCGGCGCGAACTCGAGCGCGGCATGGCCGGCAAGGATCCCGTGCTCTACCAGCGCATGCTGGACGAGATCGGCGAGTACGCGCGTACGTGCGACGCGACGGGCTGGTCGGGCATCGGCATTCCCGAGCATCACCTGCAGATCGAAGGATTCGAGCTCGGCCAGGATCCGGGACTCATGGCGATGTTCCTCGCTCAACACGGGCCGCGGCTTCGGATCAATCAGTTCGGCTACGTGCTGCCCACGCACAATCCGCTCCGCGTCGCCGAGCACGCGGCCACGCTCGATCATCTGCTCGGCGGCCGGCTCAACGTCGCGTTCGTGCGCGGCTACCAGGCGCGCTGGTTCGAGAACTACGCCGCGGTTCCCGGCGCCAAGGCCACGGGGCCGTGGAACCGCCGCAGCGACGAGGACGCGAGGAACCGCGAGCTGTTCGAGGAGTGCGTAGCCATCATCAAGACTGCGTGGGCCAACGACACGTTCTCGTTCAAGGGCAAGTACTGGTCATACCCGCCGGAGGGCCAGCGCCAGCCGCATCCGCACCCGGTTTATCTGAAGTACGGGCGCGGGGTCGACGCGGACGGCACGATCCGCGAGGTCGGCATCGCGCCGCGGCCGCTGCAGAATCCGATTCCGGTGTACTCCGGCTTCACGCACAGTCTGCAGACCTCGCTCTACTGGGCGCGCGAGGGCGGCAAGCCCATCGTGATGGCGAGCGAGATGTCGTTCTGCGAGATGCTGTGGAGCCGCTACCGCGAAGTCGCCGAGCAGCACGGTCGCAACGTGCCGCGCGGCGAGGAAGCGGCGTGGGGCGGCTATCTCGTGCTCGCCGACACGAAGGCCGAAGCTGAAGCGTGGGCCGAGGACTGCTTGTGGATGTGGGACTCGTGGTCCGTCCCGTTCGGCCAGGACCGCCCGCCGCTCCTGATCGGCGACGCCGACACCGTGTCGCGCATGATCGAGAACGCCGCGCGCCACGTGCCGTTCCGCGAGGTCTTTCTGCTGTTCGGCCAGGGCATTCTCGAGCGCGACCGGTGCTTGAAGACGCTGGAGCTCTTTGCGGAGAAGGTCATTCCGCGCTTCAAGAGCTAGCGCGTGCGCCCCCTGCTGCTGACCCTGCACATCCTCGGCGCCTGCGTCTGGACGGGCGGCCATCTGGTGCTGGCGACGACGGTGTTGCCACGGGCGCTGGCTCGTCGCGATGCACGTATCCTCCGTGAATTCGAGGAGCCGTTCGAGCGGATTGGAATCCCGGCGCTGATCCTTCAGGTGTTGACCGGAGTATGGCTCGCGAGCCAGTTCACGCCTATCAACCGCTGGTTGGCGTTCGGCAATGCCCTCGAGACGCGAATCGGCGTGAAGCTCGTGCTGCTAGGGGCGACTGTGGCGCTCGCCCTCCACGCTCGGTTGCGTTTGATCCCACGCCTCGACGGCTCCAACCTGCGAATGCTCGCCGCGCACATCGTCATTGTGACGGCGCTCGCCGTCGCATTGGTCGTCGTCGGCGCCAGCTTCCAGACGGGCGGCCTCTTCTAGCGCCGCTCTGACTGCCTTGACCGCGTGCGGTTGACCGGCCGGCAGTTTGAGGAGCTGTCCTTCTACGAGCTGAAGAACTTCTGGAGCTCGGCGTAGGTCTCATCGGGCGCCTGCTCTGCCGGATAGTGTCCGCAGGGTAGCGCGCGACAGCCGACCAGGTTGCTCACGTAGGTCGACCAGCCTTTCTCGTACCCGTAGAACTTCGCGGTGTGGCTCTGGCCGCCGACGATCACGAGCACGGGACACGCGATCTTGTTCCCCGCTTCAAGATCTTTCTTGTCCATCTCGTAGTCGATCGTGGCGCCGGCGCGGTAGTCTTCGCAGACGCCGTGGATGTTCTCGGGCGTGCAGCAGCGGATGTATTCCTTGATCGCGTCCTCGGTGAGTCCGCCCTTGCCCATGCCCTGCGAGCCGAGCTTGAGGCGGATGTAATACTCCGCCTTGCCTTCGAGCAAGCGCTCGGGGAAGTCGTACGGCTGCGCCATGAATGCCCAGTGATAGCTGTTGAGCGCCCACTCGCGGGTGACGTGCGTCCACACGTGATGGGTCGGCAGGATGTCGATCGCACAGAGCTTCTGCACCGCGGCGGGATGATCGAGCGCCATGCGGTAGGCGGTACGCGCGCCGCGGTCGTGGCCGGCGACCATGAAGCGCTCGAAGCCCAGATGGCGCATGACGTCGACCTGGTCCTGCGCCATGCGCCGGAACGAGTAGTTGCTGTGATCGGGCAGGCCGCGCGGCTTGCCGCTGTCGCCGTAGCCGCGCAGGTCGGTGGCGACCACGGTGAAGTCCGTCGCCAGGCGCGGCGCGACGAAGCGCCAGTGGTAGTGGCTCAGCGGATTACCGTGGAGCAGGAGCACCGGCGGCCCGCTGCCTCCCACAACACCGCGAATGGTCACCTGCGGATCGGTCGTCTGGATATCGAAGCGACGGAAGCCCTCGAACATCGCGCCCCTCCTGGGTTGCGACAGAGTTTATCCTGCTAGCGGGGATGGCGAGCCTTCAGATCAAGACCGCCGACGAGCTGGGCGCGGCCGACCTGGAAGAGCGCTGGAAGTCCCGGCGCGCCGGCCGGGAGACGGCGATCTCCAGGGCCGTGCTCCAGCTCTTCGTGGACCGCGGCGGTCCGATTCCCATCGAAGAGATCGCCGCCGTGTTTCCCGATGTTCCGGCTGAGGAAACTCGACGGTCGCTGATTCGCCTGGACGACGACGATCTGATTCGGGTTCAGGCCGGTCAGGTCGACATGGCCTATCCGTTCTCGGCGCTGCCCACGCCGTGGGTCGTGCGCCTGGCGAGTGGTCGGGAGCGGTTTGCGTGCTGCGCCGTCGACGCGCTCGGCATCGCGCCGATGATCGGCCAATCGATCGAGATCCGGTCGCGCTGCCACCACTGCTACGAGCCGCTCGCGCTGTGGTCCACGCCGGCGGGCGCCGGCCCGGAACAATCGGGCATCATGCTCTGGGTCGGCCAGCGCACCGACGCGCGGTGCAAGGTTGCCGACTCGCTCTGAACCACGATCAACTTCTTCCGGTCGGAAGAGCATCTCAGAGCGTGGCGCGAAGCGAACCCGGCGGCGGTGGGAGCCGGAGCGACGCTCGCGGAAGCGTTCAAGCTCGGTGCACGGCTGTTCGGCGGTCTACTCACGGGAGGACCTCGATGACGGAAGGCTCGAAGGAAGTCCGAGTCGAGCGCGACGGTCGCGCCATGACCATCACGCTCGACAGGCCATCAGATCAGAACCGACTGACGCGCGACGTGCTGCTGACCTTGCAGGGCGTCGTCGATCGCCTCGCGGGCGACGACGAAACGCAGGCCGTCGTCATCACGGGCAGAGGCTCCGAGTTCTTCTCGATGGGGATCCTGAACCCAACGGTCCGCGCGAGCTATACGAAGGAGCAGATCCTCGAGCTCGTCCGCGCCGCAAACCGCCTCTTCGACTCGATCGAGACGCTGCCGCAGATCGTCATCGCGGCGTTCAACGGCGCCGCCCGCGCGGGCGCCGCCGAGCTCTCGCTCGCGTGCGATATCCGCCTGGCGGCGGCGCACGCGACGTTCGCGCTGCCCGAGGCGCTCTGGGGAGGGTTCCCCGGCGCCGGCGGCCCGGTTCGCCTTCCCGGGATCGTCGGCCGGGCGCGCGCCCTCGAGCTGATCTGCACCGGCCGTGAGATCGATGCCGCCGAGATGCAGCGCCTGGGCCTCGTGCTCGAAGTCTATCCCGCCGCGCGGCTCCTGCCGGAAGCGAGAGCGCTGGCGGCGCGCATCTGCGTGAGCGGGCCGATCGCCACGCGCGGCGCCAAGCGCATCGTCAACGTCCGCAACGGCGCCGGATTCGCAGCCGCGCGCTCGCTGGCCGACGCGCTCCGCCACGCGCTGGAATTCAGCCACGATGTCGACGAGGGAATGGCCGCGCACCGCGAGAATCGGGCGCCGCGCTTTACCGGCCGCTGAGCTTACTGAATTACCTCATCGGCGCGTGCAAGGACTGACGGCGTGATGGTCAGCTTCAGGGCCTTGGCGGTCTTGAGATTGATGGTCAGCACGAACTTCGTGGGCTGTTCGACCGGCAGATCGGCTGGCTTCGCGCCTTTCAGAATCTTGTCCACATAGAGAGCCGCCTGCCGAAACATTTCAGCGAAATCCGGCGAGTACGACATGAGGCCGCCGTCCGCGACCAGTTCTGTGTTCAGGTGCATTGAGGGCATCCGGCGTTTTACCGTGAAATCGATGAGTGCTCTGCGGGCATCGTGGGACAGCCCCTGGCTCACGAACAAGGCGTCGGCACGACCGCGGACGATCTCCGACAAGGCATCCCCGAGATCGCCGCGGCCCTTCACGGTGACGGCAAACGGCTTGAGCTTCAACGATGGAGCGGCTGCGTCCACCTCCTTCAGCATGGCTCGATGAAATGGCGTGGCCGGATCCCACAGAACGGCCACTCGCGAAACCTTCGGTACGGCTTCCTTCAGGAGCTGAAGCCGCTTCACGCTCGTTTCCGCGAGCAACAGCGAGAGGCCGGTCACGTTGCCGCCCGGCCGGGCGAGGCTCGAAATGAGACCGCCCCCGACGGCATCGGCGCTGGTCACCATCACGATCGGCGTTGTCGAGCTGGCCCGCATCGCGGCGCGCGTTGCGAGCGTCACGTCGGCGACAAGTAAGTCCACCTTGAGCCGGACCAGTTCTTCGGCGAGGGTGGGGAGCCGGTCGTCGCGACCCTGCGCGTACCGCCACTCGATGCGCAGATTCTCGCCTTCGACGTACCCAAGGCTGCGGAGTCGCTCCCGGAAAGCCTGCGGGGGCGGCGCATCGGGTGCATAGAGCGACATGAGCACGCCGATGCGCCACGATTTTTCGCCTGGTGTTTGAGCCTCCGCCGCGGGCGGCCCAACGCTGAGCCCAGCCGCAAGAACGAACGCGAGCCCGATCAGGCGCATATAGACGAGAGATCGTCCCGCTGCGTCACTCGGCCGTGACCGGCTTGATCTCGCGCAGGCGCGGTAGCACTTCCTTCGAGAAGAGCCGAATGCTCTTCTCCGACTCCGCGTGGGTCATGAAGCCGGAGCGGCCCACCAGGCTCAGGTGCCCGAAGCCGCCGACCTTGTCGTAGAAGTCCATCACCTGTTTGTAGACGCTGTCGGGATTGCCCGCGAAGAGAATGCCCTGCGCCATCGCCTGCTCGGCGCTGATCGAGGTCAGGCGTGCGGCGTTCTGCTGGGCCGTCATCACGCCCGTGCCGGCGCCGGTTCGCGGCGCCGTCCGATAGATCTGCGGCGCGGCTTCCGGCGGCGCGTTGCCCGGCAGGAACCTCGAGTACTGCGGCGCAGACTTCAGACTCGTGTGCAGGAACCAGAGCAGCTTGCTGCCGACGCGCAGCCCTTCCTCGTCCGTGTCGCCGACGTAGACAAAGGCCGCGTACGCGAAGTTGTCGGTGGTCACCTTGGGCAGGCCGGCCTCGGCGCGCGCCTTCCGGTGCGCCGCGTACGCGCGCTTGGTGCCGTCGGGACCGCGTAGGACGAGCACGTGCACCAGGCCACGCCGGCCGACTTCGGCGGCGGTGTCGGGATCGCCGGTCGCCGACCACATGCGCGGATGCGGCTGCTGCCAGGGGCGCGGCCAGATGTTCACGTGGCGATGCGTGAAGTGCTTGCCCTCCCAGCTGAACGGCCCGTCATGATGGCTGAGCGCTTTCTTGATCAGATCGATCGCCTCCCAGTAGCGCTCGATGTTGTTCACGGGGTTCGCGTTGTTCGACGCCATCTCGGAGCCGCCCGATTTCACGAAGCCGATCTCGAGCCGCCCGCGCGAGATCACGTCGGCCGTCGCGTATTCCTCGGCGACCCGGACCGGATCCTTGCGCAGTGAGATCAAGGTGCCGAGGCTCAAGATCCGCACCTGACGGGTCTGGCGGGCGAGAATGCCGACTAGCACCGGATTGGCGCCGAGGAGCGAGTTGATCCCGGCGTGATGCTCGACCGCCAGCACGTTCAGCCCGAGGTCGTCGCAGAGCAGGAACTCGTCGATGACTTCCTCGAAGAGATCGGCGGCGAGTTTCGGGTCGCAATAGCGATTGGGCAGGCTGGCCCGCACGGAATCCGTCGCGTTGAGGATTTCTTGCGGCACGAACGGGTACGGCACTTCGCACTGCCACCAAGCGTCCATCGTGCTCTCTCTCTCCGAACCCCTCAGCGAGTGAGGAACTTCACGACCCTGTCGACGAAAGCAGCGGCCTGCTCGATCTCGGGATGGTGTCCCGCGCGCTCGATCAGCTCGAAGCGCGACTGGGGAATCAGCGAGCTGTATGCCCTTCCGTAGGACGCCTTCACGATGCCGTCGCTGGCGCCCCACACGACAAGCGTGGGCACGGTGATGCGGCGCAGCCAACGTTTGAGCTGCGGGTTGTACATGTACGGGTTCCAGCCGTAGAGGCTGAGGGCCTCCCAGCTCCGGGCGCGGGTTACGAGCTCCTCGTCGGACAGCGAATCGAGATCGGGCGTCCAGGTCTTGGGATCGTGCCAGCTCCGCCGCTCCACTTCCTGGGGCGAGGTGTTGAAGACATCCAGGATGTCCGGCGTCTCGCGATCGCTCACCTTGATGCCGAATGCGTCCACGAGCACCAGCCCGTCGAGCCGGTGGCGGCACTTCACCGCCAGCTCGGCGGCGAGCCAGCCGCCGAACGAGAAGCCCATCAGGGTCAGTTTCTCGTGAGGCAGCGAGTCGAGGAATTCGAGATAGAAATGGACGAGGTCGTAGACCGTCTCGAAGTCCTTCGGGCGCGCGGAGCGCCCGAACCCCGGGTGCGAGGGCGCGATGATCTCGGCGTGCCGGCCGAGCATTTCCAGAAACGGCGCGCGCGGATCGACCGGCTGCATCCCGTGCAGCAGCAGCACCGGTCGCCCGGCGCCGCGGCGCAGCACTTCCAGATCGATTCCGCCCACGATGTGGCCCGTTGACATAGCGCCTCCGCGTTTCGAGCGCATAGGGTAGCATGCGCAGGGGTGAAGCCATGGAGACGCTCCTCAGGGTTCTCGTCCTCGGGCTGGTCCTGATGGCGACCGGCGCGACTCAGGACGCGCGCGCCCAGGCGCCGACACCCGCGCCGGCACCGACTCCGGCGCCGATCGTGGGGAACATCTACTCGGTGACCTACGTCGAGGTCATGCCGACCGCCAAGGCCGAAGCGGCGGCGTTCCTGCGACGCTACCGCGAGGCGGCGATAAAGGAAGGCGGCAACCTGCGCTGCGAGGTCGTCCAGCGCATCGACCAGCCACACCAGTTCGCGATCCTCGAGATCTGGAAGGATCAGGCGGCGTTGGAGACGCACGTCAAGAGCGCCAACACCACCGACACGCGGGAGAAGATCGCGGCCATCCGCAACGCGCCGACCGACGAGCGCGTGCATACCGCGCTCTCCGTCGGGCCCATCGACGCGCTGTCAGCGCGCGGCGGCATCTACGTCGCGACCCACGTCGACGTCATCCCGCCGCGCAAGGACGACGGCGTGGCGGCGCTCAAGCGCCTGGGCGAGGACAGCCGGCGCGGCCCCGACAACCTGCGCTTCGAGGTGGTCCAGCAGGTCAACCGGCCGAATCACTTCACCGTGATCGAGATCTGGAAGGACGCGAAAGCCGTCGAGACGCACTCGATGGCGGCGCCCACGCGCGAGTTCCGCGACAAGCTCGCGACGATGACGGGTGCGCTCTACGACGAGCGGATGTACCGGGCGCTCGACTAGCGGGTCCATCTCACGCGGCGCAGATTGTCGAGGCTCTGGCGTCGGACCCCGGCGATCGTTCTACTCGGCACACTCGTGCTCTCCGCATGCGCGGCCGGCTGCGCTCGTCGCTTGCCGCCGGTTCGGCCGGGCCAAATGTTTGCCGGTAGCTACATCAACGTGAAGGCGCCCGATTCTGCAGGTTGGTTCCTTTCCGAATCGTCCTACACAGGGATCACCTTTGCTAAGCCGGGACCATCGAAGGGCGAGACGTTCGTCGCGTACGTAAAGGGGATCAACCTGCCATCGACTGCTTCGCCCTCGGAGTTCGAAGAGGTGATACGGGCAGGCTTTCGAAATGACACATCGCCGGAGCGCTTCGACCTCCTGCGGGAGTCCAGCAGATACACGGACGAGCGTGGCTACCCGTGCGTTCGGCACGAGTCGTTGGCAAGAGACAAAACGCCGCGCGGCTCTGACGTGCCGCTCATGCTCGCGATGGATTCCCTGTACTGTCGCCATCCGAAACGGCAAGAAACAGGATTTGTGGCAACCTTTTCGTTCCGCGGGAAGGATGAGTATCCGCAGCTTCGCTCGGAGGCCGAGAGTTTCTTTCAAGGTGTACAGGTGCCGGACTGAACGCGCTTGCAACGTCGGGCATCATTGGGACTGAGAGCTCGAGCCGAGGAACCGCCGAGGAGCACCTGTTTTGAGCCCAGTTCGCCGACGCGTGACGAGAAAGATGCGACGCTGGTCGCAGCGCGTCACCCGTGAGAGCAACGCGCTGGATCTCGAGCGTCATGTCTTCACCAAGAGCCCGAAAGCCATCGCGAGCTCGCTGAAGCGCTCGGCCGAACGCAGCCGCAGGCGTAAGTCGAGCCCATATCAATCCGCGATGTCGATGCTCACCTTCTATATCAATCGCGCCGGCCGCCAGCTGACGCGGGTGCAGCGTGCCCGCCTGCACGCCGCCAAGGGCGAGCTACGCGCGCTGTTCGGGAAGACGCAGCGCTAGGGCCAAGATCGACTGAGGCTCAGCGAATCTCGATTCGGCGAGCGCGCGCCTTGACGACCACGGTTCGGTCATCCACCGTCCAGCCCGTCTCGGTCTGCTCGATCCCCGCTGGGTCCACTCGAGTAAGCGCGCGGCCGTCGGCCAGAACCGTCGTAGCGGCGAAGGCGTGACGCAGGCGGAGCACGAACGTCGCGGGCGTCGCGTTCGCTTCGAACGTCACCTGATTCCCGCGACGGCCGCAGCGCAGGACGACCGCGCCTGCATCGCCCCGCAACGTGAACACCGCTTCGTTGGTGACGAACGCCTCGACCGTCAATGGATCGGCCGGACGCTCGGCGACATGGCTGCGCTCAGGTCCCAGCACGACCAGGCTCTCGTCCCTGACGTAGAGCGGTAGCTCCTCGAGCGGCACCTGTCGGCTGATCGTCGTCGGCCCCTCGTGGACGGCGCCGGTCCACCAGTCGGTCCACTTGCCGCGCGGCAGGTACGTCGTGACCATGCCGTCGGCGCGCACGACAGGCGAGACGAGTAGCTCGCGCCCGAGGCAGTACTGAAGATCGAACGCGTAGCTGGCGGGGTCTTCGGGAAACTCCATCACCATCGGCCGCATGAGCGGAACGCCGTCCGCCGACGCTTCCCATCCGTAGCTGAGCAAGTACGGGACGAGCCGGCTACGCAGCCGGGCGTACTGGCGAAAGATCCGCAGCGCTTCGTCGCCATAGCGCCACGGCTCGCGCGGCGTCGCGCCGTGAAAGCGGCTCAGCGCCGACAGAAAGCCGCACTGCGACCAGCGCACGAAGAGCTCGGGCGTCGGGTCGCCCCAGAAGCCGCCCATGTCGTGGCTCCAGTAGGCGAGGCCGCTCAGCGACGCCGCGAGGCCGCCGCGCAGCGTGTTGGCGAGATCGAGGAACGTGCACTCCGGATCGCCCGACCAGTGGCCCGGATAGCGCTGGACGCCTGGCGCGGCGCTGCGCGACCAGGCCACGACGCGGTCGGCGCGGGCGCGCGTGGCGTCGAACACTTCCTTCTGGAAGAGGAGCGGATACGGGTTATGCATCTCGGCGCCCGTGAGGCCGTTGGCGAAGACCGCGTCGGCGGGAATCTCTTCGGCGAAGTCCGGCTTGAACGAATCGGCGCCGAGCTCGAGCTGCTCCGTGAGCTTGGCGCGATACCACGCCGCCGCGGCGGGATTCGTGAAATCGACGATCGCGCAGAGTCCCATGCCGCGCTCGGTGCGCTGGCTCCACACGATCGGCTGATAGACGCTGCCGTCCGGCCGGCGTAGGAAGTAGCCTTGCGCCGCGCCCTCCTTGTAGAGCGCGCTCTGCAGCGAGACGTAAGGGTTGATCCACAGACAGTTGTGGAAGCCTTCGCGGTGAAGCTCGGCCAGCAGGCGCCTGGGATCCGGGATGCGCGCCGCGTCCCACTCGAAGTCGCACCACATGTAGGCGCGCTGCCAGAACGAATCCAGGTGGAAGACGTCGCAGGGGATGCCCTCGGCGCGTAGGCGGCGCGCGACGTCGAGCACCGAGGCTTCCGTGAACTGCACGAAGCACGTCGACGCCCACAGGCCGAACGCCCACTCGGGCGGCACCGCGGGGCGTCCGGTGAGCTCGGCATACGCGGTCACGATCTCTTTCGGCGTGCCCGCGATCAAGTAGTAGTCGAGCTCGTCGCCGTCGGCCTCCACGGTGTACGCGCGGTTCGAGCGGCTGCCGAGATGAAAGCCGACCGCGGTCGGCACGTCGACGAAGAGCCCGTAGCCGCGGCTGCCGACGATGACCGGCAAGTTCTTGTAGGCGAGCTCCGAGCGCGCGCCGTACGGATTCCGGTTCCAGATGCGAACCGACCGGCCGACCAGATCGAGGCGGCCGAACCGCTCGCCGCCGCCATAGAAGTGATCCTCGGGATCCAGGAGCAACGTCTCGACCACGCCGCGCACGCGACGGGCAGGGTCGTGCGGCAGGCTCTCGACCTCGAACCCGGGGCGCGGCCCGAAGCGCTGGCCGGCGAAGTTGGTGTCGTCCTGAACCTGATGGGTCAGAAGGCGGCCGTCCCGCGTGCGGAACGAGAGGTGCCACGGATCGAGCGTCGCCTCGACGACGAGGTGACCTACGCTCAGGCTGACGCGGTTCTCGCCCCGCTCGATCGACCACGAGCCGGGCTCGGGACGGCTTACGACGTAGCTGAATCGCTTCGGAGCGGCCAGCGGCCCCGCCGTGGTCCTCACGCGGACGACCCGTGGCGCGACCGCGCTCAGCGCCACGCGCGCCGCCGCCAGCGCTTCCGTCACGCACTGGAATTCGATACCCGTCGTGGTCCGCTCCCAGCCGAGCGCCCTGACGATGCCAAGGTTGCGCGTCTCCAATTCGATTACCCCTTGACCGCCCCGAGCGAGAGGCCCTTGACCAGGTAGCGCTGCAGGGCGAGCGTCATGACGATGTTGGGCAGCATCACCATCACCGCGGCGGCGCTCATCTCGCCGTAGAGCGGCCCGGCGTCGGTGTTGAGTCCCGCGATGACCACCGGGAGGGTCTTGGCTTCGACGCCGCTCAGGATCAGCGCGAAGAGGAACTCGTTCCAGGAAACCAGGAAGGCGAAGATCGCGGCGACGACGAGCCCGGGCGCGGCGATCGGGATCACGATCCGTAGCAGCACGCCCAGGCGCGAGCAGCCGTCGATCATCGCGGCCTCCTCGACGTCGAGCGGGACGTCGACGAAGAAGCCGATCAAGAGCCAGATCGAGAACGGCAGGGCGAACGACACGTAGGCGATCAGCAGGCCCGTATAGGTGTCGAGCAGCCCGAGCCGCTGCATCATCAAGAAGTACGGCACCACCAGGACCATGCGCGGCGCCATCCGTGTCACGAGCACCAGGAAGCGCACGGCCTCGGAGGCTCGAAAGCGGAAGCGCGCGAACCCATAGCCGGCCAGGGTGCCCAGCACCAGGCTGCCGAGCGTGGTCCCGATCGCGATGACCAGGCTGTTCTTCAGATACTGAAAGAACGGAATGTTGTTCAGCACGCGCGAGTAGTTGTCGAGGATCGGTGTGAAGAGCCACTGCGGCGGCTTTGCGTAGAGGGCGAGCTCGGTCTTGAAGGACGCGGTGGTGATCCAGTAGATCGGGAAGAGCGTCCAGACGAGGACCGGCACGAGCGCCAGCGCTGTCAGGCTCGCGCGAAGACGGGTGTGCTTCACCGCGCCGCCTGCGGGCGCAGCACCGCGCGCATCAGCACGAAGCACAGCACGGCCACGATGATGAGGGTCACGATCCCGATCGCATTGGCCTCGCCCATGTGGCCCAGGCCGAAGGCGCGATAGTTCAGGATCTGGATCGTCTGGGTCGCGGTCCCCGGCCCGCCGCCGGTGAGCACGAAGATGATGTCGAACTCACGGAACGCGTCCATCCCGCGGATCAGCACCGCGAGCAGCATGATGTAGGTCAGCAAGGGCACCGTGATGTGCCGAAAGCTCTGCCACGCCGAGGCGCCGTCGACCGCCGCGGCCTCGAAGAGCTCGGCCGGCAGCACCTCGAGCCCCGCGTAGATCACGAGGAACATGAACGGGATCGTGCGCCACGCGTCGACCAGGGTGATCGACACCAGCGCCAGACGCGGATCGCTGAGCCAGGGCAGGGGGCCGAGCCCGATCGCGGCCAGATAGTGATTCAGCACACCGACCTCGGGATGGAAGATCACGCGCCACATCGTGGCGCCGACCACCGGCACCACGAAGAGCGGCAGCAGCAGGAGCACGCGGATCGGCCGGAGGAACTTGAACGGCTGAGCGAACAGCAGTGCCAGCAGGAGGCCCACCAGAAACTCGAGCAGCACCGAGCCCACCGTGAACAGTGTGGTGACGACGACCGCGCGCGTGAACTCCGGGTCGTCGGCCATGCGCGTGTAGTTCGCGAGACCGACGAATCGCACGTCGCGCGGCCGGATCAGCCACCAGTTGTAGAAGCTCACCCAGGCCGAGTACGCGAGCGGAATCAGATCGATCGCGAACAGGAACACGAGGCCCGGCAGCAGGAACCACCGTCCTGCCCGGCCCGCGGCCATGGTCCGCGGCGCCGCTACTTCCCGACGATGCGATTCGTGCCGGCGTCGATCTCCTTCAGCGCGGCCTCGAGCGTCAGCTCGCCCGCGGTGAGCTTGCCGGCCGTCACGCGGAGATTCTCCTGGATGTCGGCGTACTCGCGCAGCCGAGGTCGCTCCTTCGTGATCTGCAGGCTCTCCAGCAGCGCGTCGGCGTAGGGCAGGGTCGCTTTCGTGCCGGGATCCTTCAGCACCGAGAAGCGCGGGCTGTGGATCGCAGACGTCGCGCTCGGATATTTCACCGCCGCGGCGCCGAACTCCTTGCCGGAGAGCCACGTCGCGAACTGCCAGGCCGCGTCCTGGTTGGTGCTGTTCTTGGCGATCGCTAAGGTCCACACGCCGCGCATTGGCGTCTGGCGGACCGCCTTCGGCACCTGCGCGTAGCCGAGCTTGCCGGCCACGCTCGAGCGCGTCTTGTCCTCCATCGGTCGGGCGCCCGACGCCCACTGGATGGCCATCGCCGCCTGGCCGAGCTGGATCGCCTTGTTCACGTCGGCGAAGTTGTAGCTCTTCACGTTCGGCGGTGTGTACTTCAAGAGCTCCAGGAACACCTCGCCGCCCTTCTTGCCGGCCGCGCTATTGAGCGCGCCACGCCCGTTGGCGTCGACCAGCTCGGCGCCGTAGGACCACATCGCCAAGAGCATGTAGAGCGCGGTCTGGATGTCGCTGCTGGCGGTGACGGCGATCCCGTACTGCTGCTTGGCCGGGTCGTGAAACGCCTTGGCGTGGGCGAGGAGCTCGTCCCAGGTGGCCGGCGGCTTCAGCCCCTTGGCCTCGAAGAGGTCCTTGCGGTAGACGAGCAGCTGCACGTTCGGATCGACCGGCACCGCGTACTGCGTGCCCTGGAACGCGCCCGAGGCCACGGTGGTCGGAATGAAATCTTGAAGGTCCAGGGTCTTCATACGCTCGTTGAGCGGGAGCAGGAATTCCGAGAGCGGCGGGATCCAGGGCTCGTCCACGAAGACCACGTCGTAGCGACCGGCGCCGGTACTGAGCGACAGGAGCTGCTTCTTGTAGAGATCGCCGAAGGGCGCCGCGTCGACGACCACCTTGATGCCCGTCTTCTTCTCGAAGTCGGGCAGGCTCGCGCGCAGGACGTCTTCCTTGTAGCCGGCCAGCATCGAGAGCGTGATCGTCTTGCCCTGAGCCAGCGCCGGCGCATCGGCGCTGAAGGCGAGCGTGAGTACGACGAGCAGCGCGACGGCCAGCGATTTGAAGGTCGACCGGATCGTCATTGATCGTTCCTCACTTTGAAGGGCGCGGCGAATGGCGCGACGCTACGCCACGCCCCCGGGGCTGTCAAGCCGCCGGGCCGCGAAATCCTGTACGATTGCGAGGAACGGGGGACCGCCATGTCACTCAGATTCGGAGTCTTCGACCAACTCGCGCCGGT